>Ga0209415_10004396_pt1 | contig 25835 bp, 38 predicted proteins | sample PeaSoiSIISIP2007_FD_187696 | JGI IMG/M metagenome (GOLD analysis project Ga0209415, IMG submission 187696) | Peat soil microbial communities from Weissenstadt, Germany - SII-SIP-2007 (SPAdes) (version 2) | ecosystem: Environmental > Terrestrial > Soil > Wetlands > Peat | place: Germany... | reverse complement strand
CCGCCACTGCGCGCTCGTCTCGTCGAGGGTCGGCTGCGCGCTCAGGCGGTACTTCTGCCGGAGCGGCAGCCCCTCGTGCCTCCCGTCCTCGACGACCTCGTAGAAGAACGAGACCGGCTGCGGGACGTGGTCCGCCGGGTGCGGCCCGGCCGGCAGGAGCCGGCTCGCCGCGCTCCCGCACTCGACCTCCTCGAAGACCCCCGCCCGCACGCTGAAGAGCCCGCGCAGCGTGCTCTCCGCGAACGTCGCCGAGACCCGCGAGACCCGGATCGTCCCGACCGGGAGGACGCCGGCGCTCACCGCCGTCAGCGCGACCGCGTCGAGCCCCTCGACCACCGGGGTCGGGAGGATCTCGACCCGGTCGACCTCGAACGGGTCGCCGTCGCCGCGCTCGTCGCCGTCCCAGCGCTGCCAGACGAGGAAGACCCGCCGCGAGCGCGCGCCGAGCCGGACCGCGACCTGCCGGATCCGGTCGACCGGCCGAGCGAGCCGGTTCGCGAGCGAGCGGACCGCCTCGCTGGGCTTGAGGGGGCGCGGCTCGCTCACGCCCCCGAGCTTACTTCTTCCCGGACGCCTTCAGGGCGAGCGCCGCGGCGTGGACCTTCTCCAGCCGCGCGTGCTGCGCCGCCGAGAGCGGGGCCGCGCCGGCGTCGACCGCGGGGGGAGAGCTGATCGCCTCCTCGATGATCGCGATCACCTGCTCGATCGTCGCGACCCCGTACGCCCTGCACGCGCCGATGACGGCCTGGACGAGGCTGACCGGGTCCGCGATGGCCTCGACCAGGTCGCCGACCGCCGCCTGCAGGATGCACATCCCGAGCTTCTCCGAGACGGGGACGAGCGGGGCCGCGTTCACCGGGCCGCAGCCGACCGTCTCGGCGGCGGGGGACAGGACGCGGGCCGCCGGGGGCGAGGACGCGAGGACGACGGCGACGAGGGCGAGGAGGACGAGTCCGGCGATGCGCTTCATGGGGAGTCAGCCTACTCGCGAGTTGATGCCCCGTCCCGCCCCGCCGCCGAACCGGGCGTCGAAGGGATTGCGGTAGCAGCCCATCACCTGGAGCATGTCGTCGACGTAGAGCAGGTAGCGCTGGACGAGCTGCTCGAACTGCTTCGGGTTGATCTCGATGTCCCCGACCTTCGCCGCGACGAGCGTGTCCGCGTCGTCGAAGATCGTCGCGTAGATGCGGTCGCAGCGCTCGAGCCCCTCGCGCAGGAGGAACTCGGCCGTCGGGATGATCGAGTCCATCGCCGCCTCCAGGATGAAGAACGGCTCCATCGCGGCCGGGTTCCCCAGGAAGAAGGTCTGGGCGGCGCTGATGTTCGGCCAGCCCCCGTGCTTCCGGACCTTCGCCTTCTCCTCGAGCGTGAGCACGAGGGCGAGCCTACCACCGGCGGCATGATGGGGCCGTGGACAGGCGAGCGCGGGACGTCTTCGAGGCAGCGGCGGGCGTCGTCGGCCGCCGCTGCGTGACCGACCTTCAGGAGGCGGGCATCGTCCCCGTCTGGCGGAAGGACCTCGCCGAGCTCCGCGCGAGGGCCGCCCTCTTCGACGCCGCGTTCGTCCTCCTCGCGATCTCCCTCCGGGTCGCCGAGGCGCGCCTGCTCGTCAGCTCCCGACGGCGGCGCCCTTCGACGCGGCCCCGTGCCACGAGTACTCGCCGACCGGCCGCCTCCCGCAGCCGTGCGGGCAGCTGATCGTCCCGAGCACCCCCGGCGTCCGCGCGAAGACCTCCGCGACGTCCTTCCCCAGGACGACGATCTGCCCGCAGGTCTTGTGCACGACCGCGTCCCGGAGCGGGCGCGCGTAGCCCTTCGTCAGCTCCCCGGCGCTCCGCCCGTGGGGGTCCGGCGCGGCGCCTACGACGCCCTTAGACGGGCTCGTCGGGGTCGGGGAGGGGCTCGCCCCCTTCGGGGGCTTCGGGGCGTCCTGGGGCGTCGTGGGGTCGGTCATGCGCCGACTCTAGCACCGGGTCGGAAACCCGGGTTTCCGACGCCGCCCAGCTCTCGGGGGCGGCGTCCTGCAGGGAGTCGAAGTAGAGCGTCGGGCAGCTCCCCCGTTCTGCCCAGTACTCCAGGTCGGCCGGGACCGCCTCGATCAGGTCGTGGACGTGCTGGTACGAGCAGGACGCCGGCGTCGGGACGACAGGCTCGAAGCGGGCAGCGAGCTCCCGGAGCCGGGCGAGCTCCGAGCGCATGCACCAGAGCTCCTCCCCCTGGCTCCCGTGGTGCCGACCGCACGCCGCGCAGTCGTCGCCGATCGGGGTCGAAACGACTTCCCGCGCGGAATGCTTCGGCGGGCGCTGCGACGGCGGCTGCTCGGCGTTCGCGAGGATCGGCTCCGGACGCTGCTGCGTCACGACGCCCTCCGCGCGGCCCGCCCCGACGCGACGGTCCAGATGCTCATCCTCGCCTGAAGGAGGAGCACGTCGAACGCCTTCGAGTAGGTCCGGAGGCTCGGCCCGAGGACGATCACGACCGCGCACCCGTAGCGCTCCCCGCCGATCGCGCAGTCCCAGGCGAGGTGGGGGCGACCGGCCTCGGTCCAGCCTCGGAGCTGGAAGCCCGGCGCGAGCTCCCGGCACCGCTCGTAGCTCGCGCACGCGGAGGCCGCCGCGTCGTCCGGGCACCACCGGCGCCACCGCTTCGTCTTCGACGAGACGAGCGCCGACTCGTCGAACTCCCCGAGGTCCGCCCCGGACGCGGCGAGGATCTTCCGGGACGCCGCGTCCCCGGCGACGGGGGCCTTCGGCCAGCTCATCGGTGCCCGCCCTCGTCCCGGCCGACGAGCTCGCCGGAGGACGGCGGGGCCGGGGAGGTCGGCGCCCGGCCCGCGTCGGCGAGCGCCGCCTCCGCCTCCCGCGCGCGCCCGCGCCAGTACTCCTCGTTGCTCGCGTGCTGCGCCGCCGTCTCGATCCAGTTGATCGCGAACTGCTCCAGCTCCGCGATCCGCTTCTCGGCGTCGGCGAACCCGACGACCGAGCGCTTCGTCGCGCACACGATCTCCGCGGCCGTCTTCCGTCGCTCCGCGTCGATCTCCTGCTGGTCCGCGAACGTCGCGCCGCGGAGGAGCTCCTCCGCGGCGCGAGCGAACCGCCCGCGGACCTCCTCGTCGTTCAGCTTCCCGGCGAAGCTCGCCAGCCCCCGCGCGACCTCCTCCTGGATGCGGGCGGCGAGGGCCCTTCGCCCGTCCCGCCGCGGCTCGACCGCCCGCCCGTCGACCACGTCGACGCTCGCCGCCACCGTCGGAACCTCGTCCGGCCCGCAGACGTAGACGTCCACCCGGTGCGGCGGCCCGCCCTCCGCCTCGATGCCCGGCAGCGGGACGTGCGCCAGGAAGTTCCCGTCCAGGACGACCATCGCGGTCGCCCCCCGCACGAGCCCGGGAGAGCCCCGCCGGCGGAAGAGCACGTCGCGCTGCTCCCCCATCGTGAAGTCCCCGCTCGTCCCGCCCTCGAGCCCGGCGACGTACTCCAGACCCTCCGCGTCCGCCGCGTTCAGGAACGCCGCCCGACCCTCGCGCGAGACCGCCGCGCACCGCCGCCACTCGTAGGTGCTCATGCCCCCCATCATGCCCCGGGCGGGCTCAGGCCGTCGGCCCCTCCTCGTCCTTCACGAGCTCGAACTTCACCCCCTGCTTCTTCAGCCCCGGCACGTCGAAGTAGCGCTCGTCGAGCTCCTTGCCCTCCGTCAGCTTGAAGCTCCGCCCGTCCCGGCCGACCACCTTCCCGTCCTCGCGCGGGAGCTTCGTCACCCGGTACCGCTTCGGCGTCGGGAGCGCGTCGACCTGCTCCTGCCGCTCCGCCTCGTACGCCTGCCGGAGCTCCTCCGACCGGCGCATCAGCGGGGGCGGCTGCTGGAGCGGCGGCAGCGGCTGGCGCGGCCCCCCGTTCATCCCCGACCCCGTCAGCACCTCCAGCTCCCTCGGGTCCCCGCTCTCCCCGCCCCGCTCCCGCTCCCGCTCCCGCTCCTGCGCCTGCTGCTCCCTCGTCGCTCTCGGCATGGCTCCGTCCTCCGACCCCGAAGCTACCACGCGGCATGATGGGAGCCATGAACAGGCCCAGGGCGCCCGAAGCGAGCGCGGCCGGATACGCGCGCGTCGGCGTCGGCTGGCGCGTCGGCGTCGGCTGGGCCGTCGCCGAGATCCCGCACGATCGCTTCGTCCACCCGGCGCTGCGGGCCAAGCTCGACGCGATGCCGCCGGCCGACCGCGAGCTCCTCCTCTTCGCCTGGACCCCGCGCGGCTGGGGCGTCCAGCGGCACGCGATGCGCTGGCGGTCCGGGCCGATCCTCGTGATGCCCGGGGGCGCGGTCACGCTCCGGATCGGCCCCACGACCTTCTCGGAGTGCTGACCGATGAGCGCGTCCTCCGCCTACCAGGACGACCTCTCGCGCCGCCACCGCTCCGTCGCCTGCCCGCTCTGCGGCGCCCAGCCCGGCGACCTCTGCTTCGGCTCCTACCCGCGGCGGACGCGCCGCACGAAGGCCTGCCACCGCGCGCGCAAGGACGAGGCGTGGCGGCTCGGCGTCGTCGCCCGCGGCGGCTTCCTGAAGCAGACCCGGAAAGCGTGAGGGCCCGGCCGCCTAGGACGACCGAGCCCTCTTTTTTTGGGTAGCTCTCTCTTCCGACGACTAGGCCGCGGACTGCAGCACCACGGCGCGCTTGTAGAGCGCCGTGCTCGTCGTCGCCCCGAGGTCCGTCGGGATCGGGAAGCACGTCGACAGCGACCAGGTCGCGCGCACCATGTCCTGCAGGCGGTCGATCGGGCTCGCGATGACCAGCCGGATCCGGTCCGTCTGGATGCTGATGCCCTGGTTGACGACGTCGAACTCGCCGACCTTCCCGGTCACCCCCGCCTCGGAGATGTACTGGTTCTCGTTCACCCAGCGCTCGTACATCGCGCCCCGCCCCGTGATGAGCGTCTGCGCGATCTGCACCCCGGTGTAGTTGACGATCTCCGAGCCGAGCCCCTGCGCGTACGTCGCCGACTGCCCGGCGACCGTCACGACCTGGCTCCCCGTGTTCGTCGGCGTCGGGCTCTCCGTGTTCATGAAGAACTTGATCCCGAGCATCGGCACGGGGAAGCCGTTCACGAACGTCTCGGACTGCGGCAGCGCCGTGTAGAGCCGCTGGAACGCCGGGTCCGCGAAGAGCTGCGCGGCGACCGAGGGCTGCACGTGCGCGTGGTAGAAGCCGTCCTCGTGCGGCTGGACGTTGTTCGACCGGAGCACGGTCACCGCGTTCAGGAAGTCCTGCATCGTCACGATGTCGGCGTTCGAGATCGCGTCGATGCTGTTCCCGCCGCTGGCGCGGATCACGACCGGGGCGTTGTTCGAGTAGACCGGCGTCCGCGCCGCGAACCCCGCGCCGCCGAGCTGCGCCGCGAGGATCAGCGTGCCGGGGCCGTTCAGCGGGTCGCTCGGGTAGAACGGCTGGACCCCGACCACCATCGCGCTGAGCGTGCTCGTCGGCGAGAGCACGATCGTGATCGGCAGCGGGTTCTGCGCGCTGACCGGCACCGGGCGGACCGTCGACCCCGTCTGCACGACCGTCGTGAACCCGTTCAGCGACGCGACCTGGAGCACCGCGTCCGTCGAGAGCGCCGCCGCCGTCGAGAGCGTCTGCCCCCCGACGTACGCCTGGAAGATCGGGTCCCTCGCGAGCCGATTGACCTTCTGCCCCGCCTGCAGCCCGAGCTGCTGGAGGTTTCGCATGAACTGGTCCGCGTTCGACCAGACGCTCGTCGGCATGTGCGTGTCGATCCCGTCCCCGTAGCGGGAGAGGTTCACGAACCACTGCTCGTACTGCAGCGCCTGCGGCGTCGGGTCCTGCCCCGGCTGGAGCGGCGTCGTGTTGACCGCGAGCAGCGACGGGCGCGTCTCGATGCTCTGCACGCCCGTGTGCGCCGGCCACTCCTCGGCCATCGCCTCGGAGCGGTAGAGCAGCGCCGGGAAGAGGGCGTCGTGGAACGAGCGCTCGAGGAGCCCCGTCTGCACGAGCTGCACGATCGACGGGGGGATGCCGAGGATGACGCCTTGAGCCATGGTGGGGGGACTCCTGATCGGGTGGGATCGCGGTCGGAGGCTCTTCGCCTCGCTTCGTCGATCACTCTCCCCGGAGTCCCACGCTGCTGGATGCCGCCCGCCGTGGTCGCGGTGTTGGGGGTCGTGCTCTTACGCTGGCGCCCAGGATGCGCGCGCCGCGCCGAGCCCGTCAAGCCCCGACGAACCGGCGGAGCCTACGGAGACGCCCGGAGGACGTGCCGCTGGACCTCGGCGACCTCCTGCGAGGTCAGGCTGTTCGGCAGCCCCGCCTTCATCGTCTTGCCCGGGAAGAGCCGCTGCACGATGTCCCCTCCCGACGCCCCGTCGGGAGGAGCCGAGACCCGGTTCGGGTTCGGAGGAGCCCCGCTCGTGATGGGCTGCCCCGCCGGCGCCGCGGGCGGCTGCGCGAGGTGCGCCTGCACCGCCGCCACCTCCGTCGCCGTCAGGCTGTTCGGCTTCCCGGCGACCATCGTCTTCCCCGGGTAGAGCTTCTGGACCACGTCCTCCGCGCCCGCCGCCGAGGGGGCCGCCGCGGGCGGGGGAGCGCCCGCCGCCGGAGGCGACGCCCCGTCCTTCGCGAACGCCGGGTTCGACTTCGCCTTCGCCTCGAACCAGCGGTCGAGCCGGCGCGCGATCTTCTTCTTGTCGCTCGTCCGGAACTGGTGCCGCAGGTGCCGGTCGGTCCGGAGCTCCGTCTTGAGGATCTTGATGACCTCCCCGACCTGCCCGACCGCGACGTGCCCGGCCGCGATCTTCTTCACGCGCGAGTCCCAGCGCTTCACCGAGAGCTTCTCGAGCGCCTTCTCCATCCTCCGCGTCGCGTGCCGCGCCGTCCGCTCCGCCTCCTGCTTCTCGAGCTCGAAGCGCTCCTTCTCCGTCAGCGCCGCGCGCTGCCGCTCCGCCTCCGCCGTCTCGAGCGCGGAGAGCGCCTTCACCTTATCGCCGAGCACGCTCCGCATCTCCTCGCGGCTCGTCCCGTTCTTGAAGTCGGGCAGCCCGAGCATCTTGCCGACCTCGCGCAGCGTCTTCTTCTCCGCCTTCCCGATCCTCTTGCCGAGGTCGTGCAGGTCGATGGAGACCCGATTCGCCCCGTCCGGCGTCCCCGCCGGCGGCTCGCTGCTCGCCGGGGGCGGGACCGCCGCGGGAGCTCCGACCGGAGGAGCGGCGGCCGCGGGGGGCGGCGGGGCCGCCTTCGCGGGGGGCGCGGCCGCGGGGGGCGGCGGGGGAGGAGGCGCTGCGGCCCCCGTCTGGTTCGCGGGCTGCTCTACGACCTCTCCTGCTGCTCCCATGTCCGTGCCTCTCCCTTGCTCTCTCCGACGTCAGACTTCCGCGAGGACGGGCCCGGCTCCGGGGCCCTCTCGGGGGCTCAGGTGCCGATGGCCGAGGACGCGCCGCCGTTCGCCTGCTCGAGGACCGCGTTGATGTCCGTCGTCGGGCTGTTCAGGCCGGGGACGCCCCCGGTCGAGACGAGGCCGCTCGCGACGAGTACGTCGACGACGCACTGCGTGGGCGCGTCCGTCGCGAGGTTGAACCAGACGCCCGTCCCGTCCTTCGAGAGGGCCGCCTTCGTCGTCGCGACCACCGCGGACGCCGGGACGAGGATGATCTTCTGCCCCGTCACCGCCCCGACCGTCACGTTCGCCTGCATGAGCAGGATCGCCTGCCCCGCGTAGGGGGCCGGGAGCTTCGCGAAGCCGGTCGCGTCGATCGCGAGCGTCAGGCTCGTCACGCCGAGCTTCGAGTACTTGCAGTTGCCGAGCACGTCGCCCTTCTGCGGGACGTAGATCACGTCGACGCTCGTGACGAGGTCCGTCGTGTGGTCGAAGACGATGTCCCCGTTCGGCGCGACCGCGACCTGCGTGGTCGACGGCGTCGTGCCGTAGGGCTCGATCGTCAGCTCCCCGATCGTGCTCCCGCCGCTCTTCTTCACCGTCGCTCGGAGGATGACCGCCGCCTTCGCGTCCTGCGGCAGCTCGATGACGTCGAGCGTCGAGAGCTGCTGCGGCGTGTGCGCCGCGGGCGCGACCGCCCGGAGGTAGACGGGGAGACCGCGCAGCACGTCGCCGAAGGCGCCGGAGCGGAGGAGGTCCGCGATGGTGTTGAGGTCCGCCCGGTTGAGCGCCTCGCGAATCGACTCCTGCTGTCCGGCCTGCGCGATGGTCATGGTCGTCTTCTCCCTCGGGTTCCCGTTACTCCTACAGCAGCGCGGCCCCGCCTGTCACCCTACTGCGGGCCGCTCGCGAGGTACGCGATGTTCCCCGCGCCGCTCGCCTCGATCCCGACGAGGTAGCCCCGGACCGGGAAGTTGAAGACCTGCGGGCCCTCCACCTGCACCAGCTGCTGCGTCGTCCCGGTCCCCGCGACGAGGTCCTGCATCGTGAGCCGAAGCACCATCGGGGCGTCGGTCACGACGTAGAGGAAGTCGGCCGTCTGCACGTTGTCGGTCGAGCCGACGCCGCTCAGCGCGACGTAGGTGCCGAGCGCGCTCGCGTTCCGCTTGTTCCCGATCGCGCGGACCGCGCTCGGCTTCGGGTTCGGCTGGAGGAGCACCGGCTCCTGGTCCGTGCCCCCCGGGATCGGGAAGCCGCCGCCCGGCGACGCCCCGACGACGGACGTCGGGGTGATGGTCAGGGTGCCGCTCCAGATGATCTGCGCCGCCGCCATGGCTCGTCTCCCTCGGGTCGGAAACCCGGGTTTCCGACTCTAGGTCTTCGAGACCTTGAACGGCTTGTGCACCGGCGCGCCCTGCGCGCCGGTGCCGAGGTCTCGCTGCGGGGAGCGCGCGCTCTGGTCCATCTGCCCCTGCGGCCAGATGCCGCCGCTCGGGATGCTCTCCGGGCAGCGCGGGGTCCCGCTCGGCTGCGCCCCCGCGTCGGTCTTCGCCGGGTTGACGCTCGGCTTCGCGCCGCCCCCGGGGCTCTGCGCGCCGTTCTCGACGAAGTTGTGCCCCGCGCTCGGGCCGCCGCTGCCGGCCGGGTTCTTCACGAAGTCGTTGCCGCTCATGCCGCCTCCAGAGGGCTTGCCGCCACCGTCGCCGAAGGGGCTCGATGCGCCGCTGCCCGAAGTCTTTCCGTCGCCCATGGTCGGAAGCCTACTTCACTTTGAACGGCTTGCGAGCCGCCGGCGCTTCGGGGAACGGCATCGTGCCGACGAAGCTCGGCGACTTCCCCTGGCTCCTCGTCTCCGCCGCGCTCCGGATCGGCATGTCCGGGACCTTGTCCCCCGGCCCGTACGTCGCGGTCGAGTAGTCGTCCTGCCGCACCCGCTCGCCGTCCTTCGGGTACTTGTCGGCCGCCTCCGGGTCCTTCTTCGGCTCGGGGGCGGGCGTCGGCTTCGGCCCCGGCTCGGAGGCGCTCCCGACCATGTAGCTGCCGACCGTCTTCGTGTTCGGTCGGTCGGCGGGAAGGCTCGCAGGCTTGAAGACGCCCATGCCTCCGAGGACTACGCGCGCGTGCTCCGGCTCGCAAGGGCGAGCGGGTCGGAAACCCGGGTTTCCGACTCCCCCCGGAGGTGCTTCGGGCAGACCTTCACCCACTCCCACGCGCTCTCGCCGGCGCCGACCGCGATCCAGACGAGCTGCTGCACGCAGCCGCACGGATGCCGGATCGTCTCCCTATCCACGGCGCGCCTCGCGCAGCCGCCGCTCGTTCGCCCGCCGGACCTCCTCGAGCGCCTCCGAGATGCGCGGGGGCGGTCTCCGGGGGCCCGGCTCCCACTGCCCGCCGCCGGTCGGGCATAGCAGCGGCGACCAGACCCCGCGCATCAGCGGCCGCCGAACGTGCGCCCCCTCGGAGAACCGGCAGCGGCGGCAGACGGCCGGCCCCTGGCTCGTCCCGGGCGACCGCCGGAGCATGCCGAGCGCCGCCATCACCGTCGTGTGGTCCCGGCCCCCGACGAAGCTCCCGATCATCGGGTAGCTCCAGCCGCACTGCCGCAGCCGCCGATAGAGGTCCGCCCGCGCCCTCGCGAGCGCCGCGTACCGGCTCGGCCCGAGCATGTCCGCGAGCCGCACCCCGTGCGCCCGCGCGACCTCGAACGCCATCGCGTCGGCCCCCGACTTCCCCGGCAGCTCCGCGAGCCCGATCGACAGGTCCGCCTCGGTGAACTCGACGCAGCCCATCAACCGCCCCGCTCGATCTCGACCCGGAACGCCGTCGTCTCCCGGGCGCACCACTCGGCGAACGCCCGCCGGACGACCGCCCAGCGGTGGACGACCTCGGCCGCGTTCCGCGAGACCCAGAGCGCGTGCCCCATCGCCCGCTCGTAGTCCGTCTCGGCGAGCAGCTGCCCGGCGCGCTCCGCGAACTCGTCGCGCATCGCCTTCGCCCGCTCCGCCTCGCGCCGCGCCCACGGCTCGCGGAAGCTCGCGACGAAGCGGTCCCAGGCGTCTCGCGTGTTGTCCTGCACGAGCCGCAGCGCGAGCGCGTCCAGCTCGGGGTTCCTCGGCATGACCCCATCATGACGCCGAACCGGAAACCCGGGTTTCCGACTCAGCCCGCGACGAACCGAGAGCCGGGGACCGTCGACATCACGCGCGGCCGCCCGGGGAAGTCCTTCACCCCGTCGCGCGCCGCGCGCGCCCGAACCTCCCCCGTGCTCTTCGGCCGGAGCATCGGGGGAGGAGGACCCCACGAGAGGCGATGCACGAGCACGATCTCCCTGTCGTTCGGCCTGTTCGGCGGGTGCATGAACGCCTCGTGCTCCCCGTCGTACGTCACGTACTCGAACGGCTCGGAGACCCGCCGCACCTCCCCGTGGACGTTGTAGCTGTCCCAGCCCGTCCGATCGTCGAAGGTCGCGCTCACGATCCGGACGACGTCCCCGAGCTCCCGCTGCGCCGCCTTGTGCGTCTCGTGCGCCGCCCGCGAGCTCGCCCCGTGCAGCTCCGTCCTCGCGATCCGCTCCGCCCAGCTCGCCGGCGCCCCCCGCAGGAAGGGGGAGCTCTCGATCAGCCCCGCCCTCACTTCGTTGAACGGCTTCGCCTGCGCCACCCCCTGCTGGAGCACCCGCTCGAACTCCCCGATCGTCGCCTCCCCGTAGCGCGCGAGCACCCCCGGCTCGCCCTCCCCCGCCAGCCGCCGGAGCAGGCTCGCCCGCGCCCCCGCCGTCGCCGCGTCGAGCATCATCGCCTCCCGGATCGCGAGCGGCGCCGCCCCGACCCCCCGGAACGCCCCCTCCGCGGCCCGCAGGTAGCCCAGGGCGCCCTTCCCCGCCTCGTAGGCGACGTCCCCCGCCTGGTCGGCGAGGACGCGCCCTAGGTCGTCCTCGAGCCCGCGGACGACCTCCCGGACCTGAGCGAGCGTCGCCCGCATCCTCGCCTCCGTGAACGTCGTCGCCCCGGCCCCCCGGAGCCCCTCCGCCTGGTGGACCCGCGCCGCGAGCTCCCCCTCCGACCGGCGGAGCACCCGAAGAAGAGCGCGCCTCCCCGTCGTCTCCGCGACGTCGAGCGCCTGCTGCCGGCTCGCCGCGAGGGCGTCTCTCAGCACGTCGACGGGCATCGCGGGGTCGAGGCTAACCCGGTCTGAACTTCCGAGTCGTCTCGGCGCTCCCCTACGCCCGCCGTCCTCCCCCGTTCAGCGCGCACGCTAGCGCCCGTCTGCCGGGATGACATCACGCACCTCGGACCAGTGATCCTTACGTTCGATTGCGTCGGCTTGGGCGTGCGGTGTGCGAGACGCCCTCATCCAGGCCACGATCCGCGCCCTCTCCTCTATCCGCCCCTCCTCACGGATATAGTCGTCAGCCTGACGATGCTGCTCACGTACCGCGTCTAAGTCGCAGTTCGGCATCGACCCGTCTCCCTTCGCGCGCATCATGCCGCGGTAACGATGCGCACCACCGCCGACACTGCCTCGCCTCGCGTGTCGAGGTCGAGGTTGTAGGCACGTCGCTTTCGGCGCCCCAACACGCGAAGTCGCCAACAGTCGCCGCAGTCGATCACCGTCCCGACCCGCTTGCCGTCCACGTACACGTCCAGCTCCGTCGCCTTCAGTCTCACCATGCCCCCGTCTCCCTTCGTCCTGGTCTGAAAAGCGCGCAGATCCGGGAGTGTGCTAGTCCTGTTTTTGGTTAGTGCCGCTGTTGCTGGGATCGTAGATGCTATAGCGCGGAGTGTCGTTAGTCGGGCTACACCGCTCCACGCCTCCGACAATTGGTCCTCCGTGGTTGCCACCATCCGGTGCCTTCGCGTAGGTCCCGTCCGAGCCTGCCCCGGAGATGTAACTGCCCCCAGCCTTTTTCGACTTCTTCGTGGCCTTCTTCGCAGCCTTCTTCATCTTCCTCTTCGCCTCCCACTCCTCGAATGTCATCGCAAACCCTCCTTCTCGTCGAATTACGTCCCCGCTCTTCGGAGCGTCCGCGGGGGAGACGGGAGCATTCGAGGTGACGGCGTCCCGCATCCGTCTCCAATGGCCGGTTTACCATCCGGTGCTCCTACGGGTCAGATTTCGCAAACCCGCTCCAAAGTTCATCGCGCGCACGACGGCGCTCATTATTTCGACCCGTCGCGCACCAGTCGGTACGCTTCCGGACACGGAGCCGGGTAGCCTTCGCGCTCGTACTTGTCGAAGAGCCGGAGCGCCCACTTGCCCGTCTCTGTCGTCTCGTAGTGGATCAGGTCGTACAGGTCATTCGCGGGCCACGGGCGAACCTCCGGGTCTTGTCGGCCCGCGTGGCAAACCTCGACGATGGCTCCGTTGGGTAGCGTAAACCGAACCCTGGCCTCGGGTCCGAAGTCCTCGCCGACCTTCTCCAGGATGGTCCGTCGAACGATCGTCTCAACCATGGTCGAAGCCCTCCGCGCGCATAGCTAGGAGCGCGCCTTCCGTCGCTTCAGGTCTCTCGCCTGCGAGTGAATACAGTAGCGACAGCCCGCCTCGGCGCACTCCTCTTGGGTCGCCGGCGGCGCGACGCCCACGCAGGGGCAGTGCGTCGCGTTGGGGTAGTCGTCGGCCGACTCTCGACCATGGGCCTCGTGCATCTTTTCCTCCGCGCGCCGGGAGCGAGGCGAGCCGCCCGCGCTCCTACCCCCCATCATGGCGCCCGACGAGACTAAGGCGAGCGCCCGGGCTTCCGGCCGACCTTCGAGCAGCCCTTCGGGACGAGCCCGAGCCGCTCCGCCCGCTCGCAGAGAGAGCACGCGCAGATCCCCCGCGCCCACGCCGCGTGCTGCGCGACGACGTGGACGAGGTGCAGCCGCGGGTCAGGGGCCGCCCTGCCTCGACCCCCCGGTTTGCCGACGAGCCCCACCCCCAACGAGATAGACTTGGGCTCGGCGGCGTTGCAAGCGCCCCGAGCCCGGCAGCGCGCAGGAGGCGCTACGAGATGAACCGTAACCCCAAGCGTGGTCGTGATCACTACAACTTCAAGCACGGGCATTCTCCCTGCACCGGCTCCAGCCCCGAGTATCGATCCTGGCGAGCCATGTTGGATCGGTGCTTCAACCCCCGGTGCCCGGCGTTCCGCCGATACGGTGGCCGCGGAATCGGCGTGTGCGATCAGTGGCGAAGCGACTTCGTGCGCTTCCTCAAAGACGTTGGATCGAAGCCGAGCCTGCTCCACACGCTCGATCGCTTCCCCGACAACGACGGCGACTACGAACCGGGGAACGTCCGCTGGGCGACGGCCCTAGAGCAAGGTCGCAACCGCCGCACCAACGTTCTTCTCACCTACGCCGGCATCACGATGTGCCTCGTCGAATGGGCGGAACACGTAGGGCTAGAACCGTCTACGCTGCAGCATCGACTCGCGCGCTACGGCTGGCCCCTCGAAGAAGCGCTCGGGACACCCACTCGGCGCGATCCGATCTCGATCACGCTCGGCGGCGAGACCGCGTCGTCGGCCGAGTGGGCTCGCCGACTCGGCATCCCGGCGAGCACGATCGTTTATCGGATCCGACATGGTTGGAGCGATGCAGAAACGCTTGCCCACTCACGGCCCCGCCTCGGAAAACCCACCCCCGCCTGAATCGCCTCCGGCTCCCCCAGCCCCGCCTTTCCCAGGCGCTCCGCCGGCTCCGGCAACCGCGATGCGATTCCCGTCCTTCGTGTCGATGCTCATCAGCGCCTGCCGCCCGCCCGAGTCCGCGTCGTCGAAGAGCGTCGCGCTCCGCGCGTCCCGCTCCGCCTTCTCCGCCCGATAGCGCGCCCACTCCTCCTCCGGATCCTTCCCGATCGCGGCGGCCGCCTCCATCACCGCCGTCTGCTGCGAGACGACCGCGAGCCCGCCGCTCGCCGTCGTCAAGCTCGCGAGCAGCGCCTGTCGGTCGGACGGCGTCGTCTGGAAGTACGACCCCCAGAGCAGCTCGTAGTCGCTGCTCAGCCCCGGGGTCCTCGGCGTCGGGTCGGCCTCCCCGTCCTTCGTCCGCGGCGGGAGATAGAGGAACCCCCCCTCCTGCGCCCGGCGCCGGACGACCGTCATCATCTGCGAGACGATCCGCCGGAGCGCCTCCCCGTACTGCTCGCGGAGCACGTCGCACTTCGCGATCATCGGCGCGTAGATGACCTTCAGCGCGACGCTCGAGATCCCCTGCGCCGCGACCTCGTTCGGGTCGGGCAGCACGCACTGCGCGACGTCGTTCGCGTTCCGCTTCAGCTGCTCGAAGTACTTCAGCCCCGCGTCGACGCTCGTGCCGACCAGCTCGAGGTAGCTCGCCCCGCCGCCCTCGCCGACCCAGAGCGCGTGCTCGCTCCCCTTCTTCACGTCCCCCTGCCGCATCGGGTCGACGTTCACCACCAGCGTCGGGTCGAGGTTCAGCACGCAGCCCTTCGCGAGGATCGAGTTGACCACGTCGAGCGTGTCGAAGTTCTCGTAGAGCCCGTCGTAGTCCGCCTCCCCGTCGACCTCGTCGCTCGGGAGGTTCTGGCACCAGACGAACGGGGCGAACCCGTTGCCGTGCCTCGCCGAGCTCGCCTCGTCCGGGACCCAGATCGGCTCGACCTTCGGGTCGCAGCGGACCGGGACCATCGTCACGTCGAGCTGCTCGTCCCAGTAGCGGTGGTGCCAGTAGAAGTTCCGGACGAACCCGCCCTTCATCGGGTCCCACTCGTCCCTCGGGCAGCGGTAGACCTCCGAGACCTCGGCGGGGACGAGCAGGTCGCGGTCCATCCAACGGTGCACGAACAAGTGCTTCGCCGAGTGGACGGTGACCCTCGGCCGCCCGAGGTGGAAGCTCCAGGAGAAGCCGACGGTGCCGCAGGAGCCGCCCTCCGCCCGCCCCTGGATGAACCGCGCCTGCATGCTCGCCGCGTCGCAGAGCGCGTTCGCGTAGTCGCCCGCCGCGTCGTCGCCCGGCGTCTCGACCCGCGGCCAGCGCTGCTCGCCGAGCAGGAGCGCCGTGAACGCGTTGACCTGCAGCTTCGCGAGCCGGAACGGCGAGGACGGCTTTCGGAGCGTCAGCGGGACGTAGGCGGCGCTCTTCTCCTGCGAGAGGAACGGCATCGAGCTCGGCGGCCCCGGGCGCGCCGCCCGCCCCTCGAAGTCGAAGGTCTTCCCGTGGTGCTGCGTGCACTTGAAGTACGCCTGCTTGAACGAGAGCTCCCGGTAGCGCTCGCTCTCGAGGATCGTCTTCGCCCGGAAGTTCGCCCCCAGCCGGATCGGGCCGAGCCCGGCGCCCTCCTCCCTCGCCGCCCCCGACGGGTTGAAGCTCCCGAGCAGCTCGATCGCGTTCGCCATGGCTCGCCGCCCACCCTACCGGAAACCCGGGTTTCCGACCCCTAGCGCGCGAGGTGGACGAAGAAGTCGAAGAGGTGCTTGCCGCCCTCCCAGAGCCCGATGAGCACCGGCCCCGCGGCCCCGACCGCGATCTTCACCTGCCGCCAGCGCGCGAGGTTGTGCGCGTCCGCGACCCGGACCTTCTCCTCCGCCTCCTCGGCGATCTGAGCCCTCGTCGCCTCCGCCGTCTCGGCCCGCGCCGCCTCGATCAGCCGCGCGCGCTCCGCCCCGTCGAGCTCCTGCCGAACCTTGTCGAGCGCCCGCTCGGTCTGCGCGTGCTTCTCCTCGATCTGGGCCCAACGATGGTCGTCCATCACGCGCCGCCCGCCGGGGCTCGTGCGCTCGGCCGGCGTGTCGCCGTCGTCGTCGTCGAGACTCGAGAGGTCCTTCAGGCTCGGGTAGGGCGGCCGCGCGTGGGGGAGCTTCTCCAGATCGCCGAGCCGCTTCTCGTGCTGCTCGATCTTCTGCTTGCTCCCGGTCCCGTTCATCTCGGCCGCCCGGATGCGCCGCTCGTGCTCGTTCGCCCGCGCGAGGAGCGCCCCGCTCGTCCGGACGAGCTCGGGGAGCGACTGGTGGACCTCGTGCACCTCGTCCGCGACGGTCGCGATCGACTTCTGGATCGCGCGCAGCTCGCTCGCGAAGTCCGCGAGGGCGTGCTCCTCGCGCTCCTCGTGTAGGCGGAGCTCGGCGGTGACGTTGGCGAGCCCCTCGGCCAGGCGCGCGTCGGTCACTGATGGCACGCCCGAAGACCGCGGGTCGTCCCCCACCGCCGACAACCGACGACGTCCGAACCCGCGTCGGCCGCTCCGACCCCGAGCCTTTTCGCCGTCGAACGAGGGGAGCAGCCGACGGCCGCGAAGACGACCGCGGCCGCGAGGACGAGCAGGCCCGCGCGGCACCGCCGACCGAGAATGACTACAGCCTCGTGGATCGTCATCGCACCGCGTCCTCTCTGCGCTCCGTCTCGCGCCGCTGCCGAGCTCCATCGAGGACCACCCACAGCGTCCAGAGCGACCACGGGATCGCTACCGCGAAGAACCGCTGATCCGCGCCGTCCGCGAGGAGCAGGAGCAGGAGCGTCGCGTCGAGGGCGATGTGGGCGCGGGAGAGCATCAGTCGAACGTACTCTCGTCCCAACACGTCCAGTCCACGGCGGTCGTGCCGTTCGTCTGGGCGACGTTGAGCTGAACGAGGTTCGTGCTCGGGTTGGTGAACGTGATAGCCGGGACGAGCGACGAGATCGCGCTCTGGGCGACAGGGGCCCCAGATCCGCCGATAGTGTCGTTCCCCTGGGTCAGCGTCCCGGAGACGTTGGTGAACATGGTGATAGCTTCCTCGTAGACCGATCCGCCCGTGAGGCACGAGCCCGAACACCCGGACCCGTTCGCGGTCAGGCGCCCCGTGCAGTAGGCGTGGACGCCGACCGCGTGACCCGAGGCGAGCGGGAAGTTGTAGACGGCGACTGCGGCCGTCGTAGACGTCCTCGCGTATCCGACGTGCGGGACGTGAACTAGCGTGGCTTGTGTATTGAGCGCGGTGTTCCCGGGGCTCGGGCTCGCCGTAGGAGAGAACATCCAGTCATTGAAGTACCCAGCCCCGCTGGGCCCTGTACCGTGGAGCCCATCCCCCGTAAGACCCTCCCAGACGACGCCTTCGGCGGTGGGAACCGTCGTCGGGTTCGTCCCGGCGTTGTGGAGGCCGAGCACGCCAACGCCGCCGCCATAGGAGCCACTCGTTGCGCCAATGTTGAAGTTGAAACCGGCGGCTACGCCGACCTCGCTCGTGGAAAAAGTCGCAAGAAGCGCGTTGATGCCGGAGAGCGTGAATCCTGCCGACGCCGACCCGTTGATCCGCGAATCGGTCCCATTCGAGTATCCGAAGATGTGGGCTGCATCGAGCGTCAGGGGAGCCCCAATCCAGAAAGCCCCATCCGAACTCTCGAAGCCGGGATACGCACCGAACGCGAAGTAGTGCGTCCCTAGCGTTCGATCGATGTAGACGTGGGCTTCAGAGCCGGCCCCCACTGGAGGAGTCAGGACGGCTACAACGTTTCCACTCGTCCCGGGGTTAGCCGTGGATACTTGACCCTTGAGCCTCAGATCCACGCCCGGTGTGGCCGAAGTCGACACGGCATCGAGCGTCATCGCCGTCGCCCCGCTCGACCACCGCAGCTCGCCCGTCGCCTGGCAGATGATCTCGCTGCCGCAGAGCCCGCCTACCTGGGGCGACGACGCGGTCCCCGCCTGCAGGTCGCCCGCCAGCTGCACGCACCCGAGCGTGCTGCCCGTCGCCCCCGTGCAGGTCGACGCACAGACCCCGCCGGAGAAGGTGCAGGCCACCCCGCCCGTGATGCTCAGCGTGTTCGCGTCGAAGGACGATCCCGCCTCGACCGACTGAGGGCACCACACCGGGAGCACCCCGGCGCCCGCGTCGCAGATCGTCGCGACCTGCCCGATCGTCCCACCGTCCGTCGAGAGCGTGTTGATGCCCGTGAGCGGGACGAGCGCGGGGACCCCGCCGTCGAACGGCGTGAGCGTGACGCACCAGGGCGGGGGGATGCCCCCCGCGGTCGCCGAGTAGGTCGTCAGAGAGCCCGTCAGCGTGATGCCGCCCGACGCGCAGTCCACGGCGGTGTCGACCATGTACGCGCTGACGATCTGCCCCGCCGTGGAGTCGAAGACGCTCGGGGTGCTCCCGAAGCTGATGGTGTCCTGCTGCGACTGCCAGCCACATTGGTTCGTCGACGTTGACGCGCATGAGACGCTGCCGAACGTGCTCTTCGACGAGAAGACGTAGACGCCGACCGCGGAGAAATTCGTGGTGTAGAAGTAGCTCGCGGTAAATGTGACCGCCTCGGTGTTCGATGTCCCCGCCGCGGTCGCCGTGAGGTTCGTTGCGAATGAGCACTGCTGGAAATTGACCTCGCCCTCTGGGATTGCATGCCCGCCAGCATTGAAGTCGAGCACGGAGTCGGGTGGGCGTCCGCCATCGGGGAAGTCGCCTCCGATGAGGAGCCCGGTGAAGCCGGAGAAGGTCACGCCCGACGTGAGGTAGTAGCTCGGGTCGATGCTCACGCCCTGGATGCCGCTCGTGCCCGCGATGTCCTGCGCCACGACGTAGAGCCACGGGAGCGCGGGAACGACCTCCTGGTAGTTGCCCGGGCCCAGGAAGATCTCGGCGTACTGGACCGCCGTGTCGTAGCCCGCGCCGGTCTCGACCAGACCGAGCCCGGAGAGCCCCTTCACGAGGCTCTCCGCGCGCGCGATCGTCAGGCACGGCGAGAGCAGGCTGCAGAGGTTCGCGTCGGAGCCGCCCTTGTTCACGTAGAAGCTGAAGGTCGGCGCCGAGCCGTCCACGATCAGACCGCCGCCGGAGGCGGACGCGGGCATCGTCATCCGGGGGGTGAAGCCCGCGCTCCCGTCGTTGATCCAGACCGGGAAGACGTTGCCGGTGCCGAGCTTCTGCGGAGCCCCCGCGTCGGAGCCCGCGGCGGTCGGCGCCTGCCCCGCGTCCGGCCCGCCCTTCGACGGCGACGGGCAGCCGAGCGCGAGCGCCCCCCCGAGGAGGGATGCCGCGAGCGCGGCGACGATCGCCCTATGCCCAGAGGTTCGTTCCATCGTTGCTCTCCAGCTCGACCTCGTCGCCGAGCACGGTCATCAGGTAGCTCGCCGAGTCGAGGGCGTTCAGCGTCCCGGGGAAGGCGCGCGACTCGACGTGGAGCCCGGCGACGATCGGCTCGACCGTCACCTTGTGCCCGCCCGTCCCGACCCCGGTGGGGTCGACGAGCTTCACGAAGAAGCTCTGCCTCGCCCCGATGCTCCCCGCCGTCGTAAACGTCACGTCCCCGCCGGCGACCCCGAGGTCGACGTAGTAGCGCGCGCCCGGCGCGGCCGCGATCGTCCCCGGCGCGACGACGTTCACGATGTTCGCCGGGACCGCCCCCGTCGCGAGCGCGAGCAGGAGGTTCAGCCACGCCTCCATGTAGACGTCCCAGCCGGTCGTCTGCGAGCCGAAGTTCAGGCTCTTGTCGTCCCCCGTGAAGGCCGGGATCAGGTACGGCGCCCCGAGCGACGTGTAGATCCCGAACGCCCGGACGTCCGTGCTCGCGGCCCCGGTCGTGTCGTCGACGACCGTCAGCGAGACGACGTAGCAGCCGGGCACGTCCGGGGTGAAGTTCCACGTCGGGGTCGGCCCGGTCTGCACCACCCCCGTCGGGACGGAGCTCGAGCTCGGCACCCCGAGCACGTCGAAGGTCCAGGTCCCCGGGTCCGGCGCCGGGTTCGTCCCCCCGTTCGAGACCGTCACCGAGGTCCCCGTCGCCCCGATCAGGGCGACCCCGGGGGTCCCGACGGTCAGCCCTTGGACGAACTTGACGAGGCAGCTGACGGACACGTGCCGAACCTATCAGCACCCCCCCGGCGCCGCACCCGGGCCCGGGTCGGAAACCCGGGTTTCCGACTACGTCACGTCGGCGGAGAAGCTCGGCGACATCGCGAACTGGTAGGTCCCCGTCGTCGGGCTCCCGTTCGCGTCGACGTTGAGCATCAGCGCGAGCCCGCCCGGGTCCGCCTGGAGCGAGCCCCCCGCGCTCCGCCCCTGCGGCTGGAGCGCCGACGGCATCGACTGCGTCCCCGTCGTCGTCGACGACGGAGGAACGTCCCCGATGGTCGGGATCGTGACCATCGTGATCGTGTTGTACGTCAGCGAGATCCCGCTCTTCGTCCCGACGATGTACCAGTGCCCGGTGAGCGCGTCCCAGGCGTAGAGGGTCGCCGTCCGCGCCGCGTCCGGGCTGCTCGGCCCCGTCGCCGCGATCGCGACGCGCCGGTAGGGGATCCCGGTCTTCGAGTAAGGACGCATGAACAGGACGTTGTCCTGGTTCGGCGTGTTCGCCTTGTAGGCCCCCGGCGGGGTCCCCGGCGTCCCGTACGCCGTCGTCGGGTCGACATCGTCGCCGAGCTCCGGGATCGGCCCCGACTCCGACGTGGTCCTGAGCCACTGGATCGCGAACTGCATCGGTTCAGCCCTCCGGGCTCGCGGTCTGGGTGACCGCCGCCCACGCCACTCTCAGCTGCGCCCTCGCCCCCATCGCCGCGCCGTGCAGGCAGACGCAGACCTTCGCGTCGTTCATCTGCCGGACGCGCGCGTAGCCCCCGACCGTCCAGCCGCCCGCCTCGTCCGGGGGGCCGAGCAGGGAGAGGTCGACCCGGCTCCGGTCCGCCCCCTCGAGCTGCGCCTGGAAGCCGCCCCGCTGCGTCCCGTCCGGGACGAGCGCGAGCATCCCGACGAGCTTGTGCGAGCCGTCCTCCCGCCGCTCGACGTCGGCGGTCGGGACGAGGCGCGCGGCCCAATGGAGGTAGTGCATGTCGTGCACCGCGTAGAGCCCGAGCGGGCAGAGCGGCATCGGGCCGCCCGTCGCGAGCGCGACGCCCTTCCCCCACGCCCGCTTGAAGAAACCCGCGTCGCTCGCGGCGCTCAGCAGCTGCGGGACGACCGGCAGCAGGCAGGCCCCCCGTCGAGCGAGCTCGCGCGCCTGCTCCGGCTCCGGCACCAGCGCCCCCTCCCACCACTCCCCCGCGGGGTCCCAGACGACGATGTTCATGACGCTCCGTTGCCTCCGGACGCGAAGCTACCACGAACGGTGTACCCCGCCGGGAGCTCCCCCGCTGAAGGGCTGAGAGGCACCCCCGGCGGGGCCGCCCCCATCATGCCCTACCGAGGCGCGAGGTGCAGCGCGAGCGCGGCGAGCCCCGTCCCGACGGCGGCGCCGAGCACGTAGAAGCCGAAGTCCATCGCGCTGTCCGCCCAGGAGTCGCCCTCGCCCCAGCTCGCGACGTCGAAGACGAACTCCTTGAGCGCCGCGAGCGCGATCCCGGCCCCGAGCACGACGAGGATCGGGGCCCAGCCGGCGCCGAGCGCGAGCGAGAAGAGCGCGGCGGTCAGGACGACGGAGCACGCGCCGAACCCGTGGCCGACCTGGGCTAGGTACTGCGGGCTCGACATCCAGGCGAAGGACGCCATCGCTACGGGCAGGGCACGACGAGCGGCATCCCGCCGTCGCCGCGGATCAGCCGGGCCTGGCTGATCGCGTCCGCGGCCGCGCAGGGGTCCTTCGGGGAGCTGGAGTCGCTCGTCGTGATCACGACGTCCGGGACGGGGAGCGGGGACGGCGTCGGGCACGCCGTCAGGTACGCGAGCACGACGACGAGCGCGATGATGGTTCGGAGATTCATAGCGTCTGGTCCTCGAAGGGCACGATCTGCCAGTTGGCCTCGACGAATGCTTCAGAAGCCCAACAGTACCCACCCTCGCAGAAGTCGGATCCCCAGCTGTTGAGCACCCGGTAGCGCCGGGTCAGCGTCCCGTTCACGGGGACCGCCTCATAGCCGGCGTAGAGCATCGCGTGCCCGCCCGCCGTCGGGTCGCTCGCGGGGCACGGCTGCGCGACCTGCCCGGCGACGAGCGCCTGGAACGCCTGCCCGACGCTCGTGCCGAACCAGACCGGGCCGACCGCCTCGAGCGCGGCCGCGACGCGGTCGCCGGCGCCGCTCCCCGTCTGGACGTCGTAGCTCCCCCCGAACGGTTGGGCGAAGCCCGACTCGGCCGCCGGGACGGAGAGCTCCGGGAGGAGGACCGGATCGCCGTTCTCGTCCTGAGTCGCCGGGACGTCGGTGTTGATGCCCTGCTGCTGCTCTCCGAACGGCTGGGAGCCGAACCTGCCGAACGCGGCCGCCGCGTCGTCGAGCTGCGCCCCCTGGTCCGCGAGCCCCGGCCCCGGCAGCGGCACGCCCGGGGGCGTCTGCGCCGCGCGGTAGAGCGCGTAGAGGACGAGCGCGAAGTAGAGCGGGGAGGCGAGGACGACCTTCGCGATCGCGTCCGCGAGGGGCGTGCCCGCCGCGACGAGCTTCGCGACGTCGACGATGAACTTCGCCTGCGCCGCCGAGTGCGCCCAGCACGTCTCGCTGACGCCCTGGTTCAGGACCGAGCGGACGCAGGGGGTCCAGTCGGCGCTCCCCTTCAGGGTCTTGAGCCGCGCCGCGATCCCCTCGTGCTCGCCGACCGACCTGCGCGTCAGCGAGAAGAGCGCCGTCGCCGAGTCCTTCTGCTTGAGGCCGCGCCCGAGGAGGATCACCGACTCGCCCATCTCCGACCTCCAGAGACGAACGCCCGGGGGTCGCCCGGGCGCTCAGCCTGCCTGAATCCACACGCCGCTCCCCGACCAAGAGGAGACGATCGGAACGCTAGCAGGGGGAAGGTCAGCTGTCAGGCGACGAGGTCGCGACGGGCTCGAACGGGTGCTGGGCGACCCAGGCCGTCGCGCGGTTCATTCGGCGGCGAGCCATCGGGCAGTCCGTCGCCTCGGCGCTCGCCCAGGTGCGGCCCATCTCCCCGGTGTACCCGCACGGCGCCTGCTCCTTCCAGCGCCGGAGCGCCTCCCGAGCCTGGCAGTCCACCGCCCGCTGGGCGTTCGCTCCGTCCCTGCGCACCGACTCGCAGGCTACCGGCGGCATGAGCTGCCACGCGCCCACCTCGCCCTTCCGACCGACCGCGCGCACGTCGTAGCCGCTCTCGTAGCTCGCGACGCTGGCGAGGTCCGCCGCGTCCGAGGGGCTCGGCGTCGCCCGAGAGATCGCCGTCGCCACGACCCGGTACTCGCCCGCGATGCGGGACGGACTCGAGCACGGGAACATCGAGAGCATGGCCCAGGCGATCCAGCGGATGAAGGTCATGTCGAGACTCCTTTCCCCGTCAGGTGAAAAAGCGCGGCGCGCGCCGAGGTGGCGAGGGAGCGGGGGGGCACCCCCTCGGCCGGTCGCGGCGCGCGCCGCACCCCCTTATATGCCGCGGTCGCCGGGTCGGAAACCCGGGTTTCCGACCCTCAGCTCCCGGGCTCGCCCTTCGACGGGTCGCCCTTCCCCGCCTCGTCGAGGATGTGACCGACCTTCTGGAAGCTGACCTTGGCGATCGCTCCCGAGCTCGCCCGCCTCTCCGGTCGAGTCGGGGCCTCCTCGATCGCGAACGGGTCGTCGAAGCGCGAGACGATCAGCTCGACCAGCCTGAAGAGCGGCTCGGGGACCTCCGGCATCGAGCGGAGCTTGCCGAGCAGCTCGTGCATCTCCTCCCGCTTGTCCGGCATCGCTTCACGGCCCGGCCAGGAACGCCGCCCAGGCATCCTCGTCCCCGTTGAACGCGCTGCAGTCCGTCTTGACCGGCGGCCGCCCCGAGCGCGTCGGGACCATCAGCTCCCGCCCGGTCCGCTGCCAGAGCGTCCAGTCCGAGAAGGGCGGCTTGACCCACGGCGCCCCGACGGCCGCGCACCAGAGCGGGCGGCCCGCGTAGACGGGGTCGAACGTCCCCGACATCCCCTTCGCGAGCGACTCCCACCACCACGGGTAGCTGTAGATGCCGACGCGCCGGCCCGCGAGCCGGTCGCGCTCGCCGAGGTAGATCCCGTTCCAGGTGTCGATCAGGGGCCAGCTCGTCGACCACCGCGCGAGGTCCTCGGGGGCCGGCCACTCGAGGTCGGCCATCGTCGGCAGGTCGCCCGGCATCCAGATCCCGTCGTGCTCGGCGTGGAGCCGCGCCTGCGAGACCGGGTCCCGCGCCGGGTGCCCCGCCTCGTCCGGCAGGCCGGGGAAGCAGAAGTCGTAGGTCCCGACCGCGATGCCTGCGGCGCGCGCGTCGTCCCGCTGCTGGGCGTAGTCGAGGTTCGGCCCGTCGTTGCCGATGTACCCCTCGACGTAGGCGCCGCGCACCCCCTGCGCGCAGAGCCAGCCCCAGTCGAGATCGTCCTGAAGCGACGAGCGCCCGGGGGCGGCGCCCATCGCGTTCGCGGAGCTCACGTCGACGACGAGGATGGTCACGGTCTGCCTCCGTCCGTCGCCGCGCAGGGGAGTGGCCAGTCCGTGCTGACCCGCAGGCTGAGCCCGGTCCCGTCCGAGTAGTCGTCGACCATCGTCAGGTCGGCCGGGCGGGCGCCGACGTGGAGGCAGGGGTCACGCACGATCGAGCCCGTCCGCGCGACCGTCGCGCACGTCGACAGGAAGACGGCGGAGAGTAGGAGCATCGTCGTCCACGAACGCGGCGACGGCCTGGCTGTCGAACGCCCGGGCTCCGACCTCGGGCTCGGACCCCTCGCCCATCGCCCGGCACGCATCCAGCTCGCTCCGCTCCACGCCGTCCATCCCGAGCATCCTAGCCCGAGCCGTGCCCGGAGAAGTACCGCTCGAGGACGTCCTCCCAGACGTCGTTCGAGAGCACGTCGTCGCCGCGCGAGCGCCGGAGGATCTCGATCGCCTTGTCCGCCCCGAGCCTCCCCCTGCCCATCGTCATCAGCGCGATCGCGGCGACGAACGCGCTCCGGTTCAGCCCGCTCCGGCACGTGACCAAGACCCTCTTCCCGGCGCCGACCGCCTTCGCGACCTTCCGGCCGACCTTCACCCCGGCGCCGATCGCGGCGTAGTCGAGCCCGCTCCCCTCCCCCGGGTCGACGAGCGGGACCGACCAGACCTCGACGCCGGGGAACCAGGCCGGGTCGGGCTGGTACTCCGACGCGAGGAGCACGAGCACGTCGAGCTCAGGCGGGGGGGCCGCCCAGGGGAGCGGCGCGGAGCCGATCAGGAGCCCGGGAGCCGCCTCGGTCGCGTCCAGCCGCGGCTTCTCCTCCTCGTCGCCCACGTCGAGTACCTTACTCGGCATGGGCTGGGACGACGACGCGGAGGAGTACCTCGCCGACTGGGAGGAGGGCTGCCGACGACGCGGGCGGACTGCCCGGAAGAGCGCCCGGGGAGACACGCTCACGTTCCAGCTCCAGGTGCTCATGCCGCCGCCGGCGAGCTCGGCGCCGCAGGACCTCACCGGGTGGTTCCTCCAGTCGACCGCGAAGTACTCCTACGCGGACCAGGACTCGCAGGCGGTCGCCGTCTCGAAGTCGACCGCGACGTTCCCGAACATCATCACGTTCCCGAACGGTCGGACCGCCGGGCTCGTCCAGGTGACGTTCGGTCCGCTCAACACGATCGGGCTCGCCGACGGGCCGACCCGCCTGCTCGGTCTCGAAGTTGATCCCGCGCCGCTGC
>Ga0209415_10004395_pt1 | contig 25839 bp, 22 predicted proteins | sample PeaSoiSIISIP2007_FD_187696 | JGI IMG/M metagenome (GOLD analysis project Ga0209415, IMG submission 187696) | Peat soil microbial communities from Weissenstadt, Germany - SII-SIP-2007 (SPAdes) (version 2) | ecosystem: Environmental > Terrestrial > Soil > Wetlands > Peat | place: Germany... | reverse complement strand
GGCCGAGTATCGGGAAAACTTGGCCGACTTCGACGGCCGCATTCATGGCGCTGAGGCACAGGTGGCGCAGGCTCAGTCCAATTCACAGCAGTATGCGAAGCGCCTGAAGCTCGCGGACGAGGTCGAGAAGGTTTATCAGCCGCTGCTCGAGAAGGGCTACGTGTCAAAACTTCAGTTGATGCAGGCCACGGATGAGCGCACCGAGATGGGCCGCCTATTGGCGGACGCGCAGAATCAGATGGCGTCACTGCGCCAGACCTTGGCCTCTGTGAAGGCGCAACGGGAATCCTATATCCAGAAATGGAATTCAGATGCCGGCACGGAACTGGTGACGGTGCGCAATGATCTCGACGTGACGCGGCAGAATCTGCAGAAGGCGCAGAAGCTCAGTGACCTGTCGACGCTGGATGCCCCGGCCGATGCGGTCGTACTCAAGGTGGGCAAGGTGTCTTCGGGATCGGTGGCTGGTAGCGGTGGGCAAAGCCTCGCTCAGGAGCCATTGTTCACCCTGGTGCCGCTGGACGCGCCCCTGGAAGCGGACGTCAATGTCAGTACCGGGGATATCGGTTTCATCAAGATCGGCGATCCGGTGCAGGTCAAGCTCGATGCCTATCGCTTCATGCAGCACGGCATGGCAAAAGGCGTAATCAAGACCATAAGCGAAGGGTCATTCACGACCGACGACAACAACGTGCCGGTGCCTGCGTACTTCAAGGTGCGCGTGACGGTCAAGGAAGTGCACCTGCGCAATGTGCCGCCGGATTTTAGATTGATCCCGGGCATGACGCTTGTTGGCGACATCCTGGTGGGACGGCGCACAATTCTGTCCTATTTGGTGGAAGGCGGCTTGCGCACGGGTTCGGAGGCGATGCGGGAACCTTAAGTCAGGCATCTAGCCCGAGGTTCGTGATAGCTTTCTGGTCAACGAAATTCAGGGCGAGCCGGCCGCCTTAGTTTTCGACGCGATGCGGCCGTAGGCATGAATGTCGCGGCGGAGCCGAATGATCAAATGACTGCTGTGGAATCGACTTCTGGCCGTGCTCGCTGCGCGGTCGGACTGTGCGTGGCCGCGGCGATTGCCTGGACGGCGATCGCCGTACCGGCGTCGGCCGGGCAGCCATTTGATCCATTTCAGACCAGTTCGGCGCTTCAGCAACGCACCCCAGGTTTGGTCGATCCTCTAAAGCAGTCGTGCGATGTGCCTAGTCGTGCGCTGACATTTGCAGCCGCAGTGGATCTTGCGCTCTGCCGCAATCCCACGACGCGTGCAGCCTGGGCCGCAGCCCACGAGCAGGCCGCAGCGCTCGGCGAGGCGGAGAGCGCATGGCTGCCCGAGATCGCTGCCGTCGGCACGGGCACGCGCACCTTTGGCCAGCACATTGACTTGACCGGCAATACGGTGTCGTTCGATCAGAATACCGGCGATGCGGCGCTCAATCTGTCCTGGACCTTGTATGACTTTGGCGCCCGCACCGGGCGCATCACCAACGCACGCCGGCTGCTGGATGCCGCGGCGGCCAATGCGAGCAGCGTAGTACAGCAGACCGTACTCAGCGTCGTCCAGGGTTACTACGGCCTGGTGGCCGCGGACGCCGACCTGCTCGCGGCGAAAACGACCGAGTCAGTGACTGCACACAGCCTTGAAATCGCGCGAACGCTGCGTACGGGCGGTGCTGGGACTCTGGCCGATGTCCTGCAGGCCGAAACGGCTTTCGATCAGGCAGTGCTCACGCGCGTGCAGGCCGAAGCCGCGGCGCAAACCGCGCGCGGCACGCTCGCCGTCACGCTCGGACTTATCGCCGATAAGCCCTTCACGCTCGATGCAGCGCCAGTGCCCGCCGAAGTGCCGGCACTCACGGCACGCATGGCAGATCTGATGGACGAGGCGATGCGGCAACGGCCGGATCTCGCCGCCGCGCAGGCTCAGCGGGACGCCGCCGAAGCCAATATTTCGGTGGCGCGGGCCGCTGGCCTGCCGGTGATCTCGGTCAATACCGGGCGTGATTTCATCAGCAGTACTGGTATTCCGGACCAGAACTACAGCCTGGTCGGCGTCAATGTCACGGTGCCGATTTTCACGGGCTTCAACGTCTCGTACGGCGTGCGCCAGGCGCAGGCAGCGCTCCAGGCCAGCGAAGCGAACGAGGAACAGGTCCGACTCGGCGTCTCGCTTGGAGTCTGGAACGCTTATTACGCGCTCGATTCGGCGAACCAGCAGCTGTCCGTGACCGCCGCATTAACCAAGACTGCCGAGGATAACGAGCAGGTGGCGCTGGGGCGATACCAGGCGGGTGTCGGCACGATCGTCGATGTCCTGACAGCGCAGACGGCTGCGGCGACCGCGCGCCAGGTGCGCATCAGCGCCGAGTTGGGATGGCGCGTCACGCGCGCCCAGCTGGCACTGGCGCTCGGCCGGCTCTCAAACGCCGAGCCGTTGCAGGACACTGCGTCGTTGCCTTAAGCGACGCTCCCGCGCGCGGCAGCGCAGTCATGGCACAAACTGACCACCTCATCCCGCCCGCGGTACGGCTCGGTAGGCTCGAATGCGCCGTCGCCGCGCATCGGGGGTCTACATACAGGGACAAGATTTCAGGGAATATCGATTGTCGGCAGAAGCAGACATTGCAAGTCGGCCGGCTGCGCCACTACGCTTGCCCCGAACGTAGAGTCTTTGCCGTGACCGCAGCGGTGTCGAGGATCTCCTAGTCCAATTATGCGCAAAGGCATCATCCTCGCAGGCGGCGCCGGCACGCGCCTGCACCCGGTCACCTACGCGGTCAGCAAGCAGCTGCTGCCGGTGTATGACAAACCGATGGTCTACTACCCGCTGTCGACACTGATGCTCGCGGGCATTCGCGAGATCCTTCTGATCACGACGCCCCCCGATTTGCCCGCCTTCCAGCGCCTGCTCGGGGACGGCGCTCGATGGGGCCTGTCGCTGAGCTATGCCACACAGCCGAGGCCCGAGGGCCTGGCGCAGGCTTTCATCATCGGACGTCGCTTCGTCGGCCATGACACGGTGGCCTTGGTGCTCGGCGATAACCTCTTCTACGGTCAAGGCCTTTCCGAGCAATTGCAGAGGGCATCCAACCGCAGCCAGGGCGCGACCGTCTTTGCCTATCACGTCAAGGATCCGCAGCGTTACGGCGTGGTGCATTTCGATGCCGAAGGGCGCGCGCTTGGCATCGAAGAGAAGCCGCCGCAACCCAAATCCAACTACGCGGTGACCGGACTGTATTTTTACGACAGTGAGGTCCTCGATATCGCCGCCGCCTTGGCGCCCTCGGCGCGCGGTGAGCTGGAGATTACCGACGTCAATCGAAAGTACCTCGAGCGCGGCCAATTGCAGGTGGAACTGTTCGGTCGCGGCATCGCCTGGCTCGATACCGGCACGCATGAGTCGCTACTCCAAGCCGCCAATTTCATTGAGGCAATCGAGAATCGGCAGGGCTGGAAGGTTTGCTGTCCGGAGGAGATTGCCTATCGCGCGGGATTCATCGATACCGCCCAGCTCGAAAAGCTCGCGCAGCCGCTGCGCAAGACCGAGTACGGTGCCTACCTGATCGGCCTCTTGCAGGAAGGCCTGTGACGGAATTCGAGCGGACCCGCCTGCCCGAAGTCTTACTTGTCAAGCCACGCGTGTTCGGCGATGCGCGCGGGTTCTTCTTTGAGACCTGGCAACAGCAGCGGTTTGCGGCTGCGGGCATCGATGCGCAATTCGTGCAGGACAATCACAGCCATTCGGCTCGGCATACGCTTCGCGGCTTGCATTTTCAGATTCAGCAGCCCCAGGGCAAGCTCGTGCGTGTGAGCCGCGGTGCGGTGTTCGATGTGGTCGTGGACATCCGGCGCAGCTCGCCGCGCTTTGGGCAGTGGGTCGGCGTGACGCTCAGCGATGCCAACCATCACCTGCTCTGGGTGCCACCCGGATTCGCGCATGGTTACCTCGCCTTGAGCGAGCAGATCGATTTCCTCTATAAGTGCACGGACTTCTATGCCCCTGAGCACGAGCGCTCGATCCGCTGGAACGATCCGACGCTCGCGGTGCAGTGGCCATTGCCGAACGCTGTCGCACCCATACTCTCTGCCAAGGACGCGTCCGCACCGCTATTCCAGGACGCGGAGTCCTATCCGTGAAGGTGCTCATTACGGGCGCTTCCGGCCAGGTCGGCAGAGCGCTCCAAGGCAGCGCACCGTCAGGCGTCGCACTGCGAGCGCTCACGCGCACCGAGCTCGACATCAGTGTTGCGCAGGCCGTGCGTTCCGCCGTGGCGGCTTGGCAGCCGGCGTTAATCATCAACGCCGCGGCCTACACCGCGGTCGACAAGGCCGAATCCGAGCCCGAGCTTAGCTTTGCCATCAACGCCGACGGTCCGCGGCACTTGGCGCAGGCTGCGCTGGGTATTCCCGGCTGTCGGCTGATCCATATCTCGACCGACTACGTCTTTGACGGTACTGCCGCCGAGCCGTACAAGCCGATCGATGCCACGCATCCGCTGAGCGTCTACGGGCGCAGCAAACTGCTCGGCGAACAGGCGGTGCAGGCGATCCTCGGTGACAAGGCCGTCATCCTGCGCACCGCCTGGGTCTACGCTGCGCAGGGCAAGAATTTCCTACTGACCATGCTGCGGCTCATGCGGGAGCGCGCCCACGTACGGGTCGTCGCCGATCAGTACGGTAGCCCGACCTCGGCCGATTCGATTGCCGCGGCCATCTGGGCGATCGCGCGGCGTCCGGAGCTCCACGGCGTTCTGCACTGGACCGATGCTGGCAGGGCGACATGGTACGATTTTGCGGTGGCGATCGCCGAGGAGGCTCACGCCGCAGGGCTATTGCCCGCAGCCGTTGAGGTCACGCCCATCACGACGGCGGAATACCCGACGGCCGCACAGCGGCCGGCGAATAGTCTGCTCGATACGCGCGACGCCGTCGCGCGGTTGGGTCTCACGCCGTCGCCCTGGCGAGCGCAGCTGCGCGCGACGCTGGCCCACATGAGGCCCGCTTGAGGGCTGGTTTGAGGCGGTTGGAGAGAGCATGGCGCGACTTCTGATCACGGGCGGGGCCGGCTTCATCGGGGCGAATTTCGTCCACTACTGGCTCGCGCAGCATCCGGGCGATCGCACTGTGGTGCTCGATGCCTTGACCTACGCCGGCAATCTCGCGAGCCTCGACTCGGCTCAGGCGCGCCCGGAATTCCGCTTCGTGCACGGCAATATCTGCGATACGCCCCTGGTCGAGCGGCTGTTGCGCGAAGAGGCACTCGATACCATCGTGCACCTCGCGGCCGAATCGCACGTCGATCGCTCGATCGAGGGGCCGGATGCCTTTATCGAGACCAACGTCATCGGCACGCATTCGATGTTGAAGGCCGCACGCCGCGTGTGGCTCGAAGAGAAGAGCGTCCCAACGCACCGCTTTCACCACGTCTCGACCGATGAGGTCTATGGCTCATTGGGTCCGGACGATGCGCCCTTCACGGAGCTGACACCGTACGCGCCCAATTCCCCGTACTCCGCCAGCAAGGCGGCCTCGGACCATCTGGTGCGCGCCTATCATCACACTTATGGTCTTAAAATCACGATCAGCAATTGCTCCAACAACTATGGACCGCATCAGTTTCCGGAGAAGCTCATTCCGCTGATGATCGCGCAACTGCTGGCCGGAAAAGCGCTGCCGGTCTATGGCGATGGCCGCAACATCCGCGACTGGCTGCACGTTGAAGACCACTGCCGCGGCATCGATGCGGTGCTCAGCAGCGGCCAAATCGGTCACGTCTACAATATCGGCGGCTGCTCGGAATGCGAGAACATCGCGTTGGTGCGCATGCTATGCACATTGATCGATGAGCATGTGGGCTCAAGTCCCGCCCACCGGGCGCGCTATCCGAATGCGGCGGCGGCACGCGGAGATCAAAGCCAGCGGCTCATCCAATTCGTCCAAGATCGGCCCGGACACGATCGCCGCTACGCCATCGACAGCTCAAAAATCGAGCGCGAATGTGCCTTCCGCCCTCGAATCTCGCTGCCGGCCGGCCTGCGCTCCACCGTGGCGTGGTATCTCGAGCGTGCAGAGCTGTCGGTAGGTTGGCAACGCTCGATCGCACAAGGGGCTTGATGCCGGCGGCCACTGTCCGCTGCCTCCAAAAGATCTACGCGAACTTTGAGATCAGCACGCGCTCATCGGGTCGATTGCTTAAGGTCGCGCCGCCCGCCCCAGCCACTGGCCCAAGTGCCCTCGGAATCGGGCGGAATCCACGAAGATGGGCTGGCTGCCTCCTATTGCACCAAAATAGTGCATCCAGGGCGGGGGGGATAATCGCTCATTGCGGTGCAATATCTGAGTAAAAACAGGCCAGACTGCGCGGAAGCTACGGCGATTTGTGACTTGACATCGGCCTGTGATATGTTGAATCACTAATCAGCATTAACTCGGTCGCGTAACACTCTATGTCTGCAGCCAAATTACTCCTTTTGAGCCTGCTGATCGTGGTTTTCACCCCGAGTGCCCAGACCCAAGCGCTGCCCGTGAATGCCGTCCTGACGTCCAGAGACCCACCGCCGGGCCTGGTGGTCGTATCCCTACGGGGCGCCCCTTTGCCGACGGCGGCACTGCCATTGTTCACGGACCAGGAGTCCAAAACCTCTGGGTCGACCGGTCACTCACCGGACAAGTGGTTGTTAGCGCTGCTTTCTGTCGCCTTGGTTACTTATCAACTGAGGCGCAATCAGAGGTCGCTCAATCATCAGCTGACCAATCAATCACTGAAGCAAGGGAGTGCTTCCTGAACACTTACGCTTGACTTGAGGGAGTCTGGATGATGGCAGACGGCGGAGTGCACGATTGCCTCCAACTGCAAAGTCGCTTTGCAGCGCTGACGGCGAGCGATCTGTCGTCTATCTTTGCGATCAAGTCGCTGCTGCATCCGATCGTCGCCGTGGCGTGTCTGATCGCTACGCTTGCACTGTGGGGGGAGCGGCTCTACGGACCCTACCTGCTGCTGGCGGTACTGGCGTTTTTCGCCGCCGCAGATTTCCTCCACATCACCGATCGTCGGCCGCGTCTTTCTATTCATTCGCTGCTGCAAATCGTCGTCCGATGGGCTTCAGTAGTCGGCTTCCTGTGGCTGTTATTGCGCGTTTCCGACTTGATCGATCTTGTTCACTGGCGCGTGTTGGTGACTTGGGCTCTGGTCACACCGGTGGCGCTGTGGCTCGGCGAGGTCGCAGCTCATCGCGCCCTGCACCGCGCCACCAGAAAGAGCGACACACCGAGAAAGGCAGTCATACTCGGTCTGACTGAACTCGGCATGCGTCTCAAGCAGCATTTGGAGCAAGACCCTCTGCTGCAAATCACTGTCACGGGCTTCTTCGATGACCGCAGGCTCGATCGCCTGCCCGTCGGCGGCATCGAGTATTTACTGGGAAAGCCTGCGACCTTGCCGGAATACGTGCTGCGCGAAGACATCAAGGTCGTCTACATCACCTTGCCCATGGCGCCGCGACCCGACGTGCTCGCGTTGATCAATGCCCTGCAGGACTCCACGGCTTCGATCTACTTCGTGCCCGATTTGTTCACCATTGATTTGATCCAGGCTCGATTGGATATCATTGGAGGCATTCCGATTGTGGCCGTGCGCGAATCTCCCTTCTACGGCGCTCGAGCGATCGCCAAGCGGCTCAGCGACATCGCACTTGCGGCCCTAATGCTGCTCCTGGCGTCACCGCTATTGGTCTGGACCGCAATCGGCGTGCGCCTGAGCTCGCCGGGGCCGGTACTGTTCAAGCAGCGACGCTACGGCCTAGATGGTCGAGAAATCATGATCTACAAGTTCCGCTCGCTGTGCGTCGTGGAAGACGGCGCGTCGCAGTACACGCAGGTCACCCGTAACGATGCGCGCATGACGCCCTTCGGCGCCTTCATCCGGCGGACGTCGATGGATGAGCTGCCGCAGCTCTTCAACGTCCTGGAAGGCAGTCTCAGCATAGTCGGCCCGCGGCCACACGCGATCGCTGTCAATGAGCAGTTCCGCAAGCTGATACCCGGCTACATGATGCGCCACAAGGTGAAGCCCGGCATGACAGGATTGGCGCAGGTCAACGGCTATCGCGGCGGGGACGATCTGCCATCGATGAAGAAGCGCATCCAATGCGATCTGGACTATCTGCGCAATTGGTCGCTGGCGCTGGATATCGCGATCATTCTCAAAACTATCGCGCTGGTGTGGCGCGACCGGAGGGCCTACTGATGAGAGCAGCATTAATGGCCGGTCTTTGCTGGACAGTTTTGTCTACAGCGTTGAGCGCAGCCCCGGCTCAGGCACAGCCCGACGACTATGCGATCGGTCCGGGGGATCTGCTGCAGATCAGCGTGTCGGGATACCAGGAACTGGCCATCAACGCACGTGTGAGCGAGAGCGGCACAATTTCTTTCCCCTATCTTGCGCCGCTCGCCGTCACGGGCAAATCCAGCAGTGCCGTGGAGACTCTGATTGCGCAGCGGCTGACGCAGGGCAGGATTATCAAGAATCCACAGGTGTCCGTGCTGGTGGTCGATTATCAGAGCCAGATGGCTTCGGTCATGGGGCAGGTCAATAAGCCCGGGCAATATCCACTGATAACCTCACGCCGTGTGATCGATTTGTTGGCCCAGGCTGGAGGGCCGATTGTTGGACAGGCCGGCGTGCCGAACACGGGTGTTGCGGGCGATCAAGCTACGCTCGTGCGACGTGATGGCAGCAGCGTCAAGATAGATCTCGGCGCGCTGTTTGCAGGCGATAAAAGCCAGAATGTGACCGTTGCGGGCGGCGACACCATTTATGTGCCGCGCGCTGCGCAGTTCTATGTGTATGGTGAAGTGCAGAAGGCTGGCGTGTATCAGCTTCAGCGCCAGATGACTGTGGCGCAGGCGATATCTGCCGGTGGAGGCCTGACGGCGCGGGGATCGGATCGGCGGATTCTGTTGAGGCGGCGGGATGAACATGGCAACGAGTACCAGACGTCGGTAAAGAGCTCCGATCTCGTGCAACCGGATGACGTGCTGTTTGTAAAACAGCGCTTGTTCTGAATGCACATGATGCAGCTCACAAACTTTCTCCAGATATTGCACGCGCGTCGGATGTTGGCCGCGGCCGTGTTCGGCGCCGTGCTACTGGCAGCCCTGGCATTGATCCTTTTCATGCCCAGGGCCTATACCGCACGCGTATCGCTGGTCACCGATGCGAAAGGCATCGATCCCATTACCGGCACGGCGTTGCCGGTGCCGACGCTGGACAGCGTCATGGCCACGGAGGCCGACATCATCAAGAGCCACAACGTGGCACTGAAGGTGGTCGATAAATTACGGCTGGAAAGCGACCCGGTATTGCAGCGGCAGTATCTTAAAAAGACGGGTGGCGTCGGGACGATGCGCGACTGGATTGCGGACAAGCTGCTGGATGGACTCGATGTCGTCCCGTCGCGGGAGAGTAGCGTCATCAACGTCGATGTGACCGCCGCCGATTCGCAGGTCGCTGCAGCACGCGCCAACGCCTTCGCAGAGGCGTACATGCAGGCTGGGTTGGAGTTGAAAATGGACCCTGCGCGGCGCCAGGCGGCTTGGTTTCAGGATCAGGTCCGGGACTTGCGCAGCGCAGTGGAGAGCGCGCAGACACGCCTGTCGGACTATCAACGCCGCTCCGGGCTCGCCGGCACCGACGATAAGGACAATCGACTGGATGTCGAAAATGCGCGGTTAGCTGAAATCTCCACTGAGTTGGTGACCGCTCAAGCGACTCTGGCTGATGCCCGTTCACGGCTCAATCAGGTCGGTCAAGCCAGGCAGAAGGGGCAATTGGAGCAGCTCCCGGACCTGGTCGGCAACGCGCTGCTGCAAACCCTCAAGACGGATCTGGCTCGCGCTGAATCCAATTTTGCCGACGTCTCGCAGCGCTACGATCGCAATGCTCCGCCCTATCAGAGCGCGGCGGCGCAGGTCGTAGAGCTGAAACGCAAAGTCGCGGCGGAGCTGAATACGGCGATAGGTTCGATCCGGCAGCTTGCCGAGATCTCTCAACAACGGACCAAGGAGCTGCAGCGTTCGCTCGACGCTCAAAAGGCACGCATTCTGCAACTCAAGCAGAAACGTGACGCGCTTTCGATACTGACGCGCGATGCCGACAACGCTCAGAAGAGTTACGACGCGGCGATGCAGCGCTCGGGATCTGTGAAGCTCGAGAGTCAGCTCAATCAAAGTAGCGTCGCGGTACTCAATGCCGCGATTCCCCCGAACAAACCATCGCATCCTCGGCCCCTGTTGTATTCGCTCGTAAGTCTCATTCTGGGTGGGTTGCTCGGTGTCGGCGCGGCGGTCATGGCCGAACTGCTGGATCGGCGAGTGCACTCCATCAGGGATTTGGCTGCTTTGCCTGACCTGGTCGTTTTGGCTGAGATACCTCGATTGTTGGATCTATCACCGCAGGCAATCTGAAAGCGTGAGGAATACTGAATAATGTCCGCCGAAGAGAGGGTGGTTGAGTCAGCGCAGAGGCAGGTCCGGACTCCGGAGCCGCTCGATATGCACATTGGGCAGGTCTTGCTACGCGCAGGCAAGCTGACCGAGAGCGATATCAAGCGCATCGTGACGATGCAGAGCACGCGCGAGGTGCGTTTTGGCGATGCGGCGCTGAGCCTGGGGATGGTCGATCGCCGCGACATCCAGCAGGCATTATCGCTCCAGTTTGCCTATCCGTACTTGCGCACGGGCGAGTCACCGCTCAGCGATGAATTAATGACGGCCTATCAGCCCTTCAGCGCGCAGGCTGAAGCCATGCGCAAGCTGCGCACAGAGTTGTCGATGCGCTGGTTCGGCAAACACAAGACCCTGGCGATCGTCTCGGCTCGTGAGGCAGAAGGGGCCAGCGCGGTTGCGTCCAATCTGGCGATTGCATTTGCGCAGTCCGGAGAAAGAACGCTGCTCATTGATGCCAACTTTCGCACGCCGCGCCAACATGAACTGTTCGGACTCGCAGCGGAGAGCGGACTGTCGACGGTACTGGTAGGCCGAAGTTCCTTCGACGATGCGCTGTCCCCGATCGACCTGTTCGACAACCTGTCTATCCTATGTTCCGGTCCGATCCCCCCTAACCCCCAGGAGCTCCTAGCACGGGTCAGTTTCTCGTATGTGATGGAAACCGCGTCTGAAGCGTTCGACATCGTGCTCGTTGACACGCCGCCGCTGCTGGAATACGCGGACGCCCAGACCATCGTTGCGCGGACGGGCGGCTGCCTGCTGGCCATGCGACGCCATGCTACCCGCGTCGCGGATGTCGAGCAGGCGAGGGTCTTGCTCGCACCGGCTGCCGCCACGCTCGTGGGCACAGTGCTCTGTAGCTGACGTCGGCGGACGTCGATGATCCAGATCACCCCTTTCGCTCCGATCTTTCTGTTGTTGATGCTCATAGCGAGCTGCGGAATCCGGGGCTGGATGTTTGCGACCGGCATCGCCGTGTTTTTCCAGTCAGCGGCGCCGATACTCATCAACGCCGGGGGTCGCGTCAGCGGCTTGATTCCCGCCTATGGACTCATGTTCATCGGTCTGGCCCACGTTGTGCTGTCGAAGTTGCGCCAGCGCGGAGCAGATCGTCCGGTCGACGCCTCCACAGCGCCGGTGGTCTGGCTGATCGCATTTACGCTCGTGGGTGTGATCGGGGCAGCGCTTCTGCCGCGGCTCTTTGAGGGTCAGGCGCGGGTCATGCCGCCTGCTTTTGGGCTGGACACAGGCTTCGTGGAGCGGGTACATCCGTCGGGCCGCAATGCAATCCAGGCGATCTACCTGCTCTGCAATCTGTCGCTGTTACTGCTCTGCAGAGGGTTCCTACGCTCAGGGTCCGTGACGATGCGTGAGGCGTTGCGCGGGCTCGCCTTCGGGGCATCGATCTCGGCAGTCTTAGGACTCTATCAGGTCGCGGCGTACCAGCTTGCATGGCCCTGGCCGGACTCTGTGATCAATTCCAATGCCGGGGTCGGGCAGCTCTACGAGCAGACCGCTCTGGGAATTCACCGCATGTCCTCGACGTTTCTTGAGCCCTCTCTGCTCGGGTTCCATTTCCTCAGCGCGTTCGCACTGTTCGGCATTGGCCTGCGTCACCGGGCGGTCGGGAGCCTGTTGCTGCTGTGTTTACTGATATCGACCTCCAGCAGTGCGTATGCCGGACTGCTACTGCTGTTTCCAGTGGCAGTGCTGATCTATACCAACCCTACAGAGGGAAAGTCAGCGCTGGTGCTGATTCTGTTTGCGGTGGCAGCTGCATGCGCCTATGTCGTGGATCTGGTGTGGATGCAGGGCGCTATCACCAGCAGTTTCCTGACCGAAAAGCTCTCCAGCGCCTCGGGGCTCGATAGGGCACGCACAAACTGGGTCGCCCTGAATACCTTCCGGGACTCGTGGGGGCTCGGGGTGGGTGTGGGCAGTTCCCGCGTCTCAGGGCTGCCGATGACGCTGGCCTCAACAGTGGGCATCCCGGGATTGATCTGTCTGATTGGGTTCTTGACCAGCCTGGTGCGGGCCTGCCTGAAACGTCGGGACCCGTTGGGCCGAGCATTCGGATTGGCGATTCTGGCAATGGCTATCGTTTGGGCGCTGAGTATCCCCGATCTGGCCGAGCCGTACGCGTGGGTCCTGTGTGGTCTCGCATGCGGGCTTCTGTCAATGCCGAAGGCGCTGTGCGCTGCAGACGCCGCACGAGACAGCACCCTGGGTTCGCCGGTCAGGAGCGAACAGCTTGCTTAGTCCGGCTCACGCTAGGGTCCCGGGATGACATCGCGCGTCGTGATTAACGGACGTTTCCTGACGCGCAAGGCCAGCGGGGTGGATCGATTTGCGATCGAATTGCTGCGTGCGTGGCTGCCGCTGCAGCGTCGTCCCATACGAGCCGTCATGCCCGACCGTGCGCGCGCGGTCGACTCGGAGGCCTTTGAACTGCCCGTTCAAACCGTTGGCGCGCTCACTGGCCATGCTTGGGAACAACTGGATCTGCCTCGATACTGCCGCGACGAGATGATGCTCAATCTCTGCAGCAGCGGCCCGCTGTTGCACAAGCGCCAGCTGGTCGTACTGCACGACGCCAATACCATGGCCAACCCATGGATATTCAATTTTGCCTATAGAAACTGGTACCGCTGGCTGTTCGCCGGGTTGATGCGTCGAGCGCACATTGTCGCAACCGTCTCAAAATTCTCCGCGTCTGAGTTGATGCGATACATCGGCGGCAGGCCGGCCGCGCGCATCGAGATCATCTATGAAAGCGGCGAACACATTCTGCGTGCCGCGAGCGACCCTCGCGTTCTGGAGCGGCTTGCACTCGTGGATCGCCCTTATGTGCTGGCTGTCGGCAACCGTAGCCCGAACAAGAACTTCGCCGGTATCGTCAAGGCCGCCGCGATGCTTGCAGGGCTCGACATCAAGGTCGTGGCTGCAGGCGGCGGCAACAGCCGCGTCTTTGCCGGCGCGCCACTCTCGGGGCGCAATCTAGTGCTTGCCGGCTACGTGACCGATGGCGAGCTGCGCGCGCTCTACGAGAATGCGCTGTGTTTCGTCTATCCCTCGTTTTACGAGGGTTTTGGCATACCGCCGCTGGAAGCGATGCACTGTGGTTGCCCAGTGGTGGCTTCCAACTCATCTTCGATTCCAGAGGTGTGCGCCGAGGCGGCGCTGTACTGCGATCCGTCGGATCCGCAGGATATCGCGCACCAGGTGCAGCGCGCCCTGATGTCTAGACCGTTGCGCGGCGAACTTCGGGAAGCCGGTTACGCGCGTACGCGGCAATTCAGTTGGGCCATGGCGGCACAACAACTCGAAGAAATCTTGACTCGAAATGCGGCGGGGTCGCTCTATGCTTGACGATGACATCTTGACGGGCAGTGCGGTGGTTCGAACTCTCGAGCCCCGGCGCCGGAGCATCAGCGTCCTCCACGTCGCCGAAGTCATTAAGGGCGGCATCTGTACGCACTTGCGCGACCTGATCGAGTTGCAGCGGCGCAGTTTCGGGGCCGATAGCATTACGGTCGTCGTTCCGGGCAGCCAGACTGCCGAATTGTCGTTGCCCGCGGGCGTCAGAGTCGTCAATTTTCAGGACGGCTCCAATCGGATTCTCAATGCAGCCCGAGCGGCCGCGGCGGTGTACCGCCTGGTCCGGCGGCAGCCCCCCAACATCGTGCATATTCATTCGACTTTTGCGGGAGCCGCGATCAGGCCGCTGCTGGCGCTGCTGCACGCCCATACCGCAGTGGTCTTTTGCCCGCACGGATGGGCATTTTTCCGCGACTTATCGCCTTTGAAGAGACTCCTGGTGCAGAGATTTGAGCGACTCTGGTCGCATTGGTGCCAGGCGATCGTCTGCGTCTCGAGGCACGAGCGGCTGTCGGCGGTTCAGGTGGGGATCCCCTCCGAGAAGCTGGTTGTCGTTCAGAACGGACTGCCCAGACAACGGCCTCACGCCGAACCTTTGCTCCTGGAGTGGCCACAAGGCGCGCGGCGTTTACTGTTCGTCGGTCGCTTCGATCGACAGAAGGGCGTGGATGTGCTGTTTGAGGCACTCCGGCAGCTCGGAGCCGATGCCTTTGCGTACATTGTCGGCGACTCCTTGCGCACGACTCTAAACGTGCTGCCGGCCAATGCCCGTTGCGCGGGATGGATGGCTCCGCCGGCGCTGGAATCCTACTATCGCAGCGCCGAAGTCATCGTGATGCCCTCGCGTTGGGAGGGCTTTCCGCTGGTGGCGTTGGAAGCCATGCGCGCCGGCCTGGCGATCATAGCGACCAACGTCGGCGGATTGCCGGAGATCGTCGAGGACGGGGAGACCGGCATACTGATTCCGCCCAACGACGTTGGCGCGCTGGTCGACGCCATCCGAAGTCTGGATTCGGAGCGTCTAAAGCAGATGGGTCTGGCGGCAGCGGAGCGCTTCAGCCGCCGATGGACCAGCGAGGCCTCACACCGTCTGCTGAGCGATTTGTATCGAAGAACCATGCGCAGACCCAGGCCCGCGGCCATGAGCTGGCATGCCGATTTTGGCACTGATCGGCTGAACTCCTTGTCCGGGCATTCCATGGTTGGCACCTGATCGGCGTAACTTATTCGCGATGCGCGCAGGCGTGAGGAAAACACTGCTTTGGGCCGCGTTCCTTGGGTGCGCGTTCGAATTGGCGCACGTCAGCGAGGCCGATGCGGCCTCGTTTCAATTCGGTGCGTGTGTGCATCTGGCTTTGGGCAGGAGTGATGCGAGGGCAGTCGTCTCCGCGCTACGTCAAGCCGGATTTGACTCGTTTCGCGATGACGTGTTCTGGGGTCCGATGGAGACGCAACGCGGCGTCCTGCAGTTTCCGCAGAGCTTCGGCGAATTGGACCGCGCCGTAAGCGCTGTGCGTCAGGCCGGGGGACACCCCGTGCTGATTCTGGATTATGGGGATAAGTTCTACGACAACGGCGGTCTGGTGGCGACGGATGAGGCTTTGGATGCTTTCGAGCGCTACGTGCGCTATGTGGTCAGGCATTTCGGCAACCGGGTTGACCAGTACGAGGTCTGGAATGAATGGAATACCGGCTTTGGATCCAATCCCAAGCAATCCACGGGTGACCCGGCGGCCTATTATCGGCTGCTCAAGCGCGTGTACCCGGCCGTCAAGTCTGAAAATCCCCACGCGGTGGTGATCGGCGGGGCCGTCGCTGGCACCGATCTGAGGTGGAGCAAGGCGCTTTTCCAAGCCGGTGGACTCAACTACTTGGATGCGTTCTCCGTGCACAGCTACACGCTGTTCCATCTTCATTCCAATCCGGAGGTCGCGATCCGAATTCTCGATCTGCTTCGACAGGCCATGAGGGACAGTTCGCCCCAGCGCGAGATACCGGTTTTCGTGACCGAGATGGGCTGGCCCACGAACGTCGGAAACCTGGGCGTATCCGAGGATCAGGCGGCCAGCTATCTTGTCCGCTTCCTTGCCCTGGTCAGGGCGCGTCCATGGATTGGGGGCGTGTGGTGGTATGACCTCATCGATGACGGCCAGAGTGACACGGACGCAGAGCAGCGCTTTGGCCTGCTGCGCACGGGACTGACTCCCAAGCCGGCCTATGTCGCGGCCTCGCGCATGGCCCCGTTGCTTAAATCCAGCAAAGACGTGCGCTCGTATCGCCTCTCGGCGGGCGGCTACGCCGTGACGGGGAACACTGATGCGCAGGAATGGCTCATTGCCTGGAAATTGGAGCCGGCCGTGCGGGGCTGGGCTGAGGGTATCGCCGAGGGCTCCGATGCCGGGAAGCAGTTTGACTGGACCGCAACCGATCTGCCCGACAACGGTTCTCCCGTGTTTTGGCACAAAGCACAGGGAAAATGGGCCATGAACCCATGATCGTGTGTAGACGGCCTTCAAAGCTCTAAATGCAAATCAAGAATCTAACGGGCATTCGTGGCCTTGCCGCCCTCTGGGTCGCGCTGTTTCATTTTCAGTCCACGGCCGTCGTCGCTACGCTGAAACTGGGTCCCGTCATCGGTGGCGGGGCGCTCGGCGTCGACATCTTCTTTGTATTGAGCGGCCTGATCCTCGCCATCACCTATGCACCGCGCTTTGCACTGCAGGGATTTAGCTGGAGCCTGTTCGGCGATTTCGTAATCCGGAGGTTCGCGCGCATCTACCCGTTGCATCTGGCGACGTTTCTAGTGATGTTTGTATCCTGGGAAGTCGCCGCGCAGAACAATTACAACTTCCGCGGGCTGGTTATCAACGACTGGTGGTCGGCGCTCTGCAATCTGCTGCTGATGCACGCCTGGGGTTTGACGAGGCAGCTGAGCTGGAACAGCCCTTCGTGGTCCGTCAGTGCCGAATGGTTTGCGTATCTGGCGGTATTTCCATTTTGCGTCATCGTCATGACCAAACGCTCTGCGGCGCAAGCCATGGCCGTTGCAATGACTGTCTGGCTGCTGTTCCTGGGCTACGTGTTTGCCTTTCGCGGCGGCGAGCTATCACAGGTCACGACGGATGGCGTTCTGCGGATCATTCCTGAATTTCTGGCCGGGTACGCCACCTACAGAGTGGTGACGGGTTCGCGCCGCCTGCCTTCCGGTAATCTTTCCACGCTCTTGGGCTTGAGCGGCCTCATCGTGATCCTGCTGCTGCCGCCCGTGGCTCTGACCTTGCTGCTCCCCGCCATTCTACTTTTGATGATTGGCCTGTATAGGGGAGGCCAGTTCGTGGATCGGGTCTTTGGCAATGCCGTGGTGGTTTTCTTAGGTGAGATCTCCTATTCGATCTACATGACGCATATATTCGTTCTGATCATCGCCAACCAGATCGTACGACATTTGACCGTCGCGCCGACCGCGACCCATGCATGCCTCATCCTCCTGGCGGAAGTGATCGCTACCCTGAGCCTGGGGTATCTCGGCTATTGCCTGCTGGAGGCGCCGGCCAGGAAGGCCTTGGTCCCGAGAGGGGCGCGCGGACGCGGAATGCAGACCATGAGCCTTGACACCATCTGAGCGGGGCAGCCGGTGATGCACGTTTTTAATCTGCGGCAGGGTCGCGAGAGACCAGCGGGCCGTCCTTCCTATCTGCCGAATGTGCAGATTCTGCGATTTGTCGCGGCCCTGATGGTCTTGTTCGCTCATCTGATTCACGAGACGAGGGACCATAGAGTCCCCCTTATGCTGCCGATTGCGGACCGCATCGGCATTGAATGGGGAACGGGCGTCGACGTGTTTTTCATCGTCAGCGGATTCGTCATGTATTACCTGACCAGCGAACAATTCGGTGCGCGAGGCTATGCGAAAGAGTTTCTGAAGCGTCGCGTGGTTCGAGTCGTACCGCTATATTGGTTGTTTACGGCCCTGATGCTGTTAGCGTTGTGGCAAGTGCCTGCGCGGATCCGTCATGCGGATTCGCCGCTGTCGACCGTGATCGCGTCATTTCTGTTCTTCCCGGTGACGCGCGCGGGCGGCCTCGTTCAACCCATCTTGGGACTGGGTTGGACGCTCGAGTATGAAATGTTCTTTTACGGTTGCTTCGCGCTGGCGCTCCTGATACGCAGGAGCACAGGGTTGGCTGCGCTCGCAGCGGGCTTTCTTTGCCTGGTCGTCGTCGGCCGTTTTCTTCCCGATTCGATGACATCGCTTAAGTTTTGGTCGAACTCAATTATCGTCGAATTCTTACTGGGCATAGGGCTGGCGCATCTATTCCTCAGCGGGGTGCGACTGAGCCTGCGCGTTCAATTCGCGTTGTTGATCGCGAGCTTCGGACTGATGGTGATCACCAGTCACCTGCCGTCACTGGATCGTTTGATTGCGGGCGGGATACCGGCCTTGGTATTGGTCTTCGCAATGGCTCTCGGGCCGGAATGGAATGTGCGCTGGCTTGCCCTCGGCGGCGATTCGTCTTTCTCGTTGTATCTATCGCATCCGTTTACGCTGAATGTGCTGGCTATCGTGTGGACCAAGACCCACGTGCCGCCCAATGGGCGGGCCTATGTCGTCGTGGGCATGATCCTGTGCGTGGCGGTGGCCTTGGGTGTCTATCGTTTCGTGGAAACGCCGATGCTGCGCCTGCTCAGGCGTCAAAGTCAGTCTTTTCCGCAGCGCGTATTGCTGGATAGCTCAGGGTGATGAAGTGACAGCGCGAATCACGGGTTGCGAGGACGTCAGCTTTCTAGCGCCGGCCCAAAGCGCCGCCGCGAACACCGCCTGCACCAAGACGGCTGCTGCTGCCGCACCGGCTTCGGCAAAATAGTGCGCCAGCAGCACGAGACAGACGCAGTGCAGTAGCGCCGCGAGCACATACTTAGCCCGAAGTGCCCGGCCGTGGCGAGGCGCGATATACAGAAAGTAGATCGCGACGGTACTGAAGCCAGAAAACAGCAACCAAAGGGATTCAATCCTGAACACGACCGCGGAGGCGGCAAAGGAGGCACCGAAAACCAGGAGGATGATGCGAGAGCCAAAGATCTGGGCACCAATAACAACAAGCATCGACATTGTCGTGAACAGTATCAATACCTTTCCAATGACAAGACGGTTGGCCGCGTTATTGCCTTCGGTCCAGTTGCGTGTGACTGAGGCCTGATAGGCATGTACCACGGGGTAGTAAAAGGAGAAAATCACCCGCACGAGACGATCGGCGGCTGAGAACACGCCGACGGCGTGCAGGCCCGCGACATGGCGCAGCACCAGCGGATTGAGGTTCGTGGTCAGGGTTGACAGGACGGTACCGAGCCAGGCATCGAATGCGCGCGCTGCCTCGGCCCGGGCGATGGGCCATTTCATATTGGGTCGACCAGGGACCAATCGAATCCACGCGTAGCTAAACAACAATAGGCCGGCCAGAAATTCTGCACCAAAGGCGATGGCTGCAGCGCGCGGGGCGTCCGCGGCTTGCCGCACATACAGCAAAATCAACGGGAAAATGGCCAGTCGCGGTGCCAGGGACAGCATTGCGAAGGATGAGCCTCGCTCCAAACCCTGGTAGAGCCAGGACGGAGTGATCGTGCCACCGATCACCAGCAGGCAGGACAGCGCGAGGATGTCCTGCTCGTCCGTGGATCGCCCGACGAGCACGCTCAAGGGTGCCAGGACCATTAAACAGCCCAGCAGCAGTAGTGCACGAAACCCAGTGACCGACCAGAACAGCGTTCGCAAGGCTTGGGGCCTATCCCGCAGCTCGGCCACGGTGGAAATCGCGGTGAGGTTGAAGCCGAAATCAACCACGCTGGAGAAGTACAGCGCAATCGATTGCGCGAAGGCCAGCATCCCGAACCCACGGGGATTGATGGCGCGGCTCAGTACCGGTAACGTGAGCAGTGGAACGGCAAGCGACAGTCCGCGCACCAGAACGAATATGACGACGTTCCTCTCCTGTATCCCCCATCGCCAGGGCTTCATAACGGCCTTTCTGTGCCCTGGAGGAAGCTGACGCTTTGGAGGTCCGACAGCGAGGCGTCGTAAACCGCTTTGATCTTGCCGTAAGAGTTGTCGGCCAGCCGTACCTGCCTGCCCAACAGCGCCGCGCCAATCCCGACATGCAGCCGGTTCGTATGAATCTCGTGGGCGCGAATCAAAACGCTCAAGAAATCTCTCGACACGAAGTCGGATTCGAGGCGATACCGAAAGTGCGAACCGTACAGCTGCGACAAGTCCAGCTGGCCGGGGCCTTTGAATGCCGCGACGGCTTCGACATCGGTCCGAAAGATTCTCAGCACGCCGTCCCGAGGTTGCAGCCTGTCAGCGGCCGCGCGCCAGCGCCTGTACTTCAGCAGCGTGCCGCTGCCAGCGCTGTGCAACAGGAAGCGCATCCTGTTGGTCGGCCGCTCGCACCAGGCGAAGAGCCTCGGGATGTCCAACCGCAAGGCCATATCGGGAGCAAAAAACGCCCTTGCCCGGGGAGCGCAATGCCTGACCCAGCTTAAGCTCTCTGCGTCCCTGCATACGAGCGTGAAACGCTGGTCGAGGCGCTCAAGCAGGCTCTGGTGACCGCGCACGGTGTGCGGTAGCACCAGCGCTTGTTTGATCTTGACCGCCAGGCACCGTTCCAGGAAGCGCGCACAGTCCTGGTATTCCGGAACCAAATTGCCGCCGCCCGCATACAGCGCGATGTCGCCGCCCGAGACGTCTCGAGTGCGAGTAACGAGGGGAGCAACCTTCAAAAGATCGAAAAGCTGCCACACTGCGCTGGCGATCAGCGCATCGCCGGCGTTTCCCGTATTGGGAACGTAGCGCAGGACCGGCGCTGCAAGGGCTAGACCTGTGACGGTCTCTTCGAGCTCTTGCCAGGTATCTCGCGTGATCACGCTCCACTCGTGCGGGTCATATAGCCGACGAGAGTGCCTCGGGCCCACACCCACTTTAATCGAGCGTGAGCCGTATTCATAGTGAGGTGGGCGGCGAGCGCCGCGGCCATAGTGCGTGCAATACGAAACGCAACGTAGCCCATCGAGTACCGATTTAGCCGCAGAACGCGTCCAAAGCCCCGAGCATAGGAGGCCGCCCGCCTGAAGGCCACCTCGTTCAGCTCGCTGTTGGTCTGGTCGTGATGTACGGCAAGATCGTGAAAGTAGAAGATCCGCGCACTGCAAGACAATGCGCGCAGCAGGAAATCCGTTTCCTCCCCCGATCCGAAAGGCGTGCCGGCCCCCACTCCAAGCGCTTCATTGAAGCCCTGCAATCGCATTGCCAGGCTCAGTCGGGCAAAGACGGAATTGGAGGTACCGCAAAACCAGACATTCGAGCGGGTGACCCGAGCGGAGGCCTTGATGAATTTGCCGTTGGAGTCTCTGCCCAAGGCATCCGTGGTCCGCCCGGTCACGATCTCCAGTTCCGGATGCTGCTCGAAAATGTCCAGCAGATGCCCGATGAGATCGGCGGGGTACCAGCAGTCGTCGTCCGGAAAGGCCACGATCTCGCCTCGACAAAGCTGAAGGCCGACGTTACGAGCGCGTGAGAGACCCGGTTCTGAGCGCGCGTACTGCACGCTCAATGATTCGCGCGCTCGCTCGACGATCCGATCGAGGTAGCCCTCGGGGTTTTGATCGAGGATGATCAACTCGAAGGCCGTGCACGTCTGATCCACGAGCGATGTGATGAGGCGCAAGAGCTTATCGGTTCTGCCGAGGGTGCACATCACCAGCGAAACTTTGGGCGATTGGGCAGTAATGGGGTTGTTCATTGCATCTCGGATCGGGCTCGAAACAAAAGCAATGCGCACAGCTGGTCGATTCCGAAGCTGCGAGTGCGCGGCAGCAACAATGAGCTCAACACTCCCGAAACGAACGTGGCGATCGCTGCCGCCCAGGCAGCCCCCAGGCCGCCGTATAAGGGAATCAGATAAAAGCTGGCTGGCGCCAGCACGGCGAGACCGACGCCGGCATTGAACAGGTGATACTTCGTGATGCCGTCGATGTTGATGAATTGGGCGCGCACCGCACCGCTAAAATTGAAAACGGTCGAGGCACAGAGCACCACGAGTATGCCGGCCGCGCGGTCGAATTTGGCTGCGAACACCCGATGCAGCACCGGGGGGCCCAAAAAATACGCCCCCAGCAACAAGGCGTACCCCAAGCCGGTGATCCAAATCAGCAGGCCGCGCAACACGGTGCGGTAGCGCGCCGGATTTTCGGCGTGAAGGATGACCAGACGCGGAAAGATCGCCGAGAACAGGACCAGGGGCAGCATATTGGTCAGTTGGACGATCTGAAACGCAATGCCGTATTGCCCGACTTCGTTGAGTCCGCCGCCGGGCTCCTTATAGAGCGCCCCGAGCATCAGAAAATTCAGCCGAAAGAAAAGCTGGACGACGACCGCGGAGATCATGGACGGCAAGCTCTGACGAAACAGAAGATGCCGGGTTTCGCGCGTCGAGGACCAATTGCCGATTCGCTGCCCGAGCCGCCGGTAGGCGGCCATCAACAGCAGCACGAGCGCAATCTGTTCGGCGGCAAATCCGACTGCGACATAGATGACGGAGAGGCCGGCAAAAATCCCTCCGAGCTTCAACGCCAAACCGAGCAGCAGACTGATGACACGCGCCGTGACCAGCTGTCGCGCCATCATCTTCGCACGAAAAAAGTGATCTATGACAAGAAAGCCGTTGAAGAAGAACGGTGCCACGAGCCATAAGGTGATAATGACCGCACTTCGAGCATTGACCAAAGCGACCCAGACGAACAGCACCGGCAACGCCGTGACGATCAGACTGTTGATGAAGAGGATCCGGAACCCCGAGCCTAGAATCGTTGCGGCGTTTTGCGGCTGGCGCACCAGCTCTCGCACGACGACCGGCTCGGCACCGAGCGCCAGAAACGGACCGGCCAGGTTTGCCGCCGTCTGCGCATAGTTGAATTCGCCCAGTATTCCCGGGCCAAACAACCGGCCCATGGCCACGTAGACGAGAAAGCTTGCCCCCGTCGAGGCGAGGCGTTCGATCGAGTAGATGGAGCTGGTCTTGGCGTAAACGAACTTGCTGCGCAGGAACGCGCCCCAACTCGCCGCGCGCCTGGACCACCTGTCGCTCAATGTAGGCGATGACCTCGCAAGCACGCCGCCGCGCGACGGCGGAGCTCCCACAATGCCAATAGCACACGACGTTCGATTCCGGAGGCCGCCGTCGAGCGCGCGATACTGCCCTCCGGCCATGGATTGTGCTTATCGATGTCGGAATGGCGCCGCATAAAGAGACTCAACAGTCTCGAGCGTTCAACGACCGGCGCGGTGTCCGTGGGATTCGCGTGAGTTTGGTCAGCGGCGTGGCGCAGGGAGCCATAAGCGGCGGCTTCAGCTGGCGTGGGGAAGCACGAGAACAGATCGAACACCGCTCGACCGCGGTCGCGAAGATAGTCGACCATTGCCAGCGGGCTGGCATCGACGGGTTTCAGCACGGACAGCATCAGATCGACAAAATCCAATATACCGGCCTGTTGAGCACTCAGCCCCCAAGCCAATGCTTCGAGATCTTGCGTCTGCATCAGTTCCGGTTGCACGGTGCCATCGGCGGCGCGGCAAAAGCGACGGACGCTGCCATGATCGGCTTTGACAAAGGTCTCCAATAAGGCGGCGTTTGGCAGGGGCGCCTCGACGTAGGCGACCAGCTCGCCGGCGATGGCGGGATCTGGACGACGGGCAAGGCCGTAATAGAAGCCGGTGAGCCTTGCAGGCGTCATGGCCGGCCGGGTCGCCAGCGCCTGGGCCAGACAACGCTGCAGTCGTCCCTTCCACCCGATATCGACCAGCCCGAACGGATGTCCTTCCATGAAGCCCTCTTGCGCCAAATAGTCGAGCAACAGCGTTCGATGCGTTTGCGCCTGGGCGAGGGCGCGCTCGATGAAATCCGGGCGCTGCGTCAATGCGTTCAGGCGCATCTGCGCGTCTGCTCCGAGCGGTTGATCCCAAGTCTGTGGCGGAAAGCCGGCAGCGCCCAAGATTGTGGTCTCAGCGAGCGGGTCAAGTTCGATCCGGGATAGGATCGTGCGAAGGGTCATCTCACGCGCGTCTTCCAAGAGCCAATCTCGCGTCGCATCGTCAAACGAGGTGATGGAGGGTAGAAAGAGCGCCTGCCGCGAGGCGTAGAGATAGCGAAGCTCCATGTCCCAGCCTAGCCATGCGAGCAGTCGCGCAGCGATGCGCTGCAGGATCTGGCCGTCTCGCGCCAGGAAATACAGACGCTTGAGCCCACGGCGATGGGCTTCCACGAGGACCCAGAGCACAAAACCGCTCAGCATCGGTCCGGCCACGTCGGCTCCGGTCTCAGCCAGCACGCACCTGCGCAAACTGGTCTCGTGCCGCCCGAGTCGCGCGGCCCGAGCCGCTCCCGCCGCCGCGGCACGCAACAGGCGCGGTACGTCCGGCTTTGGCGCATAGAGTTGCTCTTCATAGCGATTGGGTTGCTGGATCCGAAACAGCTCCGTCTCGATTCCAACTCTACGTGCCGAGGCAACGTCGCTGCTGGCGTTGTCGCCAAGATGGCGTATTGCGGACGGGGTCAGGCCTCGCCGTGCGAGAACATGAATGAAAAGTGACCCGGTGCGCTTGGTATATCCCAAAGCAAGCGATGTGTAGAGCGCATGCACGTCTGGCTCGATGCCCGTCCGGCGCAACAGATCGACTACAAAGGTCTGATCGAAATAGGTGTCCGACAAGAAGACGACCGATACGCCTGCCGCCTGGGCGGCGAGAATGGCAGCACGCGTCTGAGCGATGGGGCGGACGGCAGCGCGTTCCAGATCGAGCTCGATGGCCAACGCCGTACTGCGTATCGCCGGGCTTAAGGCCAGTCGCACGGCAAGCTCATCATAGACGGCACTGAGGCTGATCTCTTCGCTCGCGGCCGAAGTCGTCGAGGTCAGTGCGCGCCGCAGATCATGTTCAGCGGCCTCTCGCGCGGCGGCCCACGCCTGGGCCGTAAAATGCAGTCCGGCGTGGGCCAGCTCGCGCCCGACGGCGAAGAACAGGTCGACGGGTTTGAACCAGATCCGGGTCAGAGCCGTATCAAAAACGTCGAACGATAAAGTGTAATCGCTGCGCTCCATTATCGGACGCTGTACAGGCACATCAGATTGCCGTCCGACACGGCACATACCCCGCGGCCCCGCTCTGCCTCCGAGAGCTGCAGCAGCGATCCAGGGCGCCGCGCTCCTTGAAAGAGGCCGTGAATCGCAGATTCTCAAACTTCAGGTAGATCTGCGTGCCGGTAAGCTCCGATAACGTGTGCGAAGCTCGACACGGCGTCGAGGACAAGTGTTCAGTGATTCGCGGCCGAGCGGCTTGGACGTCTGTCAACGAAATGCAGAGGTTCATGGTGAGGAACGGGGACGGATCAGGGCTCCTCGAGGCGCGTGTCGCGCCGCGCAGTATACTCGCGCCCAGGTCATGAACAACCTCGTACGCCACAATGAGCGCATCAGCGGCCGCTGTGGCGTAATCTCGGTAACTAGCGATCCACTCGCAGCAGGCCTCGATGGCCGTGCCCCACGAGATAAGCACTTGCGGGTCTTGATCGAGCTGCTCCAATAAGCGCTCTCGGGAGGGCTCATTGGCGAGCGGTAGGATGATCGCCGACGTGTCCCAAAGTTTCACTGCTGCCCGCGCGTCAACATGAGTGTTGATGAAACGCGATGTCGGTGCAGAGATCATGTGGTCGGAGCGCGCACCACCGTATCACCGAGCTCCGAGCTCGATATCGATGGCGTCGAGTCGGCCGGCACGATACATCGCGCGTGCGGGGACCCGGCGGCTCCGCGCGCAATCTGGCGCGGAGCGGCCGGGTCGGGGGAGGAGCGAACGCCTGCAGTGGGGCGGGGCTCAAATCCGAGCAGAGCAAAGGGCTGCTGGGAGTC
>Ga0209415_10004393_pt1 | contig 25841 bp, 20 predicted proteins | sample PeaSoiSIISIP2007_FD_187696 | JGI IMG/M metagenome (GOLD analysis project Ga0209415, IMG submission 187696) | Peat soil microbial communities from Weissenstadt, Germany - SII-SIP-2007 (SPAdes) (version 2) | ecosystem: Environmental > Terrestrial > Soil > Wetlands > Peat | place: Germany... | reverse complement strand
TGCTGATCTTTCGGCACGACTGAAGTCATGCCCTGACGCTTCTTGCCCCTCACAATTGAATTTTGCAAGAGGCTCATCTTGCGTACTATTCTCGACGCAACGCGCACAATGAAGAGATGAGGAAATTCCCTCTGTACGACCAAATCCGACCTGGATTTCACCGTACCCCCACCCCCTCCCCCTGTGGAAATCGCATTCCGCCCCCTAATAAATCCGATAAAGCACAAGGAGTCAATTACTTGTAAATTTTACATAGTTACCAATAAGTAAACAGAGAGGCCCATTTTTGGCCCTTTTTGACCCCCAAAAACCCGATTTTACCCTCAAAATCACCCTTTTTTGCCAGATTTTCGGGTCTCAAATGCCAGGCAAAGCCAAGTTCCATGGATTTTCGCAAGAGGCTCATTGGGTCGACGCGACCCCAAAGAGCTGACCTTGCACGACGAAAACAGGGCTGCATGATTTCCGGAAATGCTCGAATGCGCAACGGCAAAATCAGCGCGTGGATTGCTGATTCTGGTCAGGTGGTGCGGAGGCGAAGACGCGCAGGCGCTCGACGTGGCGATCAGTCGATGCAACCACTTCAATGCGCAGGCTCAGTTCTTCAAGCAGAATCACTTCGCCAACCAAGGGGATGCGGCCTTCGATCTCGCTGACCAGCCCGCCGACGGTGGTGGCTTCGTAGCCGTTGACGGGATGAGTTTCTTCGCCGAGGATTTCAGTTAATCGATCAACAGGAAAGCCGCCGGGAATCAGCCAACTGCCGTCGGCCTCCCGCTGCGGCTCTTCGACCGGTGAGGATTCCTCGTGCTCGTCGTGAATGTTTCCGACGATCTCTTCCAGCAGGTCTTCAATGGTGACCAGACCAGAGACGCCGCCGTACTCGTCGATCACGATCAGCATGTGCTGCTTGTCGCGCTGCATCTCGCGCAGCAGTTCATAGCCACGCTTGGTTTCCGGCACGAAGGCTGCGGGACGGAGAATGCTGGCCACTCGCCGTGTGCGCGCCTCCTCGTCGGAAATTTGCAGCAGATCGTGTGCGAAGGCCAGACCGGTAATGTTGTCCAGCGAGCCGGAATAGACCGGGACGCGCGAGAAGTTGTGCTCGCGGAGCTGTTCGAGGAACTGCTCCAGCGTGAGCGATTCCTTGACGGCGAAAACTTGCGGGCGCGGAGTCATCACATCGCGGACCAGTTTGTCGCCAAATTCGACGGCCGAGCGCACCAGATCGCGGTCGCTCTCTTCGAGGATGCCCTCTTCCTGCCCCGCCTCAAGCAGCGCCTCCACATCAACAGCAACCTCCTCTTCGGCGCTGACTGGCTCCTCGGCGAGCGAGGCAACCGAGAAGAAGAAGCGCACAAAAACCGTGATGGGAGTCATGGCCCACAACAACAGGCGGATCGGCCAGATAAGCTTGCCCGCCCAGCGTCCGCGGGTACGATTGAACAGGACCGAGGGCAGAATCTGATTGCAGAAAACCACGATCAGCACCAACCCGAGAACCGCCTGCAAGATCTCCGCGTAGGTGGGCCGATCCAGCCGGGACGCGCGATCAAAGAGCACCGCGCCGAACTCCAGCGCGATCATGCCCAGAGTCAACTGCTGCAAAACAGCGGCGCAGATGGCGGCGTGGTCGCGGGTCAGGCCCAGTTGCGGCTCAATCTGCTCCTCCCATGCGTCCAGATTTTCTTCGATCTCGTGCGTAAGAATCTTGCCGAACTCCGCGTAGACGCGGCAGATATACGCCGCCAGAGCTTGAATCACGGCCAGCAAAAGCACAACAAGAATCGCCGGAGTGCTCATGACTTTCCGGTCCTGGCGGCGGGTTTGCGCTGCGCCTCGACCCGTTCGATCAATCCCTGGGGAAGTTTCAGTTTGCCGCGCAGCAGGCGCTCGCGGCGCGCCATCTGCCCTTCGTCTGCCTCGTGATCGTACCCGGCCAGATGCAACAGCCCGTGCAGCATCAAGACTTTGATCTCGGTCGAGAGCGAATGGCCCTGCGCAATCGCCTGTCGCAGCGCGGTGGGAACGCTAATGGCCAGATCGCCCGCATAGCCCTCTGCACCTATGCCCTCGGCGGGAAACGAAAGCACATCAGTGGCCTTGTTCTTGCCGCGAAACTGTCGATTCAGCTTGCGAATTGCCGTATCGGTGGTGAGTTGCACCGTGACCTCGCCGCGCAGACGCACAGCCGTGCGCGCCAGCGTCAGAAAACGGGCCAAGGTACGCGGAGAGGGGATTTTTTGGTCTTTATCGACGGCGGGCGCAGGGCTTTTCTTCGCCGATGCAGCGCGCGGCGCGGGGGCAGGTTCTAAGTCTGGGTCCAGTACGATCATTGGCTTCGGGGCTGTGTGTGCAGGCTCCGATACCTCTCATTCTACGCCAATTCCAGCATTCGGTGCGGAGAACGGAAGCATCGGCGCAAATGAATCGCTCCGTCCCGCTGGGGGCGGAATGAAATCAATGTATTCAGAGATCCTTAGCAGCAAAAACAGCCCACGCGATAATTGCGTGGGCTGCTTTGCTGCAAGAATAATCGACTTTAGTAAATGACCTTCAGGCCGAATTGGACGATGCGCGGCTCAAAAGTGCCGCTGACTGCGCCGCCACCAGTAGGCGCTCCGCCCAGCGTTCCGCTCAACCCGCTGCTAGGCAGATAGAGGTTGGTGTGGTTGAAGATGTTATAGAGTTCGGCGCGGAACTCGACCTTCAGGCGCTCGATGGGAGTGCTGAATTTCTTGTTCAAGTCGAAGTCGGTCTGGAAGAAGTTCGGCGTGCGTCCAGGGTTGCGGGGCGAGTTGCCGAAGGGACTCAGATAGCTGCCAGCCGTGCCGGTGGCGGGCAGTGCAAATGCGCCCAGGTTGACGTACTGAATGGTGCCGTTGGCCGCGCGCTGGCTGAGGCAGGAATGGCCGGAGTGGCACAGCACCACCCCCTGCCCGGCCACGCGATTGGGCCGGTATTCATTGGCCCCGCGATAGGTCGCGGAGATTTGCGGGCTGACCACGTTGGCCGAGTTGGGCGTATAGGTGAGATTGAACGGCGTGCCTCCCTGCATGGTGTTGATGGCGCTGATCTGCCAGCCGCCCAGCACTGCATCCAGCGCGGGGCTGGCGTTGGCCAGGAACTGATGGCCGTGACCGACCGGCAGTTCATAGACCAGGCTGGTGATATTGGCCAGTGGCAGGTTGTAGTCGGACTGGCCGTAATCGGCGCGCAGATTGTTGGCGTCCTGTGGCGAGGGCGTATTGCCTTCCAGTGAGGCCGAGGCGTTATCCAGCGAGTGTTCCCACGTGAAGGAGTTCAGCAGCGTAAGCCCTTCCACAAAGCGCTGTTCGTAGCGAACCTGCAACGCGTTGAAGTGCGAGTAGAAGCCGTTGCGGGCCTCGGTGATGTCGCCGAAGTTGTATGTGTTTCCGACGAATCCGCCCCATGTGGGGTAAGGCCGCGCGAAGCCCGAGGCGTTCGGCGTGGTGGTCTGGCCCAGAGCCGGATTGCCCTGGTTGGTGTTCAGGAAACCTTGCAACTTGAGTCCGTGGTTTCCAATGTAGGCAATGTCCAGCAGTGTGTTCTTGGCCAGCGACTTCTGCACGCTGAGGAAGTAACTCTCGACGTAGCTGTCCTTGGTGTCCTTGGGAATGTACGTGACGTTGTCGGTGCCGGGGTTGAAGTTGGTGGGTACAACCAGATTTTGAGGGAAACCCTGATCGACGGTGCGATAACCGGCAGCAGTTGCCGAGGTCGGCTGAGCGACTGAGACGAACAGCGCGTTGGGCGCGTTGATGGGCAGAATGTCGCCGGAACCGGCGCGCGTGTAGTGAACAAAGCTGGTGCCGTAACCGCCACGGACCGCGATGCTGGGCGTAAGCGCATAGGCAAAGCCGACGCGAGGCGCAAAGTCGCCCAATGAGGGATTGACCAGCGTCTTGCCGTAGACCCCGTTGCCGCTGTAGCTGTTAATGGTGCTGGAGGAGAAGCCAGGGTTCAGTGTCAGCATGGAGACGGTGCTGGGATTCCAGTTGGAGAGGTTGTTATTCCGCTCCGAGTAAGGCGAACCGTACTCCCAACGCAGACCCAGATTGAAGGTCAGCTTGCTGTTGACCTTCCAGTCGTCTTGAGCGTAAACGCTGTCCATGGTTTGCAGCAGGTGAGCCTTGAAGTAAGTGGCCAGCGCGTAAGCATTGGTGGTGCCAAAGAGAAAGTCGGCCCAGTAGGTATCGGCCGCGGCGGTGGTGTTCAGGCAGTTGCCGAGAGTGGGCGTGGTAACTCCGGCGGTGGTTGTGGAAGGGCAGGCGCTATAGCCCTTGCCGTAGCTGAACGAGCCGAACAGCGGGTTCGAGTCCTGAACTTCCATCCAGATGTGCTCGTACTCGTAGCCGAACTTGAGCGAGTGTTTGCCCTTCACCCAGGAAAAGTTCACCTTGGGATCCAGCAGCGAGGGATTCTGCCACTGCGGATTGGTGCTCTGGCGGCCAAAAGGGCTGAAGCCGCCTCCGACGCTGATCGAGGGCAGGCCACCGGCGACGGTCGAGTCGGTCGGCAGGCCGGGAATGATGATGGCGTTGTCGCCGATGGAGAGCGTGTATTTGCCGGCCCGCGTACCGCTCAGGCCCAGGCGCGCATCCAGCACCTTGTTGGTGCTGAACAGGCGCGTATAACCCAGCGCGATCTGCTGATCCAGAATCTTGATGCGGCCGTTGGTCTGCCCGTCCAGCGGCAGAGGCAGCGTCGGATGATTGATGCCCGTCTCTTTACGGTCGCTGATCTTTAGGAACCAGGAACTCTTCTCGTTCTGCTGATAGTCGATGCGCAGGTTGCCCTTGTCCGCGTAATCGGTGAAGGGCGCGTTGGTGGCGCAGTCGTTGGAGTCGATGCCGGTGGAGGCATTCACACCGCCCGCATTTCCGTTGGCCGCCGAAATCTGGCACTGCGTGGGAAGCTGATTCCAGAAGCCAAGAATCTGCTTTGATGTGGGATTGATCGCCGAGGTCGGAATCGGCGTACCGTGCGGATAGACCACGCCGGTAATGGGGTTGCGCACATCAACGGCCAGAATGCCGTTGATCTCGTTCTGCGTGGGAACCGTCAGCACCACCAGCGGCGTCAGCGTCTGGCGGAAACCCTCGTAATCCAGAAAGTAGAAGAGCTTGTTCTTGATGATCGCACCGGCAAAGTCCGCCCCGAACTGGTTGCGATCAAAGCCCGGCTTGGCGATCTGGTGTGTGCCGCTCACCGCCTTGATGTAGCCGAAGGCGTTCAGATCGGTATTGCGCAGGAACTCGTAAAGTGTGGTGTGGAACTGATTGCTGCCGCTGCGCGTGGCCACGTTGATGGTGGCGCCGGCCGAGCGACCGTACTCCGCGCTTTCGTTGTTGGTCACCACCTGGAACATGGCGATGGAATCCGGCGGAGGCTGAATGATCTGATTGTCAAAGCCCTGGTTGCTCTCGCCGTAGGCGTTGTTGTCCATGCCGTCAAGCAGGTAGTTGTTGAACATACTGCGCAGGCCGTTCACGTTGTACGATCCGGCGCGCACCAGGCTGGTGACCGCAGTGGTCGTCGCCGCCGTGGGTGCCTGGCGGGAGCCGGTCACCAGACCCAGCAGGTCGGAGTAGTTGCGGCTGACCAGCGGCAGCGACTCGGTCTGATACTCGGAGACCGATTGGCCGCGCTCGCTGGTTTCCGTTTCGATCTGCAGTGCCACGTCGCTGACCTCAACGGTGGTGGCATCGGCTCGACCAACGTTCAGCGTCAGGTCGATGTGCTGACGACCGCCGACCGAGATCGTGATATTTCTGGCCACAGCCGAAGAAAAGGTCGGCGCGGTGGCCTCAATGTTGTAATTGCCCACGCGCAGCGACGGGATTTCGTACTCGCCCGACCCATTGGCGACTGTTTTGACGATGATGCCGGTATTGATGTTGGTAACAGTCACAACAGCGCTTGCAACTGCCGCGCCAGCGGCGTCACGGATGGCTCCAACCACGCTTCCATCCTCATATTGAGCTCTTGTGGAGATGCCGCAGCTTGCGATCAAGAGGCCAACAAGGAAAATTCTGCAAAAGGTTTTTATCTGGTTCATGGCTCTGAGGCTATAGAGTCTCTTTCAATTCCCCGTGAATTGATGGTGAATGGCGCGTGAATCGCAGCAGTTGCTTTCGTATTTATCCCGCATCTTGCACAACTTTCCTCCTTGCCCTCATCCGCACAGGGGGTAACTCATCGGTTACTTGACGGCACCGCGATCTGCCGTACACTGTAGGCGTGAATACGGGCGTTGATTCCCCGGTACCAGATTCCCGTATCCACCGGAGGTAAGTCAGAAATGAAGAGGATCGGCATTCTGTTTGGCGTGGAAAACAGCTTTCCCGGCGCGCTCGTCGAGCACATCAACGCTCGCAATCTCGACAGCATTCAGGCCGAGTTTGTCGAGGTCGGCGCGGTTCACCTGGACGATCTGCCGCGCTATGCGGTGATTCTGGATCGCATTTCGCACAGCATCCCCTTCTATCGCGCCTATCTCAAGCACGCCGCGCTGCATGGAACGGTGGTCGTCAACAATCCCTTCTGGTGGTCGGCCGACGATAAGTTCTTCAATTACTCACTGGCCGCGAAACTGGGCGTGGCCGTGCCCCCCACAGTAATTCTTCCCCACAAGCAGTTACCCGGAGAAAGCACGGAAAAATCCATGCGTAACCTGCAATACCCGCTGGATTGGAACAGCGTTTTCGCCTATGTGGGCGAGCACGGATTCCTCAAGCCCATCAACGGCCATGGCTGGCGCAATGTGCGCGAAGTGCGCTCTCGCGAGGAGTTCTTCGAGGCTTACGACCAATCGCACGACTTATGTATGACCTATCAAAAGGCAGTGGATTATTTCGATTATTTTCGCTGTTATGTCGTGGGCCAGAAGAAGGTCCGCGTCATGCCCTACGATCCGCGCAAGCCCCATGCCGAGCGCTATGTGGCCGAGCCGCCACTCTACGAACGCAAACTCCTGCGCCGCATTGAGCAGGATGCCGTGAAGCTCTGCCAGGCCCTCGGTTACGACTTCAATACCGTCGAGTTCGCTGTCGCCGACGGTCTGCCCTACGCTATCGACTTCATGAATCCCGTCCCCGATGCCGATTTGCAGTCGGTGGGCCAGGAAAACTTCGACTGGATACTCAAGCAGGTTGCCGACCTGCTGATTGCCAAGGCAAGATCCGCGCCGCAGCTTCCCGAACTGCGCTGGTCGGCCTTCCTGGGTGCCGAATCCGTCGCGCTGAAGTCGGAAAAGCCCGTCGCCGCCAAGCCCGCCGCAAAGAAAGCCAAAAACAGGGCCAAGCCCAAAACCAAGAAAACCGCCCCACGCGCCGCCCACAAATAGCGCGCAATCGCCAAAATCGCCGTAAATCAGGCCCTTTCGACTCGCCTGGGGCGCGTTTGGCCAAAAAATAGGGTTACCGCATTGGGACGGCAAATGGCTGCAAATGCGCGGATGGGTTACGGTTCCCGCCCGTTGGCCGTACAATAAGCCTTGAGGTAGGACCAACCCCCAAATGTCATCGAACGGTTATCCATCGCGCTCTACGCGCTCCCACGGCTTGCGCTCGCTTTTCAGCATGTTCTCGAGCGATCTGGCCATCGATCTCGGCACCGCCAACACGCTGGTCTATGCGGCCGGCAAGGGCATCGTTGTCAACGAGCCCTCCATTGTGGCCATCAACAAGAATACCGGCGAAGTGGAAGCCGTGGGCAAGGAGGCCAAGGAGATGCTGGGCCGTACCCCCGGCAACATTGTGGCCATCAAGCCCATGAAGGACGGCGTCATCGCCGACTTCAAAGTCACTGAAAAAATGTTGAATTACTTCATCCAGAAGGCCCACAACCGCAAGATGCTGGTCCATCCGCGCATCGTCATCGGCGTGCCTTCGGAGATCACTCAGGTGGAAAAGCGCGCGGTCGAGGACTCGGCCTATCGCGCCAAGGCCAGCGAGGTTTACCTCGTCGAGCAGGCCATGGTCGCCGCCATCGGCGCGGGTCTGCCCATCACCGAGCCAGGTGGCAACATGGTCGTCGATATCGGCGGCGGGACCACGGATATTGCCGTGATTTCGCTCTCCGGCATCGTCTATTCGCGCTCCGTGCGCATGGCCGGCAACCAGATGGACGAGGCCATTACCAACTACCTCAAGCGGAAGTACAATCTGCTGATCGGTGAGCGCACCGCCGAGCACGTCAAGATCGAGATTGGCTCCGCCTTCCCGCTGGACAAGCCGTTGACCATGGAGATCAAGGGCCGCAACCTCATCGAGGGTGTGCCCAAGACCATCACCATTGACGACAGCGAAATCCGCGAGGCCCTCGGCGAGTGCATTGCGGTCATCATGAACGCCATCCGCGTAGCCCTCGAGCGCACCCCGCCCGAGCTTTCCGCCGATATTTCCGACCGCGGCATCGTGCTCACCGGCGGCGGCGCGCTCATCAAGAACCTCGATAAGCGCATCCGCGAAGAAACCGGCTTGCCCGTCTCCGTCGCTGACGATCCACTGGCCTCCGTAGTCCTCGGAACCGGAAAAATGCTCTCCGACTTCCGCCTGCTGCGCAAGATCAAAATCGACTAGCCACCTGCGGTGGGGTCAATCGCTCGCTCTCCGCTCGCAGTGGATTTGTGGTGGCCCTGGACCAAAAATCCGGTCCGGGGCCACTCGGATACTCATCCTGCATCTACCCCGGCCCCCAAAAGCGAGGGGCCAGGGCAATCCCATCGTGGTTTGAACGCCCCCAAGACCAGCCCCTGATCGTCCCAAGCACTTGGGATGACAGGGGCTGGTCTGATTGGACCCAACGAGTGGGGTAATTGCTCACGAAGAGTCCTATCTGCGCCATAAATATGGTAATATGCGTTTATGCGCACCACACTCGACATCCCGGATGAGACGTATCGCGATCTGAAGATCAAGGCCGCGTACGAGGGCAAACCGGTGCGGCAGATTGTCCTGCGTGGAATTCAGAGGGAGTTGGCGGGAGTGGAGGAGAAGCCGGTCCGAAAGCTGCAACTGCCATTGATTCGCTCCTCTCGCCCAGGCACACTGGAATTGACCAACGAGCAGATCGATGAACTCACCGCTTTTTCTTGATGTGAACGTATGGGTCGCGCTGAATTCCGAGGTGCATACGCATCACGCGACGGCAAAGCGGTGGTATGAAGCCATTCCGCCCAGCGCAACCATTGTCTTTTGTCGGCAGACGCAACTCGGCCTCTTCCGCATTCTGACAACTGTCGCAGTGATGGGACAAGAAGTTCTGACACAACTGCAATGCTGGCGGATTTACGACCAGTGGCTCTCAACAGGCCAAGTTGCATGGGTAGACGAACCTCGCGGTCTTGAGGCAGGGCTACGGGCGCTCACTGCGGGAACCACTTCTTCACCAAAGATATGGATGGATGCTTATCTGGCGGCGTTTGCAGAAGCGGCAAACCTAACGCTGGTCACCTTCGACCAAGCGCTGGCTAGAAAGGTGAAGGAGGCGGTACTGCTCACTTAAGCGACTCAATCCCAGGCTCCACAAGCGGATCATGGGCTAACCACCGCTTTGGGGTTTATTGTTTTCCGAGTTGATAGCGCAGAAGCCATTGCATCTCTTTATACTGAGGCACAAAAAGCAAAAAACAGAAATGTAGACGAGGCCGAAATTCGGATGACGTTCATCGCCACCGGTAAGAAAGTATGGAAGAAAAAGCTTGATATAAAGAACGAACCACACATAAGCAACAACAATGACAAGAAAAGAAAAATGCCCAATCAGGAGCGATGAAAGTGGACGGGCATTTTCTCCCAGCAAACATTTTTTGTCTTTGCGCTAGGTCAGGCCAAAAACCAACACCGAGTAGCTTACACAGATCCCTGCATAGATAGCCCATGAACTCTCGCGAAACCAAAAATACAGGCCCATGCAAGGACAATGGCGAAAAAATAGATTGACTCATTTCTGAATTTCAATCTCATTGTTCCTCTACTCCATGGGGTGCTTCTGGGGACTGATAATCTCCGCAATAACTCAAGCTAAAATCACATCAGGGGCTAAAGCCGTGATAATTCAATGGGCGTTACGGCACGACTAAAGTCGTGCCCTGTTACAAAGCCTACTTATTCGGTGCCTCAGTGATTACAGGACTTACGATTGCGCAACTACTTCAACCTTCGATAACTCCCCCGATGCGTTTTCCGTGCGGTGCTTGTAACTGGCCGCAATAAACTCGCGGAAAAGCGGATGCGGCTCCAGCGGCTTCGATTTGAACTCGGGGTGGAACTGGCAGCCGAGGAAGTAGGGGTGGTCGGGCAACTCGACGATTTCCACGTAAGTCGCGTCGGGAGTGGTTCCGCTCAGGCGCAAACCGCCGCCGGTCAGCAAGGCTTCGTACTCGCGGTTGAACTCGTAGCGATGACGGTGGCGCTCGCTGATTTCAGTCTTGCCGTAGGCCTTGGCGGCCAGCGAACCCTCTTGAATGACGCAGGTCCACGCGCCCAGGCGCATGGTGCCGCCCATCTCTTCCACGCCCAGCAGTTCGCGCAGTTTGTAGATGATGCGGTGGGGGCTGGAGGGGTCGAATTCGCTAGAATTTGCGTCCTTGAGGCCGCAGACGTTGCGCGCAAACTCGATGCAGGCGGTCTGCATGCCAAGGCAGATGCCGAAGTAGGGAACCTTCTTCTCGCGAGCGTAGCGGATGGCGTTCAGCATCCCCTCGATGCCGCGCTTGCCGAAGCCGCCGGGAACCAGAATGCCGTCGAATCCCTCTAACTGCGACTCATAACTCCGATCTTCCGGAGTCTTTGATTCCAGGCCCTCGGCTTCAATCCAGGTGACCTTGAGTTTCAAGTGATAAGAGACCGCGCCGTGGGTCAGAGCTTCCTTGAGTGACTTGTAACTATCCTCGTACTCAACATACTTGCCGACAATGGCGATATGAACTTCATCCTTGGGGTTGTAGCAGCGATCAACGAGAGCCTTCCATTCGGTCAGGTTGGCTTCGGGAGCTTCCTTGTGCAGATATTTCAGGATGAGCGCGTCCACGCCCTCGATGGCAAAGCCGAGCGGAACTTCGTAGATGGAGGGCACGTCGCGCGCGCCGATCACGGCCCGCTCCTCGACGTTGCAGAAGGCTGCAATCTTCTGCTTCATCTCGCGGCTGAGGGTGCGGTCGGAGCGGCAGAGCAGCACATCGGCCTGAATGCCGATGCCCAGCAGTTCCTTGACAGAGTGCTGCGTGGGCTTGGTCTTGAGTTCCTGCGCGGCAGCGATCCAAGGCACCAGCGTAAGGTGCACAAAGACCGTATTCTCGCGGCCCAACTCCTGACGCATCTGGCGAATCGCTTCCAAAAACGGCAGCGACTCAATATCGCCAACCGTGCCGCCGATCTCGACGATGGTCACGTCGGCACCGTTGGCCGAGACCTTGCGCATGGCGTTCTTGATCTCGTTCGTGACGTGGGGAATTACCTGGACGGTCTTGCCCAGGTAATCGCCGCGACGCTCTTTGAGAATGATCTGCTCGTAGATGCGACCGGTGGTGAGGTTGTTATCGCGGGAGAGCGGCGCGTGGGTGAAGCGCTCGTAGTGACCCAAATCAAGGTCGGTCTCCGCGCCGTCATCGGTAACAAAGACCTCGCCGTGCTGAAAGGGCGACATGGTGCCCGGATCGACGTTCAGATAGGGGTCGAACTTCATCATGTTCACGCGAAGGCCGCGGCTTTCCAGCAGGCAACCGATAGAGGCCGCTGCAAGGCCCTTCCCTAAACTGGACACAACTCCGCCCGTCACAAAGACATACTTTGCCGACATCGATGCAACCTCACTCTGGTTTTGATTGGATTGGCCGTACTGGGTGTGCACAATCAAGTATGGCAGACTGAGGGGCGCAATGGGAACAGGAAAGTTGCGGGAGGCCGTGCCTGGCGGCATAAGACTATGTGATAACTATTATGTATTCATGCATTTACAGTTTAATATTTTTTGAAACAAAAAATACACGGCTACCGTCACGGTGAAAACCGGGAACAGGCGGCAGAGGAGAATAGAGACGGAAACAAAAGCCCCCAGCCGGATGGGCCGGGGGCTTTGGCAATTCGGGGAGGGAGCTTAGGAGCGAACCTTGCCGGTGACGCGATCCACTTCCTTGAGACGGGCAGCCTTGCCGCGCAGTCCTCGAATGTAGAACAGCTTGGCGCGGCGCACCTTGTAGCTGCGAACCTTTTCAATTCTGTCGATGACTTTGGAGTTGAACGGGAAGATGCGCTCCACGCCCTGGCCAAAGCTCATCTTCCGCACGGTGAAGGTACCCTGCGGGCCACGGTTGATGGCGATAACCAATCCTTCGAACGCCTGCAAGCGTTCCTTATCGCCTTCCTTGATCTTGACCTGAACGCGCACTTGATCGCCAGGGACAAACTCGGGGAGGTCGGTACGCTTGAGCTTGTCGGCCAAGCGCTGCATTACGGGATGAATGGACATAGTCTCTTCCTGCTGTTGAACTCAGAATTTCCAGTTTACCAGAGAATCGGGCTGAGTGCCTAATTTTAGGGTTTGCCGAAGATACGGCTGCATGGGGTATAGTTTCCGGTATGGACGAGAAACGCGAATTGCTGCGCCACGCGCTGGCCACTTTAGCCTACCGCGCTACCCGTGCCCTGGAGGGCGCGCCGGACCATTTTGCGGGCTTTGCCGGAGCTGGACGCCTGCCCGTACAGATTTTAGCGCACATGGGCGACCTGCTGGACTGGGCTCTGAGCGCCGCCGTGGGCCAGGAACGCTGGCAGACCGCGCAACCGCGCGCCTGGGTGGACGAGCAGCACCGTTTCTACGAGTCGCTGCAAACGCTGGACTCATTCCTGGCCACCGGCGGCCCGCTGCACGCCTCCATCGAGCGCTTGCTGCAAGGCCCTGTAGCCGACGCGCTGACCCACGTGGGTCAGTTGGCGATGCTGCGGCGCATGGCGGGCTGCCCGGCGCACGGAGAGAATTTTTACATTGCAGAGATCACCGTGGGGCAGGTAGGCGCAGTGCAGGCCGCTGCGGTTCGACCGATCAAGTGAGTGGGGGTGTGCTGCTGGGGGCTGGGATACTTGCTTATCCCTGGCAACCTGTGATTAAATTCCATGCTTTGTAACAAGGGCACGACTTCAGTCGTGCCGATAGAAGCCGTATAAATATCTCGGCTTTAGTCCCCCACCGGTGTTTCCGACCCGCCGCGCATGAAACTGTAGCGCCGACCTCCCGGTCGGCTGTAGTGTGGACCTCCTGGTCCACGTCTGTTTCTTTCTAGCCGGCTGCTATTCTCGACGAACGGAAAATAAACCTAGCAGGGGCTAATCTGGTAGGCATCCCTTGGGGCGCTGGATCAATTGAGCGGCTGAATCCGCGTCAATTTGAGGCTGAATCCGCGAATTGATTACTCGATACAATTCGGTCTCTTTCAACGCTTGGCTGTTCTCACGCATTCGATAGTAGCTTTGTTGGTTCTCTTCCCAAACGTCAATTGTTTCCAAGATATCAATTCAAGCGGGCCGACAACATATTCAGTTAAATGTAACGCCCTCTCAGGACAACGCCGCAAGCACTCCGGGCGCGTCGGTACCCTACTCGCGCCTGGTTCCGGGAGATGTGAAGTTGTCGGTGTATGGCGTATTCGTCGGCGAGGCACAATTCTCCAGCATTTATGCCGGTGGCGAAACTCTGGATGTGTGCAGCGACCTTGGCTCTCCGGTCAGTCCAGAGTACAAGTCGCCCTATCGCTTCACTGAAATAATCAACACTGTCACATTTGAAGTGCAATAGTTAACTCGGCGACAGAAGAGCCTCGGATGGACAGAAGACCAGAGTTTATTTTGTCTTCAGTCCATCTGAGTAACAATCGATAACTAGGGGGGGGCTGGATCATGCAAGATCCAGTTGACCGAAACAGTTACGATATCTAAGGTAGCACTTCTATTTGCCGTTGATTTATGCGTTGCAGCAAAATCTCACATTGCACTGAAGGAAGATAAGGCAGTCAATGCTATTTGTCGCCGTCGGGGTTTGTGGTCTTTTGTGTTTCTCGATCATGGCCCCAAGTCTTATAGATACCCAAGTATCCGTAATTCTCGGTCTGGCCCGCGACGGAGTGACCATAGGCGAATAGTAGTTGCAGGCCAGGCGATTTGAAATGGTAGTAACCACCCGCGTCGATCATCGTTGAAGATTGAGTCTGCGCGGTGGCCAGGCCTTCGCGAGCATGGGAAAAGGATTCCACTGAAAGCTCGAGCTTTTTACTGATCTCCTTCTTTATCAAGAAGCCGCCGTAAAGATAGTTGCGATATTGCGTCTGTGGAACGACTGCAAAGCCCATACCGCCACAATAACTCCATGGCCCGAATTCCTTCTCGACCCACACGGGCAGTTTGTACCATGCCTTGCCTACTCCTAGGCCTTTCGATGCACTGCCGGTTGGAAGCTCAAACATTGGGAATATGCCAATTTGCGGATGGCGATTGGTTTGCTTGATAAATCCGTATTTAACTCCGAGTTCCATATCGTTCAAGCCATAAGCACTGGATCCGGTGCCACTGGGCAGGTAGACAGGATTGTTGGACGGCCACGAGCCACCGAAAGGGAGAATCGCGTGGAGCTGAATATTGGGTATGGCTCCCCAGTTGAATTCGAAAGCCGGAGCCAGTGCGCCTGTAGCCACAGTTGTGCTATCGACTGACCCGAACACATAAGCTTCATAATGGCCAAGATCGACGGGAGTAGGATCGTCTGTTTGGAATGGTGGCCCAGCCTGTGCCCTCACTTCAGGCATCATCAGAAACAATAACAAGGTTGCTCCAAAGAAACAGCGTCGCAGCTTCAATCTCACGTTCCCTCCGCACAATCATATGGATTCATATGAGGAGACATTGTCGCAAAAACATTTCATGCGAACCGAGGTGCGATCCGGCGACCATTCATCCGCCGAATCGCACACGGGATCAAAGCAGATCGCCGATGGGCGGAAACGTCAACAGCAAACTCAACGCAAGCAGCGTAAAGGCGATGAGGTTGATACGGGCAAGAGGTACGCTCCGCTTACGCCAGATCGCGGCGAAGATGATCCAGGTTACCAGCCAGAGAACGACGGCGGCAGTGGTTTCGCCGGAAAGCGCTCCGGTGGATTTGTAGATGGAAAACAGGTTCTTCAAGGAGGCTGACTTATCGGCTGCAATGGCAAAGATCGCGACTGCGATGGAACCAATCCCCGCAGAGAGTATGGCGGCAGCGGCGGATCCAGTATGGACAGTAGTTTCTTCCGCAGTAACTGAACGAGTGCTCATGATTACTCTCCCTTGATAAGTTGAATTGTTTGTCCGCCATCGACGGGGGCATTTTTATCAAGCATGGCTCCGAAGAATCCGGCTATGCCAGCGGCAAGGAGGGAAGTCACGACGAAACCATAAAGCGCATAGCGCAATTGCGGCTGGCGCTTCAGGTCACGAGCATATTGAATGGCGACAAATGCGGCCATGGTGATCGCGATGGGAACCAGCCATGCGACGTGTTCCTTCCACTCCATGCCGATCAAGTGCCATTGGCTGGTGGCGGGATGGGAGAGAAGCAGCGAGCGTGGATAAGCGCCGAAATTGACCGTGCCCTTGGGAGGCGCGGCGCGATACCACGGATAGATGATATAGGTTCCGGAGAGAACGGCGAGCCATGCGAACACGGCCATGATAGACAAGTAGATGCCGAGCAAGCGATCACTGCCTGGTGTGGTTGGGTCATTTGGCGAGTGGCGATGAAATAGAAGGGCTATGGCGCCGGAACCGGCCAGCAAATACAACGCGCCGAACCCCATGCCGTGAATCAGAGTCCAAAGACTTTGAGTGGTTATTTCCATAGGTGAGACCTCCATTGAAGCAAGTTGAGAATGATGGTTCAGTCAGTCTAGACGGGGAAGTCCTGACTGGTTTACTGTCTTCCTTGCGTGAGTCGAGTGCTTGTTTGCTGAACGGTTACGAATAATGCGGTGCTGCCGGCGTCGATTTTAACGCTGTGATGATGGGATTCTAATGTGAATATTCCCGTACCATTCAGCCCTTGATTATTCAGATATGTATTGGCTAATCCATAAATGCCGCAAGCGCGCGGTGAAAAGAGCGCGACGGATTGCTCGCCCTCTGTTGCTGGGCAGTTGATAACTTGACTGGAGGAAGGAGTTGAAGCGGCAATCAAGCGCGCGAAGACTCCGTGCTTTCGGTTGTAACCAATGATCTCATTCTCGGCATTTCTAATTGGCTCGTTGAAAGGATCAAACTCGTCGCCGCCGATCAGGCGCATGGTTCCGCGCGCGTCCTCCTCTTCGTTGTAATGAGGAGTAAGGGCTTCGGTGGACAAAATAGGGTCTGCAATAGCGCGCAAAGAAAGATTTACCGGAAACTGAATATTGCCGCTTTGAATACGGTCAAAGTGAATGGAGAGAATTGACGGAGCTTGGTGAGCATACGAAGACGAGTCAAGTTGAAATCCGTTTGCGTTCACAATGTGCCCGGTCAGTACGCTTCCTCTGGAAATGCTTTTGCCGCCGGGCAACAGCACGACCTGCAACGTTGTCGCGGTCACGGTATCGCCGACGTGAAACTTATCGGCGCTGATGGAGTGGTCGAAGCGGACCGGGATGGCCGTCGATGCAGGCAAAGCGGTCGTAGCCTGAGCGTTTGCATCGGGGGCAATAATCATGGCGAAGAACGCTACAAAAATGAATACATGGAACAGAGCGCGCATGGAGGACCTCATCGATCTGGAATATCTGATGGTTTCAATACCGAGGCTGGCGGCGCTCGATACTTTGAGCGCCGTCGGCGAGTTAGAACAAATGAATCAGTTGTTTGGCAATCTACGGTTAGAAGGTAACTTTTGCAGCGAACTGAATCTGACGCTCGGTCCGTTGAAAGGTCGATTCCGCGGCAGCCGATGAGATGATTCCAATGGCGGCTGTGCCAGCGGTTGCGGCCGGATTATTGAATTGCGGAGTGTTGGCCAGGTTGAAGGCCTCCGCGCGCAGTTGCAAAACCTTCGACCCGGTCAGATTCGTGTTCTTGAAGAGTGAAAAATCCACAGTCTTTGTGCCCGGCCCCTGAAGAATATTGCGTCCAGAGTTTCCCCACGTCCCTGCTGCGGGGACGGCGAAGGCTGCGGTATTGAACCACTTGCCGTGTGTGCGCTGTTCTTTTGGCAGCGATCCATTGCCGAAGCCGGGAAGCAGTTGCGCACGGGGCGAAAGTCCATCTCCCAATGCGGTGCCGGAACCCACGGAAAACGGTATGCCATCGAAGAACTGTGCAATGGCGTTCACCTGCCATCCACGCTCAAGTGTCCCCAACACCCCTCTGCCCCCCTTGAAGGGCAACTGGTAATTTGAGCTGGCGACAAAGCGATTCGGGACGTTGTAGTCCGCATTTCCGTAGTCGGATCGGATGTTATACGGATTCGTAACGGAGGCCGATTCACCCGAACCTTCGTCCAGAGCGTGACTGTAGGTGTAGGAGGCGAGGAAGCTCAATCCATGAGCACGACGCTCGGCCGTAACTTGCAACGCGTTGTAGCTGGATACTTGTCTGGTTTCAAGCTCATTGATCTGAGCAAAGAACGGATAAGGGCGCACTGCGGAAACAGTGGTCGCGCCATTCAATCCCAACTGCCCCGCGTTGATGTCCCGGAAATTGTCCAGGTGGGTTCCTTTGGTTCCGACATAAGCAAATTTGAGGACAGTGGAGAAGGGAATCTGCTGCTCGAAAGCCGCATGCCACTGCTCGGTGTATGGAATTTTGGCATTTGGATCCACGGCGAAGGCTGGCGTATTAGGGTTCAACGCACCGCCTGACGTGACTGGTGTGTGAACGTATCCATTCCGAGCATAGTTGAAAGGAGTACCGTTTGTGGCGGCTCCAAATGTGGTCGAGTTATTGAAGGCCCAATAATCATCCACGGGAACATTAGCCGACAAAGTGGACGAATTGCCGACGTCTGGCGCCGCATAGTAGATGCCAAAGCCAGCGTGAAAGACCGTCTTGTTGGTGATCTTGTAGGCCAGGCCCACGCGCGGCGCAAAGTTCAGATTGTTGCCGCTCAGACCGCTGCGCGGAATGCCGTTGGTGCCAACCTGCTCCAAGGCCGTCGTTGAAATTGAGGGAACAAAGGCCCACTCTTTGTTGTGAACTTCAGTCCAGGGCCATCCGAGAAAGTTCTCATAATGGACACCCAGGTTCAAGGTCAGGCGGCTATTGACCTTGTAGTTATCCTGCGCATAGAAGGAAAGATCGCTCTGCCGTAAGCCGACCTCAGAAGGAAAGGAGTAAGTACCGCTGGTCGGAGCACCGAAGAGCAGATCGCTCCATGCCAGCCCCGTGTAACGCGTGCCATAAGCCTCAGAGCCGTGTTCCGCGCCAGTTTGGAACATATTGTATTCGAGGCGGATAAGATCAAAACCAAAATCCAGCGAGTGCTTGCCGCGCACCAGGTTCAAATCGTCGTCCCACTGATAGTTATTGGTTCCGATGTTGGTGGGGCTGTTGCCCGCGTCGCCGATTGGTGTAAAACCGGAAAAGGTCATCACCGGCAGTCCGTCGGACAGTGAGTTGTTGGCGTTATATACGCCGGGAATGTTGAGGTTGGCGGGGGAGGCAAGTTGCAGTCCCGCATCCCAGTTTTTGGCGTAGACAAAGAAGCGAGTCCAGCCGTAGCGCGCGGTGTTGAGGGTGGTCGGAGAGAAGATATGCGTCTCGCTGAGTACAGCCTGATGCGCAGGGTCCGACGCAGGCCCGCAGATGACGTCGCCCACCAGAGGCGTCGGCAGGACGCCGGGCTGAGAGAAGATGTCATGGCCTTGGCTATAGCGAATGAAGCCGCTGTCTTTCTCGGTAAACTTGCGGTCGATCTTCACATCGAAGTCGTCTTCGTTGATGATCAACAACGGGTTGTAACTAAAGTTGTTGGCAATCGCATTCGCATTCCCATAATTCGGTTGTGCGTATTTTTGATAGAAATTCAGAATATTGATGCCGGTCTGGTCCAACCCCGGAGTGTTTGCAGGAATGATGGGATTGTTGATGGTGTATGTGATGGTCTTGTTCAGTGGATTCTTGATAACCAGGCTGGGGTTTTGAATAAAGTAGTCAGTGAAGTCATAGCCCGCCGATGTGATATTGACAGTCGGCACACTCAAAATATTCGTCTGGCCTTGCGCGAAACGCTTTCCGGCATAGTCGGCAAAGAAGAAGGTCTTGGGGTTGGCCTGCTTGTAAAAGAGCGGTCCGCCGAAGGTGATGCCAAACTCGTTTTGCCGCAGAGGGGCTTTCTCTCCTAACGGTCCTGGTTTTATAATATTGAAATAGTTTCTGGCGTCCAGTGCGGTGTTGCGAAGAAACTCGAAGACATCGCCGTGATACTGGCTGGTGCCGGATTTGATGACCACGTTGATGGTGCCGCCATTGCCGCGTCCATAGCGGGCATCGGCGTCGTCTGTTTCTTCCGAGAACTCCTGAATTGCGTCGATGGGCGGGAAGAGAGCCGTCATGCTGTTATGGTTCTCTTGATCGCCAATGCCATCCAAAAGTGTGCGGTTTTCCTGAGGGCGAGAGCCGTTGATGGCGAAGTACGAGGGACCGCGCTGCTGCGTATAGGGAATGCTGACGGCTTGGGTTGTCGTCGGGATAACACCCGCGCCCAGACTAAATAACTCATTGAAGTTACGGCCATTCAAGGGCAAATCCCTGACCGCTTCTTCGGTGCGAAGATTCGAGACAGAAGAACTTTCCGTTTCCAGCAACTCCTGCGAAGCCTGCACCTCAATGGTCTCCGCAGCGCTGCCCACAGTCAAAGCAATGTCGGCCGAGACACGTTGTCCGACTTCAAGCCGGACGTGCTCAACCACCTTGTTGAAGCCAGGAGCCTCCACGACTACGTTGTAGTTGCCGGGTTGTAGCGGCGGCGACACATAGATTCCCTGGGAGTCGGAACTCGTCTTGGTTGTAAGCCCGGTGCCGGTGTTCAGCACGTTCACGTGAGCATTGGGAATCACCGCGCCGGTGTTGTCTTTCACCGCGCCGGTGATAACTCCCGTTTCAACAATTTGCGCCTGCAAAGCCGAGACAGTCAGGATGGCCAACAAGGCCGCAAACAAGCTGAATAAAGTTCGCTTGAAGGGAACTTTCAGTAAAGAAATTCTTACAGACATACTAGCCTCCGTATGCGCCATTCATCTGGAATCACGCATAAAAAACGGCCCACGACCAATCGTCGTGAGCCATCGCAATGTACGCTTGCGCGTGACTGCGGTTAGATTGGAACGATGCTCTTGCCCACGACGAGAGACGCATCAATATGGGATATTTTGGTTGGACAACAACAACAAGTTGCCAGATTGATCATGGTCATAAAAGGATTCCTTTCCGTAGAACGCCAAGCAATATCAGTGTTTTGCTGCTTCCGACAAGCAAATTGCCTTGCGTTCGGAATTTGATGATGGATGGAGAAACCTCGAACAGATGCCGACAATTTCAGACTGATTGGGAGGCTGGTACGGCCAAAACACCGCACGACAAAGCCACGCACAATCACTTGAAACGGGTATCAGTTGTTCGAGGGAATAAGCAGAGTCAACAACAAGAGCGACAGGGCGTCAGCTCGGAAGCAGGCATGGGGAGTGCCGGGATGTGAATTGAATTCTGCATTTCTTCGTATTTGGCCACAATCCAGGGCTTATGTCAAGCGCGAAATTGATCCTCCTCGCGAAATCTCTTGTAGGATTTGTTCGACTGAATGCCTTTTTGCAAACCTTTTGTAAGCAGTTTGCTTCGTATGTTTGCTCGATGTGAAGTTTTGTAACAGGGCACGACTTCAGTCGTGCCGAAACTGCTGTAAAAACAGATTTTGGCCTTTAGGGAACCTCTGAATAAGCCTCATTTTGAAGGGTACGGGCTTTAGTCCCCCACCGGTTTTACCGACCCATCGCGCATGAAACCGTAGCGCCGACCTCCCGGTCGGCTGTAGTGTGGACCTCCTGGTCCACGTCTGTTTCTCTTTAGCCCGCACATAAACCATGTAGAATGAACGGGGCTTTAGCCCCTGAGGGAATGCATTCTGCATGCACCCTGCAAGCACCTGTACTTGTTCAGAGGTTCCCTCGCACTTCAGTTGTAAATCAGAGTGCAATCTCTCGGCCCCGGGACTTCACTGCTTTTCCAGCCCACGCAGCATCTCCAACTGTAGTCCTAGGCCGGTCGCATTTTCCTTATGCACGCCCAATGCCGTAGACTTCATTGCACGGATGCAAGAACACATTGAAAATCTCGTAAAACTGCAAGCGGTAGAGTTGGAGCGGGCGCGGGTGGCCAAAGAGGCACGCGTTTTGCCCGCGCAGATCGCGGACGCTGAGGCTGCGCTGGCCAAGGCGGAGCGGGCGGCGGCGGAGGCTTCCTCGGCGCTCAGTCGCGAGGATTCGCTGCGCACCAAGCTGGAGCGCGAGATCGCTGAGCATCGCAAAAAAGCCGCGCGCTTCCGCTCCCAGTTGGACGTGGTGAAGACGCCGGAGCAGGCCGCCGCCATCGAGCACGAAGTTCACTTTGCCGAGGCCGAGATCGAGCGACTGGAGACTGACGAACTGGCCAGCATGGAGCGCACCGAGGCGCAGGAAACCGCTCTGGCCGCGGCGCGCGCACAGGTCGAGCAGCTGGCCGCGACTCTGGACAAAACGCGTGTGCGCGTGGCGCTAACCCAAAAAGATCTGGCTGTCGAACTGGCTGGGATGAACGTGGAGCGCGAGGCCGTGCGGGCGCTGATCGAGGCCGAATGGCTGACGCGCTTTGACCGGCTGGCCGCATCGCGGGGCACTGGACTGGCAAAGGCGGAGAATCAGCAGTGCAACGGCTGCCGCATGGGCATTCGGCCCCAGACCTGGAATCAGTTACGCGAGGGCGAGCTGTTGACCTGCGACAGTTGCGGGCGGCTGCTCTACTGGGACCCGGCAATGGCACCCGCGCCCGTCGCCGCCGATGCACCCAAGCGCAAGGCATCCAAAGCAGCGGCGGGGGCGTAGGAAGACCCTATGCTGCGGATTTGCGTGGACATGGACGAGGTGATGGCCGATACCCTGGCCGAGCACCTGCGCCGCTACAACCAGACCTTTAACGAGAGCGTAACTCCGGCCGATCTGGTGGGTAAAGGCCTGTGGGAGGTCACGCCGTTCGACCGGCAGGAGCAACTGCGCGCTTTTCTGGACGCCGAGGATTTCTTCGAGGATCTGGCGCTGATGCCCGACGCGCAGGCGGTTTTGAAGAGCCTCAGTTCGCGCTTTGAGATCTTCATCGCCACGCAGGCCATGGTCGTGCCGAACTCGCTGGGCCCGAAATACCGCTGGCTGCAACGGCATTTCCCCTTCATCCCCCCCACGCATTACGTCTTCTGCGGCAATAAATCCATTCTGCGCGCTGATTACCTGATCGACGACCTGCCCTATAACTTCCTGCGCTTCCAGGGCCAGGGAATTCTCTACTCCGCGCCGCATAATCTGATGGCCACCGGGTTTCTCCGCGTGAATAACTGGCGCGAAGTCGATGAGTACTTCACGGCGCATCCCGACTGAGCTAGGCAGGCAGCAACTCGGCAGATGAAGCTTGAAGCTCTCCGGCCTGAATCCCCGGCGGGTGGCGCAGGTACCAGAAAAAGTGATCAAACCACCCAAGCTGGGTGCCCCCAGGTGCCTCGCTTTTGGGCACATGGGAAACCTCAGAACCCAATCCGCCCCGCCCATTGTTCCAACCGAAATCCCCTCCAGGAGTCCCCTGCAAAATCCCACCGACGACAGGTGGCCCCGATACCGGGGCCACCCTCCTCCAGAAGAAGGCCGACTCGTCGCTCTGCATCAATTCTGCGGATTTGGGACTTACGATTCCAATATCAAACTTTCGGCGTAAATATTTTCCGGGAGTGAATCGACGCTTTGACATCGGCGCTACAATCTGCTCTCAGGAGGAGAACATTCCTTATGGCAAAGACGATGAAAGCCGCAATTGTGCGGAAATTCGGTAGCCCTCTCACGATTGAAGAAACACCGATTCCTGAGCCGGGCGCGGGACAGATCCAGGTCAAGATTCAGGCCAGTGGAGTCTGTCATACGGATTTGCACGCAGTCGAAGGGGACTGGCCAGTCAAGCCGAGTCCACCCTTCATACCAGGACATGAAGGGGTTGGTTTTGTTTCTGGCGTCGGAGCAGGTGTCAAGGATGTCAAGGAAGGCGACCGGGTCGGCATTCCGTGGCTGTATACCGCCTGTGGAAAGTGTACCTACTGCATCACAGGCTGGGAAACGCTGTGTACGCATCAACAGAATACCGGCTATTCAGTGAATGGAGGGTTTGCGGAATACGCTTTGGCCGACCCTGCCTTTGTTGGTCATGTTCCCGATAATGTCGATTTCCTGACCATTGCACCGGTGCTCTGCGCTGGCGTCACAGTCTACAAAGGTCTCAAGATGACTGACGCCAAGGCCGGTCAGTGGGTGGTGATCTCTGGTATTGGCGGACTGGGGCACTTAGCGGTTCAGTATGCAAAAGCCATGGGCTTCCAGGTGGCCGCAGTTGATGTAGATGACAAGAAATTGCAGTTCGCCAAGAGCCTCGGTGCCACAGTTACCGTGAATGCAAGCACCACAGATCCCATCGCATATTTGCAAAAGGAGATCGGCGGAGCGCATGGCGTCTTGGTTACCGCTGTCTCAACCAAGGCTTTCGAGCAGGCCGTCGGGATGGTACGCCGCGGCGGCACAATTGCCTTGAACGGTCTACCTCCAGGAACCTTCCCCCTCAGTATCTTCGACGTCGTTCTGAATGGGATTACCGTTCGCGGGTCCATTGTTGGAACCCGGTCCGACTTGTCTGAAGCCCTGGAATTTGCAGGTGCCGGAAAAGTCAAGGCAACGGTGAAGGCACACAAGCTGGAAGACATCAATGACATCTTCAAGCTGATGCACAAGGGACAGATCGAGGGGCGGATCGTACTGGACTTGACATCCTAGATTCTTTCGCCAGGTTGATCGAATATACCTGCCGGGTTTGCGATCCATGGATACTTGGCAGTATTGAATCCAACAACATAGCCGAATGTGCTGGTCATGCACGATCTATTCGGCTATGTTAACTCACCCAAGTTTGAAAAGGAGTGACCATCGATGCTTCCGATCAATCATGCAATCTGGGTTCAAATTGCGACCGGTAAGAAGCCTATCCGCGGCGACAATCTAGCTATCAATATGTTGGCCCAGAAGAACAAGCTCAGCTATGAAAAGGATCCATCACCTGCGAACGTGAAGCAACTTGTGGAAAACACCCATCTGTTCTTCACCAAGTATGAAGCGGTCTTTGCCGCTGACTTCGCCAAGATTTTGCACTGAACAGGAGGGAGTAAACCCATGCATGAAACCGTGAATTCCAGGTTAGAATCCATCCCTGATGTGCAATCCGCGATTGCTTCAGGGGAACCCTTGTTTCTGGCTGGCAGCAGGGCAGCTCTTGCCCAACTTCCTAAGGGTAATTGGGTAGGCGGAACCATCCCCTACTTCATGACGGAAGAAGGTGGACAGCTCTCTGAAGACAGAATCTTCGTAACCCGTGTCAAAGAATTCGCAATTGAGACTCATGCCGCCGATTACGGGCCAGAGGAACTGGCGCATCTGTATGCCGATGCACCTGAACAGGGAATTACGTTCCTGATTCTGCCTTTTGGCACCGCCATCCACACTGCGTTCGCTCAAAAAGCCTCCTCTTTCGATGGCTTTTTGTTGAAACCTATTGTGGGCTGGGTCGCAGGAGTTCGTGTCGACCTGATTGGCAAGGAACAGCCTGCCGTTTTCAATGGCAAAACAGGTGCTGTCTTCGAGGACCGTTGTGTCGCTCTCCATGTCACTCTGCCTGCCAACCTGCAAGCCAGTTTGGACATCATCAACATCTTCGAGAGTGATGGCGGAGCATTACTTCGTTTCGAAGAGCGCAGTTTTCATGTTGGCAAATGTCTGGTTGACGGTAAGTCAGTTGATTTTGCCAGATACATCACGGATCAGAATATTCACACGGAGTTCCCACTCGTCGGCGATTACAACGGCAGTTCGATCAACGTCTCCATTCAAGCCGTTGACGCCGCTCATGGCAAGGTCGATCTGTATGCACCGGTCGTGCCCGGTGTGGACTATCATTTTGCCAAGCCAGTCTATGACTATTCGGAGGCCTTCGCCAACGCGATTGCCAAGGGGGACGCCTGCCCCGATTTTGCTTGCAATTGCATCCTCAACTATCTGTACGGAAAGCTTGAAGGCAAGAAGACCGGGCATATCACCGGCCCCATTACCTTTGGCGAGATTGCGCATCTACTCTTGAATCAAACCATGGTGCGTCTCTATCTGCACGACATCGGCTGAACAGGAACGGCGGAGGTGATCCCGTTCCAGTGACCGACGATTGGCCGAGGTCCGATGACCGCACACGACCACTGGATAGGTGCCCCCAGCCCCTCGCTTTTGGGGACCGGGGGCGGTGGCCTAGGTGCCGGGTGTGAAAAGTCAGCACAACCACTAAATCCGGGTGCGTCGGGTGCCCCAGGTGCCTCGCCAAGGGAAGTGAGTACAACCACCAAAGCTGGGTGGCCCAGGTGCCTCGCTTTTGGGCACCTGGGAAACCTCCGAACTCAATCCGCCCAGCGAATCGTTCCCACTGAAATCCCCCCCTCAGGAGCCTCCTGCAATCTCCCATCCCAAAAATCATATTTACAGCATTTTGCGTACGATTCGCGTCGCAACG
>Ga0209415_10004392_pt1 | contig 25843 bp, 21 predicted proteins | sample PeaSoiSIISIP2007_FD_187696 | JGI IMG/M metagenome (GOLD analysis project Ga0209415, IMG submission 187696) | Peat soil microbial communities from Weissenstadt, Germany - SII-SIP-2007 (SPAdes) (version 2) | ecosystem: Environmental > Terrestrial > Soil > Wetlands > Peat | place: Germany... | reverse complement strand
TAGATGGTGGGAAGAGTGGCCATGCGCAGGTCGATGGGTCGGTTGCCCACGGTGAGAGAGATCCGGCCGTCCTGGGGGAGCCGGTGCTCGGCGATGTTGATGTCCGCCATCACTTTGAGACGCGTCGTCACCGCGGACGCGATCGCCCTCGGTGCGGTTGAGATGTCGTGGAGGACTCCGTCGATCCGGTACCGGATGCGAAGGTTCTCCCCGGTGGGCTCGACATGGATGTCCGATGCCCGCTCGTTCAGCGCCTGGAGTACGAGGAGGTTCACGTACCGGACGATGGGTGCGTCGTCGACGATGGCCTGGATGTTCCCGAGGTCCTCGTCGGCCAGATCTTCGAAGTCCGATGCTGCCGCAGTGGCGACCTCGGTGGCGTCCCCACCCTGGTGATAGGCCTTGTCGATAAAGGCGGTGATCTGTGAGCGAGTGGCGACGACCCTGACGAAGTTGCGCCCGATGATGGTGCGCAGGTCGTCCATGGCGAACACGTCGGTCGGATTGGACGCCGCCACCACGGGCACACCGTCACGCAGTGCCATGACGAGGACGTTGTGGTGGCGGGCGGTGGCTTCAGGGAGGTGATAGGCCGCCGCGAAGTCAACGCCCTGGAGGTCGAGGTCGACGAATTCGAGCCCCATCTCCTGGGCCATCCCCCACATCAGGTCGGCCTCGGTCACGAGGCCCCGCAGCGTCAGGATGCGGGCGATCGCCTGCCCAGAACGCTCGCGCTCTTCGAGGACGTCCTCCATGTCCTCGAGCGACACGCGCTCGCCTTCCACGAGAACCCTTGCCAGGGGGGGGAATCCCGCCAACCCCTCGGGAACCTCCTCGGCGTCCAAGACGTCGCTGTTGTGCTCGAACTCGCCGACGACCTCGTCAACGAGGTCTGCCGCGGCGACGACGTCTTCCACCTTCTCGGCCGCAGACTCCGCCACCGAATCGAGGCCGGCCGACTCATCGATGGCGGTGGGGTCGATCTCAACCGTCGGGACGCGCTCTTCATCGTCGGTGGGCAGGTCGCTCTGGGTCGGACTCACGGGAGCCGACGTCGCGAGCGTCGAGTCGATCGCCTCGAGGGCGGCCGCGAGGACATCTTCGGGCCGAGCGGGAGCCGCCGTGTCGGTCGTCGACGACGCAGCATGCGCCGGGGTCACCGGGGGTGGAGCCGGCGTTGACGTGTCCGTCTTCGCGTCGGTGACCACGCCGGGCTTTGCTTCCGCCACCGCGTCGGTCTTGGCGTCGGTCTTGGCGTCGGTCTTGGCGTCGGTCTTGGCGTCGGTCTTGGTGTCGGTCTTCCGCGATCCCGAAGCCTTCGAGGAGGAATCGGGCGGTGCCATGGGTGGCAGCGGTGGCATCGGCGGCGCCGAGGCCGGAGCAGGTGCTGAAGGGGGTGGCGGTGCCGACACCCTCGCGGTCTCGACAGGAGGTGCTGGTGTGGACACCTTGCCGTTGGTATTCGCGCTCGCGCCGTTCGTCGTGTTCGGAGAGGTTGCCGGTGCCGAGGGTTTCGAGGCCGCGGCGGTGGGCTTGCGCTTTTCGGTAGCGGTGCCCTGGTCCCCGTAGATGCGCACCAGGCACGAATCGATCTGGTCGCTGCTGGCGACCACGGCGACGAACTCGCGGCCGATGACGGCCCGGAGGTCGTCCATGGCGATGACGTCGGCAGGGTTCGACATGGCCACCACCGGCGCGCCGAACTTGCGGCCGATGGGTACCACGTGATGTTTGCGGGCGACCGCGACAGGAATTACCGAGGACGCGCTGGCGTCCAGGTTGAACCGTTCGAGGTCCACAAACTCGAGGTGGTGTTCGTCCGCGAGCATCCGGACGGCATCCACATTGCTCATGCTTGGATGCATCGGCATGTCAAGAGCCCGGATTGAACGCCCTCGGTGACCGTGTGACGCCCGCGCTGGGCACCCGGGGCCTCGGGGCGGCCGTGGTAGCGTGACCGCCTTGTGAACGAGCCCCGACCTAGTGGCCTTTCCCCTGGTCAGAGGCAGAATTGGTAGGTGTCACCCTCGAGGTCGCAGCTGCCGCCGGAGCCCGAGCTCCGGTCACCGCCGTAGCTGCCGTCGTCGGGCTTTTCATCGGATCTTTCCTGAATGTCGTGGTGTACCGGTCGCCCCGGGGGCTGTCGGTCGTCCAACCTGGCTCCTTCTGCCCGTCCTGTGGCACCCCCATCCGCCCGTGGGACAACGTTCCGGTCGTGTCGTGGCTGGCCCTCCGGGCCAGGTGCCGCAAGTGCGGGGAACCCATATCGGTCCGCTACCCCGTCGTCGAGCTCGTCACCGGAGCCATGTTCGGAGCGGTGGCGTGGGCTCTGGGTCCCCATTGGGCCGTCCCAGGGATGTGCGCGCTGGGCGCCACCACGCTGGCCCTGGCTGCCATCGAACTCGACGGCCTCCCGCCACCGGCGACGGTCTCACTTGTCGGCACCGGGATGGGGGCAGTGCTCTTGTCCGCCGCTGCCATCGCGGATCGGCGCTGGTGGCACCTCGGAGGCATGCTCATCGGCATCGCGCTGTCCGTTGGCGCGGTGATGACGGGTCGGTGGGCAGCCAGCCGGGGCGGCACCGTGCCGACGCTTTGGGCCTTGATCCCTGCCGGCGCGGTGCTTGGTTGGACCGGACCATTGGGGGCCGTCGTGGGTGCCATCACGTCTGCCGTGGTCTGCACGGGTCTGTGGGTGTCTTTCCGAGCGCTCCCGGGTCAGGAAGGCCGGCGGCGCTTTCCCTCGATTGCGCTGTCGGTCGCAGTGGGCAGCACTGCGGCCGTGATCGCAGCTTTCGCCGCAGGGGGCTCGATCGGAGCCTGAGGATCTGAGGATCAGGAAGCCGCGTTGCGCCGCGGCTCGCGGATCAGGAAGCCGCGGCGGCCACGAATCCGCGGCCTGTTGACACGATCCCCATCCGCTCGAGGCGCACCTTCAGGTCGTGCGGGTTCGAGGCCGCATTCATGGCCTCGCGCAGGTCGATGATCTCGTCGCGCAGCAACTCCGCGAGCGACTGATCGAATGTCTGCATCCCGTAGTACTCGCCCTCGGCCATGATCTCGTTGATATCGGACGTCTGGACCGGGTCCATGATCGCCTGCTGGATCCGCCCGTTCACGACCATGATCTCGAGCGCGGGGACCCGTCCCTTGCCATCGGCCCGGGGGATCAGACGCTGACAGATCGTCCCCGTCAGCGCACCTGCGAGACTCACTCGTACCTGACCCTGCTGGTGGGGCGGGAAGAAGTCCACGATCCGGTTCACGGTCTCGGTCGCAGTCGTGGTGTGCAACGTCGAGAACACCAGGTGACCTGTTTCCGCTGCGGTGAGTGCGGTGTGAACCGTCTCGGGGTCACGCATCTCGCCCACGAGGATCACGTCGGGGTCCTGGCGGAGGATCGTCCGCATGGCAGAGCTGAAGCTGTCGGTGTCGAACCCGACCTCACGTTGATCGATGGCGGCCATGTCGTCGTTGTGGAGGTATTCGATCGGGTCCTCGATGGTGATGATGTGGCACGAACGCACGTGGTTGATGTGGTCCACCATCGCCGCCAGCGTTGTGGTCTTGCCTGATCCGGTAGGGCCCGTCACGAGCACGAGCCCACGGTGATGTTCGCTGAGTCGGCGAACGACGTCGGGCAATCGCAGTTCATCGAAGGTCGACGCGCTGGTCCGGACGCGGCGCATTGCCAGAGCCACCGACGAGCGCTGGTAGAAGGCGTTGGTCCGGAACCGCCCGAGACCGGGAACGCTGTAAGCGAAGTCGGCCTCGCGATTCACCTCGAAGGCTTCGAGGATCTTGGCCGGCATGATCGCACGCGCAATGGCGAGGGTGTCCTCGTCGGTGAATTCCGCCTCACCGTCGAGCGTTCGCAGGAGCCCATCGACGCGGACGCGCGGCGGGGCTCCCGCTTTGATGTGCATGTCCGAGCCGTCGAGATCGGCGAGGACGCGAAGCAGTCGGTCGAGGTCGTCGCGGTTCATGAAGGCCTCAGTCTAAACGACCTCTCTCGCTACTCCAACTGTTTTCGTGGCGAATTCAGCGCTCTTCGTGACATAAATGGTCTCTTGCGCTGGAGAGATGGGACTTGTGACCTATGCGGCGCCCCGTTGGGGCCAGGGGTCGTTGACCCCGCACCGTGCACGCGCCAAGGTCATGATGACGAGATCCGGCCCCAGCCGGTGACACGAAGCATGCAGGTACTGCTGATGACGACGAACGAGCCGGAATCCCAAGATGCCTCGCCTCCGACGCTGACCGGGGGGCCTCTGGTGCTCTCCGACGTCTACCTTCTCACGGCGGACAGCGGGGGAAGCGTTGCTGTTCCTGGGCTTACCGTTCTGGTCGACACCGCCGCGCTCACCGTCCGGAAGCCGGATGGAACGGTTGGGGCCGTCGTGGCCTGGAACGATGTTTCGGGCCTGGCGGCGAACAAGAGGATACGGACACCGGCTGGAAGTCCCGGGGTGATCGTCGAGGCGATGACCGCCTCGCGCACGCATCGGTTCGTGGTCCCGAGCGACAACCCCGACGGTCTCGAATACGAGCTCACCCGACTCGCCGGCGCCGCCCGGGGCGGAGGGGGCGCCCCCCTTCCCGGTGGCAAAGCTCGGTCCGGATTGCTCACGGGGGTACTACTCATTGCCATTGTGGCCGTAATCGCGCTGGGTGTGCTGCTCGCGACTGGAACCGTGAAATTTTGAGACGCAGGATCATCTGACGAAGCGTGGCCGATCCGTCACCGCTCAGCGATCGTCACACAATCGCAATACAGTTGAGGGTTGATCGTCGCGCGATTCGGCGATGATCCACGCATGGAACCGCTCGTCCTGGAGTCCTGTCACAGCACCTGGCTCTTCGATACGGAACGGATGCGCTTCCGGCGCGTCCTGAAGGGCCTCGATCTGGACAGCCACCCAGCGTCCACCGGTTGGCGCCCCTACTTCGGTCTCGACATCGATCCGGTGTCCGAGTCCTTCGTGGTGTTGCTCAACCCGGAAGGGACGCGCTTGCTGAGGTCGTGGCGCCATGTCGAACAATGCGCGCAGTGCGGCGGGGAGGCCACGGGCGAACTGTCCCTCGACGATCTCCGGAGCGCGGCTCGCGCCTGAACCAAGAGCCGGGCAGACCGCTGCGGGCCCCACCGGCCGAGACCCTTGTTGTTCACGCCCGTGCTCTTGGTCGCGGCTGCGAATTCGACTTTCTGCGCCAGATTCGACTGACTACGCTGCGCTCCTGGTCTTGCCGCTGCTCGGCAAGTCCGCAGGGGCCAACTCGGGGCACGACGCGGTGATCGTCGGTCGTCGACGACAGGCTCCGGAGGGCACCAGGGGGGAGCAGCCCGGGCATGACAATGGAGAGCGGTCAATTCGAATCGGAGCGGTCGGCGGGTGGTCTCGTGCGACCCACGACCTCGGCGTCCCCCGAACTTTGGCACGAGATCCTCGAGCGCCTTCGGGAGGTCCAGGAGAGCCAGGCCAAACTGGCCGATGCCATCGAGGTTCTCGGCTTCATGGTCCAAGACGCTCTTGATTCCGCGCCCCAACCGGACTTCGGGGCAGACGGCATAAGCTGGGAGCCGGCTGCGGTGGGCCCCAGCGGTGATCCGAACGCGACCCCGACCCCGACAACCAAGACTGGTACCGCCGACACCATCCCACCCGAATCGTTCCAAGAACACGTCGAGGAGGTGGGGATCGGATTCAAGGACTCGGGCGGTCGTGCCGACAGTGACATCACGGGCGTCGAGGCCTCGGCGCAGCGGGCATGGAGCGGAGCAGCAGAGGTGCCAGAACCAGCTGTCGAGACAGGCGTACCCGAACCGGTCTTCTACGTCCCCTCTTTCGACGAGGAGGTGCTTCCTGCCACCTCCGTCGCCGAGCTCACCCCGAGTGCTCTCGACTCGGTACTCGAGTCCGAGTTCGGCCCCCGCCCGGAGACGGCCACACGCGCCGCCGCGATGGGCGGCACCCTCGCATCGCCAGGCGAAGCCGCGTCGACCACATCCGAACCCGCCAACGCGGCCGGACCCGCTGCAACCATCCCCCACGCCGACACTCGCCAACTGATGCAGCCCGCTCTCGAGCGCGCCGTGCCCGACTCGGGTCCCCACCGGATGGCACCGACGGCGGAGCACAACAAGGTGCTCGACATCTTGCTCGGGACGCCCCGCATGACAGAGGCGACCCAATCGCACTCCGACACGTCGCTCATGTCCAGCGCCACTGCGTCGAACACGATTGCACCGCCTCCCCCTGCGCCGGTCCCCGGCTCGACACGGGTGATGGCGCATCCTCCTCCTCCTCCTCCTCCTCCGCCGCCTCCGCCTCCGCCTCCGCCTCCGCCTCTTGTGCCTTTGGCGCCTCCCGCGCCGTCGGCACCGGTATTCGCCGAGGAAACGCCAGCGTCGTCACCGGTGTTCACCTCCGGGCCCGGTGTCTTCAGAGCCGATAACGACGGCTCGGTTCCACCGACCACCGCGCCGGAAGCGACGCCGGACACCTCGTCGTCGACATTCGTCATCGAGGAGCTGTCGCCACCGCGGCCGCAGTCGGCTTTGCCACCCCCGCCTCCGGCCCCGCCGTCAGCGTCCCCTTCCGCCGCGGTTGAAAGCCCCACTACCCAGTCGAACGGGAGCGAGCCGCTCAGCTCGTTCGGAGAACAAGAAGAAGAAGAGGAAGAAGCCGTCTTCGTTACCGACGTCCCTGAGTTCACCGCCGCGTCGATGGCCACCGAGATCTTGTCGGCCTCGCCCGAAATCCCGATCATGGCCGTCCCCGAGGAGTCCGAGACAGAGCTGATCAGCAAGGACGTCACCCTGATCGCCCGGGGTCGTCGCAAGCGGTTCCGGCTGCACTGAGCGGGGCCGGCCCCAGCGGGATCGGGCGGTGCTAGAGGGCCGGTCGCCTCCAGATGCCGACGCTGCCGCCGGTCTTCTCCCACAGCGCCAGTTCGCCGACGCTCATCGAGCGGTCCGCTGACTTGCACATGTCGTAGATGGTCAGAGCGGCCACCGTGCATGCGGTGAGCGCTTCCATTTCGACACCGGTCCGGTCAACGGTCTCAACCTGTGCCTCGACCTCCACGAAGTTGTCGCCGATCGTGAAGTTGACGTGGATCCCCCCAACCAGGAGCGGTCGGCACATCGGGATCAGGTCGGGAGTCTTCTTGGCGGCTTGGATCCCGGCGATACGGGCCGCACCCAGGACGTCGCCCTTGGTGATGGCGTTGCTGGCCACTTTCGCCGTCGTCTCGGGCGCCATCATCACCTTGCAGCGGGCCAGCGCCCGGCGGTGGGTGGGCTCTTTGGGGGCCACGTCGACCATGCGGGCACTGCCGAGCGGATCGAGGTGCGTCAGGCTGCGGTCGACCACGACGCAAAGTCTACGTCACCAGGACCTTCCCAGGCCTTGACCGCGTCGAAGGAGTGACATCCTGCGCCGCCCCAGTAGACTTAGCACTCGAGGGTGACGAGTGCTAAGAGGGCCCGTCCACGACGCCGGAAGGAAACCGGGCTCGGATGCCGACCTACGAGTACCAGTGCAAGTCCTGTGGCGAGCACCACGATGTCGTACAGAAGTTCGGTGACGACCCGCTGACCGAATGCCCATCGTGCGGCGGCCCGCTGCGCAAGGTGTTCGGAGCCGTCGGGGTGGTCTTCAAGGGCAGCGGTTTCTACAAGACCGACAGCCGGGCGGCTGCGAAGAAGGCGGCGCGATCGGACAAGGCGGAGAAGTCCGACACTTCCGAGAAGTCCGACAAGTCGGACAAGAAAGCATCCGCCGCGTCCGAGACGAGCGGATCGGGTCCCTCCGACTCATCCGGTTCGAAGTCTCCCGGCTCGTCGGGCTCGGACTCCGGTGCCAAGCCAGGGGCGACCACCTCAGCCGGATCGGCCGCCGCCGCCTCCTGAGGCGCGGGTTACGACCCGCTGAGTGCCATCCCGTCGATGGCAAGTGTCTGGCCGGCGGCAAGACCCGGTAACCACTCCACATCCGCGCCGATGTGCAGGACCGACTGCAGCATCCGTTGTAGCGTCGATGCGATCGTGACCTCCCGCACCGGTTCGGCCAGCACCCCGCCCCGCACCATGAGTCCCTCGGCGCCGACCGAGAAGTCACCGCTCACGGGGTTCACCCCGGAATGCACGCCCGTGATCGACTGCACGAACAGCGCCTCTCCAACCTCGGACAGGATCGCCGTCGCCCCCAATGTGCCCGGTGACAACAACAGTGCCCGGCATCCCGCCATCGGCGTCGTGGCATAGCCTCCCCGCACGGCTGAGGCCGTCGACGCCACTCCGGCCCGCCGGGCTGCGGTGGTGTCGAAGACGAAGCCCCGCAGCACGCCCTTCTCGATCAGCACGTTGCGTCGGCACGCCAGTCCCTCGGCGTCGTGTGTCGAAGCCCCGAAAGCGCGTGGGTCGGTGGGGTCGTCGACGAGTTCCAATGTCGGCACCGCCACCTCCTCGCCCACACGATCGGCGAAGAATGATCGGCCCTTGGTGACCGCTTCGCCCGACATGGCCGACGACACCACGGCCAGGAGGGTTGAGGTCACACGGGGATCGAGGACCACCGCGCACCGTCCCGAGCGCGCTTTGGTGGCGCCGAGCATCCGGGTCGAGCGCTCCACGGCGTCGGCAACAGCTTTGCCCAGGTCGACATCGCCCGGCCCGCGTCCCGCGGAGAAGCCGACTCCGGTCTGGCTATCCGCGTCCGCGCCGGCGATGGCCTCCACCGCGACGCTGGTCACGGTACGTCGGGCCGTGGCGTGGATGCCCGTCGAGCTGGCGACCGCCGCTTCGGCTGCCACGTCGCCGTAGTCGGCGAACGCGACCTGCCTCACCCGGACGTCGGCGCCACGGGCACGGCGCTCGAGCTCCAGGGCCATCTCGACCTTGGCCGCACTGGGAGTGCGCAGCACCGCCTCGTCCCACAGGTCGAGCGATGACGGTGCCACTCCGTCAGGGTCGGCCAGGCCGACGTGCTCGTCAGGCGTGGCGAACGTGGCGTTGTCGCGCGCATCGGCCAGGGTCTGCCGCAGCACGGACTCCTCCAGGGTCCCCGCGTAGGCGAATCCCTGGCGCCCTCCGATCACCACCCGGATGCCAACCCCGGCCGACGACGCAGAGGACAGCGATTCCACTTCCCCCTCGTAGGCCCGGATGTCGGTCTCCACGCCCCGAGACACAAAGACCTCGAGCGCCTCTCCTCGCCTGGCCGCGCCCGCCACGCGCTGGGCGAGCTCGAGGAGCTCTCCTTCATCGTTCGAGACGGCGATGCCGGCTTCACTCACCGGCGGTCCCACCGATCGTGACACCTGTGATCCGCAGGGTCGGCTGCCCACACCCCACGGGGACGCTCTGACCGTCTTTTCCGCACGTACCGGGACCCATGGCGAAGTCGTTGGCCACGGCGTCGATCCGACGCAGGACCTCCGGGCCGTTGCCGATGAGATTGGCGTCGCGCAGCGGTTCGGTGATGTGTCCGTCCTCGATCAGGTACGCCTCGACCGTGCCGAACACGAAGTCGCCGGTCGTGGTGTTGACCTGGCCGCCGCCCAGCTTCGCCACGTAGACACCGGTCGGGGTCTGGGCGAGGATGTCCTCAGGCTCGGCGTCACCGTTGAGCAGGAACGTATTCGTCATCCGGACCATGGGGAGATGACGATAACTCTGGCGCCTCCCATTGCCCGAGGAGCCCCGATGCTCCTTGCGCCCCCGGAGGTAGTCCCACATGTAGTCGGTGAGCACGCCGTCTTCGATGAGCACATTGCGCTGCGCCGGATTCCCCTCGTCGTCGACCGCGAAACTCCCCCATTCGGGACCGACGGTCCCGTCGTCGACCAACGTCACCAAGGGGCTGGCCACCAGCTCGCCCACCTGGCCCACGTAGACCGAGGCATCCTTGGCGATGTGGTCGGCCTCGAGGCCGTGACCACACGCCTCGTGGAACAGGATGCCGCCGCTTCCGGACTCGAGAATCAACGGAACCTCGCCGCTGGGAGCGGGGCGCGCCGTCAGCTTGACCAACGCACGGCGCGCCGCGGTGGCGGCGATCTCCCGAACGTCCACCGTGTCGAACAATTCGAAGCCGACGGTGAACGCGCTGGACTCGTAGCCCGTCTGCATTCCTGTGTCCCCGACCGCCACACACGAGACGCTGAAGCGCGAGCGCACCTGATCGTCGGCCACAAGAACGCCGTCGCTGTTGGCGACCTGGATCCGTCGCCGGCCGTCTCCGTACGAAGCCGACACCTGCGATATGGCGTTCCCACCGGCACGCGCCGCCTCGTCGGCTTGGACCAGCAGCTCGATCTTGCGGGCCTTGGGCACCTCCTCGGGGAGCCGCACCACGCCGTTCCTCTTCACCGCGTCACGACGCTCGAGCGCCACCGCCCGGCCTCCACCCCCTTGCCGGGCGACCGCCGCAGCCGCCTCGGCGGCGGCGAGAAGACCACCCTCGGAAAGATCCGCGGTATGCGCGTAGCCCGTGGTCTCGCCCACGACGACCCTGACCCCGGCGCCGCGGTCCCGGCCCGACGAAAGCTCCTCGACCCTCCCGTCGTCGAGTACCGCCGAGGTGGACTGGCGGTCCTCGACGAAGACCTCGGCGAAGTCCCCACCGCGTCGGAGCGCCGCACCGAGCACGCGCTCGATGACAGGAGCCTCGACGAGCATCCCTGTGGCCGAGCCTTCGTCGCTCACCGGCACTCTCCTTGTCGTTGCGTGTCGCTCAACGTTCCTGATCGTCCATTCGCGGACCAACCTCCGGGACCCGCGGGCCATGTCGGGGCAGGCGCCCACCTCGACCCCGGGCCTGTCGCGCAGACCGCCGGCCGTGTGGCCGGCGGCGCCCGTCTTTCGTATCGTACCGCCGTGCCCGTCGAACCCGGCCTGAGCGCCCACGTCGCGCTGGTAGTCGGCCCGAGCGATACCGCGCTGTCCCTGCGCTCGGGCGACGTCCCCGTGTTGGCCACGCCGCGGCTCATCGCGTTGTGCGAGGAGGCCGCCTGCCTGGCGGTGGAAGGCAAGCTCGAGGAGGGCTTCACCAGCGTGGGGGTGCGCGTCCAGTTCGATCACCTGGCGCCGGTCCGCACCGCCGCGGAGATCGTCGCCGAGGCGACCCTCGAAAAGGTGGAGGGTCGCCGTCTGGTCTTTACCGTGACAGCCACCGACGCGGCGGGCCTCGTCGGAGCGGGGAAGGTGATGCGCGTCGTCGTCAGCAGGGAGGAGTTCCTCGCCAAGGCTCGCTGAGCCCAGGGTCAGACCTGGCGGCCCAGCACGTTGCCGAGGACACCCCCCACCACGCCCCCGGTGGCGGCGTCGCGCCCGGCGTCGTTGCCGCCGAGGTACTCCGACAATGCATGGGCCAGGACCGGCAACGGCATGGACTGCAGCCAGATGCTGCCCGGACCGGTCAGCGAGACGAGGTGATGCCCGTCGGCTCCGAAGTACCGGTTGGCGATCCCGGGTAGTCGGATCACCGAGAACGTCACGCTGTCGTGGAACAACCCGACGTGTCCAGGGTGGACGAGGAGCGACTGGCCCGCGGCGAGGTCGTAGGTGGCGATCTCACCGGAGAGCTCGATCCAGGCCTGTCCCTCCCCCTCGAGCTTCTGGAGGATGAAGCCCTCCCCGCCCCAGAGCCCGCCGCGGAAGGACTGCTGGAGCGCGACCGAAGGTGTGATCCCGGCGGTGCCACACACCCAACCGTGGCGGTGGACGACGTACCCGTGGCCCGGAGTCACGTCGACCGGGAAGATCCGGCCCGGGACCTTGCTGGCGAAGGTGACCATGCCCTGGCCCCCGGTCGCCTCGTATCGCGTGAGCAACAGGCCGCCGCCGCCCGCCATGCGCTTCAGGCCGGCCATGATCCCACCGCCACCACCGGTGTTGGCGGTCTGCGAGAGCTGCATGTTGGCCGTCATCCAGGAAAGGTCGCCATGGGTGGAGATGATGGTCTCGCCCGGCTCGAGGACCATCTCCAGGACCGGCATCGTGGTGCCCTTGACGTTGGCCTGCATCGAATGCTCCTCTCGATCACCGAAGGCGGCCTCGGCCGACGCCGGCCCGCGCGCAGAGTCTGCCTCTCGGACCCGCCCCTCGCCCGTCATCGGGTCCCGGCGGAGGTGGCGGTACCGGTTCCGGGGCCGATCGGGCCCGCTCGGCACACCCGTTTCGCCGACCTTTCGCCGACGAGGGTTGAGTGCCGGACCGTGCCGGACCGCGGTAGCGTGACCCAAGGTCGCCGCCTCGGGCGTCCCCCGGATAGGTGCCCATGCTCCTCGACGACATCAACGAACCAGCCGACCTCCGGAAACTCTCGCAATCCCAGTTGACGGAGCTGGCGGCTGAGATCAGAGAGTGCATCGTCGATCGGGTCACCGCCAACGGGGGTCACCTCGGATCGAACCTGGGAGCCGTCGAGCTCACCTTGGCGGTGCACCGGGTGTTCGACTCGCCCCGCGACGTGATCCTGTGGGACACCGGGCACCAGGCCTATGTCCACAAGCTGGTCACCGGGCGGAAGGCCGCCTTCGCCACTCTGCGCCAACCGGGCGGGATGTCGGGATACCCGTCGCGCGCCGAGTCCCCCCACGACTGGATCGAGAACAGCCACGCGTCGACCGCGTTGAGCTACGCGCACGGCATCGCAATGGGCCTGCACCATCGGGGCGAGGTGGACCGCCGCGTGGTGGCGATCCTCGGCGACGGATCTCTCACCGGGGGCATGGCCTATGAAGCGCTCAACAACCTCGGTCATGCCGGAACGCCTGTCGTCATCGTGCTCAACGACAACGGACGGTCGTACGCACCGACGGTGTCCCGGCTATCGGCCGGTCTGACACACCTTCGCCTGAGCCCGTCCTACGTCCATGCGCGCGAACGGGCCCGACATGTCCTACGTGCCATCCCCGGCCTCGGTGGGCTCGCGTACTCGAGCCTGCACGGGCTCACGAGCGCGGTGCGCGAGATCGTCACACCCCACCGGTTCTTCGAGGCGCTCGGGGTCCGCTACGCCGGCCCGATCGACGGGCACGACATCGCCGGCATGGAACAGGCGCTCGCGCATGCGACGGAATGGGGCGGACCCATCGTCGTCCACGTCCTCACCCAGAAGGGCCGGGGCTATGCCCCGGCCGAGGAGGATGACGTCCAGCGTTTGCACGACTTCAAGGTCCAGCCGACCGTTGCGGCACCCTCGGCCGCCATCGCACCGGCGACGTACACCGATGCGTTCACCCGCGCCGTTCTCGAGGCGGCCCGGGAGCAGCCTGAGGTCGTGGCCGTCACCGCGGCGATGCCGGGTCCCACGGGTCTTCTCCCGTTCCAGGCCGAATTCCCCGACCGGTTCCTCGACGTGGGAATCGCCGAGCAGCACGCCGTCACGGCCGCGGCCGGTATGGCCATGGTCGGTTTGCGGCCGGTGGTGGCCATTTATTCGACCTTCTTCAGTCGCGCCTTCGACCAGGCCAACCTCGACGTGGGCCTGCACCGCCTCCCCGTGGTCTTCGCCCTCGACCGGGCCGGCATCACCGGTGACGACGGGCCCAGTCACCACGGCGTTCTCGACCTGTCGCTGACCCTGTCGATACCGGGGATGACGGTCTTCGCCCCGTCGTCGGCGCAGGAGGTCGGGGTGATGCTCAAGGAGGCGCTCAGCCTGGCGGGCCCGTCGGCCATCCGGTTCCCGAAGACGCCCGCTCGCCAAGCCCGTGACGGCGCAGTCGGCACCGGGCTCTCGGCGCGTCAGATCCACCGGGGTGACGGCACGGTGTGCCTGCTGGCCGTGGGCAAGCTGGTGGAGGCGGCCGAGGAGGCCGCCGGCAAGCTCGCCGCGGACGGAGTGGACGCCACGGTATGGGATGTCCGGGTGGTGTCGCCCCCCGACCCGGCCATGCTCACCGATGCCGCTGCCCACGGCTTGGTGGTCACGATCGAGGACGGCTTCCGGGTCGGCGGCGCCGGGACGTTCCTCACCGACGCCATGCGCGGCCTGACCGATATCGACCACCCCTTGCCGCCTGTGTGCGTGCTGGGCGTACCTCCGCGCTACATCCCCCAGGGAAAACCCGACGGGATCCTGGCCGACCTCGGCCTGGACGGACCGGGCATCGCCTCGACGGTGACCCGGGCACTGGCCACGGAACGAGACCGTCTGGAGCTCTCGTGACGGTGGCTTTGACGGGGCCGCCCGAGTCTGCCCGATCGAGAGGCTGAAGTCGGCGTCGGCGGCAATCGGGTCGTCGGCGGACGGACCCGGTTGTCGGGGCGACGGGAACTTGTTCTAGTTTGGGTCCGTGGACTTCAACCTCGCTGACCTGTTCGAGGCGGCCGCCGACGCCTTCCCCGAGCGCGAGTACCTCGTCACCGACGGGCGCAGGCTCACCTACGCGCAGATGGAGGAGCGGGCGAACCGTCTCGCCCACCACCTGTCGTCGGTGGGGGTTGGCCGCGGCGACCACGTCGGCATCTACGCGCTCAACAGCGTCGAATGGGTCGAGACCGCCTGGGCGGTGTTCAAGCTACGGGCGGTGTGGATCAACATCAACTTCCGTTACGTCGAGGATGAGCTGCGGTACCTCTTCTCCAACGCCGACCTCGTGGCACTGGTCCACCAGCGCCAGTTCTCGCCCCGGGTTGCCACCCTCTTGCCCGAGCTCCCCGCGCTGCGCCACGTGATCGTGATCGACGACGACAGCGCCGAGCCCGACCCGCGCCACGATGCTGTCGATTTCGAACAGGCGACGAGCGGGGGATCACCGGAGCGGGACTTCGAGCCGCGCACCGGTGACGATCTCTACATCCTTTACACGGGCGGGACCACGGGCATGCCCAAGGGTGTGGTGTGGCCGCAGCGCAACGTCTTCTACGCCCTCGGCGGGGGCATCGACGCGCTGACGGGCATGCGTATGGAGCGGCCGCAGCAGATGGTCGAAAAGGGAGTCGCGGCCGGTGGGCAACTGACCTTCCTCCCCATCGCGCCACTCATGCACGGCGCATCGCAGTGGGCGGTGATGGGCCAGAGCTTCGTCGGCAACCGCATCTGTCTCGTGCCCAAGTTCGACCCCCATGAGGTGTGGGCCATGATCGAGCGCGAGAAGGTCAACATGGTGATGATCACCGGGGACGCCATGGGCAAGCCCCTCATCGAAGCGCTCAGCGAAGCGGGCGCCTCCTACGACCTGTCGTCGTTGATCGGCATCACGTCCACCGCCGCGCTGTTCTCCCCCTCGGTGAAGGACGCGTTCTTCGAGAGATTTCCGAACCTGATCATGACCGACGCCATCGGATCGTCGGAGTCCGGCAACAACGGTGTCTCGATGATCAAGCCGGGGGGGACGGCCATGAAGAGCGGGCCGACGGTTTCATCGACGGGGGGCACCGTCGTGTTCGACGAGAACCTCGAGCCCGTCAAGCCGGGCTCGGGCGTGATCGGGAAGATCGCCCGCTCCGGTGACATCCCGATCGGGTACTACAACGACCCCGTCAAGAGCGCCGAGGTCTTCATCACCGTCGACGGCAAGCCGTTCGTGATGCCCGGAGACTTCGCCACGGTCGAGGCCGACGGGTCGGTGACACTGCTGGGCCGGGGTTCGATCTGCATCAACTCCGGAGGGGAGAAGATCTTTCCCGAGGAGGTCGAGTCCGTCGTCCGGTCGCACCCCGATGTCATGGACGCCATCGTGGTGGGCGCCCCCGACGAGCGCTTCGGCCAGCGCGTGGCTGCCATCGTCGAACCCCGTCCCGGCCGCGCCGCCCCGTCGCTCGAAGCCGTCCAGGAACATTGCCGCCACCATGTCGCGGGTTACAAGGTTCCCCGGCAGCTCCACATCGTCGACAAGATCGAGCGTTCCCCGAGTGGCAAGCCGGACTACCCGTGGGCGAACACCATCGTCACGACCCAGGCACCCGTCGCTTGACCATCGTCACCTGTGGGTGAGCACAGCTGAGCATGCCTGTCGCGCTCGGTGATCTCGTCGGTGGTGGGCATGCCGCCGTGCTCACCATGGAGATCCAACGGGGAGTGGTGGGTGACCTGTCGAGCTTCCCCGAGCTCGCCGCCGCCGCGGCCGAGATCGGCCTGGTGACCAACACCGCCCGCCTGCTCGGCGCGGCCCGCGCCGCGGGGGTCCCGGTGGTGCACTGCACGGCGGGGTTTCGGCCCGACCGCCGCGGCTCGCCCGTCAACTCCCCACTCATCTCGGCCATGCTGCGCCGCCCCGAGCACCTCGTGGAGGGCCAAGGTGCTGTGGATCTCGTCCCCGAGCTCGGGCCCGATCCGGGCGACCTCGTCTCGCATCGGAGCCACGGCGTGTCGCCCTTCACCGGCACGTCCCTCGATCCCACCCTTCGCGCGCTCGGAGTGTCCACCGTCGTGGCAACGGGGGTGTCGCTGAACCTCGGGATCATCGGGCTCGCCGTCGAGGCGGTGAACCTCGGATACCACGTGGTCGTCGCGAGCGACGCGGTGTGCGGCGTCCCTCGCGACTACGCCGACGCGGTATTGGTCCACACACTGGCGTTGGTGGCCAAGATCGTCACGAGTGACGAAGTGGCAGCCGCCTTCTCTTGATCGGCGCGCTCCTGATCGTGCGCTCTCCTGATCGTGCACGGGACCGGCACCCCGCTCGTCGTGCGGTGCGTCGGACCGCCGCCGCATGTGCCGACCCCGGGGGGGCCGAGGGTGACACAGCAGCGGCGACCCGACCAAGCGCCGGCACCACATGAGGACCCGCCTCAGGCGACGACGCTCGAGCCCCCCGCACTGACGCACAGGGCGACCGCCGACGAGGCTACTTGTTCTTCGGACGCGACATCCGGGACACTCCCCGTGTGTCGGGATGCACCCGATAATGTCTCGCGCCGTGTTCGGCCCGTCGGTGCGTGCGTTCATCGAGGACGCGTTCACACCGTTGAACCCGGTGCTGAAGGTGGTGGTGAGCAGAGCACTGGTACGAACCGCTACCGACGTCACCGACGCGGCGGCCCGCAGGTCGTGTGTGGTGGTGGCTCCCCATCCCGACGATGAGACGCTCGGTGTCGGGGCGACCATCATGCGTAAGATCGACGCCGGCACCCCCGTTCATCTGGTGGTTGCCACGGACGGGAGCAAGGCCCCACCCGGCGATCCGGCCGAGGTGACCGCTCTGCGCAGCGCAGAGCTGCGAGCCGCGTGCAAGGTGCTCGGACTGTCCGAGGGCGATGTCACCATGCTCGGATTCGTCGACGCCGAGCTCGTCGGCCACGAGGACGCTCTCGCCGAAGCCATCGCCGAGGTGCTGGCGTTGCAGCAGCCGGCCGAGGTCCTGGTCACGGGGGAGGACGACCCCCACGAAGACCACGCACTGGTCGCGACGGCCACGCGCCGGGCGCTGGCCGGTACGGGGATCCGGATGCTCACCTACCCCATCTGGCAATTCGACCGGCCGGCGCGCCTCGTGCGCCACCTCCGGCCCAGCGCGAGACCCGAGTTGGTGCGCACCGACGACTACCGGGAACGCAAGCACGAGGCCATCGCCGCCTACCCGTCACAGATGGCCGCGGACGACCATGCCACCGAAGGCCTGCTGCCGCGTTTTCTCCGGAACTTCGACGGACCCTACGAGCTGTTGTTCCCGGTCCCGGTGGACGGCACCGCTAGAAGGCGCCGAGGCTGAGCGAGACGCTCAGGCGCCGACCTGGGCGATGCGCTGGCGGGTCGTGCTGTGGACGGGGTCCTTGTCGAACTTGGGCAGGACGTGCTTGCCGAAGACGTCCACCGCCTCCTCGCACACCTCGATGGGCATCGACGACGACAGCATGCCGAAGCTCAGCTGGTCGGCACCGGTGTCGGCGAAGCGCTGGATCGAGCGTTGCACCTCGTCTGGATCCCCCACCGCGATGAGGCCGCTGTCGATGTTCTTGTCGATCTGCTCGGGCGTGGACGGTGGGATCAGGTTGGGCCAGTCCGGGACACCGGGTGGGCGCGGAAAGGTGTCGAGATAACGGAACACGAGGCTCAGATGGACGTTGGAGTCGATGTCGGCGAAAATCTTGCGAGCCCGGCCCCCGTCCTCGAGGCACAGCATCTGCGTGGTGATCATCACGTTGTTGTTGACGTAGCCGCCGACGGGCTCAGCGCTCTCGATCTCCTTTTTGTACTTCTCGATGAGCGGCGCGAAGCCCTCGGGCTTGCCGAAGGCGAAGCACAGCACGCCCAGACCCTGGCGGGCCGCGAGCTCGAAGGTGCCGGGGCTGCCCGCCGCCACCCACAGGGGAGGGTGCGGGTTGGTGTAGGGCTTGGGCAGGACGTTGCGCGTGGGCATCGAGAAGAACTTGCCGTCGTAGGAGTAGTCCTCCTCCTTCCACATGCGGACGATCTGCGGGAGCGTCTCGGCGACCATTTCGCGGGTGAGCTCTTGGTCGTCGATGCCGAAGCCCTTTTGCTCGGTCGTCGACGATCCGCGACCGGTGCCGAACTCGAAGCGACCTTCCGACAGATGGTCGAGCATGGCCACGCGCTCGGCCACGCGGGCGGGGTGGTTGGCCGGAGGGGTGAGGTTGAAGATGCCCGAGCCCAGGTGGATGTTCTTGGTCTGGGCGGCGGAGAAGGCCATGAACGACTCGTTGGCCGAAAGGTGGGAGTAGTCGGTGAGGAAGTGGTGCTCGGAGGACCAGGAGTACTTGAAGCCGGCCCTGTCGGCAGCCCGGATGTAGGCGAGCTCGTCCATGATGCGGTCGTGCTCCGCCGCGGCCCCGTGCGCCTGGCGATACTGGGGCAGGAGGCTGACGGCGTTGAAGATCCCGAACTCCATGGCGAACGCTCCTCTCGCTCGGTCGGGACCGTACCATCTTGCCATCGAAAATGCAACGTGTTCCAATATTGGGAGCGGGCCGGCGACACCGGCCACAGGGGCCCTGACCAGGGACTCGTGACCTAAGCGATCGACCGAGGACGGCCCGACCATGGACACCATCGCCGAATTGCTGCTCGCCCGGGCCGGCGACGACCGACCCGGGATGGTGGCGGGCGACGACCGGTGGACCTACCAGGAGATCGTGGCCGCCAGCGGCGCCAGGGCGGCGTTGGCACGCGGCCGGCGCGCCCCGGGGCCCTTCCATGTGGCCACGTTGCTCGACAACGTTCCCGAGCACGTGCTGTGGCTGGGCGCGGCCGCGTTGGCCGGAGCCGTCGTGGTGGGCGGCAATTCCACCCACCGGGGACAGGACCTCGCCCGGGACCTCGCCCATACCGAGTGCCAGCTCCTCGTCACCGACCGGGCCCATCTGGGCCTCGTCGAGGGGCTCGACCTCGGCCCGGGCATCGGCGTCGTGACCGCGTCGAGCGAGCGCGTCCTGGTGGTCGACGACCCCGGCTACCGCTCCGAGGTCGATGCGTATGCCGGCACCCCGATCGCGGATCCGGTCGACGCGGGCGTGGCCGAGGACAGCCTCGGGTACCTCATCTTCACGTCGGGTACCTCGGGCGCCCCCAAGGCGTGTCGCTGCACCCAGGGGCGCCTGGCCCGTATCGGGATCATCGTGGCCCAGATGTTCTCGCTCACGCCTGCCGACACCTGCTATCTGTCGATGCCCCTGTTCCACTCCAACGCGCTCATGGCGGGACTCTCACCCGCCCTCGCGGCCGGGGCGACGATCGCGCTGCCCACGGGGGGCCGGTTCTCGGCGTCGGGCTTCCTGAACGACGTACGCCGCCACGGCGTCACGTACTTCAACTACGTCGGCAAGCCGTTGTCCTACATCCTCGCCACCCCCACACGTCACGACGACGCCGACAACCCCCTCGTGCGCGTGTTCGGGAACGAGGCTGCGGAGGCCGACATCGGCGCGTTCGGCCAACGCTTCGGTTGCGTGGTCGTCGACAGCTACGGCTCCACCGAGGGCGGGGCCACCGTGCAGCGCACACCCGATACCCCGCGCGGCGCGCTCGGGCGGGCGCCGGAGGGGACGATGGTGGTCGACCCCGAGACCGGCCGCCAGTGTCCTCCGGCGCGCTTCGACGACAACGGAGTGCTCGTGAACTCCGACGAAGCCGTGGGCGAACTGGTCTCCACCGGCGGAGGGAGCGGCTTCGAGGGCTACTGGCGCAATGACGAAGCCGAGATGGCCCGCCTGCGCAACGGTTGGTACTGGACCGGGGACCTCGCCTATTGCGACGAAGACGGCTTCTTCTACTTCGCGGGACGCTCCGACGACTGGTTGCGCGTGGACGGCGAGAACTTCGCGGCCGCACCGGTGGCCCGCATCCTCGAGCGCCACCCCGACGTGGTCCTCGCCGTGGTGTACGCCGTGCCCGACCCCGTGGTGGGCGACCAGGTGATGGCGGCGCTGCAGCTGCGCCCTGGAGCGGACTTCGACGCCGAGGAGTTCACCCGATTCCTCGCCGCCCAGAGCGACCTGGGGACGAAATGGGCCCCTCGCTTCGTGCGAGTGTGCCCCGAGCTACCCGTCACCGCCACGTCCAAGGTGCTGGTTCGCAGCTTGCGGGCCGAGCGGTGGAACTGCACCGACCCCGTGTGGTGGCGACCCGGCCGGGCCACCGCCGCCGGGTACCAACTGCTGCAGGACGCCGACATCGAGGACCTCGACTAGTCCGCAGTCCTTGGCCCGCCGCTGAGACCGGCTAGCGGCGATCGACCCCGAGCACCAGCCCGCTGGTGGGAACGCCGGTGCCGGCGGTCACCACCACGTGCTCGGCTCCCTCGACCTGGTTCACGGCGGTGCCCCGCATCTGGCGCACGCCTTCGGCGATGCCGTTCATCCCGTGTATGTAGGCCTCGCCCAGCTGGCCGCCGTGGGTGTTGGTGGGCAGCTTGCCGCCGGGTCCGATGTGGCCGTCGCGCAGGAACTCCTTGGCTTCGCCCCACTCGCAGAAGCCGAGCTCCTCCAGTTGGTACAGCACGAACGGCGTGAAGTGGTCGTAGAGCACCGCGCACTGCATGTCGTCGGGGCCGAGCCCCGATGTCTCCCACAGCTGGCGCGCCACCACTCCCATCTCGGGTAGCCGCGTCATGTCGTCGCGGTAGTACGACGTCATCATGTCCTGCTGGGCACCCGATCCCTGGGCCGCGGCCTTGATCACCGCCGGTGGACGGGCGCAGTCGCGGGCGCGCTCGAGGCTCGTGACCACGATGGCCTGGCCGCCGTCGGATTCCTGGCAGCAGTCGAGCAGGTGCAGCGGTTCGACGATCCAGCGCGATGCCTGGTGGTCCTCCAAGGTGATGGGCTTCTCGTAGAACCACGCCTTGGGGTTGGTGGCCGCGAAGGCGCGGTCGGCCACCGCCACCCGGCCGAAGTCCTCGGTGGTCGCGCCCGTGGCGTACAAGTAGCGCTGGGCGAACATGGCCACCCACGACGCCGGCGTGAGCAGGCCCTGGGGCGCGTACCACGAGAAATGCGCGTTCTCGGCGTTCGCGATCGGGGCGCGCCCTTGGACGCCGGTCCCGAAGCGATGACCCGAGCGCTCGTTGAAGGCGCGGTAGCACACCACCACATCGGCGACACCGCTGGCGACGGCCATGGCGGCCTGGTGCACCGTCGCGCACGCCGCGCCCCCGCCGTAGTGGATGCGGCTGAAGAAGGTGAGGTCTCCCATGCCGAGCGTCCGGGCCACCTCGATCTCGGGGTTGGTGTCGGCCGCGAACGTGACGAGGCCGTCGACGTCCGACGGCGCGAGACCGGCGTCGTCGAGGGCGGCGCGCACCGCCTCGGCCGCCAGGCGCAGCTCGCTGCGGCCCGAGTCCTTGGAGAATTCCGTGGCGCCGATCCCGCTGATGGCGGTGGTGCCCGCGAACCTGTGGCTACGGGGGGACCTCGCGCTCATGACACCGGCCTCATGAAGTGCCCGCACCGTCACGGGGGACCGAGAGTCGGACCGTTCCGGTCACGTGGTCGCCCCGGCTGTTGGCACCTCGCACCGTGACCTCCACGACGCCGCGCCCGTCGTCGCGTCCCTCCGGAACCCGCGTCGCGGTGACGGTGCCCGTGAGGGTCATCGTGTCACCCGGATGATTCGGGGCACCGAGACGGATCGACACCGCCTCGATGCGCGCTCCGGGTCCGGCCCAGTCGGTGACGAAACGCCCCACGAAACCGTTGGTGGAGAGGATGTTCATGAAGATGTCGGGTGACCCGCGCTCCACCGCCAGACCGGGGTCGTGGTGCACGTCCTGGTAGTCGCGCGACGCGATGGCGGTGGCCACGATCAGGGTACGGTCGAGCGGGATGGCGAGCTCGGGGAGCGTGTCGCCCATGGCGATCTCCTCGAAACGCAGCGTGTCGGCCCGCACCGCGCTCATGGTCCCTCCGGTCGTGGCGCGCCCGCCACCGACGACTCCGTTGCCGGTGACCCCGCCACCGACCTCGCCCCCGAGGCACTGACGAGCCGCGTCGCCAGTAGTGACCCCAGGCGGGCGAGCTCGGCGCTCGGGCCCTGCAACATGAGCTCTATCTGCTTTCCCCACAGGAAGTAGCGATGGATCGGATAGGAAATGTCGGCCCCCAGACCGCCGTGGAGATGTTGGGTGGCGTGCACGACGCGCTGGCCCGCCTCCGACGCCCACCAGTGGGCGACGGCCACCGCCTCGGTGGCGGGGAGGCCTTCGTCGATGCGCCATGCCGCTTGCCATGTCGTGACCCTGATCGCCTCGGTGTCGATGTACGCGTCCGCGGCACGCAGCATCGTGCCCTGGAACGACGAAAGCGGACGACCGAATTGGTGCCGTTGGTTGAGATAGGCCGCGGCGCGTCGCACCGCTTCCTCGGTCACTCCCAGCTGAATCGCACACAACCCGGTGCGTGCCCGGTCGAGCATGAAAGCCACGACCGACGCGCCGTCGGCGGGACCGCCAACCACGTCGTCGTCACCGATCACCGTCCCCTCGAAATGGAGGTGCGGATGGATCTGGTGATCGGTCGTCGTCGCCCGTTCCAGGGTCGTGCCCGGTCCGACGGGATCGACGAGGGCCACGATCGTGCCGTCGTCGGGTGCGCCGTCGACAGCCGCCGGGACCAGCACGCGGGTGGCGAGATGAGCCTGGGGAACGGCGAAGGCGGTGCCCGACAACCGCCAGCCATTACCGGTCCGCTCGGCCCGTACCGTGGGGTGGTTGTGCGCGCTGGCGGCCACTTCGTTGAGCGCCGCCGACAGTCGGACCTCGCCCGACGCCACCAACGGGAGCCAGCGCGACTGCTGCTGCGGCGAGCCGAAACGCGCCAACGGAAGGGCACCGAGGACGACGGTGGCCCACAGGGGGACCGGCGCCACGGCCCGCCCCTGCTGCTCGAGTACCAGGCACAGCTCGATAAGCCCCAGACCGGAACCGCCGTGCTCCTCGGGGACCGCGAGTCCTAGCAGGTTCGCCTTGCCCAGCTCGGCCCACAAGGTCGCGTCGAAGCGGTCGACGGTGTTCTCGATCTCGGCCACGCGACCCGAGTCCGCCATACCCTGAAATATCGCCGCCGCGGCCTCGGACACCGCCAGCTGCTCCTCGGTGAAATCGAAGTCCATCAGAGCGCCCCCACCAGCGTGCTGTCGGCGGGTCGGAACATCGGGAGGGTGAGGTCGCCGTCGACGGCGACCATCTCGGCGACGACCGGCATGCCGATGCGCACGTCGGCGGGCTCGACACCGATCAGGTCGGCCACGAGCCGTGTTCCCTCCTCGAGCTCGACCACGGCGATCGGGAGGGGGTAGTCGAATCCCCCCACCTGCGGGTGGTGCACGACCACGTAGCTGTAGACCGTCCCGCGTCCGCTCGAGGTCACGGTGTCCCATTCGAAGGACCCGCACGACGCGCACGCCGGGCGCGGTGGGTGGCGCAGCTGCCCGCACTGCGCGCAACGCTGTATCAGCAGCGTGCCCTGGCGTGCCCCTTCGAAGAAGAAGGCGATGTCCTGGGTGATGGCCGGACGTGGGCGCGGCGGGGTGTCGGCCTCGGGGCGCGCCGCCCTGGGCCGGAACCGCAGGATGCGGAACCGCATCGTGGCCACCAGCTCGCCGTGCTGGTCGGTGTACTCGAGGCGAGTGGTCACGAAGTGGCCGTCACCGAGGCCCGTGTGCTTCTCGGGCGACACCGACTCGATGACCGACGTCACGGTCAGGCGGTCACCCAGCACGATGTCGCGGATGTACTCCTGGTCGCAGTTGGTGGCCACCACCGAGGTGAACCCGGCGGCGTTGAGCACAGCGAACAACTGCTCCTGGGCGGAGATCTCTCCCGACTCGGTGCGTGGCCCCTGCCAGCTCCCGCCCGGCTGCGAGCGGTAGCCGCGCATGATCCACGCCTGGAGCATGGTCGGGGGGGCGATGACCCCCGGGAAGCCGTTGGCGCGCGCGGCTGCCTCGTCCACGTACACGGGGTTGTCGTCGCCCATGGCGTCGACCCAGTGCCGGATCATGGCCTGGTTCACCTCGTCGCGCGCCTCGGTGGCCAGTCCGCTGGGCCGGCCCTCGAACGTGCGCAGCTCCGCGAGCAGCGCGTTGCGGTCGCGCTGCGCCGCCGCATCGGCGGTGCCTTGCGCGGCGAGAGGACTCTCGGGGCTCACCGCGCCGCCCTCGTCATGCCCAGGCCGGCCATGGCGACGATCTCGCGCTGGATCTCGTTCACACCGCCGCCGAAGGTGTTGATCTGGGCGTGGCGGGCGGTGCGTTCGAGGCGCCCCGCCAACACCGCACCGGGTGAGTTGGGCGAAAGATATCCCGCCGCCCCGACGATGCCGAGGAGGCGCCGGTAGATGTCCATGCTGCGCTCCACCCCGAACACCTTGACCATGGAGGAGTCGGCCGCGCTCATGGTGTCGGCCTCGAGCGCGGTCGCCATGCGCCAATTGAGCAGGTACATGGCCTCGAGCTCGGCCCGGCACCGGGCCAGGTCCGATCGCACCCAGCCGAGATCGAGCAACGACCCGCCATCGGGGGTGGGTGTCGCAGTTGCCCACTCGGCGACTTCCTCGTAGAGCTGGGAGGCGAAACCGCTCCATGCCGCGAGACCCACGCGTTCGTGGTTGAGCTGGGTGGTGATCATCCGCCACCCTTCGTTCTCCGCTCCGACCAATTGACTGACCGGCACACGGACATCGGAGTAATAGGTGGCCGTCGTCCGGGCACCTGCCACGGTCACGATCGGGCTCCACGAGAATCCGGGCGAGTCGGTGGGCATGGCCAGGATCGAGATGCCCTTGTGCTTGGGGACGTCGACGTTGGTGCGCACCGCCAGCCACACGTAGTCCGCCATGTCGGCTCCACTGGTGAAGACCTTGGCCCCGTTGACCACGTATTCGTCTCCGTCGCGCACGGCCCGAGTCTGCAGCGAGGCCAGGTCCGTTCCCGCTTCGGGTTCGGTGTAGCCGATGGCGAAGTTCACCTCTCCCGCCAGGATGGCGGGGAGGAAAAAGGATTTCTGCTCGTCGGTCCCGAACCGCATGATCGTCGGGCCCACCGTGTTCACGGTGACGAACGGGAACGGCGCACTGGCCCTGCGGGTCTCGTCGAAGAAGATGAACTGGTCGGTGGCAGGACGGCCCTGGCCCCCGTACTCCTTCGGCCACCCGATGCCGAGCCAGCCGTCCTTGCCGATGCGGGCGACGACCTGACGCCACAGCTCGCCCCCCTCGCCCACCTCGCCGATGCCTTCGCGCACCTCGTCGGTCAGCAGCTCGGCGTAGTACGCGCGCAATTCCTGGCGCAGGGCCAGCTGCTCGGGGGTTTCCTCCAGGAACATGGCGCCGTCCTACTCCCGGTCCGAGCCGGATCGTCCGGTCCCGGCCATCGCGGTGACTCGTTGCTGTAACTCGTTCTAGTTTGGCACGGTACCAGCCGCGCCAGTGGAGGGG
>Ga0209415_10004391_pt1 | contig 25844 bp, 19 predicted proteins | sample PeaSoiSIISIP2007_FD_187696 | JGI IMG/M metagenome (GOLD analysis project Ga0209415, IMG submission 187696) | Peat soil microbial communities from Weissenstadt, Germany - SII-SIP-2007 (SPAdes) (version 2) | ecosystem: Environmental > Terrestrial > Soil > Wetlands > Peat | place: Germany... | reverse complement strand
CGGGAAGGTCCGCGCGCCTATTTCGTCAATGTCGCGAATGGCGCCATCGACAATCATGCCGGCGAGCCCCATGGAATACGCGGCAAATGACATGATGCCGCCAAAGACCGCATTGCGCAGATCCCCTTCGGCATCGATGACCATGACGTCGCCGGGACGGCAATAGTCATAGGCGCGCAGAACCGCCAAATTGTCTCCCCCGCGGGTGCGGACGGTCACGGCCGTTCCAACAAGGGGGGCTGGAATATGGTAGGGGGTCAGTCCAATGCTGCCGCGGTTTCGATGCAGATTGTCGCTCAGCAGCGAAACGGCGATGGTGCGCAGAGCCGCGATGATCTCGGGCTTTACCTGCGGCGCGGAGGGATTCTTGATGACACCTGAGGACATAATGGCTTCATCTCCTTGACGTGTGGGTATGGAGGGGTGGAGGACCGCTTCGGCTCCCGTCCGGACGCTCGCCGGGGCCTTCATCCGGGCCCCTTTGCATGCGGGGATTGATCGGGGATCATGTCGGCTGTTCCGCGAGATCGCTGACGCTGATCGGCCCCTTCGGAACGAACCAATAGATCGCCGCGCCGATCGCCGAGATCACGGCGCCGGCGATCAACGGGACGGTGAACGAACCGGTTGCCTGAACGGCAAAGCCGGTGACGGTCGGGGCCAAAGCCCCGCCCATATAACCGAAGAAATTCTGTATGCCGCCGAACGATCCCAGGCAGTTTTCGGGGACGGCCGTGCTCGCCACGATCCAGGAGCACGACCCGGAAAGCTGGCCGAAGAACATGGCGCAACTGAGCCACAGCAAGGCCGTCATCAAGCCGCCTGACAGCGCCGTCAGCACGGTGAAGCTCGCCATGCCCAGCAGTCCGGCGACAAAGGGAATGCGCCCGCTGTTCATCGGCGAAACACCGCGCCGGGCGAGATAGTCCGACGCCCAGCCGGCGAACACGCTGCCGACCACCGAGCAGGCATAGGGCACCGTGATGAGCAGGCCGGTATTGGTGACGCTCAGATGGTGTTCCATTTCCATATAGCCGGGCAGCCAGGTGACATAGATGGTGCCCATGTAGGACGAGCCAAAAACGCCGAGGAACAGGCCCCAGCTTGTGCGAAAGGCAAACAGCTTCCGCCATAACGCGAAATCCATGACCCGCGGATTGCGCTGCGCGTCACCGGTTCTGAGATGCGCCTGGTCCGCCTCCGAGAGGTTGGCGTCGGCGGGATCTCGATAGAACAGGAACCAGGCCGCGGCGGCGACGAACCCGGCCAGGCCCATGATGATAAACATCCAGCGCCATCCCAGGACGACCATCAGCACGGTCAGAGTCGGAGCGGCCAACGCCTGCCCCAGATGATTGGCGCCGGTGAAAATGCCAACCGGCGTGCCGCGTTCATGGGAGGCGAACCATCGGCGCACCACCTTGGTGCTGGAGGGAAGCGTGGGCGCCTCGCCAATGCCCAACATGAACCGCAGAGCCCAAAGCTGCGTAGCGCTTCCCGCGAGGCCGGAGACACATTGCGCCAGCGACCAAACAAGCAGTCCCAACCCAAGCAAAAGGCGAGACCCGAGACGATCGATGAACAGGCCCAATGGCAGTTGCGCCAAGGCATAGGTGAGCGGAAACGCCGAAAGAAGAAGGCCCATCTGGGCGACGGACAGGCCCATATCCTGTCGTACGAGCGGGTTGGCGATGGCGAGTGTCGCGCGATCGAGATAGTTGATCATTCCGATCACGGAAAGCTGAGCCACCACCCCGTACTGAATTGCGCGCAGCCGCGCAGACCCCTTCGCCGGTGCCGACATTCCCTCCCTCCCTGCAGACGCTTTTCACGGTGGTGTTGTTGGTTTCGAATCTGCGCGGGTCGCTATAAAATTGCTAATTCAAAACTTCCTAAATGATATAGAAGAATTGGATGGAGTCTGACGGCAATAAGGGAGGTGGCGGCATGGGGTTCGACATCAGGCGTTTGACGTTTTTCGTCCATATTTGCGAAAAACGCTCTCTGACGGGTGCCGCGAGCCTGTCGGGCGTCACGCAGCCGGTGCTGAGCTATCACATTGCGGAACTCGAAAAGGCCGTCGGTGAACCGCTTTTGTACCGTCGGTCTGACGGTGTGGAACCGACAGAGGCCGGGCTTGCGCTGCTGGGGCACGCCAAAGCCGTTCTCGGCGCCGTCAACGCGGCGGAAATGGCGATGCGAGACCGTCGGGTTCAACTCGGCGGGGTCGTGTCGGTTGGTCTGTTGGCGTCCATCGCGCCCCTGGTCGCTCCGCAGTTGCTTCGGGACTGCAAGACGCGCTTTCCGCAAATCGAGCTCAGGATATCGGAAGGCACCAGCCTCCAGCTGCGCGCCGGTGTCGATGACAACCAGTTCGATCTGGCCGTCAATCTGCGCGAAAGAGGAGACAAGGCCAGCCGTTCGCTGCTGTTCGAGGATCTTTATCTGTGTGCCCGAAGAGGCGTGATCGACATCAGGAAAGAGACGATCTCGCTATCGGGGGCTCTTCAGTACAAACTGCTCCTGCCGCCCAAAGGGCATGTCGTGCGCGCCTTGTTGGAAGATGCGGCGCGCAAGCAGGGGCTGACCATCCGGACGGAAGCCGAAATCGAAGGACTGGCCACGCTGAAATCGCTGGTCGCCGAGTCTATCGGCCCCGCCGTCCTTGGCTATGGTGCCATCAAGGTGGAATACGAATCCGGCCTCTTCGTCGCGGCCAAGATCGTGCGGGCCAATGTCCGAAGAGAGCTTGTCCTGGATGAAGCGGTCAAAAGGCGCCATCCGAAGGCGGCCGAGGTCATCAAGGCTCTCGTCATCCGCATCATTCGAGGCTTGGCCAAATAGCCGTCGACCGATCGCGTCCTGGGGGGGGGGCGCCTCAGCCGCTCAGCCCTCGATTGTTACCGCTCGCTATCCCAGGACGCCGTTCCCGGGATAGCCTCTCCTCCTATCCCTTAATAAGACTAAGGTGATATCACGCTTTGGGTAAAAGCTGTGACGTGACATTCAATCTGTGATTTGTCGTAGCGCGCTGCATCCTGGTTTTAGGCCGAAGGAACGCGCGCTTTTCCCGGCAGTGTCTTGAATCCGATTGTCCTCGTCCTCCGATCGTCACCGAAGCGCGTTGATTAGGAGTTCAAGATGACTGCCCTTTCCCAAACCCAACTTTCGGTCAATCCCTGGCGGGAGTTCGCCGGCGACAGCTGGAAAAATCGTGTCGATGTCCGCGACTTCATTCAGCGGAACTACACGCCTTACCACGGCGACGCCTCCTTTCTGGCGGGGGCGACCGAACGGACTTTGAAGTTGTGGCAGACCTTGGGGGAACTCCTGACGCAGGAACGCGCCAAAGGCGTGCTCGACGTGTCCATGGTGCCGACCTCGATGATCGCGCATGACGCCGGCTATATCGATCGCGCCAACGAGATCATCGTCGGCCTGCAGACCGATGCGCCGTTGAAGCGCGCCATTTTCCCGAACGGCGGCTTGCGCATGGTCAAGGGCGGCCTGGAGGCCTACGGCTTCAAGATGGAGCCCAAGACCGAAGAGATCTGGACGCACTATCGCAAGGATCACAACTCCGCCGTCTTCGACATGTACACCCCGGAGATCTTGGCGGCCCGCAAATCCGCGGTGATCACCGGCTTGCCCGACGCTTATGGCCGCGGTCGCATCATCGGCGATTATCGTCGCGTGGCGCTCTACGGCACCGCTTTCCTGCGCGAGGAAAAGCAGCGGGAGCTGCGTGATTTGGACGAGGCGGTTTTCTCGGAAGACGTCATGCGTCTGCGCGAAGAGCTTTCCGAGCAGTTCCGCGCGCTCGACGAGCTGCGCCAGATGGGGGCCAAATATGGCTTCGATCTGTCCCGTCCGGCCGACACGGCGCGAGAGGCGATCCAGTGGACCTATCTCGGCTATCTGGCCGCCGTCAAGGAACAGAACGGCGCCGCCATGTCGATCGGCCGCATCTCGACCTTCCTCGATATCTATATCGAGCGGGATCTGGCCGCCGGCGTGTTGAGCGAAGAGCATGCCCAGGAGATGATCGACGATCTGGTGATCAAGCTCAGGATCATCCGCTTCCTGCGGACACCGGAATATGATCAGTTGTTCTCCGGCGACCCGACCTGGGTGACCGAGGCGATCGGCGGCATCGGCGAAGATGGGCGTCCGTTGGTGACCAAGAACAGCTACCGCATCTTGCACACGCTTTACAATGTGGGCGCGGCGCCCGAGCCGAACCTGACCGTGTTGTGGAGCACCAAGCTGCCGGCGGCGTTCAAGGATTTCTGCGCCAAGGTGTCGATCGACACCAGCGCCATTCAATATGAGAATGACGATATCATGCGTCCCTACTGGGGCGACGACTATGGGATCGCCTGCTGCGTGTCAGCCATGCGGATCGGCAAGCAGATGCAATTCTTCGGGGCGCGGGCCAATCTGGCCAAGGCCCTGCTCTACGCGATCAATGGCGGCGTCGACGAGAAATCGGGGGCCACGGTCGCCAAGGGCTTCGCGCCGATCACCGGCGATGTGCTCGACTATGACGAGGTGATCGCCAAGTTCGACAAGATGATGGACTGGCTGGCCAAGACCTATGTCAAGGCGCTCAACTGCATCCATTATTCGCACGACAAATATGCCTATGAGCGGATCGAGATGGCGCTGCACGACCGCGATATCCTCAGGACCATGGCCTGCGGCATTGCCGGCCTGTCGGTGGCGGCGGATTCTCTTTCGGCGATCAAGCATGCCAAGGTGCATGTGGTGCGCGACGACAAGGGTCTGGCTGTCGACTACAAGATCGAGGGCGACTATCCGGCCTATGGCAACAACGACGATCGTGCCGACGATATCGCCGTGTGGTTGACCCAGACCTTCATGGAGAAGATCAAGGCCCAGCCGCATTTCTATCGCAACGCGACGCCGACCCAGTCGGTGCTGACCATCACCTCGAACGTCGTTTATGGCAAGAAGACCGGCAATACGCCGGATGGCCGTCGCGGCGGCACGCCTTTCGCGCCCGGTGCCAATCCGATGAATGGTCGCGATGTGAAGGGGTTCGTCGCCGCCGGCGCGTCGGTCGCCAAGCTGCCCTATTGTTCGGCGGTGGACGGCATCAGCTGGACCGCCTCGGCGACCCCCGGCGCGCTCGGGCATCTGCCGGCCGAGCGCCAGCGCAATCTGTCCAATTGCCTGGATGCCTTCGCGTCCGCCGGCGGGCATCATGTGAATGTCAATGTGTTCAACAAGGACACCTTGTTGGACGCCATGGAGCATCCGGAGCTTTATCCGCAGTTGACCGTGCGTGTTTCCGGTTATGCCGTCAATTTCGTCAAATTGTCCCGCGAACAGCAGCTTGACGTGATCAGCCGGACGTTCCACGAAAAAGTGTAAGATCGACGAGATTGAAGGACGCAAAACGGGCGAGGCGTCAAGTCCCTCTCCCCTCGTGGGAGAGGGAAACGTCCTATTTTGAGGAACTGAAAGCCATGACCGCCGCCTCTTCCGACTCACCCACGGGCTTTTTGCACTCGGTGGAATCGGGGGCGGCGGTCGACGGGCCGGGCATGCGCTTCGTCTTTTTCGTGTCCGGATGTCAATTCCGCTGCCAGTACTGTCACAATCCCGATAGCTGGAAGCTGCACAACGGCCGTCCGGTGAGCCTCGATCAGGCGATGGACGAGGTTCGGCCCTATGCCGGATTTTTGCGGATTGCCGGCGGGGTGACGATTTCCGGCGGTGAACCCTTGATGCAGGCTCCCTTCGTCGGCGCCTTGTTCGCCAAAATCAAAACGGAATTGGGTCTGCACACGGCGCTTGATACGCAAGGGTTTCTGGCGGCGAACGTCGCCGACGACTGGTTCGATCCGGTCGATTTGGTGCTGCTCGATATCAAGCAGATGGATCCGGCGAAATATCTCGCCTTAACCGGTCAACCGTTACAGCCGACTCTCGATTTTGCCCGGCGCTTGGTTCGGCTTGGCAAGAAGATATGGATTCGTTATGTTCTGGTTCCAGGCATCACTGATAATGATACAGATATAATTAGTCTCGTTGATTTTGTGTTGTCTCTCGGCTCGGCGGTGGAGCGAGTCGAAGTTTTACCATTCCACCAAATGGGGGCGCACAAATGGGAGAGCCTGGGGATGACTTATCCTTTGGCCCTGACCCCAACGCCGAGCGCGGAACAGATGCGGCAGGCCAGAGGTTTGTTTTCGTCACGCGGGCTATTGGTGACCTGATGACACCCTCATTTCTCACACCGGTCGACGGGGCCGGCGTGAGAAATGAGGGTTTGCGGTGCACCCTCCCTTTCGATGAATAATTTGGGATAAGTCATGACAAAGAATAGTTCCTTGGTCCTTGTGATCAATTGCGGCAGTTCGTCCTTGAAGTTCGCTCTGTTTCCTGCCGGCGAGATGACGCCGCTGATGTCCGGTCTGGCCGAATGTTTGGACGAGTCGGATGCCCGTATCACCGCCAAGATCGGCGAGGAAAAGAACACCGAGATGTTGAACGGCGGAGGTCATGCCGCGGCTCTCGACGTGCTGCTGCGTATTCTCGCCGAGAAAAATTGGCTGGCTTCGGTGAAGGCCGTCGGTCATCGCATGGTGCATGGCGCCGAGGATTTCAAAGCTTCGGTGGTGGTCAATCAGGCCATCCTGTCCAAAATCGAAACCCACAGCAACCTGGCGCCTTTGCACAATCCGGCCAACATTCTGGGCATCCGCACCGCTCTGGCCAAGATGCCGGAGATTCCGCAGGTGGTGGTGTTCGACACCGCCTTCCATCAGACCATGCCGCCGGCCGCCTATCTCTATGCGTTGCCGATGGCGCTTTATCGCGAATATGGCGTTCGCCGTTACGGCTTCCATGGCACCAGTCACCGTTTTGTCGCGGAAGAGGCGGTGCGCCTGCTCAAGCTCGATCCCAAGAACCACGGTCTGGTCATCGCGCATCTGGGCAACGGCGGTTCCGCCACGGCCGTGCTCAATGGTGCGAGCGTCGACACCACCATGGGCATGACGCCGCTTGAGGGTCTGGTCATGGGCACCCGGTCCGGCGACGTCGATCCGGGCGCTTTGATCCATCTGGCCCGCAATGCCGGTTGGAGCATCGACGAGATGGACAATGTGCTCAACAAGAAGAGCGGCCTTCTCGGCATCTCCGAACTGTCCAACGACATGCGCGCGATCGAATCCGCCGCGGCCGAGGGGCATGACGGGGCGCAAAAGGCTCTCGACGTTTTCGTGCATCGTCTGGCCCGTCATATCGGAGGTCTCGCCACCTCTTTGCCGCGTCTCGACGCGGTGGCCTTCACCGGCGGTATCGGCGAGAACTCGTCGACGATTCGCCGGTTGACCATCGAACGTCTCCGCGTCTTCGGCATTGAGTTGGATGCGGCGGCCAATGACGCGACCATTCGCGGCAAATCGGGTGTGATCAGCAAGGGGGCCGGTCCGACGGCCGTGGTGATCCCGACCAACGAGGAATGGATGATCGCGCGCGATGCGGCCGAACTGGCCGGACTGGGCAGTTCGTCCGGCTGTTGCGGCGGACACTGAGAACCGATCAAGGGCGATGACGGAAGTCATCGCCCTTCGTGCGAGAGGGGTCGGGACGGCACATGCCCCGATCCGACGTTCAGAGACAAATCTTAAAACGCCCGGAGGGGAAACCCCAGCCGGGGGAGTAAGTGATATGGGTCAGATTTCCAATCAGCGGTCTTTTTTCCTGGCTCCGATGGCGCAAGACGTGGGGCTGACGTCGATGGCGCTCGGCCTGGTCCGCGCCTTGCAACGCGACGGCATCAACGTCGGTTTCGTCAAGCCGATTTCCCAGCCGGAAGACGGCGGTGACGCCGATTTGTCGACGTCCTTCGCCAAGACCCTCTGCCATCTCGAAACGGTCGAGCCGATTCTCTTTGCGCGCGCCGAGGAATTGGTGCGCCAGGGGCAACTTTCGGCCCTGCTGGAGGATGTGGTCCGTCTGGTCGAGACCGTGCGGGCGCGCTGCGACGTGGTGGTCATCGAAGGTCTGATCCCCAATGCCGATCTGCAGATCGCTTCGCTTCTCAATGCCGAAATGGCGCGCAGCCTATCGGCCAATATCATCCCGGTGATTTCGGGGGCGCATCGTAACGCCCATGATCTGGCCGAAACCATCGCTCTGGCCGAACGTCAATTCGGCGAAGGTGGACAGCCGTCGTTCGCCGGAGTCTTGATCAACAAATTGTCGGATCGGATCAAGATCGATTGCCTGCGTGAAGATCTGGCCAGCAGCACCGCCCGGCTGCCGCTGCTTGCCGCCGTGCCGTTCGCCCAGCGTTTGAATGCGCCGCGTCTTCAGGACCTGGTGAAAGCCCTCGGTCTTAAAGTGGAGCGGACCGGCAATCTGGGCCAACGGGTCCAGGAGATCGTCGTTGCCGCGCGCTCGGTGGAAAATATGGTCGACCGCCTGCGTCCCGGCGCTTTGGTGGTGACTCCCGGCGATCGCAGCGACGTCGTTCTCGCCACGGCGCTGGCCAGCGTGCGCGGTGTGCCCTTGGCCGGTCTGTTGCTGACCTGTGGCGAACAGATGCCTGAGTCCATCGCGTCGCTGATTCCGGCCAATTGGTTGAATGAGTTGTCGATCGTCTCTTCGGACCTCGATACTTACGCGACGACGGCCAAGCTGGCCGGTCTTTCCCTGCATGTCGGCATCGACGACGCGGAACGGATGGAGCAGGTCATCGAGTTCATCTCCGAACATGTGACGACGGCACCGCTCAAACAGACGATCGGTGAACCGCGCGAACTGCGGATGCCGCCGCCGGCGTTCCGCAACCGGCTGGTGCAACTGGCCAAGCAGGCCAACAAGCGCGTGGTTCTGCCGGAAGGCGACGAGCCGCGCACGCTGCAGGCGGCGGTGATCTGCCATGAGAAGGGACTGGCGCATTGCGTCCTTCTGGGCGATCCGGCCCGCATTCGGCAGGTGGCCGAGGCGCAAGGCCTGACTTTGCCGGCGGATATCGAGATCCTCGACCCCGACCAGATCCGCGAACGCTATGTCGCGCCGATGGTCGAGATGCGGAAATCCAAGGGCCTGACGCCGCAGCAAGCCGTGGCCCAACTGGAAGACACCGTGGTTCTGGGAACCGTGATGTTGGCGGTCGGCGATGTCGACGGGCTGGTGTCGGGCGCGGTTCACACCACGGCGAGCACGGTGCGTCCCGCCTTGCAATTGATCAAGACGGCACCGGGACAAAGCATCGTGTCCTCGGTCTTCTTCATGCTGATGCCCGATCAGGTGCTGGTCTATGGCGACTGTGCGATCAATCCCAATCCGACCGCCGAGCAATTGGCCGACATCGCGATCCAGTCGGCCGCCTCGGCGAAAGCCTTCGGCGTCGAACCCCGGGTGGCGATGATCTCCTATTCGACCGGAACCTCGGGCGTCGGTGACGACGTCGAGAAAGTGCGCGAAGCGACCAGGATCGTTCGTGAAAAATGTCCCGATCTGCTCATCGACGGTCCGATCCAGTATGACGCGGCGTCCGTCGAGAGCGTCGGTCGGCAGAAGGCGCCGGACAGTCAGGTCGCCGGTCGGGCCAATGTGTTCGTCTTCCCCGACCTCAACACCGGCAACACCACCTACAAGGCGGTGCAGCGTTCGGCCAATGTGCTGAGCGTCGGTCCGATGCTGCAGGGTCTGAGGAAACCGGTGAACGATCTGTCGCGCGGCGCTCTGGTCGACGACATCGTCTACACCATCGCCTTGACGGCGATTCAGGCCGTCTGACGTCTCGGTTGCTTGGAACGAAAAAAGGGCCTGGTCTCGCGACCAGGCCCTACCAACTATCTGTTGACGCCCCGTTGCCCGGACAGGACAACGGGGCGTCCTTCATTTATCGATCCGCAGATGACGCAGATTGAGGACATAACGGTGGTTTGCTCAGTCCGCGACAATCAACATCTGCCTCCATCGGCGTCATCTGCGGAGACACATTCTTACCAATCCTTGGCGTCTCCGGGTCTTTGCGGTTTTCCTTTCCGTCCTACTCAGCCTTCTCGCGCAGCAACTGATAAAGGATGATGGCGCCGAAGGTGGCGGTGCCGATGCCGCCCAGGGTGAAGCTTCCCAGATTGATGACGAGATCGCCGGCTCCGGCCGTCAGAGTCACCGCCGCCGTGATCAGATTGCGCGGGCTGGAGAAGTCGACCTTGTTTTCCACCCAGATGCGTCCGGCGGTTGCCGAGATCAGGCCGAAGATGACCAGTTCCAATCCGCCGATCACCGGGCCTGGGATGGTCAGGATCAGCATGCCGAACTTCGGCGAGAACCCCAGTATGATGGCGAACAAGCCGGCGACGACGAAGGCCAGGGTCGAAAAGATCTTGGTGGCCGCCATCACGCCCATATTTTCCGCATAGGTGGTGACGCCGGTGCCGCCGCCAAACGCCGAAACGATGGTGGCGATGGCGTCACCCAGGAAGGCGCGTCCCAGATAGGGGTCGAGATTGCGGTCGGTCATCGCGCCGATCGCCTTGATGTGACCGAGATTCTCGGCCACCAGGATGATGGCGATGGGCGCGATCAGCCCCATGGCCGAGCCCGAGAACACCGGAGCCGCGAAATTCGGCATGCCGATCCAATGCGCATTGGCGACGCCGGAAAAATCGATCGGTTTGCCGAGCCCGATGACATTGGCGCAGAGCAGATAGAGCAGATAGCTGAAAAGGCCGCCCAGCAGAATGGGAAGCCGTCTGGCCATGCCGGGCGCATAGACGGCGCATCCTCCGACGGCGATGACGGTGGCCAGGCCGATGAAGGTGTTGAAGCCCGATCCGCTGACCCCTTTGACGGCGAGCGGCGCCAAATTGAGGCCGATGGCCGCGACCACCGCGCCGGTGACCACCGGCGGCATCAATTTTTCGACCCAGGCATATCCGGCGAAGGTGACGATCACGCCGATGACCGCATAGACGACGCCGGCGGCGACGATGCCGCCCAAGGCCAGTCCGATATTCGGATTGGGACCGGTTCCGGCATAACCGGTGACCGCCATCACCACGGCGATGAAGGCGAAACTCGATCCCAAATAGCTGGGGACGCGGCCGCCGACCAGCAGGAAGAAGATCAGCGTGCCGATTCCGGAAAAGAGGATCGAGACGTTGGGATCGAAGCCCATGATGATCGGGGCCAGGGCGGTCGAGCCGAACATGGCGACCACATGCTGGATGCCCACAATGATGGTCTGTCCCCATGGCAACCGTTCATCAGGAGCGATGACGCCCCCGGTCTTTAACCGCCAGCACGGAAAAAATCCGTCTTTCGATGACTCCGACATGATAAATCCCCCAAAAAAGATCGGCGGTACATTGCCCCATGATCCGAAAATTCACAAAAGATTCCGCTGCAATAGAGATGTTTTGGCTCAAGGCAGCAGTTTGGTTAGGATCGCCCGTCGCCTCGCCAGGAGGCCCCTTTGCGCAGCCCCGTTAGGATTGAAGAGCCATGGTGACCGTGACCGCAGAACAGCCGCAGGCGAGGCAGGATGCGCTGACCATCGGTTTGATCGGCTTGGCTCATTTGATCAGCCACTTTTTCCAGCTTTCGTTGGCGCCGCTTTTCCCCTATCTGCATGACGCCTTCTCCGTCAGCTATCTGGAACTGGGCTCGGTCTCGACATCCTTTTATCTGGCTTCGGGAATTTGCCAGGCTTTCGCCGGGATTCTGGTTGATCGCTATGGCGCGCGGCCGATGTTGCTGGCCGGTGTCGTCCTGATGGCCGCCTGCATCGGGTTGGCGGGGGTGGCCACCGATTTCTGGATGCTCTATCCGTTGTCGGTGCTGGCCGGGGTCGGCAACAGCGTCTTTCATCCGGCCGACTTTTCCCTGTTGTCGTCCCGGGTGTCGAAACAAAGGCTCGGGCGGGCCTATGGCGTCCACGCCTTTTTGGGAACCGCCGGCTTCGCCTTGGCTCCGGTGGTCATCGGCGGGCTCGCGGTGAGCATCGGGTGGCGTGCGGCCCTGGTGAGCGCCAGTATGGCCGGTCTTGTCGTGGTGGGACTGTTGGTCCGCTATGGCGCCGTGTTGGGAGAGCCGGCACCGCGCCATGATCATGACGATGTCCAGGCAGACAGCATGTCCTATGCGCGTCTGATCGCCTCGCCGGCGATCATGATGGCGTTCGGATATTTTCTGCTGACGGCTTTCGCCGGAACCGGCTTTCAGACATTTTCCACAGCCTCCCTGGTGGAGTTTTATGGCGTGACCTTGCAGACGGCCGCGTCGGCACTGACCGCCTATTTGGTGGGGTCGGCCGTGGGCATTTTGCTGGGTGGCCAGTTGGCGGATCGGACCAGCCACCATGTGCGGGTGGCGATTGGCGGATTGGCGATCTGTTCCCTGCTGATGGCCAGCGTCGCCCTCGGCGTGCTTCCTTTTACCGGGGCGATGGTCGCGGTTTTCTTCGCGGGCCTCGCCCAGGGGTGCACCTCGCCATCGCGCGACATTCTGGTCAAGCGGGCGACGCCGCCGGGGGCGACCGGGAAAGTCTTCGGTTTTGTCTACTCCGGCCTCGATGCCGGTTCGATGTCGGCTCCTCTGTTGTTCGGCGCTTTGTTGGATCGTCACGCCGTCCAGGCGATCTTTCTCTGCATCGCCTTGTTCTACGCGCTTTCGATTTTCTCCGTGGTGACGGTCAGCCGCCATCCGCAGAAGAGTTGATGCGAGCGCCTTGACAGGCGGCTGTATCAGCGAATTTATATAGTTCTCTAAATGTTCGGAATGATGCCATATGGGTAGCGTCGACCATCGTCTTCCTCTTTATCAGCGTCTGCGCGATGAAATTGCCGCGAAGATCGCGACCCATGTTTGGCGGGCCGGTGAGGCGATCCCGACCGAAGCGGAGTTGGCCGCGGCCCACCATGTGGCGATTGGAACGGTCCGCAAGGCCATTCAGACGCTGGTCGACGATGGCCTGGTCGAGCGCTTTCAGGGGCGCGGCACCTTTGTCCGACGACCGAGTTTCGATAGCTCGCTCTTCCGGTTTCTGCGCTTTCAGGGTCCTGACGGCCGACATGACGTCCCGGAAAGCCGAATTCTGGAGCGCGATTGCCGGACCGGTTCGGCTGACGTGACCAAGGCCCTTCACCTGCCGGCGAAAGCCGAGGTGATCAGGCTGTTGCGGCAGCGCTTGATTGGCGGTCGGCCCGTCTTGGCCGAAGAGATCTGGCTGCCGAAGGCGCGGTTCGAACCGCTTCTCAGCATGCCGCAAGACGACATTGGCGCTCTCTTGTATCCAACCTATGAACGACGCTGCGGCGAGATCGTGGCTTCGGCCGAAGAAACGCTGACGATCGAGGCGTTGGCGGCTCCGTTCACGGCTATTCTCGCCTTGCCGGAGGGTTCGCCGGTGGTCGTGATCGAACGGCTGGCCTTTGGTTATCATGGCGAACCATTGGAATGGCGCCGCTCGCGCGCGCCGGCTTCGACTTTTCGCTATCACGTCGAAATTCGTTAAACCCCTGAAGCAATCATTGACAGCATCGCCGTCACCTGTTTCCCTATTCATATAAATGACTAGTCATCTAGTTCGATAAAAATCGCGGGAGGTTTTCCATGTTCCAGTGGTATCGGCAGATCGCGTCGGTTGAGCGTCGCACCTTCTGGGCCTGCTTCGGCGGCTGGGCGATGGATGCGTTGGATATGCAGATGTTCGGCCTGGTGATTCCGGCTCTGATCGTCGGCTGGGGGGTCAGCAAGACGGATGCCGGTTTGATCAGTGGCGTCACCCTGATCACCTCGGCGCTGGGTGGCTGGTTGGGTGGTGCGTTGTCCGATCGGATCGGTCGCGTCAAGGCCCTGCAGATCGCCATCATCTGGTTTGCCGGCGCCACCTTCCTGGCGGCCTTCTGTCAAAATTTCGAACAATTGCTGATCTTGAAAGCCTTGCAGGGATTGGGGTTCGGCGGGGAATGGGCTGCCGGCGCCGTGCTGATCGCCGAGATCATTCGGCCGGAGCACCGTGGCAAGGCGTTGGGCGCCGTGCAAAGCGGTTGGGCGATCGGTTGGGGCGCCGCCGTTCTTCTTTATGCCGCCGCCTTTTCACTGTTGCCGCAGGATCTGGCGTGGCGGGTGATGTTCGGGGTTGGCCTCGTGCCGGCGGTGTTGGTCATCTACGTGCAGCGTGCCATTCCCGAACCCCGGAAAATCGTGGCGGAAACCGGCGTGCGTCCGGGATTTTCGGGCGCGCTGCTGGGGATTTTCGCGCCCAAAACACTTCGGGTGACTCTGATCGGCGGTCTGTTCGGTCTTGGCGCGCATGGGGGCTATTATGGCCTGTTCACCTGGTTGCCGACCTTTCTGAAGACCGAAAGGGGGCTCTCCGTGATGGGCACGGGGATGTATCTGGGGGTCATCATCGTCGCTTTTGGCCTGGGGTGCCTGACCGCCGGGCAATTGCTGGACCGGATCGGCCGTCGGCGGACCGTGGCCTTGTTCGCCATCGGCTGTACCGGCGTGACCGTTTCTTATGTGCTGTTGCCGATCAGCGGTACGGCCATGTTGATCTTGGGCTTTCCCTTGGGCTTTTGCGCCGCCGGTATTCCCGCCAGCATGGGCGCTTTGTTCAACGAACTCTATCCGGCCGGCATTCGCGGCTCCGGCGTCGGGTTCTGCTACAACTTCGGCCGCATCATCGCCTCCGGCTTGCCTGTTCTGATCGGACATATGAGCACCAGCATGTCCCTGGGAACGGCGATCGGTATCGACGCCGGCGTGGCCTACAGCTTGGTGCTGGTCGCCGTCCTATTGTTGCCGGAAACCCGTGGCAAGGCGCTCGACGGCGCGCTTGGCAGCGAGGTCTCCGCAACCGCTATTTCGCCTTCGCGCGTTAACGGAACGGAGGACTAACGTGGCCATCGACTGCCATGCGCATGTTTTTTTGACGGATTTGCCTCTGGTCGGTGATCGTCGCTATGCACCGGCTTACGATGCATCGATTGCGCAATATCTGGCGATGCTCGACGACAATGGCATGTCACGGGGCGTGTTGGTGCAGCCCAGTTTTCTCGGCACGGACAACCGCTATCTGCTTGCGGCGCTTGGCGTCGCGCCGGAACGGTTGCGTGGCATCGCCGTCGTCTCGCCCGATATCGCTCTTGCCGAGTTGCGCTTATTGGCCGATCAGGGCGTGGTGGGAATTCGTCTGAATCTGATCGGCAAGGCGGATCCCCTCTTCGATGATCGGCATTGGCGCGACCACCTCAGCCGGATCGCCGATCTCGGCTGGCAAATCGAAGTTCAGGCGGAGGCTTTCCGTTTGCCCGCGTTGTTGCCGCCGCTCTTGGCATTCGGCTGCGATGTGGTCATCGATCATTTCGGCAAACCGGATCCGGCCCTGGGGGTGGACGATCCCGGTTTTCGCTATTTGCTGAGTGCGGGCAACAGCCGTCGTGTCTGGGTCAAGCTGTCGGCGGCCTATCGCAATGGAGCGGGTGGCGGAAAAATCGCCTTGGCGGCCATTCCCTTGCTCAAGGATGGCCTGGGACTTGACCGCCTGGTTTGGGGAAGCGACTGGCCACACACGCAATTCGAGGACGCAATGACCCCTTCTGCGGCACGCCAAATGCTGAGCATATGGCTGCCGGATCCCGTCGAACGAACCGTCATTTTGGATGATTCGCCAGCGCGTCTGTTTCGCTTTGGTGGCTGACAGACGGCCGGAGTATGTCCTATTCGGCCGCCAGTGCGCGGGCCAATTGACTCAAAGCTTCCTGGTGACGTTCGTTGGAGATGCTTGAGAAATTGCGGGCCAGTTCCAGGCACATGCGTTGCCGCGACGAGAGATCCTGATCGCGCTGCTCTTCGAGGCCATCAAAAAAATAGCCGACGGGAACGCCCAAAACGATCGCCGTCTGATGCAGTCGGCCGGCCGAGATACGATTGATGCCGCGCTCGTATTTATGCGCCTGCTGATAGGTGACGCCGATCAAATCAGCCATTTGCTGTTGCGAGAGCCCGAGCATGATGCGCCGTTCGCGAATGCGGGCGCCGACATAATGATCGGCGTCATTGGCCCGGGGGCGGGTCGTCTTGCTTGCCATCGTGATCACAGTCCTTAAAGCGGGTGAGGGTTACCCAAATGCAGGCGGAACTTTAGGTTGTTTATCTGTCATTGGATGGCCACTTGTACCCCCATAGCCATACAATGTGAAGGGACAATATCGCGGAATCCATATGATTGTGGCATGCATTCCTATGATTGAGCGCTCACCGTCGTGCGACTGAGGGTTGGGCGGTAGGGCTTCGTCGACGATCGTGGCGATCGAAAGGACTTCCCTTTCGCAGCGCCCCTTTTTCTTGGGCGTCGTCGTCCATATCTGTGAGCCTGGGCTCTCATGGAGGCGGCAGTGATTGATGCGACGGCGATCAAGGTTCTGACGCAACGCGATGGGCGCAAGGCGACGGTGGCCATTCTCCGTGACTGGGCCGGAATTTTCGCCGCCATCGCCTTGGCGCGATGGGCGAACACCATCCCCGTGACCATCGTCTCCTTATGGGTAATCGGGGCCTTCCAATATGCTCTTGGCGACGCTTTGTTGCATGAAGGGGCGCATGGCAATCTGTTTGCCGACAAAAAACGCAATGAACGGCTGGACGTGATCTACGGATTGCCGTTCCTGCGGACCATGGAGGCCTTCAAGACGGAACATCTGCGGCATCACGGTCAATTGGGCAAGGCGGGCGATTATTTGACCGAGGATTACCGCCGCTTTGGTCTCGATCGTCCGCATAATGTCCTGTGGATCTGGATCCTGCGGCCGCTCATGGGATGGCCTGCCTGGTATTATCTGCGGCAACTGCGGAGCCTTTCACGCAAAAGCGCGCAGCGCTTGGCGCTCGCCTGGGGGATTGCCTTGTCGATTGCGATGGTGGCCGGTGGTCTTGACCTGTTCCTGCTTTACTGGGTGTTGCCTTTGCTGTGGTGCCGTTATGCCTTTTTCTACTGGTCGGAGATTGCCGATCATCACAACACCGTGCAGGGAACGCGGACGAGGCTGCATCCGGTGCTGAACTGGTTTCAACACAACAAGGGATATCACGCGGCGCATCATCGGTTTCCCGCGGTTCCTTGGTTTAACCTGCCTGCAGCCCACGTCGAACTCGACTCGGTGGAAGCCGCCGATCTTTCCGACAGTCCGCTGCAAACCTGGCTGCATTTGCATCGGTTGGCTAACAATGCCTGTCGTCCGTGCCGTCCGGCGGCTCAAACGAATTAGGGGCTAACGCTCGATCATCACCTTGACGGTTTTGTCCCGTTCGGCAGCCCAATAGGGCAGGGCCTTGGCGGCCTCGGCGAACGGAAAGACCTTGGAAATGAGATCGTCCGGAGAGTCCTTTCGCTTTTCGAGGAAGGTGATGACCTCTTCGAAGTCGGTGACGAGCGCATTGCGCGATCCGAGGATGTCGAGTTCCTTCAGATTGAAGAACTGTGTCTTGTAGGAGACGGGCTCCTTCGCATAACCGATGTAGACGACCCGTCCACAGAAGCTCACGAGGTCAATGGCTTGCGTGAATGTGGCGGGCAACCCCACGGCCTCGATGACGACATCGGCGCCGTCGCCGGAGGTCAACGCTAAAACGCGCTCATCGACATTTTCGTCCCGCGCGTCGATGGTGTGGCGTGCGCCGTAACGCTTGGCCAAATCCGTCTTGGCGGCGCCAATGTCGACCGCGATCACTTCGGCGCCACGGTGCGCGGCGCCGGCGATCGCACCCATGCCGATCATGCCGCAACCGAGAACAACGACTTTATCGGCGGCACTGATGCGTCCCCGCGCCACCGCGTGGAACCCCACCGACAGCGGCTCGACCAAGGCCAGATGACGGGGCAGAAGGGTCTCGTTCAGGATCAATTTGCTGTAGGGAAGAACGATCCGCTCGGTCAGGCCGCCATTTTGCTGAACGCCCAGCGTACGGTTGCTGCGACAGGCATTGACCCGGCCTTTGCGGCAGGACGGGCAGGTGCCGCAACTGGTGTAGGGAATGACGATGGCATGTTTGCCGGGTGCAAAGTCGGCTGGGACGCCGTCACCGACGGCTTCGATTTCGCCACCGATTTCATGGCCGGGAATACGCGGCAGAGCGACAAGGGGATTGAGGCCCTTGAAGGTGGCGAGGTCACTGCCGCAGAGGGCGACATGACGCACCGCCAGCAAAACCTCGCCCGGTCCCGGATGCGGCTCCTCGACGGAGTGGAACGCGCAGGCTTCAATGCCCTCGATCATCAGAGCTTTCATTTTATTTCGGTCCTCCGGTCCGAGGGGCGTTAGACGCTCCCGGACATGCCGAATGCAGAGCTGAAAAAAATTATTATTGATAAAAAACAAAACGAGCCATCTGTTGTCAAAGTGTTTTTTGCCGCCTAAAATCCTTTCGAAAAAAACAGCGGCTCCTATCGCGTTGATTTCTTTTTGCCAGAGGGTGGCGGAATGAAGACAAATACGATTTTCAAGCGTGCCTACAATCGGTGTCTGGCCAATATCGCGGACTGTCGGGTCGGCGATGATTTGGGACCGGAAACGATTTTGGCTCAATCGTTGGGGATTAGCCGGACCACGGTGCGCTCGATCCTGGAGACGTTGGTGGCGCTTGGCATTGTCTCAATCGTGGGGCGGCAGAAGGTCGTCATTCGGCACCCGGAAGAATCCGAATATTTTCCAGATTATGAAACGGAATCCGTCGGCTCGGCGATTGAAAGAAAGTTCATGGAATGGACCCTGCGCGGCGACTGTCGAGCTGGACAGCAAATAAATGGCCTTGATCTCGCAAGACAATTTGGTGTGTCTCCATCTGCTGTTCGAGAATATTTAAATAGATTTAGTCATTTCGGTTTTTTGCAAAGGCGGCCAAACAGTAGTTGGGTTTTTCTTGGGTTTAATAGAGATTTTGCTGAAGAGCTTTGCGATGTGCGCGAGCTTTTCGAATTGCGTGCGGCCCAGCAATATTGCGAACTGGACAAAGACCATCCGGCGTGGCGGAAGTTATCCTTGATAGAGCGGCAGCATATTTCTCTTCTTTCCGAAATAGAAACGAGATTTTGCGATTTCTCTGAGCTAGATGAAAGATTTCATGGTCTTATTTACAGTGCATCTCGCAATAGATTTATGGATAATTTCCATTCAACGATGAGAATCGTGTTTCATTATCACTATTTATGGAATAAGGATGATGAAAAAGAGCGGAATATCGTCGCTATTCAAGAGCATCTCACTTATATTGCGGCCTTGCGGAGTCGCGATAAGGACGCCTGCACGATTGCGGCGCGGGCGCATATGAAGACGGTTCGTGCGACCATGCTCAATTCGATCCTTTCTCCGCCGCCTCCGGGAGACGTCGGAATCTGAGGTTTTACCGCCGCTGTCTCTCGGTCTGGTTTTTATAATCATTTTATTATCCTTAAAAAACATATTGAGCCTTGTGGCCTATATATGTTTTTAATCGGCATAGAACATTTGTCAGATTGGCCGCCTAGGACATTTGACGGGTGCAACCGCCGGGATGGATCCCTTGCCTGCATCCGTTGGTGACTTGCTTCGTTTGTCTTGGGACGCCGATCAACGGGAGAATGATATGGCGACCAAGATCACCAAGGTAACTGTCCGAGATATCCGTTTTCCGACGTCGAGGAGCCTTGACGGGTCCGACGCGATGAATGCGACTTCGGATTATTCGGCGACCTATGTGACGCTGGAGACGGACTCGCCGCAGGGTTTGACGGGACACGGCCTCACCTTCACCATCGGGCGCGGCAACGACCTGTGCGTGGAAGCGGTGAAAGCCCTTGCCGCGCTTTTTGTGACCGGCCGGACCTTGGAAGACATCACGGCCAATTTTGGCGCTTACTGGCATGAGCTTGTTGCCGGTGACTGCCAGTTGCGCTGGGTCGGCCCGGAAAAAGGCGTCGTTCATCTGGCCACGGCCGCCATCATCAACGCGATTTGGGACCTGTGGGCCAAGCAGCAGGGCAAGCCGGTCTGGAAGCTGCTGGTGGATATGACGCCGGAAGAGGTGGTTCGCTGCGTCGATTTTACCTTCCTCACCGACGTGCTGACACCGGCCGAGGCAATAGCCCTCTTGCGCCGCGTGGCGCCCGGCAAAGCCGCTCGCGAACGGGAAATGCTGGACGGTGGCTATCCTGGCTACACCACAGCCGCGGGATGGCTCGGCTATTCCGAGGAAAAGATGCGCACGCTGGCCCGTGCCGCGGTGGCCGACGGCTGGACCCATCTGAAGCAGAAGGTCGGCGCCGATATCGAACAAGATATTCGCCGCGCGCGCATTTTGCGGGAAGAACTCGGTTGGGACCGCAAGTTGATGATGGATGCCAATCAGACCTGGGATGTGGATCAGGCCGTCGAGAATATGCGGAAACTGGCGGAATTCGACCCATGGTGGATCGAGGAACCGACCAGCCCGGACGACATTCTGGGGCATGCGGAGATTAGGCGCCGGATCCACCCGATCGGTGTGGCGACCGGCGAGCATGCTCACAACCGGGTCATGTTCAAGCAATTCTTCCAGGCCGGCGCGCTCGATTTCTGCCAGTTGGATCCCGCCCGTCTCGGCGGTTTGAACGAGGTTCTGGCGGTCCTGCTCATGGCCGCGAAATTCGGCGTTCCCGTCTGTCCGCATGGTGGCGGCGTCGGCCTTTGCCAATATTCGCAAAATGTCGTGCTGTTCGACTACATCGCAGTGTCGGCCTCGCTTGAAAAGCGGGTCCTCGAATATGTCGATCATCTGCATGAGAACTTCGTCGAACCGATCGTGATCCGCCGAGGCCGCTATATGCCGCCGAAGCTGCCCGGCTACAGCGTCACGATGAGAGACGATTCCCTCGATCGTTTCGAATATCCCAACGGCGCCGAATGGGTGAGTTGAGAAATATCGAGCCGGGCGCTCCTGAGCGGCCGGCTCGAGAAATTCCAAGAACAATAAAATAACCGCAACCGTCTTAGGGGCGTCAGCGGCATTCTCGAATTGGAGGAACTGATGAGTACAGCGGCAATAGATCAATCCGACGCTCTCGCGCGAGCAGTAAAAAAATCTGCAATAAAACTTCTCCCATTTTTGGCTCTTATGTATGCGCTATCTTTTGTTGATCGCGCCAATGTTGGTTTTGCAAAAATCGCTTTTCAAGCTGACACTGGGATTGGCAATGCCGCTTACGCGTTTGGTGCCGGCATATTCTTTATCGGTTATGCCATTTTCGAAGTTCCCAGCAATCTGATCTTGCACAAAATCGGCGCCAAGATTTGGATGAGCCGCATCATGGTGACCTGGGGCATCGTCTCCGCCGCCATGATTTATGCGAAAACGGAAACGTCATTCTACACCATCCGTTTTCTGCTCGGTGCTTGCGAAGCCGGTTTCTTTCCGGGCGTTATCCTGTTCCTCACCTATTGGTTCCCCGCCAAGCAACGCTCGCGGGCCCTTGGGTTGTTCTATTTCGGGGTGCCTTTGGCCATGCTGTTTGGCAGCCCGGCCTCTGGACTTCTGCTCGACATGGGGCCGACGTTCGGTTGGACCAACTGGCAGTGGATGTTCGTTGTCGAGGGGCTGTCCGCCTCGGTTGTCGGCGTGATCGCTTTCTTCTATCTGGACAGCAGGCCAAAGGATGCGAAGTGGCTGGCCGAGGACGAACGCGCCGCGCTGATTTCCGTGATTGCCGCCGAAGAAGCGGTGAAAACGAAAAACGCTCCCAATTCAGTGTTCGGCGTGTTGAAGAACGGCCGCGTTCTGATGTTCATCCTGATTTATTTCTGCATCCAGATCGGTAATGCCCCGCTCGCCTTCTATCTTCCCTCGAAACTGGCTGCGTCGATGGGCGGGCAGGTTAATGCCACCGTCGGCTTCCTGCTGTCGATTCCCTGGTTGTGCACGATCTTCGCCATGCGCATCGCGACGAAATTCGCCGATCGCCATGACAATCACCGCCTCGTGGCGACCAGCATGCTGGCGACAGGAATCCTGGCCTTCGCCTCGCTGTCGGTCATTTCGACTCCGGTGCTGACCGTTCTGGCCTTCTGCATCGCCATTCCGGGATTGGTCGCCTGCCAACCGGTGTTCTGGAGCTTGCCGACCCGCTATCTCGGCGGGACGGGGGCCGCCAGCGGCATCGCCTTCATCGTCTCGATCGGCAATTTGGGCGGCTTCGTCTCGCCGCAGATCAAAGCCTACGCCGATGGCGTCACGGGAAATACCAATGCCGGTTTCCTGGTCGTCGCGATTTTGTGTTTCATCAGCGTCTTGCTGCTGTGCACGCTGCGTCGCCAGCCGGTTGCCGTTCCTGTTATGGCCGAGGTCGAGGCGGCCGAATAGCGGTTGGGTAACGACGTCACCCGTTCCGATCCCCTGTGTGGCGCAATGTCACACAGGGGGGCTGCGGATCTGCCGACGGTCCCGTGTCAAGGATGCGTCAAGCGCATGACACGGTTGCTCCTTTGTGCAATGCACAGGACGCAGACGAGATCTTCGTCTTTAGAGATATTCCGATCATTAAGACTCGCTTATGGTGCGCCCCGCGCATGAAGCGCTCGTCGATTTTAGGAATGAACATGTCTGTTTTCGCTATCCGGAGAGATTCGGTTTCCTTGTCCTTGTCCTCGGCTGTTGCCACGCTGGTCAGGCGCATGGGCGCCCTTTTCATGCGCATGGTTGTTGCCTATGGCCGGGCGCTGCATGAAGAGCGGATGCAGACTCTGCGTCGTCTCAATCTGCAGGACAAGCAGTCCGTCCTGTCGTTCGGCTCCTTCATCTAATCGGTCATCTTACCATTGCGTGTTTTGGGGTGACGGGGGAACGCCAATCTTACGGCGTTTCCGCAATCGACGCAGGTTCCAGATCGGCGTCGTGAGTTCGGAACAAGCGCTTTTTCCGCGCTGGCGACAGGCCGGCATCGCTGTTTTTCCCGAGCCCGCACACATCCAATATTGCCGTGGAAATGGTGAGGAAAACTCACCTTTCTCGAAGTAATATTCATTTGTCGCGCGGCAAGGCCGTATTTATCCTCCCTCTATAATCATAAGCCACTTCGACGCTGCGGTCGGGCCGTTCCGGTTCGTCCCGGGCGAAGCGGACGCGGGAGGAAAACCATGCTGCCGACCAACAAGATATCTGGCCTTGTGACCTGACCAACGGGACGGGCTTTGTCGCCTTGTCTTGGCCTTCGGCCTCCTTAAGCGCCTCAGAATGAGGCAATCATCATCGCAAGAAAACCACCGGCCCCTGAGGGGCTGGAGAGGAGAGGATTTGCCATGTCAAACGTGGTCTCCCGGCAGATGGCCAACGCCATTCGGTTTCTGTCTCTCGATGCCATCGAACGGGCGACGGAAGGGCATCCAGGCGCTCCCCTGGGGTGCGCCGAGATCGCCACGACCCTTTTTACCCGGCATCTGAAATGCAATCCCCAGGATCCGGTGTGGCCGGATCGCGATCGCTTCGTCCTGTCGAACGGACACGGCTCGATGCTGCTCTATTCGCTCCTCTATCTCAGCGGCTATGCGGCGATTGGTCTTGACGAGATCAAACGGTTTCGCGAATTGGGGTCTCTTTGTCACGGCCATCCGGAATTCGGCCCGGCCCTGGGAATAGAAGTCACCACCGGTCCGTTGGGCCAAGGTATCGCCAATGCTGTCGGCATGGCGGTGGCCGAAGCCTTTCTCAGCCAATGGTTCGGCGCCGATATCATCGATCACTATACCTACGCCCTGGTTGGCGACGGTTGCCTGATGGAGGGGGTTGCCCACGAAGTCATTTCGCTTGCCGGTCATTTGAAATTGGGCAAGCTCATCTTCCTGTGGGACGACAATCAGATTACCGACGACGGCGGTACCGACCTCTCGATCTCCGAGGATGTGCGGGCGCGGTTTCGCATTGCCGGCTGGCAGGTGTTGGACGCCGACGGTCATGATCCCGAGGCGGTCGACGCGGCGCTCCGACTGGCCAAGACGGATCCGCGTCCGTCGATGATCGCCTGTCGAACCGTCATCGGAAAAGGGCTCGCCCGACTGCAAGGACAGCGCGGGGCGCATGGCGGCCGGGTGCTCAAGGATGATACGGACGCCGCGCGCCGAGACCTTGACTGGCCGCATGCGCCATTCGTCGTGCCTGACGATATCCTTTCGGCGTGGCGTGATGGTGTTTCGGGGCGCAATCAATCCGTCTACCAAGCGTGGACCCAACGGCTCGAGGCCCTGCCGTCGGCGCAGCGGACGCTTTTCGAGCGGATCATGTCCGGGCATCTGCCGGACGGCTGGCAGAGTGTGTTATCCGATTACAAACGGCGTGCGGGCGAGCTACAGCCAAACCAGCGAACCATCAACAGTTCGGCGGAGATCATCGGTTTGCTGGTCGATAGGATCCCTGAACTGTTGACGGGAGCTCCCGATTTGCAAGGGCCGACCAATCATAAGCAACATTTGCGCGCGTTCACGGCGGCCGACCGTGGCGGCCGTTACATTCACTATGGAATTCGCGAACATGCCATGGGCTCGATGATGAACGGTATGGCGGCCCACGGTGGCGTGTTGCCGGTGGGGGCGACCTATCTGGCCTTTTCGGATTACGAGCGTCCGGCGCTTCGCATGGCCGCCCTGATGGGACTGCCGGTCATTTCGGTGTTCAGTCATGATTCGATCGGCATCGGCAAGAATGGTCCGACCCATCAGCCGGTCGAAATCCTCGCGTCGTTGCGCGCCATTCCGAATATGCAGGTGCTGCGTCCCGCCGATTTCATCGAGGCGGCGGAGTGTTGGGACATGGCTCTGTCTTATCGGAGCGGTCCGTCCTGTCTGATCTTTACCCATCAGGCCGTTCCGACCGTGCGCATTCGTCATACGGAGGACAATCTGTCGCGACGCGGAGCCTATGTTCTGGAGGAGGCCGATGGTTCCACCCGCCGCGCCACCCTTCTTGCCACCGGATCGGAGGTCGCCATCGCTTTGCGGGCACGGACTGTTCTGCAGGGCCGGGGAATTCCCACGGCCGTCGTTTCCATGCCCTGTTGGGAGGCCTTCGAAGATCAGGACGAGGCCTATCGCCGGCACGTGCTTGGCGTCGGCACCATCCGTGTCGCGGTGGAGGCCGCCGTGCGACTGGGCTGGGATCGCTACATCGGAGAGGATGGTGGCTTCGTCGGAATGCGCAGCTTTGGCGCGTCGGGACCGAGTGAGGCTTTGTTTCAACATTTTGGAATCACAGCGGACGCCGTCGTGGCGGAAGTGCTGCGTCGACTTTAAACTCTAAAGCGGCGATCACGCGTGCCATCCGTTTGTCATCGGAGACTGTTCATGTATCGCATCGTATTTCTCGATCGGGCCACCATCGCGCCGCAAATCACGCTGCGCCGTCCGTCCTTTCCCCACAGCTTGACCGAATACGACCGCACCAGTCCCGGTCAGGTTGTCGAACGACTGGCGGGGGCCGCCATCGCCATCAACAATAAAGTGAATTTGACGGCCGACATTCTGGCGCGATTGCCCGATCTCAAATTGATCGCGGTCGCGGCGACGGGGACCGATTGCATCGACAAGGCCTATTGCCAGACGCATGGCATCGCGGTGGCCAATATCCGGGGTTATGCCCTGAACACGGTGCCGGAACACACCTTCGCCCTGATGCTGGCGCTGCGCCGCAATATCGTGTCTTACCGCGCCGATGTTCTGGCCGGTGAGTGGCAGAAATCGGGACAATTCTGTTTCTTCAACCATGCCATCAAGGACCTTGGCGGGGCGCGCTTGGGCATTATCGGCGAGGGTTTCCTCGGTCAGCGGGTCGCCGAAATCGGCAAGGAT
>Ga0209415_10004390_pt1 | contig 25846 bp, 24 predicted proteins | sample PeaSoiSIISIP2007_FD_187696 | JGI IMG/M metagenome (GOLD analysis project Ga0209415, IMG submission 187696) | Peat soil microbial communities from Weissenstadt, Germany - SII-SIP-2007 (SPAdes) (version 2) | ecosystem: Environmental > Terrestrial > Soil > Wetlands > Peat | place: Germany... | reverse complement strand
ACCCGGCCACCCGCGCACCGCGGCCGAACCGCAGATGGCCGGGTGATCCCCGGGACAAGGGCCCGGGGACAAGGGCCCGGCCATGACGGTGAGCACGAGACAGTCCGGCCATAACGAGAACTGCTGCCCCAAGCAAACGCCGCTTTGACTGCGGGCAGATGCCCACCCTAAGCTGCTTTTCGCGCGCAACCCCCACCGTTGAGGAACTGTCGATGAGTATCCCACGCATGCGACGCGCTGCCACTCGGTTCGCGCTCGTGACCTTGTTCGTCATGGGTGCCGCCTTGGCGGCCATTGGCTGCAACAGTACCCCGGCCGCGGCGGCGCCCGACGCCGCGGCGACCTTCGACGAGACCGTGCAACCCGCCCTCGTCAAGCTGCTGCCGCCAAGCGCCGCGGCCTCGAAGACGCTGACGGTGGCCGTCGCCCTCGGCTCGCCGCCGGATGATTTCCGCAACGACAAGGGCGAGGTTGCCGGATGGGAGATCGATATCCTGCGCGCCGTCAGCCAAAGTCTCGGCCTCACGCTCGACGTCCGGCCGACGACCTTCGACTCGCTCATCCCCGGACTGCAAGCGAAACGGTTCGACGCGGCGGTCGGCCAGATGGGTGTCACCGAAGTGCGCGAGAAGGTCGTGGACATGCTCGGCACGCTGCTGGGCAACGAGCTGTTCGCCGCGCTGGCGGACACCAACATCACGGTCAAGACGCTGGACGATCTTTGCGGGGTGACGGTGGCAACCACGCGCGGCTCGCGTGAGGTGGAGTTCGCCAAGAGCCACGACGCCCAGTGCAAGGCCCTCGGCAAGCCGCCGATCGACATCCTGGCGTTCAACGACGGCGCCAGCGCGGCCGACTCCATGATCAGCAAACGCTCGCAGCTTTTCTGGGTCGGCTCCACCGCCGTCAGCTATTTCGTCACGCAGTCGCACGGCAAGACGAAGGTGGTCGGCAGCTACACCGACCTTGCCTATATCGGCATCGCCATGCCGAAAGGTTCCGACATGGCGCCGGCGCTGCAGGCGGCGGTGCAGCATCTGATCGACGACGGCACCTACCAGAAGATCGTCACGAAATGGGGGCTCGAAGCCGGCGCGATCAAGCAGGCGCCGCTGAACCCGACCGGGATTGCGCGCTGAACCCATGGCCTGGCGTATCGGATGCCAAGGGTGCCAGGGGTGACCGAGCGCGAGGCCGCGCAGCCTGTCGTGCCGTTGCGCCATCCCGGCACCTGGGTGGCAACGGCGGTCGTGCTGCTGATCATTGCGCTGGCAGCCAGCAGCGTCGCGACCAATCCGGCGTTCGAATGGCCGGTCGTCGCGCAGTACATGTTCGACGCCGAAATATTGACCGGGCTGCAGCGCACCCTTGAGCTGACCCTGGCGGCGATGGTGATGGGCCTGGTGCTGGGCACCGTGCTGGCATTGATGCGGCTGTCGAAGAACCGGCTGCTGTCGACGGTAAGCTGGGCCTATATCTGGTTCTTCCGCAGCGTCCCGGTGCTGGTGCAGCTCATCTTCTGGTACAATTTCGGTGCGCTGTATGCGACGATCTCGCTCGGCGTGCCGTTCGGCCCGGCGCTGTTCACCGTCAATACCAACACGCTGATCACCCCGCTGTTCGCGGCACTCGCCGGACTGGGCCTGAGCCAGTCGGCCTACACCGCCGAGGTCATCCGCGCCGGCATCGTGTCGGTGCCGCCGGGGCAGATCCGGGCAGCGCTGGCGCTGGGGATGCGGCGCCTGATGATCTATCGCCGGATCATTCTGCCGCAGGCCATGCGCGTCATCATCCCGCCGGTCGGCAACGAGGTGATCTCGATGGTGAAGAACACCTCGCTGGTCAGCGTCATCGCCCTGGCGGAGCTGCTGTACACCACGCAGCTCATCTACTCCCGCACCTATCAGACGATCCCCCTGCTGATCGTTGCGTCGTTGTGGTACCTGATCATCGTCTCCGTGCTATCCGCGGGGCAATATTTTCTCGAAAGGAAATTCCGCCACCGATGAGCGCCGCCGCGCAACCCACCGACGCGATGCTGAAGATCCGGGGGCTGTCGAAAAGCTACGGATCGCGCCAGGTGTTGCGCGACATCGACCTCGACGTGCCCGCCGGCAGCGTGATGTGCATCATCGGCCCGTCCGGCTCGGGCAAGAGCACGTTGCTGTCCTGCATCAACCACCTCGAACCCATCGACCGCGGCCGGGTATGGGTGGCCGGCGAGTTGGTCGGCTACCGCGAGCATCGGGGAAGGCTCCATGAACTGCCGGAGCGCGAGGTGGCGCGCATGCGGCAAAACGTCGGCATGGTGTTCCAGCAGTTCAATCTGTTTCCCCACATGACCGCGCTGCAAAACGTCATCGAGGCGCCGATCCGGGTGAAGCGCATCGCACCCGCCAGGGCAAGGGATCGCGCCGCCAGGCTGCTCGATCGCGTCGGCCTTGCCGGCAAGCACGCGCGGTATCCGGCGCAGCTTTCGGGCGGGGAACAGCAGCGGGTCGCCATCGCCCGGGCCTTGGCGATGGACCCGAAGCTCATGCTGTTCGACGAGCCGACCTCGGCGCTTGACCCGGAACTGGTGGGCGAGGTGCTGGCGGTGATGCAGGATCTTGCGCGATCCGGCATGACCATGGTCGTGGTGACGCACGAGCTCGGCTTCGCGCGCGAGGTCGGCGATCAGCTCACGTTCATGGATGGCGGTATAATCGTCGAACGGGGGGACCCGCGCGCCGTCCTCGCGGCACCCAAGGAAAAGCGCACCCAGGACTTCTTGTCCAAAGTCCTGTAGGGCCAGCAGTACACGACGCCCTGTCATTGCCCCCCTGTCATCGCCCCCCCCTGTCATTGCGAGGAGCGAAGCGACGAAGCAATCTCCTGCCTCAGGGGACGGGGATTGCTTCGTCGCTACGCTCCTCGCAATGACAGGCCGGTCATCGGCAACACCCCGGTTGACACCGAAACAAGGTCAGGCGTAACTCGCAACAACGACAGGGGGAGGGCCGCGCGATGCCGAGCGTGATGGCGAAACGCCTGTTGACGATCGCGCTGATCTGCCTCGCCCTCGTGACGAGCGCAGCCGCCGAGGAGTGGGCCATCCCGGACGTCGATGCGCTGCCGATGGACGCGTTCGGCCGGACCGTGCGCACCGGCCGCGACCTGATCGTGCACACCGCGGCGACGATCGGCCCGGACGCCGCGGACCCCGCGATGCGATTCTCCGGCAACGGCCTGGAATGCCAGAGCTGCCATCAGGATGCGGGCACCAGAAAATACGGGCTGCCGCTCGCCGGCGTCTGGGGCGTGTTTCCGCTGTTCATCGGCCGCGAGAACGAGGTGCGGACGCTGGAGGAGCGGATCAACGGCTGCATGGAGCGCAGCATGAACGGGCGCGCCCTGCCGCCCGGCGGCCCCGAAATGAAGGCGATGCTGGCGTATATCCGCTTCATCAGCGCCAACGTGCCGACCGGGCGCAGCGCCGAGGGCCGGGCGACGCCGCCGCTGCCGCTGCCCACCGCGGCGAGCGATCCGAAGCACGGCGCGGCGGTGTTCGCGGCAACCTGCGCGGTGTGCCACCAGGCGGACGGGCAGGGAAAGCGTTGGGGGGCGAAGGACGCGGCGCAACGCCATCGTTACCAATTCCCGCCGTTGTGGGGACCGGACAGCTACAACGACGGCGCGGGCATGGCGCGGCCGATCACGGCGGCGAGCTTCATCCGCGCCAACATGCCGTTCGGCACCGACTTCGCCCACCCCGTGCTGAGCGTGCAGGATGCCTTCGACGTGGCGGTGTTCATCGACGGCCAGCCGCGGCCGCACCGGCTTGGCAACGAGCTCGACTTCCCCGACCGCGCCCTCAAGCCGGCCGACGCGACCTATCCGCCGTTCCTCGGCCCGTTCCCGCCGTCGCAGCACCTCACCGGGCCGTGGCAGCCGATCCAGCAATGGTTGAAGGTCAACGCGGGCAGCCTGCGCAGCGACCTTCCGGCACCGCACGGCTGAGCGACGGCAGGTGGACCCGCTGCAAACCACGGCGGCGATCGGCAGCGGATTGATCGTCGGCTTCTCGCTCGGCCTGATCGGCGGCGGCGGTTCGATTCTCGCGGTGCCGTTGCTGCTCTACGTCGTGGGGATGCCGGACCCGCACCAGGCCATCGGCACCAGCGCACTCGCGGTCGCGGTCAATGCGTTCGCCAACCTCCTGCCGCACGCGCGCGCGGGGCATGTCCGCTGGCGCCCGGCGCTGAGCTTCGCCGCCGCCGGGCTGATCGGCGCGTTCGTTGGCTCATCGATCGGAAAGATAATTGACGGGCACAAGCTGCTGATCCTGTTCGCGCTGCTGATGCTGGTCATCGCGGTGCTGATGCTGCGCGGGCGCAAGGCCGACGCCGACCCGGTTGGCGCGGTCCGCCAGGTCAACCCGTGGCGGCTCGCTGCGACCGGGCTCGCGGTCGGCACGCTCGCCGGGTTCTACGGCATCGGCGGCGGGTTCCTCGTGGTGCCCGGGCTGATGCTCGCGACCGGCATGCCGACGATCGCCGCGATCGGGTCCTCGCTGGTGGCGGTCGGGATCTTTGGGATGACGACGGCGGTGAACTATGCCGTCTCCGGGCTGGTCGAGTGGCCGATCGCGCTGCTGTTCATCGCCGGGGGGATCGTCGGCGGATGGCTCGGCGCGCGCCTCGCGAAACGACTGTCGGCACAGCGCCAGACGCTGACGCGCGTGCTGGGGTGCATGCTGGTCGTCGTGGCGATCTACATGCTGTATCGAAGTTTTGCGTAGTGGCGGGGCTGGTGCCCAGGGCAGCATCTCCGGCGGACGCCGTCGCATGGCGCAACGGGTGCGGCGCCGACGGAAATCCGTTTGCGTCTCGAACCGTCTTGCCGGTATGATCCCCAACACCCACCACGACGCCCGGACCATCAGGGGCATGCCGCGCGGACCCGACGCAACGCATCCCCCCAATCCGGCGGAACACGAAGCCGTAAGCAACCACAAAATGCACACAACGGAGGGACAGATGATCGAACCTACCCCGAACACCAATGACGGGACCCCCGATGGCGCGCCGCGCCGCGGCCTGTTCGTCCGGCTGGCCGGTGCCGCGGCACTCGGGCTTGCCGGGCTGGTCCCCGCATTGTCGGGCACGCCGGCGGAAGCGGCAACGAACGACGGCCCGGACTGGCCGGGGAAGTTGAAGGGACGCCATCGCCAGGTGGTCGATGCCTATGCCGTCAACGACGGGTTCCCGCTGGGCTTCGCCTACACGTTCCTGATCACGAACCCGTCGCCGGGAGCCGCGACGGCGGTCGTCGTGCTGCGCCATACTCCGATGGTGATCGCGCTCAACGATGCAATGTGGGCAAAATACAAAATCGGTGAGTCATTCAAGATCATCGACCCGGAGACCAATGCCCCGGCTGTTAAAAACCCGTTCCTGCACCCCAAGCCCGGCGTTCTGCCGGTCGACGGCATGGCGGTTGACCGGCTGCTCGCGCAACACACGATATTCGGCGCCTGCAACGTGGCGCTGATGGTCTTGAGCAAGAAGCTCGCCGGCAAAGCCGGCGTAACCGCGGACGACGCGGCGAAGGAGTGGGCCGCGAACGTGATACCGGGGATCACGGTCATCCCGTCGGGCACCTGGGGGGTGAACCGCGCGCAGGAAGCCGGCTGCACGTACTGCGCGGGCGGCTGACAGCAGGCCGCCCGGCGCACGCGCCAATTCCGGGGCGCGTGCGCCGAGGCGCTGGTCCGTCGTCGCGAGGCAGGACGGAAAAGCCATGCCCCGGACTTGATCCGGGGGCTTTTTCGCCCCACCTGTCATTGCGAGGAGCGAAGCGACGAAACAATCCCCTGCAGCAGGGGATTGCTTCGTCGCTTCGCTCCTCGCAATGACAGGTGGGGCCGTCGATTCCAGTCTACGTAAACCCGCACTAATGCGCGTCGGCCCAGGTGCGGCCGGCGCCGGTCTCCACCACCAACGGCACCGACAGCGTTGCCGCGCCCTCCATCACCCGCTTGGCAACCGCGGACAGCGTCTTCACCTCCGCTTCCGGCGCCTCGAACAGCAGCTCGTCATGCACCTGCAACAACAACCGCGCGGTCAGCCCCGCCTCGCGCAGCGCCGCCGGCAGCCGCACCATCGCGCGCTTGATGATGTCGGCCGCGCCGCCCTGCAACGGCGCGTTGATCGCCTGCCGCTCGGCATAGGCGCGGCGCGCGGGATTCTTGTCCCCGATGCCGGGAATCCAGCAGCGGCGGCCGAACGGACTGGTGACATGGCCATTGCGCCGCGCTTCCTCTTTCGTTCGTTCCATGTACGTGCGAATGCCCGGATACCGCGCGAAATACGCATCGATATAACCACGCGCCTCACCCGGCGAGGTGCCGAGCTGCCGTGCCAGGCCAAACCCGGAAATGCCATAGATGATGCCGAAATTGATCGCCTTGGCGCGCCGGCGCGTCATCGGGTCCATGCCCTGCATCGGAATGCCGAACACCTCGCTGGCGGTGCGGGCATGGATGTCCTCGCCGCGCTCGAAGCTCTCGCGCAGCGCCGGGATGTCGGCGACATGCGCCAACAGCCGCAGCTCGATCTGCGAGTAGTCGGCGCTGACCAGCAGATTGCCCTTCTCCGCGATGAATGCATGCCGGATACGGCTGCCTTCCTCGGTGCGGATCGGGATGTTCTGCAGGTTGGGATCGGTCGACGACAGCCGGCCGGTCGAGGCGATCGCCATCGCGAAGCTGGTGTGCACCCGGCCCGTGTCCGGATTGATCTGATCGACCAACGCGTCGGCATAGGTGGATTTCAGCTTCTGCAACTGCCGCCATTCCAGGATGCGCGCCGGCAGCTCGTGCCCCTGGTCGGCCAGCGTCTGCAGCACGGACGAATCCGTGCCCCACGCGCCGGTCTTCATCCGCTTTCCGCCTTGCAGGCTCATCTCGTCGAACAGCACCTCACCAAGCTGCTTGGGACTGCCGACGTTGAACTCGTGCCCGGCCAGGCGATGGCAATCGCGTTCCATCACCAGCATGCGCTGTTCGAAATCGACCGACATGCGGCGCAGGTCGTCGGCGTCGACTTTTACCCCGTCCCGTTCCATGTCCAGCAGGATCGGGATCAGCCGGCGCTCCATCTGCTCATACAACGCCAGCGCCTTCGCGGCGCGCATCCGCGGGTGCAGCACCTCCCACAACCGTAACGTCACATCGGCGTCTTCCGCGGCATAGGCAGTGGCGCGCTCGATCGGCACCTCGGCGAAGCTGATGCGGTTGCGCCCGGTGCCGGTCACCTCGTCGTAGGCGATCGGTGAATGTCCCAGATGCAGACGCGACAGTTCGTCCATGCCGTGGCCGTGCAGCCCGGCCTCCTGCACGAAGGAGATCAGCATCGTGTCGTCGAGCGGGGTCACGGGCGAAAAACCCTCCCGCCGCAGCACCTGCATGTCGAACTTGGCGTTCTGCAGCACCTTCAGCACGCATGGATCGGTCAGCAGCGGCGACAGCGCTTCGATCGCGTCCGCCAGCGTGACTTGTTCCGCCAACACGGTGTGACGCAGCGGCACGTAGCAGGCGCGGCCGGGCGCCGTGGCCAGCGAGAACCCGACCAGCCCGGCGCGCATCGCATCCAGCCCGTCGGTCTCGGTATCCAGCCCCACCACACCGCGCGCGGTCGCCTCGACCACCCAGGCGCGCAACGCAGCGACGGTGGTGACGCTCTCGTAAGGACCGAAATCGCCGCTGACGATCGGCGGCGCCGGCGCCGGCGCTCCGCCCAGATCGAGCTGCGCCTGCTTGGCCCCCGACACGGCGGTCGTTACGGGTGCCAATACATCGGGCGCCGCCGCCGCGGCTTGTGCCGCCGCACTTTCCAGCCCCAGGCGCGCGATGATGCTGCGGAACCCCTGCGCGGTTAGCCACGTGGCCAGCTTGGCCGGCTCCGGCGCGCGCGGATGCAGCGCCTCCAGCGGCAGCGGCAGCGGCGCATCGGCGCGCAGCGTGACCAGCACGCGCGACAGGCGGGCCTGGTCGGCGTGCTCGATCAGCAGGTCGCGCCGCTTCGACGGCTTCATTCCGGGTGCGGCGGCCAGCACGCTCTCCAGGTCGCCGAACTCGGTCAGCAGTTGCGCCGCCGTCTTCGGGCCGATGCCGGGCACGCCGGGGACGTTATCGACCGAATCGCCGATCAGCGCCTGCGCATCGATCAGCTTCTCCGGCCCGACGCCGAACTTCTCCATCACCTCGGCGACGCCGATCGGCTTCTGCTTGATCGGATCGAGCATCTCCACCCCGGGCCGGATGAGCTGCATCAGGTCCTTGTCGGAGGAGACCACGGTGGCCGTGCCGCCCGCCTCGACCGCGGCGCGCGCATAGGCGGCAATAAGATCATCCGCCTCCCAGTCGTCCAGCTCGATCGCCGGCACGCCGAACGCGTCGGTCGCCTCCCGCACCAGGGCGAATTGCGGGATCAGCTCCTCGGGCGGCGGTGGGCGATGCGCCTTGTACTGGTTGTAGATGCGGTTGCGGAACGTCTCCCGGCCGGCGTCGAAGATCACCGCCAGGTGCGTGCCGACATGATCGCGCAGCAGCCGCGCCAGCATGTTGGTGAAGCCGAACACCGCGTTCACCGGCGTGCCGTCGGGGCGCGTCATCGGCGGCAGCGCGTGGAAGGCGCGGAAGATGAAGCCCGATCCGTCGATCAGGACGACATGCGGTGCCGTGCCGGCGTGTCGCGCCGGGCGGGCCGCCGTATCAATGTCCGCTGGCGTGGCCGGCCCCTTCGTTCAGCACATAGACCCGCGAGCAGTAGGGGCAGGTGATCGACTCCGCCTCGATGTGCAGGAACACGCGCGGGTGGCCGAGCGCGCCATCGCCGCCGTCGCAGGCAACGGTGCGGTCGTCGACATGGATGATCTCGGTGGCCGTGGCGGCGCCGTCCGGCATGCTTGCGTGTCCTTCGTGATGGGTGGCCGATGATAGCCGGACGGGGCGGGGTTTCCAACCGGGCGCGGGGGCCACCGTGCCGGCGGGAACGCCATGGCGACGCGGCGCGGCCCGCAAGCGTCACCCTTCGGACAGAATGCGACCGGAACCCCGTAACTGCCGCACCTGCTCTTCCAGGACGCCAAGCCGGCGCGCAAGGTCGGCGACATGTTGCGCCGATACGGCGGACGCCGCCGCAGATGCCGCGGCCTTCGCTTCGGCCACCAACACCGGTTCCCTGGCTTCCAGCCGGACGACTCGCTCCTTCAGATCTTCAATGGCCGCGCCGTGCGTCCGCTCGACCAGCATCAGGCCGTCAATGGTCCGAAGCCGATCCCGCAGATTACTGGGCCAACTCATCGCCATCCCCACCCGCCGATGCTCGCGGATGATGCGATTCTACCAGGGAACGGTTAAAGCTCCCTTTATGAGAGCTGTTTACTCTTCACCACCAGCCGGTCGGCCTGCATTTGCAGCTCGATCAGCTCACGCTCTATCTTCTTCTTCAGAGCCTCGATTTCGGCCTTGATTTCCGCCGACGCGGGCCGGCGCTCCTTGCGACGCGCGCCAGCGCCGCGAGCACGGGTCCCAGAGACCGAATCGCGCACGGGTTGCTTCGTCGCCGGCATCACTTCGCTCCTGTCGCCATGGCCGACCCGAAGCTAGCGACGTTCATTGCAACTTTCAAGATGAACAAGCCGCCAGACATACAACTTATCGGTGTGCTTCGCCGGATCAATCCTGCGGATACCGCCAAGGCTTCGCCGGCTGCACCGCCCCCTCGTCCAACGTCCATTGCGGCAGCGCCAGCCCCGGCGCCACGTCGGAAAACACCATCCGCACGCGCGAGCCGATCCCCACCCGCGCCACCATGTCCGGCGGCGCCAGCCTGCCATCCGGCGTGGTCAGGTTGCCGACCACCCGCAGCGCCTCGTGCTCCGACGGTTTTCCCCGTTGCGTGTCCAGATCGACGAGCAACACCATGTAGGGGGTAAAATCACGGAACGCCGGCTGGATGGCGTGATGCACCTCCTCGTAGGAGTGCACCTCGCCCTTGCCCTCCACCCGGGTCCAGGTCGCGTTCGGGCTGGCGCACCACGGGCACCCGGTGGTCGGCGGGTAGCGCAACAGCTTGCAGTCGTCGCACTTCTGCAGATGAAACTCATGCTCGGCGCAATGCCCGAAATACGCCAGGTTCTCGTGGTCCAGGTCGTCGATGCTGAGCGGCATGCCCAGATAGTCAGCGCGGATCGCCATCGCTCGCCCTCCGTCTCTGTTTTCAGTGGCCTGCCTGTCCCCTACGTTCGCTGCAAGCGGCAGCGAACTCCGGGGGCAGGACACTACCCACGCCGCATGATCATGGCCGACCCGGTCATCGGATTGGCCCAACCCAGGTTCGCCGTCACCTCGATGTCGCGCACCTGCCGGCAGCCGCCCTCGCGATAATCGTAGGTATGCTGCCGTTTCCCATCCGGTCCGATCGGGCAGGAATCGTCCACGTCGTGGCGCAACTGGCGCACATTCTCGATCACCATGTTCATGCCGTGCGTGTAGCCCTCGCACAGATGCCCGCCGGAGGTGTTGTTCGGCCGCTTGCCACCCAGCCGCATGATGCCGCTGGAGACATAATCGCCACCCTCGCCCTTCTTGCAGAACCCGTAATCCTCAAGCTGCAGCATCGCGGTGAAGGTGAACGCGTCGTATGACCCGGTGGCATCCACGTCCTCCGGTCCCACCCCGGCGTTCGGCCACAGGATGTCCTTGGCGTAGTAGCCCGCCACGCGCGAGATCGGACCGGCCTGGTAATGCATGTCCATGCGCGGCTTGCTGCACCGCCCGGCGATGCCGCGAATCAGCGCCGGGGTGTGGCGCAGGTCGCGCGCCCGATCCGCCCGCGTCACGATGATCGCGGTGGCGTTGTCGGTCTCCACGCAGCAGTCCAGCAGGTGCAGCGGCTTGCAGATGATGCGGCTGCCCAGCACCTCGTCCACCGTGTAGCGCTTGCGGTACAGCGCCTTTGGGTTGTTCGAGGCGTGTTCGGAATGGATCACCTTCACCATCGCCACCTGTTCCGGCCGCGTGCCGTAGTCGTACATGTGGCGCATGAAGGTCGGGCTGAACATCTGCCCGGCGCTCTGCCAGCCATAGGCGCGGCTGTGCAGCGCGTCGCCGTTGATCGGCGCCGCCGACCGCGCGCCGGTGCCGCCGATGCGCACCTGCGAATAGCCGTTCATCGCGCGGAACAGCGCCACGCACTTGCACAGCCCGGCCTCCATCACGCCGATGGCGATGCCGATCAGCGCCTCGGTCGAGGACCCGCCGCCGACGCAGTCCATGTAGAAGTTCAGCCGCGTGCCGATATCGCCGGCCATGAACGTCGCGGACGTGGAATCATTGTTGGAATAGGACAGCATGCCGTCGAGGTCGGCGGGCTGCAGCCCGGCGTCGGCGATCGCGTTGCGCAGCGCCCAGGTCCCCAGCGCGCGCGTGGTCTTGCCGGAACCGCGCACGTAGGTCGTCTCTCCCACCCCGACGATGGCGTATTTGTCGCGCAGATATTTGGGCGTGGAGACGTCGGTGTCCCCTGGGGCATCGGTTGGCATCGGCATCTGCGTTTCCCCTTTCGTCCGTGCGCCGGGCGTTCCGCGCAGGCTGAACGCGAAGCAATGCAACGTCAACGCGGGACGGCTTGACCGGCGCGCACCCTGTGTGCCCTGACAGTCGCAACGCCGATGACATTCGCCCCCCGCCTCGCTCTGCTGCTGACCCTGGTCCTGGCGGGGTGCGCCACGCACCTGGTGCCGGCCGGCCCGCCGATCGAGGCCGCGCGCGAGACCACCGACACCTTCGTCATGCCGGACGGCATGCGCCTGCCCTATCGCGCCTGGCTGCCCGCGGGCGCGCCCTGGGCGGTGATGCTGGCGCTGCACGGCATGAACGACAGCCGCGACGCCGGGGAATTCCCGGCGCCCGACTTCGCGGACGCCGGCATCGCGGTGTTCTCCCCCGACCAGCGCGGCTTCGGTGACACCTCGGTGCGCGGCTACTGGCCGGGCACGACCGCGCTGGTGGACGACACACGGCACATGGCGGCGCTGCTGCGGGCGCGCTACCCGCACGCGCGCCTGGTCCTGCTGGGCGAGAGCATGGGCGCGGCCGAGCTGATGTGTCTGGCGACGGCCCCCGATCCGCCGGCCCACGTCGCCTACGTGCTGGTCGCCCCGGCGGTCTGGACCCGATCGGAGATGAACCCGTTCGAGCGCGGCGGGCTGTGGCTGATGTCGCACCTGCTGCCCGGGTTCACCGTCACCGGCCAGGTGGCACACGTCACCGCCAGCGATAACCGCCAGGCGCTGATCCGCCTGTCGCGCGATCCGCTGACCATCCACGACACAAGGTTCGACGCGATCGACGGGCTGGTCGACCTGATGGATGCGGCCGCTTCCGCCGCACCCCGCTTCACCGCGCCGTCGCTGCTGCTGTATGGCGGCAAGGACGAGGTGATCCCGCCGCGTGCGCTGGTCCGGGTCTGGCGAACCTTGCCGCCGGGACCGGTGCGGGCGTTCTACCCCGGGGGCTATCACCTGCTGCTGCGCGATCTGGCGCGGGCCGGGCCGATCGGCGATATCATCGACTGGCTGCTGGATCCCGCGGCGCCGCTTCCCTCGGGCGCCGAGGCGGCGGCGGCGGCATGGCTGGCACGGCAACCCTAGGCTTTCGCCGGCGTCGATTTCCCTGTATGTGGGCGGACACGGACCCGTAGCTCAGTTGGATAGAGCGTCGCCCTCCGAAGGCGAAGGTCGCACGTTCGAATCGTGTCGGGTCCGCCAATCATTTCAACGAGTTATGCATTCCCTGCCAGTGGCCATGGACGGCCTGGCCAGCACCCGGCCAGCGCGGATCGCCCCAATCGGCCGCCGCTTTGCCCAGGCCGATCCGATTCCGGTCGGCATCTGGGGACTTTACCGGCCAAGCTCGACCCCTTCCCCCGGTGCCGGCGCCAAAACGGGTCAGCGCCTGAGGAGTACGGCTCGGGGGCGATGACGGGATCATCGGGTTGGGGGTTTGCGCAGTTTTTCGCCCACGCAAAACCCGGCCTTGCCCGGCCTCGGGACGCTTGAGGCTCGCTTGCGCTTCCCGTGGGATCCGGATGGCAGAGGCGAACCACCATCAGGCTGGCGGAACGGGGCGCCAGTTAGGCAAGCGCCAGGCCGACAGGTCACCGTCGCCCAAGCGCTCGCCGCTCTGCTGGGCGAAAATTCGGCTAGCACCAATACGCGTCCCGAGACGCTCGGTCCGCCCTGCGCTTGCGTAGGTTGTCGCCAAGGATCACGGCGCCGATCCCCGGGAGCGCGAGGATCACCGTGACGATCCACCAAATTGCGTCTGGCGGAATAGGAATGACCCCCACAGGGACCCACCCGCTGTTGAGCAGCCAATCGTCAGCCACGCCAGGCGGCAGCGCATAACAGACATTCAGCAGCCCGACGACGGCGATCGCGACCCAGATGCGACCGACCCATGAGAGGGTGACGCCAACCATCTTTCAGTACCTTTGGCTCCGCGCTGGCTTTGGCGCGCGTGACAGGACGGGAGCATCAGTTTCGTTGCAAAATCATCCTGCTCCGGTCGGATTGAAACCATTTGGCCGAACATCGCGCTGGCGCATCATGCCAGCGGGCCGGCTCCGCACCGCTTGAAGAGGTCCCAACCAGCCGGACCCGCGCCAGCGTCGTCCGCGCTGCACCTGCTGACGCCGTAGGCCCGCTTCCTCATCGCCCCCGACAGGACGAACCAAAGCCGCCCCACCTGTCATCGCGAGGAGCGAAGCGACCCTCGGGTCAAGCGCCCGAGGGCAGGCGAAGAGCGAGCCCCATCCTCGGCGGCACGGGCTTGCCGCCATGCAGGGCAATCGGGCGAATGAAAGGAAGGCCAGGGGCGGCGCCCCTGGCCTTCCTTTCATTCGCCCGATTGCCCCGCCTCACGCCGCTTCGCGCAGGCGCGCCAGTTCCGTGCCCAGATAGCGGGCGATCGCGCCGGGCCCGGATCGATCCGTTCCCGCGCGGCCGTCGCGCGCCTCCGCCTCCGGATTGTAGTTGGTGTTGGTGTTCACGTCGTAGACCAGCGTCCGCCCGGTGGCATCGGTGATGAACTCGATCCCGGCGACGTCGATTCCCGTCGCGTCCAGGAAGCGTTCCAGCCGCGTCCGCAGCGCCTCCGGCATGCCCGCCACGATCTGGAACTTGTGCCGCGGCGCGGTCCCGACCGGGCAATTGGCGTCGCCCACCGCGCAGGCATCCGCCGGGCACAGCTCGAAGCCGTCGCTGGTGTCCACCTCGACCGCGTAGAGGAAGCACCCGCCGACGAACTCTGCCCGGGTGATGAACGGCGCCGGGGCGCGCACGTATTCCTGCAGAAGCTGCACACCGTCGACCGGCGCCTCGTACTCGTCGCTCTCGACATAGGCGGCGAGGCTCGCGGCGCTGTGGAACAGCCGCACGCCCAGCCCCTTGCCGCCGCGGTTGGGCTTCAGGATCACCGGCCGGGCGGCGAAATGCCGTTCCGCCGCCGCGACGATCAGGTTGCGCCCGGCCACCAGCACGCTGCGCGGCGTGGCGATGCCGTGGCGTTCCAGCGCCGCGTACTGGCGGACCTTGCTGATCTCCAAATCGAGCGCGCCCGGCCCGTTGACCACGCGCCGCCCCCAGCGTGTCAGCCAGGCGAGCACGCCGGCGGTCAGCTCGGCGGAGAAACGATGGTCGCGCGTGTGGGACGACGCGCTCATGCGGTTGTAGAATACGCCCTCAGGCGGCGGCACCGCGAGATCGAAGCTTGCCTCGTGCAGGAACCACTCCGTCCAAGGCAGGCGGCGCTGGTCGAACGCCTGCGCCAGCGGCGGCAGCCAGGCGGGATTTTCGTGCAATACGTGGATCTGGCTCACGGTCGCGGCTCCTGCATTCGGGCGGTTCAGGGACCGTAGAGTTGGTGCTTTCCGGCCCGGCGCAATGGGACCGGAGGCGAAAAGATGGCGCTGCTATGGCCGCGCTCGCCGGGAGACGGGCATTGTCCGCCGGGCACGATCGAGAGGCGGGAATTCTCCGCGTTCTTGCCCGGCACGCCACCGCCCGGCAAACCGGCCGGCTTGTATCAGCCGCCCTGCATCGCCCGCCAGATGTGGAACGGTGTCGCCGGGCCGTCGAAGCCGGTCACGCCGAGCGGCGCCAGCGCGTCCAGCACCGCGTTGCCGATCGCCGGGAACAGCGCGATCGCGCCGGCCTCGCCGCAGCCCTTCACGCCCAGCGGGTTGGTGGTGCAGCGCGTGGCGTTGAAGCTCAGGTCGAACGGGGGAAAATCGTCGGCGCGTGGCATCGCGTAGTCCATGAACGACGCGGCGAGTGGCTGGGCGGACTCGGCATCGTAGACCGCGTGCTCCAGCAGCGCCTGGCCGGCGCCCTGGGCGATCGCGCCATGCACCTGGCCGGCGGCCACCATCGGGTTCACCAGCACGCCGTAATCATCCACCGCGGTCAGCCGTGCCAGACGAACCCGGCCGGTGTCGCGATCGATCTCCACCTCGGCGATGTGCGTGCCGTTGGGATAGGTCATGTGCGTGCGCGTCCAGGCATGGTACGTGTCCAGCGGCGTGCCCAGCGCGCGGGCGCGGGCAGCGACCTCCAGTAGCCCCGCCGAACGGTTGCTGCCGGTGACGGTGAAATAACCGTCCGCGAAATGGATGTCCGCCTCGGCCGCTTCCAGCATGCCGGCCGCGACGCGCCGCCCCTTGGCGATGATCGCGTCCGACGCGCGCCAGATCGCCGTGCCGGCCATGTAGGTGGCGCGCGAGCTGCCGTGCCCGCCGCCGACCGGGATCAGGTCCGTATCGCCGTCGCACAGGCGAATGCGCGCGTTCGGCACGCCGAGGCGTTCCGCGACGATCTGCGGAAACGTCGTCTCGTGCCCCTGGCCGATCGTCTGCGTGCCGGTGATCAGCGCCACATTGCCATCATCCTCGAAACGGATCTCGACGTTCTCGTGCCGCGAGCCGGCGGTGGCCTTGATGTGACAGGCGAAGCCGAGGCCACGCAGCTTGCCGCACGCCGCGCTGTCCCGCCGGCGCGCGGCGAACCCCGCGACATCGGCCTGGACCAGCGCGCGCTCGAACGTGCCGGCGAAGTCGCCACTGTCCACGACAGAGCCGAACGCATTGGTCATCGGCGTGGTCCGGGCGAAATTGCGCCGGCGCAGCTCGGCGCGGTCGAAGCCGCATTGGCGCGCGGCCGCATCGACCAGCCGTTCCATGATGTTGACCATCTCGGCGAAGCCCGGACCGCGGGTGACGCCGATCGGCGTGGTGTTGGTCAGCACCGTCGTGACATGCAGCGCGATCGCCGGGATGGCATAGACCGTGCCGGGCAGATGCGCGTACTGGTAGGTCTGCACGCCGCCGGTGGTACCCACCATGTAGGCGCCGATATTCGCCATGCTGGCGATGCGCAACGCGAGGAATGTTCCGCCCGCGTCGAGCGCCAGCGATGCCTCGGCCTGGTGGTCGCGCGCCTGGTGGTCGGACAGAAAGACCTCGCTGCGGCTGGCGATCCATTTCACCGGGCGACCGACGCGCTTCGCCGCCCACAGGATCAGCGCGTGCTCGGCATAGGCGAAGTTCTTGGCGCCAAAACCGCCGCCGACATCCGGGGCGATGAGGCGCACGTGGTCGGGCGAGACGCCAAGCGCGCGGGCTGCCACGTCGCGGTTGGCGTGAACGTTCTGGCCGGAGACATGCAGCGTGTAGCGATCGCGCGTTGTGTCGTAGGTGCCGATGCCGCCGCGCGGCTCCATCGGGTTGGTGACGATGCGGTGGTTGTTGATCCGCAACGTCACCGTGTGGGTCGCCGCCGCAAAACCCGCCTCGACCGCGGCGGCATCGCCGGCGTGCCAGTCCATGCAGAGATTGCCCGGGACCAGCGGCGACAGCAGCGGCGCACCGGGCGCACGCGCGGCGGCTGCGGTGACGACGGCGGGCAGCGGGTCATACGTGATCGCAACGAGTTCGCCGGCATCGAGCGCCTGGGCGCGGGTCTCCGCGACGACCAGCACGATCGGCTCGCCGACGTAGCGAACCTCGTCGCGGGCCAGCAAGGGCTGCGGGGCGAAGGCGAAGGGTTCGCCGGTCTGCGTGTTGGCCTGCGCGAGGGGAAGCATCGGTTGCAGTCCGTCGGCGTCCGCATCGTCGCCAGTGAGAACGGCGAGCACGCCAGGTGCGGATCGCGCCGCGGCGAGGTCGAGGCGCGTGATCCGGGCGAGGGCGTGCGGTGAGCGCAGCAGGGTCGCGTGCGTCAGGCGGTCGAACACCAGGTCATCGAGATAGGTGCCGCGACCAACGACGAAGCGTGCATCCTCGCGACGTTTCGGCGCATCCCCGATGGTGGATCGCATCGCCGAGAGTGTGTCTGCCATCCTCTCCTCCGTCACCAGCAATCCTCATTTTGGCCAGGTCACGCAGCCTCGCATCGTCATGGCCAGGCCGTAGAGGCTCTCACCGTCATGGCCGGGCTTGACCCGGCCATCCGTCGCGGCACGGTGCCGCGATAGATGGCCGGGTCAAGCCCGGCCATGACGAGGGAGCGACGTCGCCACGCCACACTGCGAATTCGCGCCATATTGCGAATTCGTGTCACACTGCGAATTACTGCTCCCTTATGGCCAAGCTCGACGTGGACGCGTCCGTTACGCCGGCTCGCTCTCGCAAACCAGTGCCCGAATCGCCTCCAGCACAAGATGGTGCGTCGCGCAGTCCAGGCTGTCGATCGTCACCGTCCGCTGGCGCGTGACCCCGTCCACCGCCGGGCCGTCGCGCACCGTGGTCTCCAGGATCGCTCGATCCAGTTCCGGATCGAGACACTCAAGCAACGCCTCCCGCCACGCCGGCCGCATCACCGCCAATCCTCCAAGCAGCGCATAGGCGCCCCAATGCGACACGCCCGCGAGGATCAAATGCGTCGCCGGCGTGACGCAGGCGATCGCCGCGCCGTGCGCCACGTGCGCACCGATCAGCGAGCGCGGCAGCGCCCCCATGCCGATCTCATTGCCGCCATCGCCGATCGCGATCGTGTCCCACGGGCCGGCCAGGAACAGATCATCCAGCAACGTCGTGTGCGCACCGATATCGTCGCCGCGCATGTTGCGCGCGGTGCCGTCGGCGGTGCGGCCGCAGCGCTCGATCGCCACGGCCAGCCGCACATCCCGCGCGCGCCAGGTCGCGATGACATCCTCGACCGATCCGCCAAGCGGCACGACGTCGACCGGAACATCGGCAAGTCCCGACAGCGCGGCGCGGCAGGCCGCCGCGCAGGGTTCGTCGGTACACACCCGGCACGACACCCCGATGCGGCGCAGTGCGTGTGCCAGCAGCGAAGCCGCGACCGGCCCGTCGGTTTCCGCCGCCGGCGGGGTGCCGCCCGGCACATAGAACCCGGTGATCAACCCGACCGTTCCGCCCACGGTGACACCGCTTCCCCGCGCGCCACCGTAAGCGCCATCGCCAATGCCAGCCAGCGCCGCAACCGCGCCGCGCAACCCGCCGCGCGCGGCGGCGAACAACGGCGCGATGTTGCGCCCGACATCCTGCTGGATGACCGCCTCGATCGCATCGATCAACGCCAGGCGGTCCCCCATCTTGCTGTCGGGCGCGCGGCGCGACGGCTACAGCGCGGCGAGCTTCGTGTTGCGCAGGTCGGTGATCAACATGCTGCCCGGCGCGTGGGTGATGCAGAACGCCGGCTTCACCGCGGCGATTACCGATTGCGGCGTCACGCCGCAGGCCCAGAACACCGGCAGTTCATCCGCCCCCACCGGCACGGCATCGCCATAATCCGGTTTGGCAATGTCCGTGATGCCGATCAGTCCCGGCAGGCCGATATGCACCGGCGCGCCGTGCACCGACGGGAAACGCGAGGTGATCTGCACCGCGCGGATCGCATCGGCCGGCTTCATCGGCCGCATCGACACCACCAGCTTGCCGCGGAACACGCCCGCCGGCACGCAGTCCACATTGGTGCGGTACATCGGCACATTGGTTCCGCAGGCGATATGGCGCACTTCGATGCCATCCTCGATCAGCGCTTCCTCGAACGAGAACGAGCAGCCGATCGCGAAGCCCACCAGGTCGTCGCGCCAGAGATGGCTGATATCGGTCGGCTCCTCGACCAGCTCGCCGTGGCGCCAGACGCGGTAGCGTGGCAGGTCGGTGCGCAGGTCGAGATCCTCACCCAGCATCGGCAGCCGTGGATCGCCGACCTCGGTCACCCCCAGCACCGGACACGGGCGCGGGTTGGCCTGCGCGAAGCGCAAAAAGTCATTCGCCAGATCCTGCGGCAGGATCACGAGATTCGCCTGCACGTTGCCCGGCGCCAGGCCCGAGGTGGCGCCGGTGAACAGACCCTGGCGCATGCGCAGCCGCTCGGCCCGGCCGCTGCTGGCGCCGATGGTGGCGAACCCGTCCATCACCCGCCTCCGGCGCGCACCGCCTGGAACTGTCCGGTGCCGAACTGGGTCCGGTTGATCGGCCCCTGGTGGTGGTCGCTGGCACTGCCCAGCGCGACGCTGCCCTGCATCCGCCCGTCGGTGATGGCGCCGTCCAACTGATAGAAGATCGTCGCCCCTTCATACCGGGTACGGAAGGTCAGATGGACGCCGTCGGCGTCGAGACTGCCGCTCACCGGACCGTCGAACTGTTGCGAGCTCTGGCTGCCGGTGATCGCACCGCCCTGCTGACGCAACGTCAGCCGATGCGACCGCTCGCCGTGCAGGAAGGACACGTGAACATCCCAGGCACCGGAGAGGTCGATCTTCGGCGCAGCCTGCGCCGGGTGCGCAACGACCGGCGCCGACAGCGCGGCGGCAAGGGCACGGCCGACCTGATCGGCCTCGCCCGGCTGAAGCCCGAACGGATCGACCTCGACCGAGTTCGCCGTGACCGCCATGTCGTCCAGCATCACGCGCGGATCGCCGTCCAGCACGCGCAGGCGCACCGCCTCGCCGTCCAGGCCGTACTTCGCCGCGTCCCACCGTACGCGCAGCCGCGGCACGCGCACCACGCCCTTCGGCGGAATGACCTCGGTGCCGACGCCCGGCAGATCGAGCCGCGCCGCGACTGCGGCAAGGTCGCTATTCCAGCGGGCCAGCTCCACCGCCGGGTCGCGATGCTCGAACCACACCTCCAGCGCGGCCAGCACGCCGATCACATCCTCCTTCGACACCTTCATGCCGCGCGCAAAGGCCTGGTGCGGCGAGGCATTGCGCCACGCCGCCTGGATCAGGTCCTTGCGGCCGAGCAGCAGCCCGCTGGTCTGCGGCCCGCGCAGGAATTTTCCCCCGCTGTAGATCACCATGTCCGCGCCGCGCGCCAGATAGGGGCTGGGCTTTTCGATATGTTCGGAAGCGGCATCGACCAGCACCGGGATGCCGCGTGGCCTGGCGCGCGCGACAAGATCCTCCAACCGCACTTGCGACTCCGCCTCCTGCGTGCCGAGCACCGCGATCATCGCCACCGGTTCGATCAGCGCCGCATCCAGATCGGCAATCGTTTCGATCTCGACGATGTGCGTGCCGACCATGCGGATCGCCTGATCGTACGAGAAGCGCTGGTTCTTCAGCATGATCACGCGGTTCACCCAGCCGTCGGTGAACGGCAGGCGCAGCATCTTCACCGGGTCGTTGCCGGCGACGCAGGCGGCGGTGGCCAGCGTCAGCGCGGCGGCGCTGCCGCAGGTGACAATGCCCAGCTCGGCGCCGGTCAGCTCCGCGATGCGGCGGCTGGCGCCTTCCATCAGTTCGTCCAGGCTGACGAACTGGCGCGACGCCTGGGCCACCGCCGCGCGCACCTCCGGCAGCATCAGGCTGCCGCTGTGCGCGGTGCGCACGCTGGCGCAGTTGATGAACGGACGGACGCCGAGCGCCAGGTAGGGATTGGTGTTGCGGTTCGCCGCCGGAACGTCGTTCATCGCCGTGCTCCCCCGTTCGCCTCAGCCCAACGCCCCTTCGCGCCGCAGCGAGCGGATGCTCGAGCGGAAGGCATCGACCGTCACCGCCATCTCGTCATCGCCGTGCGTGGCCGAGATGGTGCCCGAAGGTCCGGAATTCACGTCGACGCCGTTCACCAGCATGCCCATGCGCAGCGCGGAGGTGATGCCCTCGCCGCGCTTGGCGTTGATCATGGCGGGGATGAACGCGACGGCGTCGAAGGTGCTGGGCGTGATGTCGGCGTTGTCCGGGTTGGTGTAGACGTGGAAGCCGGAATAGGAGCCGTGCACGGCCCATTTCACGCCTTCCTCCTCCAGCACCTCGTTCATCCGCTTGCGCAACGTCTCACCGAAGGCGTTGGCCTTGGCGTTGGCATCGGTGGTGGACAGGATCTCCAGCGTGGCGATGCCGGCCGCGGCAGAGACCGGGTTGGCATTGAACGTGCCAGGATGCGCGATCTTCTCGATCCCCTTCGCCTTGGTGCGCTTGAAGTCGAGCAGATCGAGGATGTCGCGCCGGCCGCACACCGCGCCGCCCGGCAGGCCGCCGGCAAGGATTTTTGCGAGTGTGGTCATGTCCGGCGTGATGCCAAGTGCCTGTTGCGCGCCGCCCGGGGAGCAGCGGAAACCGGTGACCACCTCGTCGAAGATCAGGATGGTGCCGGCATCCTTGGTCAGCGTGCGCAGCGTGCGCAGGAACTCGGGCAGGATCGGCATGCGGCCGAAATGCGCGCCAGTCGGTTCCAGGATCACCGCGGCGATGTCGCGGTGCTGCTCGAACAGCCGGGTCAGCCCGGCGGTGTCGTTGGGGTCGCACAACAGCACGTTGTCGGCGACGCCGCCCAGCACGCCGGTTGAGGCGGAGCCATCGAAGTGGTCGTGATGCCCACTGGTCATGTGGTCATGCCAGCCATGGAAGTGGCCGCGGAAGCGCAGCAGCTTGCTCCGCCCGGTGTAGGCACGGGCCAGGCGCAGCGCCATTAACGTAGCCTCGGTGCCGGAGGAGGTGAAGCGCACGCACTCGGCGGACGGCACCATCTGGCAGACCAACTGCGCCCAGCGCACCTCCAGCTCGTGGCAGGCGCCGAAATGCGTGCCGCGATCGAGCGCGGCGTGCACCGCCGCCATCACCTTTGGGTGATTGTGGCCGAGGATCAGCGCGCCGTGGCCGCCGAAGTAGTCGACGTAGCGGTTGCCGTCGACGTCCCATTTCAACGGGCCCAGCGCATGGTCGACGTAGATCGGATAGGGGTCGAAGTTGCGGCTGTCATGCGCGAGGCCGCTGGGCAGCACGGTGCGCGCGGTCTCCGCGAGCCGGGCGGAGCCGGGTGTCATCGCTTCGTAGGTGGCGAGGATGGTGGCGTTCGGCAGCGTGGTGGTCGACATCGATCAGGGTCCCCTGGGGTCGGTTTCGGCGACTATAGCAGTGGTTCGGGCCGGTGGCTGTACCCACACGCATCACTCCCCCTCCCCTTGCGGGCTTGGGCCGCGAAGCGGACCAAGGTCGGGGGGAGGGGTTCGCGCGGCACGAGGTTTTGGTGCGACCCTGGCACCAACCCCTCCCCCCAACCCCCTCCCGCAAGGGGAGGGGGAGTTTCTGGTCTCAGATGCGGTACCGGTCATTGTAACGCTTGAGGAACTGCCGTACCCGTTCGGTGCGCGGCGCAGCGAACATCTGCTCGGGCTTGCCTTCCTCGACGATGACGCCGCCCTCCATGAACACGATGCGGTCCGCCACGTCGCGGGCAAAACTCATCTCATGCGTCACCACAATCATCGTCATCCCATCGCGGGCAAGCTGCTGCATCGCGGCCAGCACCTCGCCCACCAGCTCGGGATCCAGCGCCGAGGTCACCTCGTCGAACATCATCAGCTTGGGGTCCATCGCCAGCGCCCGCGCGATCGCCACGCGCTGCTGCTGGCCGCCGGACAGGCGCACCGGATATTCCCCCGCCTTGTCGGACAGCCCGACCAGCGCCAGCAACTCGCGCGCCCGCGCCTCCGCCTTGGCGCGCGGCACCCCCTTCACCCGCACCGGCGCGGCAACGATGTTCTGCAGCACCGTCATGTGCGGGAACAGGTTGTAGCTCTGGAACACGATGCCGATCGTCTCGCGCGACGCGGCGATGTCGCGCTCGGACATGCGCTGGCGCTGGCCGGAGCGGGGGTCGATGCGATAGCCGATCGGCGCGCCGTCCACCGTGACGGTGCCCTGCTGATAGTCCTCCAGCAGATTTACGCAGCGCAGCAGCGTGGTCTTGCCGGAGCCGCTGGGGCCGATCACCACCACCACCTCGCCCGCCGCGACCGACAGCGAGACGCCGCGCAGCACCTGGTTGGCGCCAAAACTCTTCACGACGCCGGTCATCGTCAGCATCGGCCGCGGCGCGGCTTGCGGGGCGCCGATCACCGGGGGGTCAGTGACCAACGAGGGAGCGTCGCTCAAGGTATCGTCCATACAGGGCCAGGGTGTAGCAGATGCAGAAATAGATCAGCGCGGCACCAATGAAGATCTGGAACGGTGCCAGCGTGCGCTCCACCACTTCGCGGCTGGCCATCGTCAGCTCCCACAGCCCGACGATGGAAACCAGCGAGGTGGCCTTCACCAGGCTGACGCACTGGCTGACGAAGGGCGGCGCGGCCAGGCGCAGCGCCTGCGGGAAGATGACGATGCGCAGCATCAGATGGCGCGTCATGCCCAGGCTGCGCGCGGCGTCCCACTGCGCCTGGGGCAGGGATTCGATGCCGGCACGGAACACCTCGCTCATGAAGGCCGCATAGTACAGCGACATCACCAGCACGACGCCCCAGAACGGCGGCAGGTCGATGCCGGTCAGCGGCAGCAGGTAGTAGACGAAGGTCAGCAGCACCAGCAGCGGAATGCCGCGCACGACGAACAGGTAGACCTGCAACACCGCGCGCGCCATCGGCCGGCCGAACACGTGCACCAGGGCCAGCACGACGCCGAGCGCGGTCGCCGGCAGCACGGCGGCGCCGGCCATCAGCAGCGTCATGCCGGCGCCGCGGAACAGGTACCAGTAGCTGTGCAGCAGGGGTGCGAGCATCTTCATTGCGCGAATGCCAGCCGGCGCTCCGTGACCTTGCCGATGAAACCGGCGATCGAGGTCAGCACCAGATAGATGATGGCCGCGCCGGCGAACACGTCATAGGTGTTGGCCGAGGATTCCACCCAGACCTCGGCGACCTTCATCATCTCCATCACCGCGATGGCGGCGACCTGGGAGGTATCCTTGATGATGGAGATCGCCTGGTTGGTCATCGGCGGAATCACGCGTGCGATGACCTGCGGCATGATCACGGTGGTGTACAGGGTCCAGCGGCGCATCCCCAGCGCACGCCCGGCCTCGTACTGCCGCTGGCTGACCGATTGCAGCCCGCCGCGGTAGATTTCCGCGACATAGCCGCCGTTCTGGATGCACAGCGCCAGCAGGCCGGACATGAATCCCGACAGCGGAAAGCCACCCATCGCGAAGCCGAAATAGATGATGTAGAGCTGGATCAGCAGCGGCGTGTTACGCACGGTCTGGATGTAGGCGCCGGCGATCCAGCCGAGCGGTCCATGGTTGGTCCGTGCCAGCGCCACCAGCAGGCCCCAGACCAGGCAGATCAGGAATGTGAGGACCGAAAGCTCCGCGGTGATCACGGCGCCGCTGAGCAGCGCCGGGATCACGCGTGCCAGGAAATGCAGATCGGCCAACACGTCCCACGCCGGCTAATGCTGGTTCACATCATACGAGCGTTGCGGGGGCGGATCCTTATGCAGCCATTTTTGGTACAAGGTGGTGTAGAGCGGGTAGCGCGAGCCGAAGCGCAGCTCGCGCACATAGGTATCAAGATACAACCACCATTTGAAATCGCCCGGCTTCAAGTAGATCGAATCGTTGGAGACGATGGCGAACTCGGTGCCGGTGGCATCAAGTGCCACCAGATCCTTGTTCTCGCCGGCATAGAAATCAGCAATTGGCTTGTCGATCGTGAGCGCGGTGGCGCGGCCGGTCTTCACGGCCAGAAACAGCGCCGAAGGGCTGTCCAGCAGAAGCTGCGTCACGTTCGGCAGCACCCGCTTCGTCCGCTCGATGGCCGGCGGGACGTTCAAAACCGCGTAGGAATATTTCGGATCGTTCAACTGTGTGACCTTGGTGATATTCGCATCCCGCCGGGCCAGCGTTACTGGGCTGGAGTCAACGTAGGGATAGGTGAAGGCGATGCGGATCGCCCGATCCGGAAAGATCGTGGTCGAGCAAAGGCCGAAATCGATCTTGCCGGACAGCGCCGCCGGGAATCGCCCGTCGGACTGCAGCACGACGAACTCCACTTTGTTGGCATCGCCCAGCAGATCCTTGGCGATTGCATGCGCCAGGTCGATCTCGAACCCGACCAGGTTGCCGCTGTCATCGACGAAGGCGAGCGGCGGCGAGGTGCTGTAGGTGCCGACGATCAGCTTGTCGCGTTTCAGCACGACGTCGAGCTGGGATTCCTGCGCCGATGCCGGCGGCACCGCAGATGCCGCGACGAGAGAAAGCACGAGTGCCCCGATCAGGATCATCAGTCGTTTCATGTCAGCCCCCGGTTTGCCATCCCGCGCCATGCCCGGACGCGGGATCATTGACCCACCCTAGCAAATCGCCGTGCGAACGCCACAGTCGGCATGGCAGCGATCGCCGCCATGCCGACTGTGGCGTTCGCCCCCCTCTCTCTCACCCATTCAAAAAGAGGGTTCCAAGGCATGCCACCGGGCTGTGATGTCCGTTTTCAAGGGTAGCGGACGCAAAATCCCACTGGGCTTCTTGTCCGGGTTTTTGCCTCTGATGCAGGCATG
>Ga0209415_10004389_pt1 | contig 25853 bp, 12 predicted proteins | sample PeaSoiSIISIP2007_FD_187696 | JGI IMG/M metagenome (GOLD analysis project Ga0209415, IMG submission 187696) | Peat soil microbial communities from Weissenstadt, Germany - SII-SIP-2007 (SPAdes) (version 2) | ecosystem: Environmental > Terrestrial > Soil > Wetlands > Peat | place: Germany... | reverse complement strand
CGGACCGACAAGGCCCTCGACGATCTGGCCCGCATGTTCAATCCAAACATCCGGGGGTGGATCAACTACTACAGCCAGTTCTACAAGTCGGCGCTCTACAACAGCTTGCGCCGGATTGACTTCCACCTGAGGAAATGGGCACGCCGCAAATACAAGCGCTTCCGGCATAAGCCGAAAGCCGCGCGTGAGTGGCTCGCCCGGATCGTCAGGGCCAACCCAACGCTTTTCGCGCATTGGCCGCTTCTGCATGCGACACGGCCGGATGCTGGGAGCCGGATGAGCTGAGAGGTTCACGTCCGGTTCTGAGAGAGCGCGGTGGTGAAACTCCGTCGCGCCATTCGGCCCGGGAGGTTGCTTGGTCGCTTCGCTCCTGGCAAGAAAAAGTGGGGATTTGTGACGGGAATGCGGCGAAAATCCTAATTCTCATTCACGGCGGGTCGGCCGTCGCCGGCCGGTGGTCGACTCGCGATGGCGGGGGATGGCCGACGTTTCCAGTCAGGCCGGAAATGCTCTAGCGCCTGTGCGCCAGTGCGAGGCCGACCCCGGCGCCGATCAGCAAGCCGCCCGACAACCGGTTGCGCAGCCTGCCACGCATCGCCAGCACGCGGCGGGCGCGGCCGGCTGCCAGCGCCCAACCGGAGTCGAGCGTGATGGCAACCAGCAGAAAGCTGCCGCACAGCAGAGCCAGTTGCGGCCAGATCGGACGGTCGGGCACGATGAATTGCGGGAAGAAGGCGCCGTAGAACAACAGCGTCTTCGGGTTGGTGAGCGAGATCAGAAAACCCCGCAGCGCAATCGCGCGGACCGAGCGCGGCTGTGGTCTGGTACGGGTGAGGTCCAGCGGCGGCGCGCGCCACTGCCGGACGCCGAGCACCAGCAGATAAGCGACGCCGAGCCAGCGCAGCCACGCGAACCATGTAGCCAGCCCGCCAAGCAGCGCGGTGAGGCCGAACACGGTTAAGCCGAGTTGCAGCACGATGGCGGCACTGGTGCCGGCCACGGTGAGCAGACCGAAACGCGTACCGTAGGCGATGCTGTTCGCCACGATCAGCGAGACGTTCGGCCCGGGGATCAGTATCAGCACGACGGTCGCCGTGATGAAGCCCAGATAAAGCGGCAGCGACATTGGCATCCTGCCTCGGGTTGGCGGCACAGCATGCACAATGCCGGCGGGAAGGGAAGCCGCGCCGGGCGGGGGGGCGCGAGACCACCGCCGCCATTCCGCCGCGCCGCGCGGTTCGGGCGGCGCGTGACGAACCGCTGGCCAGTCGGCACGACGGGACAGTCGCGCGGCTTCCCGGGGGTTCAAGTTCTGTTGCGATCGAGGACAGGGCGCGGCGCGTATGCGGACTTGATCGACGCCAGCAGGATGCCGGCACCGATCAGGGCGATACCGACTGCGTGATACGCACGGAAGCGCTCGCCCAGAAACACCACGGCGAGGACGCTGCCGAACAGCGGCATCAAATGCCAGGACTGACTGGCCCGCGTTGCGCCGATCAGCTCGATGCCGCGGTTGAAGAACAGGTAGGCGATGAACGACGGAAACACCGCGATATACGCCATGGCGAGCCAGGCCAGCGGGCCGCCCTGGATGCGGCCGCCCAGCACCGTTTCCGAGACGTAGAACGGCAGGATCATCATCGATCCGATGCCCATAGTGGCCACCAGGAAGCTCAGCGGATGGGTTTGCGGCCGGCGGCGGAACATTGCCGCGTAGACGCCGTAGATCGCCATCGCCGCCAGGATCCAGACGTCGCCGCGATTGAGCGACAACCGCAGCAGGGTCTCGACCGAGCCGTGCCCCGCGATGGTCGCCACACCAAGCAGCGACACCAGCACGCCGGCGGCTTGCCACGGCGTGGGCCGCTCGCCGAACAGCGCGAAGGCCCACAGGATGATGATCAGCGGCCCCGCCGATTGCAGCAGCAGCACGTTGAGCGCGGTGGTGCTGGCGAGGCCGATATAGGACATCGTGTTATAGGTGGCGATGCCAGTGGCAGAGAGCAGCAGCAGCATGCGCCAGTGGCGCTGCAGGACCGGAGCGTCGTGCTTGAGATAGGGCCAGGCGAAGCCGACGGCGACGAGAAACGCTCCGGTCCAGCGCCAATAGGCGAGCGCGATCGGCGGCACCAGCCCGGCCACACCGCGGCCGAGCACGATGTTTCCCGCCCAGAACAGGTTGGCCAGGATCAGGAGTATCCAGGCGGAGTTCCACACGCGGGTCATGTTCATCCGTCATTGTGAGAAGCGGGGCAAGGAACCAATCCCCCGCTTGATGCGCGACGCGCAGGGAAACATGACATGGAGGGTGGGTCACGCGGGGAGTGGGGCGCCGGCCAGGCGGGAGATTGCTTCGCGTTCGACTGGTGGGTGCCAGTCGAAGTGCCGCCTCAGTCCCGGACGCCGAGCAACTCGCGCTTCAATCGGTATGTCGGCGGCTCACGGCCAATGAAGGTGGCGAGCATTATCTCGGCGAAGTGCGGATCGGTAATGTTGCCCATCGGCCGTCCGTTGAGTGTCACGTTGACGCCGTTCGGGGTAAATAGCAGTGTGGTCTCGTCGCCCTCGTGCATGGATGGAACCGCCGCAAGAAATCGCTGCACGTCGTAAGGATCAAGGTAGCAGGGTGCTTTGCAATTCTTGTCAAAACCGTCTTGCCATGCCTCTCGGGCGTTCTCCGCACTCACATCACGGAGGAACCGTATGTCGAGCAACTTCCGCTGCGGAGAGTGCAGGATCGCATCAGGATTGTCGCTCTGCTGTTCCAAATACAGACCTGCCACATAAACATGAATGGCAAATACGGAAAATGTACGGAGTCCGACGCCATTCAACCGCATGTTGGTGCCGTCCACCACTCGCGTGTCTGGCATCCACACGCCGTCCAGGTCTGCCGCATGGGCGACAGACAGGGAGGTCAAGGCAACGGCAGTCAAGATCAATCCACCGACCGAGGCTTCGCTGTACCGCATGGCGTTATTCTTCACGCCGTTCTTGCTTCTGTCAACAGCTCCGCAAGCTTCGCTATGAAGCGTTGATTGGTTGCACCGCCGCGCACGAGGTCGACTGCTGCAAAGATGGCTTCCGCCATCCAGACCCTACCAAGGGAGGCCACTGGATTGCCAGATATGCCGTGTTGTCATCACAGGGCACCGCAACCGATTATTGTAACGCTGCGATCCGTCCGGCAGCGACGCCGCGAGTTTGTTGCCACAGCAGCCTTCCGGCAGATGCGGCACGACGTCCATGTCTGAAAGCCCGGGCTCCGGCAGGAAGCCAACTCAGGTGATGGACGTCCGCCGTGGGCCGGTCCGGCCGTAGAAACTCAGCCGGTCCCATCCGGCTGATTCTTTCCCGTAAACCGGCAGAGCCGGAACCAATAAGACTGGTGTAGCCCCCCGAGTGTCATCTGGCGGGGGCGCCATGGGCCGATCTCTGACGGATCGCTACGACGATCGGATCGCCGGGGTGCTGTCCTGCCACGACCGCCTGGTGATCACCGGGACGCTGCCCGGAGTTTGCCATGCGGACGGGATTACCTGGTATCTCAATGCCCGGGGTATCCGCATCTTCGACTACCCCGAGTTCGCCAAACCACTGCGCGATCGTGTGCGTGACTGCGCGGCGACGCTGGCAGCCGAAGCAGGGCTGACGATAGAGCACCTCGGCAAGGGCAATATCCGCAAAGAGGATCTGGTCGCGCGGGTTCTGAAGCAACGCGGCGATCACCCCGGGCTGGTGCAGATCATCTCGGCCATGGAAGCCTGCGGTGCTTATCAGCCCTGGCACGACAAGAATACGCACAAGACCTTCATCCGGCCGGACAGTGGCTAGTGCCTGCACTATTATTTCTACTCCGGGGATGCCTGGTACGGGCTGATCTACCTGCGGGTGCCCACCTGGGCGCCGTTCCGCCTGCAATTCTACTGCATACGATCTACCTTTGCGGCCAACGCAAAAAGTCGGGCAGAATTTTGAAGTTCTGCGGGCCTGACCAAGGCGCTAACGGAGAAGCTCGCCTTAATCGTGCGTGTATTCATCCGCTACGACGCGGTCGAAACGCTGACTCCAGCGTTTGTCCGGCCAATGATAGTCGGCCCGCCCCTCGGCGGGCCAATAGACGGCGGTGTAGACCGTCGTGAACCCCGCCCGGCGAGACGACAGTGGCGGCTCGAAGAATCGGGCGACCAGATCTTCCAACCGCACGGTTGGGTCTTACAGCTCGGCTCACGCGAGCCCAGGCTGACTGATCGGGGCTATAGCGTCTTCAGGTATTCCAGCAGCGCGCGTTGGTCCGCCTCCGACAGACCCGTACCATAAAGGTGGCCGGTGTTGGCGTTGCCTGGCAGTGCCGTGTCGAACAGGCGCCCGGCCGCCGCGGCATCCGCGCCGTCGCTGACGAAGCCGACGCGCGCCTGATCGTAGACATCATAACCGACATAGAACGTCTTCGGCCGCTCGGCAGGAGCATGCAGCAGGTCGGCGAGCGTCGGCACCGACCCATTGTGCAAATACGGCGCGCGGGTCCACAGCCCGTCCAGCGCCTGCGCCATATAGCCGCTGGTCTTGCGGAAATGCGAGTAGTGCCAGTCATAGTCGTCGAGACCATTGAAGCCGTCACGCGCCTGCGTGGTCCAGGAGTCGAAGCGGTGGCGGTCGGTGCCAAGCCAGCCGATCGGGATCGGCTCGCCGGTCTTGTCGCCGCCGAATGCGTGGCACTCGGCGCACTGCGTTCGGAAGATCGGCTCACCCTGCGTGGCGAGCGTGCGGTCGATCGGAAACGGATAGGGCGGCGGCTTGAGATCGCCGATCCAGCCCTGCAGCCGCGCCAGGCCGGCAAGATCGATGGTGCGGTTGGTGGCACCATTCCCGATGCCGGAATTGAGGAAGATCTCGGTCAATGACGTGTTCAGCCCGTCACGGTGCAGGCCGAAATTATGGCGCGCGTTCCAGTTCCACAGCGGCACCATGCGCGCTGCCCCGATCGTGCCGTCCCACGGCAGGTGGACCAGTTGCACCTTGGCGGGATTGAACGGATCGACGCGGCCAGGGCCCCAGTCCGGCACCGTGTCCATCCACCACAGCTGGCTCCGCTGCGCCAGCAGGGCGCTGCGCAATTGCGGAATGATCAGCAGGCGCAGCAGCAGCCGGTCGACCACCGACAAATTGTGCACATGCTCTATCGCCGGGATCAGAATGTCGGGCGTGAAGCGTGGATCGGCCGCGGTGGCGAACAGGAAGCGGAAATAACGTTGCAGGTCGAGCGTGCTGTTCGGCGCACCGATCAGCAACTGGCGTGGCTCGGTCGCGCTCGCCCGCACGCTGCCGATATGGCAGAGGCCGCAATTGAGACCAACGCGCGGGAAGCCAACCGTCTCCACCGGCAGGCCGATGGGGGTTGCGTGGTCTTTCTCCCACAGGAAGCCGAAGGCCGCGTAACCGCCGGTTCCGCCGATGCGATCGGCGAAGACATCGGGCAGCACGGACCACACCCAATAGGGCAGGCCGTTCGCTGCCTCCACCCCGACCGAGCCGTATTTGAAATATTCAACGACCGAGTCGTAATGGCTGCGTTCCTCACGCAGCAGCTTGTACCACGCGGCCGCGCCCAGCAGCGTCACGAGCAGCAATGCCGCCAGGAGGAGGCTGCCGCGCCGGCCGGGTCGTATCATCACGCCGGTGCGGGAACGACGTTCTCGGCGTCGCGCAGCAGCCGCACCAGCAGGATCAGCTCGATGATACCGAATGTGGCGTCACCGATGCCCAGTCGCGCGAAGCCAGACGGCATGTACCCCAGAGCGACTCCGATGAAAAACGTGCTCGCCGGCACCAGCCGCCCGATCACCAGCAGCCAGGCATTGGCGCGGTAGCGGTACGGATTATGTGCCGCCGGGATGTAGAAGCAGCTCAGGATCGTCAGCAGGATCGAGTAGTTGTAGATCCACACCGTCGAGGCGACCGCACCCAGCCCGAACAGATTAAGCAACGACGCGGTGTTGAAGAAGACGGCCCAGACCGCGAAGCTCCAGTTCGCGAGCACGCCGAGCCAGACCACGATGGTGAACAGCCGAAGGTTGGTGCACATGGGCCGTGTCCTTGCCTCTGTGGCTACAGCGTCTTGAGGTATTCCAGAAGGGCGTGCCGGTCCTGGTCCGATAGCGCGGCACCGTAGATATGCCCGGCGTTGGAATTGCCCTTCTCCCGCGTGTCGAACTTGATGAACGGACGGGTGGCGTTGCCGGGCGCGTCAGTGGCGAATCCGACTCGCGCCTGATCATACACATCATTGCCGGCGTAGAACGTGACCGGCCGCTGCGCGACCGGCTTCATAAGGTCATCCAGCGTCGGCACCGAGCCGTTGTGCAGATAGGGCGAACGCAGCCAGATGCCCTCCAACGAGTGGTTGGCGTAGCCGTTGGTTGAGCGGAACCGGTGGAACGCCCAGGGCTGCCCGGCGCCGATCGTGTTCATGCGGGCAGCCATCGCCGGGTCGAACGCCAGGTTGCGCTCCGGGTCGGTGCCGATCTGGGCCAGCGGCGTGACGGTGCCGAAATGCTCCCCGGCCGGATCGTGGCAGGAGGCACACAGTTTCTCATAGATCGGCTTGCCGCTGGCGGCGAGCGCCATGTCGATCGGGAACGGATAGCGCGGCGGCGGCAGCCACATCAGCCAGTTCTTGATGCGGTCCAGACCGGCAAAGTCGAAGCTCGGCGGATCCAGCACGACGCCCGCGCCGATCGCGGCGCTCAGGTTGCGCTCCTGCAGCGAGTCGTTGTTGCCGTCCCAGTGATGCCAGATCCCTTCCTGCGACGCCTGGTTCCACACCGACATGAAGCGCGCTGTGCCAACCGAATGGTCGTTCGTCATGTCAAGGTTGAACAACAGGACCTTGTAGGGGTTAAAGGTATCGACGCGGCCAGCACCCCAATCGGGGCGTCCGGCGATAATTGAATCGAATTTCGCGCCCTTCTCGGCCAGCGCGGTTCGGAGTTGCGGCACCACGACGAAGCGGTAGGTCAGCCGATCGAACCAACTCAAGGAGGTGTATTTGCTGATCGCCTTCAATACGTTGCCGGCGGTGAAGTCAGGGCTCCGCCCGCAGGCGAACAGGAACTTGAAGTAGCCCATCAGGTTGAGCTGGTGTGCCGGCCCCGTGGGAATCACCATCGGTTCGGCGTCTGCGGTCGCACGCACCACGGAAGTGTGACACAGCGCGCAGTTCGGACCGACGATGTCGACCGGGCCGATGCGACGCATTGAGAAGCCGATCGGCGTCAAATGCCCAGGCTCCTGAATAACACCCAGGCTGGCGTAGCCACCGGGCAGCTCGCTGGGACAGATGTCAGGCAGCACGCGAAACACCCAGTACGGCACGCCCTCCACATCGCTGCCGATCGAGCCGTATTTGAAATACTCCTCGTCGTTCGCGTAGTTGACCGGTCGGTTGATACGCGAGACCTGCAGCACGAAGGACAGTGCGATCGCCGCCAGCACAACGATAACGGCGACGGTGATGATGCCCTTCCGGCCCGCCGCGCGCTCGACCCGGTCAACGGCGGTCAGGTCGTCTGGCGCGTTGGTCATGGCAGGCTCCTTTCGGCGACGGCGGTGGCCACCGGGGGTGGGGTCTCACGGTAGACCGAGACGATCTCGTCCACCATGGCCTGGTAGTCGGAAAATCGACTGAGTTCGTAGCAGCCAAGCGGGTGTTTCGGCGCGTTGAGCAAGCATTTGTTGCAGTGGGTGCAAGGCCGGTCCGGCACGTCGCGGCCGGCGCGCCAGTGGTCCAGCAGGTCGTGGTTGGCAAGCAGTGCACGCGCCATCGACACGGCATCGAAATCGCCGCGCTGGATATGGTCGGCGATCATGCTGGCATGCTGCCAGCCGCCGGTACTGATCACCGGGATCGACACCGCCTGCTTGATCGCGCGCGCCGACTCGGCGCCGACTCCCTCGACCGGCTTGCCCCATTTCTGGCGGAACCAGATCAGATAGAACAGCGGCCGCAGCACACGGTAACGGAACAGGAAATAGTTGCGCAGCGTCCGCGTGCCGCTGGACAGCATGGCGTCGTAGTTGCGCGTGATCGTGTCGAAGGCGAAGCCGCCGGGCGGGTTGAGCGGATGCGGAAACAGGCTGCCCATGGAGACATGCAGTGCGTCTGCGCCGTGTTGCTCCACCCATTTGCAGATCTGGATGCTCTCCTTCAGGGTGTTGCCACGTCCTTCCGTCGGGATGACGTTGTTGTAGTCGATCGCGCTGATCTTCACCTGCAACTGGAAGTCGCGGCCGACCTTGGCGCGGATCGCATCAATGATGTCCAGCAGGAAGCGGGCACGATTCTCCAGGCTGCCGCCGTACTCGTCCTTGCGGTCGTTGATGCCGGAGCTGAGGAACTGGGTGATCAGATAACCGTTGGCGCCGTGCAGTTCGACACCGTCCAACCCGGCCTCACGGGCACGACGCGCGCCGTCCGCGAACGCGGCAATGGTTTCCTTCACCTGTGCATGCGTCATCGCCTGGCAGGGGAAGCCGTGCAGCGACTCCTTACGGCTGGTGGAGCTGAGTGCGATGCGATTCTCGTTATACAGCCCCGGCATGTCCTGCTGCCGCCCGGAATGGCTGAGCTGCATGATGAACTTGCAGTCATAGGCGTGTACCGCCTTGCCCAGTTGGTGCCAGAACGGGATGAACTCGTCGGTATGAATGGTGGCGTAGTTGGGCAGGATGCGCCCATGCATGGTGACCGGCACGAAAGAGGAGATGATGCCGCCGATGCCGCCGCGGGCGAATTTCGTTTCCCAGTTGATGCGCGTTTGCGTGCCGGAGCCGTCCTCGTTGTCCCAGCGGCCGGAGAGGCTGGACCGCAGGATGCGGTTCTTGATCGTCACGTTACCCAGGTTCAGTGGCTGGAAGATCGCATCGATGCCCATCTTGATTTTCTCCCCCCTTCTGACACCCCATTGGGGCGCACGGCGGCATTTTGCGGTCAGGATTTGTCTGGCTTGGAGTCTGCTTTCGCGTCGGCGGTCTGCCGCACCTGTCTGTCAGCCTCGGCGAACAGAGCAGGAAGCGTGAGGGCACCGGATGCCAGCTTCATGGCCTCGGTTTCGCCAAGCTGTCGGTAGCTCTCGAACTGGCTCTCGGTGAAGAATTGGTCGGCCGTCGAATCGTGCGGGAAGTCGGGGTCGCCGTTGAGGTAGGCGCGAACATCCATCGTCATGTACGGTGGGTCGGTCGGTTTGAGGTAGATCAGCCGGCCGCGCAGATCGCTCTCCGGATAGGTGATGGTGGCGCACGCGAAACTGCGGAACGGCGTCGCCGGCTTGGTGCGCGAGCCGATGCCGACCGGAGGATCGAACTCGATCTCGACGTCGAAGTCGATGCGAACCTTGCGGATCGCGCTGCCAAGATCGTCGAACGAAGCTGTGGGATCCGCATCGGCATCGACGACCACGATGTAGCGGCAGCGACGGCGGACCATTTCGTACAGGCCGAGGTTCTCGAAATGGCCGCCATCGCTCAGATAGACGGCCTTGCCCCGATCGTCCGTCAGCCCAAGCAGCTCACGCGTCAAGGTCAGCAGCGCATTCGGCGGCTTGGCTTGCAGCAGCTCACCTGTTGAAGCGGTCGCCGGGTTCGGCAGCCAGGCGCCCAGCCTGACGTTGAACAACGTCATCAGGAAGGCGGTGGCCGGCGAGGAGTGGTAGCCCATGTTGGGACTGAACGCGGCACCGGACAGCGTCATCGCGGTACCAAGCGTGATGCCCTGGGCGGGATCATCCGGTCCGGTCTCCTTCTCGTTGCCCGCATAGGCGGCCGTACGCACGTAAGCACCGCGCACCGGCAGACCGGCTGCCGCGTCCTCGGACCGGTGCAGATAGGCGCCGCCGCACGTGCACGGGGTGACGGTGAAGCTTTCGCCCTTGCGCTCGGTCCAGGCGGTGTTGCGCCCGGCCACCAGGTTGAGCGTGACGTTGACCACAGGAAACAAAGCGCGCCTGGTGCCGGTGGGCGGATGCAGGTCGGTCATGCGCGGATTGTCGTTCGGGTCGATGCCGGTAAATCCGTCCGGCGTGCGGTCCGGGCGCGCCGAGCCAAGAAAGGCCCGCACCAGCCGGGAGCGATACACCGCATGCATCGAGAAGCGGTTGACGTTGATGTGCCGCCCGAACCCCAGGGCAAGCAACGCGGCGACCACCAACAGCACCAGGTCGGCCAACAGGTGGCCGCCGGTGAGTATCGCGCCGAGCCGTGCCAGCAGCATGAACAATGCGGCGGCGAAGACCGCGGCGATCAGGTCGATCAGAAGACTGATCGACAGCACGAAGCTGGCGCCACCGGTGGCCTGGCCGTTGCCGGGCACATCCTTGGTGATCTTGCCGAGATACGCGGCGAGCGGTCCGGTCAGCAGACCGAATGCGCTGATCAAGAATGGCACGAAGTCCGTATTCCACCCATCCAGCACCCAGTGCGGCAGGATCAGGCATATCGCGGCGAACACCGCCCAGATCAGTGCCGGCACCGCCTTTTCGCCGCTCAGCCGCGCCAGCCATTCACGATCAAGATCGCCACGGAACGCCTCGGTCCGCAACGCGACATAGGTAAAGGACTGTATGAGATGCGCCAGCGTAACAGCGAGCGGACCGAGCACCGCGATGACCCAGGGATCGCGCGCGATCCCAAAGCTGAGCGCCAGCCACAGCACCTTCGCGGCGGCCAGCGATGCCAACGTCCACCAGCCGAAATTGTGCCAGAGCAGCTTGCGATCCTGGCCGCCGGCACGTGCGAGTGCCAACAGAAAGGCCAGCTCCGTAACAACGAAGCCGAGCAGCGGGATCACGTCCCCCAGCACGGCTTCGCCGGGCATGACCGGGCGCAGCCAGGGTGCGGCGACCAGCGGCACCAGTACCGACCACAACGTGAGTGGCACCACCACGCGCCAGGGCACAAAGCCAGTCTCGCGGCCGCGCCGGGTCGCTTCAGGGAAGCCGTGGCTGGGCAGGTGCTCCGCGCCATTATAGACGCCGATACCCAGAGAGAGCAGCGCGATCAGCAGCAGCGGCCAGCTCCAGACGGGACCAATCGCCACCAGCAGGTCGGCATAGAGGCCGGGCAGCAGTGCCAGCGCAAACAGCGCCGGGAAAAAGATCAGCCAGTTCACCAGGACATTGCGCACCCACAGCACGATGCCGGCCCAGGTGTCCGGCGAGGCCAGGCCAGGACGCGGTGCCAGGAAGTCCGTGTAGCGCCGCAGCGCGTCCAGCTCTGCTGGCGCCGTCCTGGCGGCCAGCAACGCCTGCACCCGCGCGGCATCGCCGCCATGCTCGCGCAACAATGCCGTCAACCAACCGCCGATGTAACCGCCGCCCGATACCATGGAGAGATACTGGAAGCTGGTCAGCAATCCGTGGCGCGCCAGCGCCCGCAGCACGCCGAGGGAGAATGCGGCGCTGCGAATGCCGCCGCCGGACAGGCACAACGCCGCCTGGTCTTGGTGCAGTGCCGCGTCGTAGTAGGCGTGCAACGACGCATCGGGGCCCTGCGCGGTTGCCGCGGACCGCCGCTGGTTATGGATCGCCTCGAACTCATCCCACAAAGCACCAGCGAGCGTCGAAACCGGACGCGGCTCGGGCTCACGCTGGCGTCGTCGCTGCGCGCTCATTAACCGAGTATGACGGCGGCGCCGGTTGTTTTGCAATGGGGACCGCCAGAAAAAATGACTCAAACGCAGGTTTATCTGCCATTTTGACAAACGCGTGGTCGCACCCTTACGGTGGTGTCGATTCGCTGAACGGATATCCAGCGCGGCCGTGCATGAATCGCGACGTATTGTGATAAGAACGTGAATCGGTCGACAAACGGGGGAATGATGCGGCGCACAATCCTGATTCTGGCCGGGCTGGTGGTGCTTGGCATCGTGGTGTTCATGCTGCTCCGCAACAACGGGCCGCAGCCCGGGCACGTGCAGGATGAGGCGATGCGCGCCGGCCGACCGGCCAGTTCGTTTCCCGCTGCCGCCGAGGACTATTTCCACGACATGGACGGCGGCGTGCAGCTCGACGAAGACGAGATCAAGGGCCGCAACATGTGGCTGGTCTGGACCGGTGGCAACGACCGGTTCTGGGACACGCTAATCCAGGACGCCTTCGGAACCTTCGACCTGCTGAAAACGATCTCGTCGGTCCCCGGACAGAAATTCAGTCGCGACAACCGCTGGGCGTATTTCGGCATTGTCAATGAACCCTGCTTCGACAAGCCGAGCCAACCCGACCCCAGCCATTTTGGCCTCTGGCTCGATCAGCGACGCGCCGACTGCCCGCCCGATCCATTCGCAGACGCAGCCAAATATCCTGGTGTCAAGCTGGGTGCGCGCGGCAGCGCCGGACTGCCGGTGGGTTCCTACTACGGCGAACCGACCGGGATCGTCGGCCTGCGGCTGTTTCCCAATCCGGATTTCGACGACGCGGCGCGGCGTCGCTGGGACCCCGTGCGCTTTTACAACGATCCAAGCTACTACTTGCAGAAGGACCTCGTGCGTCCCTATCGTGTCGGCATGGCGTGCAGCTTCTGCCATGTCGGTCCCAGCCCGACCAACCCGCCGGCTGATCCCGAACATCCGCAGTGGTCAACCCTGAATTCGACCGTCGGGGCGCAGTATTTCTGGTTCGACCGCGTGTTCGTATGGAACGCCGATCAGTCCAACTACATCTTCCAGCTGCTGCACACCTATCAGCCCGGCGCGCTCGACACCTCGCTGGTTTCGAGCGACGGCATCGTCAATCCGCGCACGATGAACGCGATCTACAATCTCGAGCCACGGCTCCTGCACGCGAAGCCGTTCGGTCGCGAGCTGCTCACCGGGGGCCAGCTCAACAACAAGCAGTTCAACGATTTCATCTCCTCCGGCCCGCTGCCCGGCTTGTACGAGAAACCGTACGTCTATACTCCGCGCGTGCTGAAGGACGGATCGGATTCGGTCGGCGCACTGGGCGCGCTCAACCGTGTCTATCTCAATATCGGCCTGTTCAGCGAGGAGTGGCTGCTGCACTTCAGCCCGTTCGCCGGGGGCAAGCGGATGAGCCCGATCCGCATTGCCGATGCGGAGCGCAACTCTGCGTACTGGCAAGCCACAGAGCACCAGACCATTTATATGGGGGAGTTCCTGCTGGCGGCCGGGAAGCCCGATCGCCTGGCCGACGTGCCTGAACTGCGCGCGCGCTACCTGACCGCCGACGCTGCAACGCTCGACCGCGGCAAGACGGTGTTCGCCGAGCGCTGCGCCCGCTGTCATTCGAGCAAGCTGCCGGAGCCGCTGGAGGGCATGCAGGGGCCGGGCGCCGAGAACTGCAACGGGCCGAACTACCTGTCCTGCTGGAACCGCTATTGGGCCTGGACCAAGACCGACGAGTTTAAGCAGAAGATGCTGACGATCGTGCAATCGCCCGATTTCCTAAAGGACAATTACCTCTCGAGCGAGTTCCGCGTACCGGTGACGCTGCTGCAGACCAACGCTTGCAGTCCGCTGGCGCGCAATGCGTTGGCCAACAACATTTGGGACAATTTCTCCTCGCAAAGCTACAAGGATCTGCCCTCGGTGGGACAGATTACCGTGCAGGACCCGTTCACCGGCGAGGATCGCAAGTTCACCATGCCCGCCGGCGGGCGCGGCTTCACACGGCCGCCCTCGCTGATCAGCCTGTGGTCGACTGCGCCGTTCCTGCTCAACAATACGGTCGGCCCGTTCGACGAGAATCCTTCGGTCCCTACCCGCATGCGGGTGTTCCAGGCCAGCATCGAGCAGATGCTATGGCCGGAACGGCGGACGCACGATGATGTTCTGGGCAGCAAGGGCGTTGGCCTGATCCAACGCACGACCGCGACAAGCTGGTTCAAGCTGCCGGCCGGATTTCTGCCCGGCGCGGTGACGGCACTGCGCGGACCGCTGGGGTGGCTGCTTCCCGGTGCATTCGCGGCAAACGGTGACCTGCAGATCGGCCCGATCCCCAAGGGCACGCCCGTGGATCTGCTCGGCAATTTCGATCCACTGCCAGAGGATCCGGGCCTGGTCGCCGGTCTCTCGCGGGTCTGGAAGCTGCTCGGACTGGGCCTGCGGCTGCGGCATGACATGGCGGCGATGCCGGCCAACGCCGACGACGCCACCGCGGCACGCATCTTTGCCCCGCTGGGGCGCGAACTGTATGAGCTCAGCGTCTGCCCCGATTATGTGGTCAATCGCGGACATTATTTCGGTACAGACCGGTTCTCCGAGGAGCCCGGCCTGAGCGATCCCGACAAGCGTGCGCTGATCGAATTCCTCAAGACGTTCTGAGGGTGTTACGGGCATGCAGCTGGCGCACCCCGAACCGCCCGACACCTACGACTACATCGTGGTTGGCTCGGGCGCCGGCGGCGGCACCGTGGCGGCACGGCTGGCGGAGGCGGGCTTCCACGTGGTGCTGCTGGAGGCCGGAGGCGATCCGTACGAGCTGTCAGGCGGTGACCCGCTTGAGCCGCGGGAAGACCGCCTGCCCGACGACTACGAAGTGCCGGCATTCCATCCGTTCGCCTCGGAGAATGATGCCATCTCCTGGCATTTTTTCGTGCACCACTATGCCGACCTGGCACAACGCATGAAGGACCCAGCGTATCGGGCGACGTGGGATGGGCGGCAAGTGGACGGGGTGCTGTATCCCCGTGCCTCCTGCCTGGGTGGCTGCACCGCACACAATGCGCTGATCCTGATCGCGCCGTCGGACGCTGACTGGGACGCGATCGCCCAGGAAACCAAGGACTCGTCCTGGCGCGCGTCAAACATGGCACGCTACTTCCGGCGGCTGGAGAAGTGCCGTTATCGCTGGCTGGCCCGGGTGCTGGCACTGGTTGGGATCGACGGCACTGGCCATGGCTGGCACGGTTGGCTCAGCACCGAAAAGGCACTCCCGCGGGAGGCGCTGGACGACGGCGACGTGGTGCGTGTCATGGCGACCGCGTCGCTGACGGTGCTGGGGCAACGGCGCGGCTGGTGGCAGCGGCTGCGCGTGCTGTTGCGGTCGTTTGGTGACCCCAATGACCGCACGGTCCTGGAGCAGGGCGCGTCCGGACTGTTCTATGCCCCGCTGGCAACCCGCTGGCATCGCCGCAACGGCACACGCGAGCGGCTGCGCGCCATTGCCCGACGCTGGCCGCGTCTGCTGGAGCTGCGGCTGCATGCGCTGGCCACGCGCGTGCTGTTCGATTCAGACAACCGTGCCGTGGGCATTGAATATCGACAGGGTGCCAATCAGTACCAGGCGCATCGTCATCCCGCCGCGGCGCAAGGCGAGGTCCACGTGGTGCGTGCGCGGCGCGAAGTGATCCTTGCCGGCGGCGCATTCAACACGCCGCAATTGTTGATGCTGTCGGGCGTCGGCCCGGCGGGGCCACTGGCCGCGCTTGGCATCGCGCCTACTGTGGATCTGCCGGGCGTCGGGCGGAACTTGCAGGACCGTTACGAGATCGGCGTGGTCAACCGTATGGCCGTGCCAACCTGGCCGTCACTGCGCGATGCCAGGTTCCAGCGCGGCGACCGGCTATGGCAAAGCTGGGCGCGCTGGAGGCTTGGCATGTACACCTCGAACGGTGCCGGGATCTGCGTCACGGTCAGGTCCGATGAGCAACAGCCTCTGCCAGACCTGTTCATCATGTCGCTGCTGGCGCCATTCAAGGGCTACTTCCCAGGCTACTCCCGCGCCGTCGCAGAGCACCGCAACCGGCTGACCTGGGCCATCTTGAAGGCCCATACGCGCAACCGTGCGGGAGTGGTGACGCTGCGCTCGACAGACCCGACCGAACCGCCCCTCGTCGATTTCCACTATTTCGACCGCGAGGACGATCCCGATGGGGCGGACTTGCGCGCCGTGGTAGCCGGGATCCAGTTCGCGCGCCGACTGGCCGACCCACTGTTGCACGACGGCGTCATCGCCGAGGAGGAGGTGCCAGGGCGACATATCTGCTCTGACACGGAGTTGCAACAATTTGTGCGCGATCATGCCTGGGGTCACCATGCCTGCGGTACTTGCGCCATCGGTCCGGTCGAGGGAAATGGCGTTCTGGGCAGTGATTTCCGCGTGCACGGCACCGCTGGGCTGCGCGTGGTGGATGCCTCGGTGTTTCCGCGTATCCCCGGCTACTTCATCGCTAGCGCAGTGTACATGATCGCGGAAAAGGCGGCGGACGTGATCCTGGCGGATGCCATGGGCTGATTGCCATGAGGGAGTTGCGACGCGCGGGGTCCTGCATGTCGCGCGCGACTCGTTCCGCCGGTCGCCTCGATACTCTGCTCTTCGGAGCTCCTTCAAGCAGCGGCGGGAGACTTGGCGATCCAGCCGACGAAGGTGAGCCAGAAGCCGTTCAGCACAAGGACCCCGAATCCCAACTGCACGATCGGCATCATATTCGTCGCGGCGGCCGCCCCGCGTTTGAATTAGGGGAATGAAGAGGGGACTACCCAGGGGTGGCACAGAAACCCTTGGAAATCAGCCAGAGTGAGCGGCCTCCCTTTCCGCCAGGAAATTCAGACACTGCATCGAAGAGGGTGCAGACCACCTCGACGCGCGTGGTTCCTCTCGTGTGGCAGCGGGAGATTCTGTGGAAGCCGGGGGGGGGAAACTTTACGCGGCGCGGCACTTCTCCCCGAAGTCGAGATAACGCGTGACGCTTGCCACGGTCAGCACGATTTCAACGGCACCTTCGAAACCTTCAAGCAGCGTTGGCGGCACCAGGGCGTCGCCGTTGGTCCACCGAAAACCATTATCCGGCTCATAGTCATGGAAGCCGATCGTCAGCCACGGGCTATCAACTCCGGTCACCCTGAACCGGGTCCCCTGGCGTACCGCTAGGCGCCGCAGCGCCACACCCAGGCTGCGCGGATCGCGCGCGAAGCCGAGTTCCTGCGGCGCCGCTGCCCGCGAAACAATGCGAACCTGATCCGCGGGAGCCGTCAGGTTGAAGATGTGAGCCCCGCCGACCCGAATCGCCGCGTCGAGGCGCCTCCCATCGACCACCAGGTGCAGATCGGGGTCTTCGGTCAGCGGAACCGGCCGGGCCCGCCCGCTGCGGTCCAGCAGCCGACGCCAGATCGCGTCAACCACCGGCCCCCCAGTCAGCACAGGCGCGCAGGACGGCTTCGGCGGCTGGTCCCAGCCCGAGTTCGCGTTGTGGAACAGCCAGCGGTTGCCATCGTCCCGATAGCTCTCCGCCGCCGCGCCATTGGCGATCAGGATGTCGTGGTCGTCCAGTTCCAGGTGGTAGACCGTCACTTCCTGCGCGCGGTCGTCCCACAGGATCGAGCGGTGGTTCACCAGGAACTCGGCCGGGATCAACACGCCGTCGATATAGAGCGAATGGCCCTTGGTAATGTGCAGGTCCCGGTTCGGTGTGTTGTCTTCCAGCGCCCCCCTGCGCACGATGATCGGCGTCGCGGCCGAACGCCGCCCGCGCGTGGCCAAAGCTTTGCCCTTGCCGATCCAGCATAGCCGGCGCTGACGCATGCTCTGGGTGATGACGGTGTCGCCCACCATCAGGTCTTCTACAACGGTGTTGCCGCGCGTCGTCAGAATGCGTGTGCCAGGAAGGAAGCAGGCAATCTCCTCGGTGACGAAGGTCCCGGGGCCGTTGTCGGGGGTGAGCAGGAACTGATCGCCGCTGAAATTCTGGGTCGGGTCTAGTTGCAGATCGTAGGTCGCGCTGTTCTCGACGATCTTCAGCTTGTTCCCCGACACCACATTGGCGCTGCCGCTGGAATCATAGTTTATCGCGGTGAGATCGATGGTGTCGCCCGGCGCCATGCCGGTGATCGGGGCGGTCGGAAGAGTTTGGCTATCGATCTCCAGCGTGCCGCCAGCCATTCCGAAGCCGATCGGGCCGGCCACATTGGCGCCGTATGCCAGGTCCAGAAGACCGGCATTTTCGATGATGGCATAGCTGATCGAGCCGGCGTATTCGACGTGGATCGCGGCCCCGGCATCGACTTCCGTGTTGACGAGAGAGCCGTCTACAGTGAATTGCCCAACGTTGCTGGGAGCGGCCGGGTCAATGTCCAGGCCGGCGGCGCTGTTACCCACCCCAACCCCGGTGCTGTAGTCAATTGGCGCCTGGTTCAGCGTGACATCCGTTCCGGTGCCCGCATCCCGGCTCAAAGAGAAGCTACCGAAGAAGATCTGCGACGGGTCGATGTTCAGGCTGTAGGGCGTGCCGTTTTCGGTGAACTGAAGTTGGTTGCTGCCGTTGACCGTCGGAGCCGGTGCACCAGCCTGATAGGCGACGCCGGTCAGGTCGATCACATCGTTGCCGCCGAAACCATAGATCGTGGCGGTGGGCAGGATGCTCCCGTCAACCTGTAAGGTGCCACCGTCGCTGCCGAAGCTGATCGCCTGGCCGATGGAACCGCCTTCCGTCAAGTCCACCACGCCGCCGCCGCCGATCGGGCCAGTGCCATTGAGCAGGGCGTTGCCGTTGATCAGGCCGTCCGTGAGGGTGCCCTGGGACTGCACCGTTATCGCACCGCCGGCAGCAACCGTGCCGCCGATCAGTCTGCCGTCGGCCTGAATGTCCACGGAACCGCCGTTCATCACGAGCGCTTCGTCGACATACATCAGGGCCGGAATGACAGCGCTGGCCGTTACCGGCGTCTGTAGCTCGGTGATATCCGTCCCGACACCAGCATCGGGGCTCAGCGTGAAGTTCTGGTTCAGGAATTGCTGCGACGGATCGAGCTGCAGGTGGTAGGTGTTGCCCGACTCGACGATCTGCAACGTGTTGCCGCTTTCGATCGTGGCGGAGCCGGCCGGATCGTAGCCGATCTGCGTCAGGTCGATGACATCACCGGGGGCGAAGTCGGCGATCGTCGCGGTGGGCATGGTGTTCGGGTCATCGACATCCAGCGTGCCGCCCATGGGATCGCCGGAGGTCGGACCGAACGCGATCTCGCCACCCGTCGTGGTGGACTGCCCAAGTTCGAGCGTGCCGCCGCTCTGGACGAAGGCATCGGTGATCGTCCCGCCGCTATCGGCTAGCAGATACCCGCCGCCCTGGACGATCGTGCGGTTCGCTTCCCCGCTGCCCTCCACCTCCACTTCGCTGCCGTTCTCGATCACTACGCCATCGGCGGTCTGGCCGGCCTGAACCTGGGTGTAGCTGATGACCGGGTCCTCGGTGACGGTGACATCGGTGTCGCCGCCCGCGTCCTCGCCGGTGTTGAACGTCGTCGTCGTCAGGAAGACCTGGGAAGGATCGAGCTGCAGGCTATAGGTGTTGCCGTTCGCGGTGATCTGTAGTTCGTCATCCGACGGGTTTGCAGGGTCGAGCTGGGCGCTGCTGGTCGGGTCGTAGGTGATGTCCGTCAGATCGATCTTGTCGGGGGGGGAGAAGCCATAGACCGTTCCGGCCATGCCCGCCGTATCGTCAAGCGACAGAACCCCGCCAGTGCCGACGAACGTTATGCTCTCTCCCGACGGCACCGCGCCGCTGATCGCCAGCGTCACACCGGCGTCGATGGTCAGAGACGAACCCACCAGGCTCGACACCTCGATCTCGGTGACGCCGAGCGCCGCCAGTCCGGAAATCTCGGTTGGGGTCAGGCTGGCGATCTCGGCTTCGGTGTCGGCGACGACGATCGTGGTGCCGGGGGGCACCGTGATCGGCAGCGGATCGTAGAAGGCCAGCGCCTGCGGCACGCTCAGCGTCAGCCCGGTATCGGTCGCGGTGACCGCGGTGATCCCGAGCGCCGACAGTCCGGAAATTTGCGAGGGTTGCATCCCCTCGATATCCGCGGCGATGTCGGACAGAGTCACGCTGTCGCCGGGCGGCGCGCCGACCGTGATCGGGCCAAGCCCGTCCCCGGCCAGGTTCGCGTTGGCCTGTTCAAGGTTCTCGGCCTCCGCCACGCTCAGCGCGATGGGCCCATTGGTCGCGTTCAGGCTGGTAAAGCCGATGTATTGGTCGAGCACGACGACACCGGAGCTGCCGCCGTCCAACAAAGTCTTGATGTTGCCCGCGGTGTCGCCAATCGTCACGGTCGAGCCCGGGTTCACCGTGACGGTCGCATGGAGATAGCCGGTGATCGCCTGGGCCTGCGCGACCATCAGCGCCAACGACCCGTTGGTCGCCGCCACCGTGCCGATGCCGATCTGGTCCAGGCTCTGGTAAGTGGTCGGCTGCAGCGCCTCGATGGCGGCCACGGTACCGCTGAGCGCCACCATGCCGCCCGACGGCGGCTGGATCGGCACAACCGGAGAACCGCTGGCCAGTGCCTCCGCCTGGGCGATGCTCAACGGAACGACAGCGCCAGCCGTGCCGGTGACGGAAATCCCCGTGAAGCCGACGCTGCCCAGCTTGGCCAACACGGTCGGGGACAGATAGGTCGGCGAGGCCGGATCATCGAAGTCGTCCACCGTCGCAGTCAGCGTCACAGATCCAGAGCTGGATGCGACAGTGAACGACGCGTAGGTGTAGGGATTCTCGGCTTCGATCTCCAACGCCTGGGCCACGGTCAGGACGAGCGGACCGTTGTTCGTAATGACCGTAAGGACACCGACGCCGGGCAGCTTGGAGATCGCGGTCGTCGACATTCCCTCGATAGCGGCCGCCGTATCGCGGACATACACGCCTTCCGGATCGTTGAGCGAGATCCCCACCGCCGCGAACCAACCCGCCCGTTGCACCGACAGATAGACCGCAGGGGAGCACAGCAGGCTCGTCACGCCGTCGGCGGCAAGCTGGTCGATCTGCGCCTGGCTCAGCGCTTCGACCTCCGCCGCCGTGTCAAAGACCGAGAATGTGAAGGTTTGCTGCGCCGCCTGGTTGGTGAAACCGTCGCTGCCGGTGACCGTGATCGTGCCACCCGCGATATTTTGCGCCGTTATGTTGCCCAGCGCCTCGTTGACTTCGCTCAGACTGCCTTGGATCTGCAATTCCCTGCCGGACAGCAGGGGCGTGTAGGTCACCCCCGCCACGGGGGTGCCCTCCGCAATGGTCCCGTCGGAATCGGTCACGTCGACGGTGAATTGTTCGCCCGTCGTGTTCCCGGATTCAGCGATGCTGATCGGGATGATGGCGGTAAAGGCAGCGTTGTAGCCTTGAATCGTTGTCGGCTCATCGACCTCCAGGCTCACGCGATTCACCGGCGTCGTGATCACCGGCAGCCCGTTCACCGTGACGCCCATATCGGCGGGCACCGCCGAATCGCCGTTGGTGTCGCTGGCTGTCACCACGATTGTGTCGGACGCCATGGACGCATCGGTATCGGTCAGGGTGCCCAGCGCCAGATTCACCTGGTTCAGCGACCCAACGATCTTCACCTCGGTACTGCTCACCTGAGTGACCGTCGCGCCGCCGGCGTTACTGGCCGACAGGTCGCCATTGGTGTCGGAGGCCGTCACGGTGAAGGTATCGCCGGTCGTATCGCCCGCTTCGGTGATGCTGACCCCGTTGATCGAGGATGCCTTGCCGACGCCGACCACGGCGGTGGTCGACGTCAGGTCGATCACCGGCGGCGAGCGAACCCCGGACGATCCCAAGACGAAGTTTCCCTCAAACCCCGAAACCGTGCTGGCACCCGGCGTCGTCGTGACGGTCAGCGCGATGGTTACCGCAAGGCCCCCCGGCGGGATGGCGCTCGCGCCAAACGACCCCAGACCCTGCATGTCGTCGGTGAAGAAGCTCACCATCTGCGACACGCTGGCGTAGCCGATGTTCAGCACCGGCTGGGCGACGCCTTCGACCGTGACCGTCAAAGTGACGTTGTTGACCGCGCTGCCGAACGCCGCCCCGGACGCCAGTCCCAGTTCCAGTTCGCCGGCCAGCGCGGCCGCGGTGAGATAATAGGTCTGGCTGGCGGTCACCGTTGCGCCAGAAGTGGTGTCGTTGGTGTCAACGCCCTCCACCCCATAGCCCAGCACGGAGGCGTCCGAGTCGTGCGATGGGTCCAGGGAGTCGTCGATCTGCGTATATGGGTTCGGTTGCCCCGGCAGCAGAGTCGGGTTGAGAATCAGGTTCACCGCGGTGCCGGTTGGCAGGCCGCTCGCCCAGGAGAACCCGGTACCGTTGGCGCTGCTGAGCAACTCGGTGTTGCCGCCGATCGTTGCACCGCTGGTCATGCTTTCGTTATAGTTCGCCAACGGCGCGCTGGTGCTGGTGCTGGCATTCGCGCCAAGCACCAGAAGGCTGGCGGTATCCGTGGTAGAGGCGCTGGTCTGGTCGGTCGCATTGGTGCCGTAGGCGGTGGCGGTGGCGGTGGCCTGCTGCCCGTCGGCGGTCACCGCCTGGGCGTCGGCGTTGGCCGTTCCCATCGTCCCGCTGGTGAAGCCACCGATCGCGGTCGCGGTCGCCGTGGCGGTATCACCCGAGTAAAACTGGCCGTCGGAGGTCGCGGTCACGTCCGCCACGGCGTTGCCGCCAGTGGCGCTGTCGGAGCCCTCGCCACCTTCGGCCTTGCCGGTGGCGGTGACCTGGCCATAACCTTCCAGGGTCAGGTCCGCCTTGCTGGCGCCGCCGGTGGTGCCAACGCCGTTGCCGAGACCGCCATTGCCGCCGTAGCCGCCGACCGTCGCGGTCAAGGTGCTGGCATGGAAAATGTTGGCCGTGTCGTCGTCGAAATTCAGGGTGGAATAGCCATACCCGGCATTCCCCCCGGTGCCGGCTCCGTTGCCGACGCCGCCGGCGCCGCCATGGGCGGTTTGCTTCAGTGTCAGGTAGCCGCCATCGGTGGTGCCGGGGGCCGGCAGCCCCGGCGGGTTGCCGTCATTGGTGCTCCCGCTGACCGCGTCGCTCAGCAGGCTGTTGGCACCCGCCCCACCGCCGGCACCGGAATCGCCGCTGCCGCCCGCGCCGCCGTATTGTGCGACAATCGCGACTGCCGAAAAGCCGACCGCGTCGGCGGTCGCGTCGCTGACGGTGCCACCGCTGCCGGCGGTATTGCCGGCGCCGCTCGCCGTTCCGCCCTCACCGCCGGATTCACTCGCCCTCGCGTAGGCGTGGCCACCGGTCTGGTCGTTGCCCGTGGCCGTCGCGGTGGTTTGCGTCGCATTGCCGCCGGCACCGCCGGCGCCGGCGCTTCCGCCTCCGCCCTTCCCGGCATGGGTCGTCGCATAGGCGTAAACATTGCTGGACTTGGTGTTGTAGGTGGTGGAGCTGTCGCTGGCCTGCGCAGTACCGCCCTGGCCGCCGACGGTGCCATTGCCGCCATACCCACCCTGGGCGTTCGCACCGTGCGGGGTTCCGGGAATGATTGCACCGACCTGGTACCAGCCCTTCTGGACCAGTGTTGCGACCGCCGCGGCACCGTTTGCCCCGTTCGAGCCGTTAGAGCCGTTGCCGCCGTACCCGGCCTTGGAGTGGACATACCCGACCAGAAGCGTCGATTCGACGATCTGGTCCGACTGGGTCTCGTGCTGGTCCGTGATGTTCAGGGTGGAGGTCGCATTGCCGCCCTGCGCCGCGAGGCCGCCGGTGCTGCTGCCGCCGGCGCCGCCGAATGCGGTCTGCCGCAGCTCCAGCGTGCCGTAATTGGTAATGCCGTAGACCGCGTTGACCAGCGTGGTCGTGGCCCCCGCCGAGGCATTGGCACCGTCTTCGCCATAGCCGCCATGGCCACCATCCGCTGTTGCCACCGCAAAGGCCGCCTGGCCAGCGCCAGCCGCATAGGCCGCAACCTTGTTCGTGCCGATCGAGGCGACACCTGCGGTACCGGGGGCCTGGCCGGCGCCGTAGGCCGCGCCGCCGCTGCCTCCCAAATCGCTGCCATACGCCTTCGCTGTGCCGCCACTGCTATAGGCGTAGGAGGAAACCGAGGCGTTGCCGGCGTTCCCGCCGCCGGAGTCGAGAAGGCTCCCCGTCGATCCGCCGCCGCCGCCGCCGGTCGCCGTGGATTTCGCCGTGACGGCACCCGCGCCGACGATATGGACGGCGCTGTTGGCCGCCGCGCCGGCGCCTCCACCGGTGCCGCCTTCGAGCTCGCCGCCAGCGCCACCGTAAGCATAGCTGCGTGCGGTGAAAATGGCGGCGTGGGTGGGGTTGGCTGTGATGTCGTTGAAGTCGAGGATGGATTGGCCGTAGGCCCCGGCGCCCGCGGTGCCACCCGAGCTGCCTTCCGCGCCGATGCCGCCAAATGCCACCTGCCGCAGCGTCAGATCGCCACCGGTTGTCCGGCCCGTGACGGCGTTGTCCAGAATGCTTTCCGCGCTCGCTCCGGAAACCCCGCCGACGCCAAAGCCGATGCCGCCGCCGCCGCCCTGCTGGCGAATATTCGCGTAGGCGGAGTGGCCGTAGGCGTAGGCGCTGGAGCCAGTGGCGCTGCCGCCGGCCCCGCCGTTCGGACTGCCCGCGACGCCCTCGCCACCGTTGGCGGCACCGGTTTGCACGGAGGCCGAGGCCAACCCGCCCGTCCCTTGCGGCCCGCCCGTCGCAAACGGAGCAATCGCCTTGGCGATGGCCTCGGGCGCGTTGCCGCCGGCCCCGCCCCCGCTCCCGCCCTGACCGCTCAGGACCATGACACTGGCTGAGACGTCACTGTCCGTGGTGGTCGCGCTATACGCCCGATCGTAGGCGCTCGCCGCACCACCCATGGCGCCGCTCAGGCTGTTCCCGCCGTTGCCGCCATAGGCGCCTGCCCGGCTGACGATCGCACCGTCGCCCTTCAGGTGCGCGGTTGCGTTGGCCGAACCGCCATTGGTCGCCGTGCCGCCGCTGGCGCCGGAGCCGCCTGCTCCGCCGAATGCGAAGCTGTAGCCCTGCAGCGTTGTCGACGGGGTCACACTGGTCGTGTCGTCGAAGGTAAGCTGCGACACCCCGTAGCCTGCCGTACCGGCCTGGCCACCGGTGCTGGAGCCGCCGGCACCGCCACGCGCGATTTGCTTCAAAAACAGCGTGTCGGCTTCCGAGGCCCCGCCGGCCGCGTTGACCAGCTTGCTGTTCGCGCCGTCGCCGCCGGCCCCGCCATCGAGGGCAGCGCCGCCAGCGCCGCCGTACTGCAACGCCACGGCCCTGGCCGAGATTCCGCTGGCGACCACCGTGCCGATCCGGCCAATGCCGCCGTTGCCGCCCGATGACCCAAGACCGCCGGCGCCGCCCCGGGCAAGGCCATAGGCATACGCCGTGCCGACAGGATTGTTGTAGGCATAGGCCGACGCGTAGCCATTTCCAGCAGCCCCGCCCGCACCGTAGGGGCCGCCGTCCGCCCCCAGGCCGCCGTAGCCGCCCGCCCCGCCACTGCCGGTCGCCTTGCTGACGATGGTCCCGCTCGTTGTTACGATCGGGTTCGGTTTGGTGACGGCGGTGCCGTTGCCGGCCGGGTTGCCGGCTGCTCCGCCAGGTTCGGGTTCGGCGCCGGGGCCAAAGGATGGCGCGTAAGCATCGCCGCCGGTGCCGCCCGCGCCGCCAGTGACCTTGGTTACGATCGTGTCGGCGCCATTGCCCTCGTTCAGGACATCGAGCGTTTCGCCAGGGCCGCCACCAGGTCCGCCGGGTCCGGTCGTGGGATAAGGGTCGGACCCTGTCGGTCCGGCGGTACCAACGCCGACATAGGTGCCGACCTGAACGATCGTGACCATGACTCCCCCGCGTACTGTTATTCGAGCATTTGTTGTGGACAGGCAGCATGGCCGCTGGGACGGCTCGTGTACGAGTTTTGTCGCAAAATCGGGTCGGGTCAAGATTATTGCGAATACATCTTTGCAGGTTCGGCGACCGATTTTGTCATCTTGACTGCTGGCCGCATGGCCGGTGATCCTGCTGGCGCTAGTACCCCGAGTCGTTCATTTTGCGGGGGGCCGCAAGCTGCCAAACACCCCCGCGGCCGCCGTCGTCGCCTTGCG
>Ga0209415_10004388_pt1 | contig 25856 bp, 16 predicted proteins | sample PeaSoiSIISIP2007_FD_187696 | JGI IMG/M metagenome (GOLD analysis project Ga0209415, IMG submission 187696) | Peat soil microbial communities from Weissenstadt, Germany - SII-SIP-2007 (SPAdes) (version 2) | ecosystem: Environmental > Terrestrial > Soil > Wetlands > Peat | place: Germany... | reverse complement strand
CCCCCGCTCACCCCGGAGCAGAAGCGGATCAGCGACGAGTTCATGAAGCGCTGGCACGAGCAGCTTCCGAGCCGCTACGGCATCGTCGAGCGCTTCAACCATTCCTTTCCCGTGAGGCACTCCCGCCCGGGGTTTCGCGCGTCCCTGGAAATCGGCGCCGGGCTGGGCGAGCACCTCCACTACGAGACCCTGACTGCCGAGCAGGAAAAAAACTACTGCGCCGTGGAGCTCCGGGAAAACATGGTCTCCGAGATACGCAAGAGGTTCCCGAGGGTCCAGGCCCTCATGGGAGACTGCCAGGCCCGCCTCGACTTTCCGGACGGGCACTTCGACCGCTACATCGCGGTCCACGTCCTCGAGCATCTTCCAAACCTTCCCGCCTGCCTGCGCGAGGCCCACCGCCTGCTCGACAAGCAGCGCGGCCAGATGCTTGTCGTCATCCCATGCGAGGGCAGCCCCGCCTACTCCTTCGCGAGGAAGATCTCGGCCGAGCGCGTCTACAACCGGTATTTCAAGGGCGGGTACGCTTGGCTCATCGCGCGCGAGCACATCAACCGGCCTCACGAGATCCTGGCCGAGCTGGAGCCCTATTTCACCATAGAGAGGAAGGTGTTCTTCCCGCTCCCATTCCTGCCGTTCGCATTCAACAACCTGTGCATCGGCCTGTCGCTAAAGCCGCGCCCGGCATGAGCACCGCCTTCGTAACGGGCGCCGCCGGCTTCATCGGGTCAAGCCTGGTCGACCGGCTCCTGGCGGACGGGGTGGGCGTTGTCGGCTGGGACAATCTCTCCACCGGCCAGGAGCGCTTCCTCGATGGGGCCGCGAGGCATCCCGCATTCAGGCTCATACGCGGCGACAACCTGGACACCCCGGCGCTTGAGAAGGCGATGGCCGGCTGCGACAGCGTGTTCCACCTGGCCGCGAACGCCGACGTGCGGTTCGGCACCGAGCACACGAGGAAGGACCTGGATCAGAACACGGTCGCCACCTACAACGTGCTGGAGGCGATGCGCGCCAATGGAATCAGGCGGATAGCGTTCTCGTCGACAGGATCCACCTACGGCGAGGCCGAGGTGATACCCACCCCCGAGGATGCGCCCTTCCCCATCCAGACATCCCTCTACGGGGCGTCGAAGGTCGCCTGCGAGGCCTTGATCTGCGCCTATTGCGAGGGGTTCGGGTTCGAGGGCTACATCTTCCGGTTCGTGTCGATCCTTGGGGAGCGCTACACCCACGGGCACGTTTTCGACTTCTACCAGCAGCTCGTGGAGCACCCCGGCTGGCTGAAGATCCTCGGAGACGGCGCGCAGAGGAAGAGCTACCTCTACATCCAGGACTGCGTGGAGGCGATGCTCCACGCGATCCGGATGGAGACCGCGCGCGATGCGCGCCACCGGGTCCAGGTGTACAACCTGGGGACTTCGGAGTACGTCCGGGTGAGCGACAGCGTCGGCTTCATCTGCGGGGCGCTCGGCCTCAAGCCCGAGCTGCGCTACGGCGGAGGCGACCGGGGATGGATCGGCGACAATCCCTTCATATTCCTCGACACCAAGAAGATCCTCGCCACCGGATGGAAGCCCAGGCTCTCGATCGAGCAGGGCATTGTGCGCACGCTTCGCTGGCTTGAGGCTAATCGCTGGGTCTACGACGCGCGCCGATAGTGCGCCGGTAAAATGACGCCCCTTGCCCTCGCGACCCTGATACCGTTCGCGACGCTGCTGGCGATGGCATGCCTCTCGCGCCCCGGGACCCTGAGGGCGTGGATGCCGCGTGTCGTGACGGTGCTCGTCCTCTTCGCGGGGGGAACCTACGCCGCGAAGCCCTTCCTGCATGGAACCTACGTGGGCACCGGCGAGGCCTACAACTACAGCCTATCGGTGGCGGATGCGGTCACGCAGGCCCGCTCGGGCGTCTTTCCCGTGCTGGTCGGGCAGTCGGAGTTCGCGTTCAACGGGCGCATCCACCCGCTGCGCACGGCGCCCTGGTACTGCTGCGCCGCGTGCCTGATCGATTTTGCCACCTCTCACAGGCTCACGTTCTGGCAGCTGCAGGATGCGCTTCTCACGCTGAGCATCGTGGGCGCCGCGTTCTCGGCGTACGCCTCCCTGCGTCTTCTGGCGGGGGCCACAAGGCGGGTGGCCCTGTTCGGGGCCCTCCTGTACGAGTTTTCGCCGGGAGTCCTGTCGACGGCGTACGCGATGGACCTCTACATGACCGTGACGGCGCTGCCGCTCGTTCCGCTCGTCTTCGGCGCCAATCTCGCGAGCTTCTCGCGCAGGACAACCGGTGTCTATCTGGTCCTCGGCGCCTCGATCGGGCTCGCCTGGCTCGCCCACCCGCCGGTCGCCCTCTGGCTTTCCGCATCCACGGCCGGGATTCAGCTCTTTGTCTGGGTGACGCGTCGACCCGCGCCCCGCGCGCTGGCCGCCGCCGCTGCCGGGCTGATCGTCTGCCTCCTCCTCGCCGGCTATGCGTTCGCGTCGACTATCTCGATGCACGACGTGCGCGAGGCCACGGCGAATGAGGATTTCTCCCCGATGTTCGTCGAGTTGGCCAGGGCCTTCCCGGCATCCTTGATGCCGGTGAGCCCCGAAGCCCGTCAGCTGGGCGATTTTCAGCTGGGATATGTGGGCTGGGCTTTGCTTCTCGGTGCCGGCACGCTCGCCATCTGGAGGAGGAGACTCGCTCCCTTCGTCCTCTTCGCGTTCGCGGGATTCCTCCTCGTCCTCACCCTCCCGGTTCCGCACCTGACAAGGGCCCTCTGGCTGCACCTGCCCTCGGTGTTTCCCAAGCTGACCAATATCTGGCCGATGCAGCGGCTCTGCCTCGTCGCGACCGGACTAATCCTGGTCGCGGCCTGCTCCCTTTGGCCGGACGCCGACCGGCGGATTATTGCGCTTCCGATCGCGCGCCGCCTGGGGCTCATCGCCATTTGCGCCGCGGGGCTCCTGTGGAACGTCGCCCAGGCGCAGCTATTCATCCGGAGGGGCACCCTCCTCGTCCACGACGGCCAATACAGCGCCGACCTGCACAGGTCGGAGAACATCAATCTGACGGTGACCTCCTACGCCCTGCTCGGGTTGCCGGGCCACTATGTGAATGGCGTCATGGATGCCGAGACGGAGTTCAGGATCCTGCGCGCAACGGACCGCTCGGAGATCGCAAACGGCTGGAGCTCGGCGAACTCGGGCTGGCTGCAGGCCCATGGGAGGCTTAAGGCCGCGGCTGTGACTTCGGGCGTGGCCCCCCTCGCGCCGGCGATCCGGATCGAGCCCTACCACCGCTACCGGCTCACTCTTGATTTCAAGACGGCCCCGTTCACCGGGGCCCTTGTCATGGCCGGCGAACACTTCCGCCGCGAATACCCGCTTCCGAGCGCGGGCGAGGCCCGTGGATTCGGAATGGAGCCCGGCAACGACCCCTCGCTCGTCCTCTGGACGACGAATCCGGAGGACACGGAGATCCGGATGAACCTGGTCGGGGCGAGGGGGTCCGGCGTGTTCGCCGACTTTGAACTGCGCGAGGTCGACCCCCGGAGCCTTCCGGTCGAGCTCGACGGGCTCATCCCGCTGTCGGGCCGTGTGCGGGCGGGCGAGGCCGGCTGGCTCGAGACCCCCAGGCGCTTCATTCCAGGCTACGCGGCTTCGGTCGACGGGAACCCTGTTCGGGTCGCCGATTCACCGGATGACTCGGTGATGATCGAGATCCCGGCCGGCGAGCACGAATTCAAGCTGCGCTACACCGGCACGCCCCTGCTCCTGGCCGCGTTCTGGACCTCATTTTCGACAGGATGCCTGCTCGCCCTCTCGGCCCTGGGGTGGCTCGCGTCCAGGGCGATTCGGCGGGCTCGCCCCGGCTAGGACGGGGGCCGGCGCCGGAAACCCGATCACTCCGGCCCCTCGGCGCGCTCAGGCATGACGCGCCCGGTGCGGTCGGCGGCCGATGGGTCGGCCTCCTCGTGGTATTCGGCGTCGGTGTTCACCTTCCACAGGTCGAAATGCTGCCCCTTCAGGTTTCGCACGGCGAGCAGGGCGGTCATCATCGAGTGATCCTGGTTGTTGTACTTGTGCATCCCGTTGCGTCCGACGACCTGGAAGTTTGTAAGGGCCCCCAGGGCCAGGCGTATGGTGTCCAGATTGGCCAGGTAGCCGGGGCCGTAGACCGGATAGGCCTTTTCGACCCGGACAACGGAACCCTCCGTCGCCCGCTCGGCCCTGCACAACCCGAGCTGGGCAAGCTCGCGCTTCCCCAGTTCGACGAGTTCCGAATCCGGCATTCTCCAGAGGCCGTCGCCCTCGAAGCAGAAGTACTCGAGCCCCAGGCACGTCGTTCCCGGGCGGCCGATCATCGCCTCGCTCCAGTTCCTGAAATTCTGGACCCTGCCGAGCCGGACCCCCGGCTCGTGAACGTAGATCCAGTTGTCCGGGAACGGGTTCTCGCCCTCGACGACCAGCGCGACCGTGATGAAATCCCGGTAGGAAAGCGCGCGCGCGGCCGCCTGTGCCGCCTCGGGAAGCGCGGGGTCGAACGCGAGCACAGCCTCCCGCAGGGGCATCGAGACGATGAACTGGTCCCCGTCCACGATGGAGCGGCCCCCGTCGATGCCCGAGGTCTCAACGGCGGTCACGCGGTCGCCCTCGCGGACGATCCGGGTCACTCGCCGTCCCATCTCCAGGCGCCCGCCCTGCGCCTTCAGGTCCGCGGCGGCCTGCTCCCACATCTGCCCGGGCCCGAGCCTCGGGTAGTCAAAGGTGTCGATCAGCGTCTTGATGGTCTCTGCCGATCTCGGCTGGCCGCCCCTGAAGGCGTTGATGACGGCCTTCGAGAGGGAGAGTCCCTTGATCCGCTGCGCGGCCCAGTCGGCGCTCAGCTGGCTTGTCGGCATTCCCCAGACCTTCTCGGTGTAGGTCTTGAAGAAGATCGAGAAGAGCCGTCGGCCAAAGCGGTTGGACACCCAGTCCTCGAACGAGACCTCGGGTCGGCGCGGGAACAGCCGCGCCCACGCATAGCTCGCCACGCAGGCGAGGCTCGTGAAGACCCCCAGCCCGGAGAGCGCGTTCCAGGGCTTGAGAGGGTAGTCGAAGAACCTGCCCCTGTAATAGATCCTGGACATGCGGCGCACCTGGATAAAGTCGTTCGGAAGCCGCTTCTTCCACCAGCGGGTGACCTCCTCGCTCTTGCTGAAGAACCGGTGTCCTCCGATGTCGTACCGATATCCGCCCTTCTTGACCGTCCGCGCTATCCCTCCCACGTATTCCGGGTCCTTCTCGAGGACCGTGACATCCATCCCCGCCTCCCTGGCGCCACAGGCGGCGGTCAGGCCCGCGGGCCCGGCACCGACAACGACGACGCGGAGAGGCAGCGCAGTGGTCGACATGCGCCGCTACCTCAGGTAGAGGACACCGATCGTCTCGAATGAAACGATCGTGCCCGTGAACCTCGGCCCGCAGGTCGATCCCCCCACGGGATTGGAGCCGCTGTAGATTTCGCTTGTTTCACAGAGATAGGGACGGGATTTGGCCTCCAGAACCCTTGCCCCGTCGGCGTGGACGACAACGGTGGACCGAAGCCGCTCGCGGTCGGCTGCACCGAGCAGAGGCCAATGCGGATCGTCCTCGTAGTGCAGCGACCCCAGGCTCACCTCCACCTCGAGGTTTGCGCCCCCGCGCACGGCGATCTTGTCGCTCAAGGGTCCCCCGCTTCCCCAGTGATCGTAGCCAATCTGCACGTGGCCGGGATCCGGGTAGGAAATATATACAATGTCCGCAGCGCCCTCCCGGCCCGTGACGAGAAGCGGCTCCGCTCCATGGCTCCGATCGCCGGGAAGCTTCAGGACCATGCGAACGGCGCCAACAGGAGGCTGTCCAACGGGCATCAACAACAGCCTCTGGGGAACAAGCTTTGACCCGGTGAACAGGAGCTCGGCCGTGCTTGCGCCAATCTCGTTGCAGCCAAAGGCCACCTCCTCCGCGGTCGACGGATTGGAAAGCCTGTCGACTGACGCGATGTCGCGCCCGTTGAAGCGCAACCTGAAGGGGTGAATCCCCCCGTTGGGCGCGGCATGAAGCGAATCCATGTCGACCTCGATGACCTGGTCCTCGTTTGGGTCGAAGAGCACCGGCTCCGTCTCGAAGAGGCCGTAGTTCCAGCAATCGTGGCCGAAGCGCGCCTTTCCCGGGGCGAGATAAAAGACATAGACCAGGTCTCCCGCCCCGGGGACGCCCGTGCTCACGAGCGGCTGCCCGACCATGGCCCGGAACTCGGGAAACCGCGCAACCAGCCGCACCGGACCCGTGCCCAACCCGCTCTTAAGCTCGTCCCGGCTGGGGACACCCGACCTTGAGACGTTTGCGATCCGCCCCGAATAATGGGCTTCCATCTGTCCGGGCGCCGGCGTCGAGCCTATGGAAATTTGCCAGGCGTCCGAGGGATAGAACATCGAGTACGCCCTGAGGACCGTTGTGCCGTCCAGCCCGACCTCGACCCTGTGTCGCAGGACCGCGATATCGTCGTCCGACCAGCCCGAGAACACGGCGTGCTCGGCGGGCGGGTAAAGCCCGCCCAAGTCGACGCGGAGCCGATGGCGGGCGGATCCCACGGAAACCGGCTCGCTCAGGGGGCCGGACGCTCCCATGTGAAAGTAGCCGAACCTAGCCGCTCCCGGGCCCAGGTATTCGACAAACACGCAGTCGCCGCCGTCGCCGGTTGCGACCAGCGGCTCGCGCCGTCCCTTGGGGCCGCCCGTAAACTCCACGTCGAGTTCGACCGCGCCGTGCCGGATTCCCTTGAGCCACTCAATACCCTCGGCTGGAATATTGAGGAGGCGCGCCGCTGCGCGCACGTGGGGCGCGGATCCCACCGCCGGCAAGCCACATGCGATCGAGTCGAAGAGTGACGGCACAAGGACCGCGAGGATTGCCGCCGCTGCGGCCCGCCGGGTCCATCGCGGCGCACCGCAAAGAGCTGAAAGGCCGGCCGAGGCGACGAGCATTGCGATGAGCGTCACCGATGGGAGGAAATCTATCTCATAGCGCTCGTTGGCGAAGGGCAGCGGCAACAGCGTCGCAAAATTGAGCAGGGACCCCGCGGCAAGAAACCCGAGCACGGGTGCCCAGACATGGTCGCGCATTCGGCGCAGGAGCAGGGTGAAGGGAAGTCCCAGGGCCAACAGCGAGAACGGCGACCACGGGATGACCCCGAACACGTCCGTGTTCTGGTCGAGGAACGGATAATAGACCGAGCGGTGGACCCCGTGGAAGAGGTATTCCTTAAGCGACAGGCCGACGTTGGAAGCGGCGAAAAGCGCCCTGCGGCGCATGTCCATCGCCGACATCTGATAGGTCGTCCCGAACTCCAGCGGATTGTCGAACCGCGCGTAGTTGTAAAGCGCGAGGCCCCCGCAGACCACGGCAATCGGGGCAACGGCGGCAATCCAGAGGCCCGCTCCCGAGATGGGCTCGGATTCCCTGCGGGCGCGCCGGAAAACAAAGCCAGTCGCGATCCACAGCGGAATGACCCCGAAGATATAGTTTGGGCGCGAAGCGATCGCCAGCCCCAGCGCGGTGGCGGCTATCAGGATCGAAACGATGCGGCTTCTCGGCCGGGCAGCCGCGAACGCGGAAAGGATGGCGTGCGCGGACAGCATGCTGCACGCAAACGCGCACGTTATCGGCACATCGTAGATCCGTGGGCTGTCGACGACGTACGGGATGCACGAACCAAGTCCGAAGACAAGGACGGCAAGAAAGGTCCACCACGCGGAGATCCCGGGAAAATAACGGCGTTTGCACCGCATGTAAAAGAGCGCCGCGAGGAGAAACCCCGTCGCGCAGAACAGCCCTGTCCCGGTCCCATCCCTGAGGTAAGTGCCGGTCAGCAAGTGCCACGGACCAAACAGGAGCAGCACCGGTCCCACCCCGAAATAGAGGTAGTACTTGCCCGCGTAGTAGGTCGCGTCGTGCGCGCGGGGCACCCCTTGGGCCCCCGCCCACGGATCGGAAAGGGTCTTAAGCCTCGGGTCGGGCTCCAGGCTGAGGAAGGTCCGTCCGGAAAGGAGCGCCTCGGTGAGGAGCTGGTAATACGAGTGCGGGGCCGGGTCGAGCGCGGGAACGGTCCCCTTGACGTTGAGATAGCCGTACCCCCCGAGCACGATCGCCACGGCGACTGAAAACAGGGCCCGCTCGCGGAGGCCGAAGGACATGAGCAGCGGCCATGCCTTGCGAGTCAGAGGAAGCGACAGGATCATTCCGGGGAGGACCGAGCAAACCTTCCAAGTTCATCGCTATCAATATCGAAAAGCCCCGGCGGCCGCGCCTCCTAAAGTGTCGCCATCGTCCGGATGCGCCTTCTATATGGCCGCAATGAAATGGATCCTCGCCGCCGCGGCCGCGATCATCTTCGCCGGGCTCCTCTACTGGCTGTCCCGGTCGGAAAAGGTCTCGTACGTGAACGGCCTTCCCGCCTACAGCGCGATGCCCGGACGCGAGTATTTCCTCGAGCGCGACTGCTACCTCTTCAAGTTCAAGCGCAGGAACAGCGACTGGCCCCTGATCGCATCGAGGGCGACGGTCCCTGGCCTTCCCGTTTCCGTGGACCCCAGGAACATCGGCGCCGAGTTTCCTGAGGTTCGGATCCTCGACGTCATCAAGACGGGCACGCGCTTCAGGATCGTGTCGGTGCGGCGCACCGAGAGCCCGGCGTCGACCAGCATCACCTTCGAGATCCTCCTCGGCGACGAGGTCAGCTTCAAGTACCCGCGGGTCGACGCGTACTGGATACTGGACCATTCGCCCGAGAGGGAGGGCAAGGCCCCGCAGGTCATGCCCGGCTACGCCACGCCGCGCTTCCGCTACTGACGCGTCCGCCCCTTGAATCTGGTCGTCACAGGAAGCAGCTCGGGCATCGGACGCGGCCTCACCCTGCGCCTCTTGGGGCGCGGGCACCGCGTCTGGGGACTGGCCCGATCGGACCAGACCGCCCTCGAAGGGCCGCACAAGGGGCAGTTTCGCTCCTCGCTCTGCGACGTGGCGCAGTGGGACGCCGTGGAAAGGGCGGCCCGGGAGGTCGCGGAATCATGGGCGCACGTGGACGGGCTGGTCACCTGCGCCGGGCTCCAGGGGGAGATCGGGCGCGCGGTGAGGGCGGAGCCGGCGCGCTGGAGCGCGACCGTGCGCGCCAATCTGGACGGATCGTTCCACGCGATCCGCGCCTTCTTTGACCTGCTCTCCCGCGCGCCGCGGCGCGCGAAGATCGTGTGCTTCTCGGGCGGCGGAGCGACCAAGGCCCGGCCCCGGTTCTCGGCCTACGCAGCCGCGAAGACCGCGGTCGTCAGGCTGGTTGAAACCATAGCGGAGGAGGAGAAATCGGCCGCGCTCGACATCAACGCCGTGGCCCCCGGGGCGATCCACACCCGCCTCACAGAGGAGGTTCTCGCGCTGGGCCCCAGGATCGCGGGCGAGGCCGAATACCAGGCGGCGCTAAAGCAGAAGGCCGAGGCGGGCGCCCCCCTCGGCCGCGCGCTCGATCTCGTCGAATGGCTGCTGTCGGCGGAGAGCGACGGGATAAGCGGCAGGCTGCTCAGCGCCCCCTGGGACCCGTGGCCGGGATTGGCCCGCAATGCAGGCGCCCTGTCGGCGAGCGATGTCTACACGCTGCGCCGGATCGTCCCCGAGGACAGGGGCCTTAAATGGCAGCCCTAGCGCGCGGGGGCGCTAGGGCCCCACGGAAAACAGGTCGACCGCGCTCTGGTGCGTGCGCACGGATATGACATCGCCCTCGAATGCGTCCGCGCTGGTGGACATTCCCAGGTGGTTCGCCCCGAAGACAACCTCCCCGGGCCGCACGGGGTAAAGGGCGGTGCGCCTATCCATGATCACGCGGCCGTCCATCGATATCCGGACGGCGCCCTCGGGCGTCGTCCCGTCGGCACCTAGCGAGCCCATCTCCAGCCCGATCGCGTGAATCTCCCCGTCCGCGAGGTCGAACGGGGCCGACTCGACGGCGCCCACGGACCAGTGGTCGACCCCGACGACGTACCGGCCATCGGCAAGCCTGCGCAGGAAGACGCAGTCCGCAGCCCCCACCCGGCCCGCCTCCACCACGGGCGAGCTTGAGATCCGGCCGTGCCTCGGCGTCAGAAAGCTGAATCGGATCCTGCCGGGAAGCCCTGGAGGCGCGGCTGACGGAGATGGCCCGGCGATCCCCCCGCCCGGGGCGCGGGCGAGGGCCGTCCCTGTCCACGCGCCCTCTCCGGAGGCCTCCGCCCGCACCGGGCCCGCGGAAAAGAAGCTTGTGCGCTGGGCGAGCACGGTCGCGGGCCCGATCTCGACCACGAGGCGCCCGGGCGAGCCGGGGTTCGCGCCGACCGGCGCGTCGCCGATCGCCGCCCCGTCCCTGGAGATGCTGACCGTGACCGGCATCAGCTTCCCGACGTCAACGGGACGGCCGGACCACGTGGACACTCCCTCCTCCGTCCAGCCCAGAAGCACGCCGTCGCCCGATCCGCCCCGGCGCCAGGCGAGTCCCGCCGCCTCGCCGTCGTCGCGGTCGAATCGCACGAGAATCCCCCGCTCGTCCTCGAAGGCGCCGGGCGCCTGCGGCGCGAACTCGAGGCTCCCCTTCCCGACCGCCCCCAGCGCCTTCCTGGGAGGCTCCCGCTCCAGGATTCCCCCGAACAGGGCCCGCGCCACGCTTGAGTTGAGCATATTGGCGCCGAGCGCGATGCTGGAGCTGGCGGCGGGCACGGGGGCGACATCGGGCTCAAAGACGACGCGGCCGTTCCATGTGACCCGCAGCCGGTCCGTCCGCGAGGTCCGAAGGGCCGGGCCCTGCCCCAGCCAATCGACGCGGTCCTCGGCAAAAGGCAGGTCGACCTCGACGTGCTGCTCGCCCGAATAGTCGACGGCGAACTCGCTCGAGTAGCGCGCCCCGCTGCCGAGCTGATCATGGACCAGCTGGACGAAACCCGGGCGCACATAGCGGACAACGAGGGTGTCGAACGCCCGAGGCGATCCGCTCTGCAGAAGCGGCTCGTACCTGCCGATGCCCTGCGGGGGAAGCTCGAGGCGCATGCGGACCGTGCCGTGGTCCCCAGCCGAACGCAGGACGGCCGCCTCCCGCACGGGCTCGCCCCTGACATCGAGAATTTCCCCGCCGAACCTGTGCTCGACGCCGTCGGCATGGCGCCACGCGCCCCACGTCTGGAGCGCGGGCGACGAGTCGTGGCTCGGCACGTCGCGCTCGAACCGCGGAACGCCGTCCACGGCGACCAGGAGCGATCTCTTGAGCACCTCCTGCTCCCCGGCCGGACGGCCGGCGAACCACGGATGCCCCGGCTGCGGCAGAAGGAAGGCCCCGGTTATCCTGACCTCCGCTATCTTCCCGGGTTCGATCCCAAACCATCGCCCGATGGCCTGGCCGTATTCCCAGTAATGGTACACAAACCGCGCCTGCCCGGCCGCCCCATACTCCACCCAAAGCACGTCGTCGCACCCGGGGGTGCCCGCCGCGCCGACCGGCTCGAGCGTGCTCTCGCGCGGCCTCGCGGGCCACCGGAGGCGGATGACACGATCGCCCACGGCCGGTTCGGACCGAAGCAGGGGCCAGACAATGCGGTCGGCAACCGACGCCAGGCGCGAATAGGCGCCGGGGTCCGTGTGGCGGAAGAAATCCTGGGCCTGCATGCTTCCGAGCACGTTGAAAGCGGTTGCGGCCAGGATCCCCGCTCCGGCGCACAGCGCCCCCAGGCGTTTGGGCCATCCCCTCGCCGCCAGGCAAATCCCCAGGGCGGCGACCACCGAGAGAACCAGCATCGGGTGGAAGTCGAGCATGTAGCGATTCGCGCGGACTCCGGCGGACGCCGTCACGACAAAGTTCACGGCGAAGACGGCCGCCGGCACGCCGACGATCCCCAGCGCTTCCCGGGCCACCGCCCTCGAGGGGCCCGATGCCATCCATGCCAACGCGCAGGCGGCGGCGACCGCGAGCGGCAGCCACACCCACTCGCCGTGCGCACTCTCGCGGCCCACATAGTCCTCCGGCTTGATCGGCTCGGCGGAGGGGGCCACGAACGGGAAATACCCGTTCAGCGCGGGCGGCCGCAGGTAGTAGATCGCGGCGTTGTGCTCCAGGTTGGCCACGTGAAACAGCCGCCTCGGCTCCACGCCCAGCTGATAGGTGTGCCCGAATTCCAGCGGGTTGCCGAAGCGGGCGCCGTTGTAGGCCCCCAGGGCCGCGATTACCGCGGCGAAGGCCAGGCCGCCTGGGACCAGAGCCGACACAATGCCGCGCGCGCGGCCGGATCCCGCCGCCACCGCGCCGCAGACAACAAGGGCGACGCATGAGGGCCCGAGGTTGGCGCGGGAGCCCACGGCAAGGCCCGCGGCCACGCCACCCAGGACGAGCCAGGCCGTCCTGCGCGCCGGCGCGGACCGAGCGCGCGCGAAGGCCCAGAGGGCCATCATCATGAACGCGTAGCCGGCGGTGATCGCCACCTCGTAGAATATCGGGCGCCGCAGCGTCGACGGCACGGCGGAGCCGATCGCGATCCCGAGGATGCTGACAAGGGTCCACGCGCCTCCCGACCCGGGGAAGAACCGGCGGCGGACTTCGAGCCACCAGAGCGTGGCGAACAGGAGGCCGGCCGAGGCGAAAAACAGCGCGGCCCCCGCCTCGGGGAGGCCCTGGCCCGTGAGAACGGCGTAGGGCAGGTAGAGCAGCACGGCCGGGGCGACGCCGAAATACAGGTAATAGCGGTCGCGGTAGAGGCTCGCATCGAGCATGAAGGGCGCGTTGCCCGGGCGCTCATTGGGGGGAAGGGCCAGAAGCGCGGGATCGGGCGCCGCGTCCATGTACAGGTGCCCTTTCAGGAATCCCCGGACGAGCAGGTTGTAGTAGTCCTGCTTTGCGCCCCGAAGCTCGAGCCGGTACCCTGTCGTGCTCGTGGTCCATGCATAGAAGAGCACCGACGCGGCGAGCGCGAATGCCGCGACCCATGGCGCCGCTCCGCCTTTCCGAGCGGCACTCATCGCTGTATTGGGGCCGCCCCGGGGTCGACCTGCCGGACATCGGCCACGACGCAGGAAAGGCGCTGCGCGGTAACGGAGGAGCCGGCGGAATTGCGGCCTATCACAAGGGTGTCCGAGCGGGCCGCGTTGCATTGAACGGGAAGGTCCCAGACGGTGCGCCCGTCGAGGCGTGCCACCAAGCGCCCCGTGGCGGAATCCGCCGCCGGGCCGGAGTCGAGCCGCGAAAACGCCGGCAATTCCAGGCGGATCGTGTGGATCCGCTCGGCGGTCCAGTCAAAGGGGGCGCTGCAAACCGCCGATGTGCCCCAGTGATCGTAGACCAGGAGCGCCTGCGCTCCGGAAAGCCATTCCACGCCCAGCGTGTCCGCGAGGCCCGCCCGGCCCGTCGCGACAAGGGGCTCGGTCCCGGCCCCGCGCCCGCCCAGGTCCAGCTCGAGCGCGGCGAACGCCCCGGGATGCCAGGGCTGCGGGGCGGGGCCCCTGTTCCACCCCCGGACCCGGCCCTGGAAGAAGGGGACCATCGCGGATGACCCGATCGCGTTTGCGGCAAGTTCGAGCGGCGGACCTATGCCGATGTCGCCGCGGCTGTGCAGCCACCAGACGGGCTCTCCATCCATCCAGGCCACGATCGAATCGCCGAGGGCGGCGCCGGGAGGCCCGCCATCGGCTCTGTAGAGCTCTCCCAAGCGGACGCGCAGGTCCACGTCGCGGGTCGGGGGCGCAGCCAGGGCCCCGCTCTCCTCAAGGCCGGCGCCCCAGCTCTCGTAGACGAGCCTAAAATGGTCGTCGTCGATCATCCGCAGCCCCATAAGGTCCGCCCGGCCGGTGTTTCCCGCGACGATGAGCGGCTGAATCTGGGTTTCGCGTCCGCTCGGCAGCGTGAGCTCGAGGCGCACGTCCCCGGATCCGTTCTCGCCGTTCTGCGGCCGGCGCAGTTCATCCCGGCGCACGCCGCTGACGACGCCGTCAAAGCGGGCGCCGAACGTGCCGTTTTCCCTGTCATGGCCAATCCTGACCGAGCCGGGCGAGGCCTCGTGGGACTCCCCGATTCTCCTGAGCACGGGGCGGCCGTCCACAACGACGGTCGTCCAGTTCTTGAGCGCCCGCACCTCGAACGGCCTCCAGCCGTCGTAGACCGGGTGGCCCGCGGGCGGGAAAAGCGATCCCTCCTCGATCCGCAGATGATAGGAGCGTCCCGGCTGAATCGCGATCGCCTCGCCGAGCACCGGCGGGCTGCCGGAGGTCGCGTAGCCCAGCTGCACGAGCTGCGGGGACTTTGAGAACACGAAGACGTAATCGGCCTGGAATTCCACGCCCGTCACCACGAGCGGAGCGTACGAGCCCGCTGTCTTCTCCGGGAACACGACATCCATCTCGAGGGCCCCCATGCGCTGGCCGGTGTGCCTTTCCCAGAGTGCCGCGGGCAGGTCGAGACACCGGGAAATCCGGGCGTAGGCCGCCGGGTTCTCAAACTCCAGGATCCCGTGGATGTCGGCGCTCTGCAGGAAGGCCAGGGCGCATGAATAGGCCGCGCAAACGGTAAAGGCCCCCGCCAATGCCCCGGTGGTCCCGCGCAGCCCCCGCTCCTGCAGTTCCCTCTCGAGCGCGGCCCACACCAGAAGGCCCAGCCACACCCACCACGGAAGAAAATCGGCGACGTAGCGGCCGGCGGCCGTGTTGAAGCAGAGCAATACGCCCGTCGTTCCCAGGGCGACCACGAACATGAAAGACGCGAATGCCGCCGGTCCTTGCCCGCTGCGCCGAACGATCCAGGCCGGGAATAGCCCGCAAAGCCAGATCACGGGGCAGACGACGAGCGCCCCGTAGACGTACTCCAGCCCGTAGTATCCCGCGGCAGGCGCCGGCGCGTGGATCGGGTGAATGAACGGAAAGTACCTTCCCCACTGCGGGGGCGCCCAGAAGTAGACTGCCAGGTTGAACGGCGCGTAGGTGAGGCTGAAATGGCGCGCCTTCATCTCGTAGCCGGTGCCGGTAAGCTGGTAGTTGAGCCCGAACTCAAGCGGATTGCCGAAGCGGGCCGCGTTGTACCAAAGTAGGCCGCCGACGACCGCGGCGAGCGGGATCCCCGCGCAGAGCACGGCCTGGGCCAACGGGCGCAGCCACCCGCCGCCGGCGCCCCTCGAATGCTCCCGCCACGCGATGACGACGACGATCGCCGCGATCCCGCCGCCCGCGGCCGCGAGGGGCGGGCGGCAGCCGACCGCGAGGCCGAGCGAGAGACCCGCCAGCGCGAGCCACGCCCAGGGACGCCTCGAGCTCAGCGCCAGGTACGCGGCCGCCGCGGCGCAGGCCATGTGGAGGTAGCCGGCGGCTATGGGGATTTCCCAGAAGCTGGTCCTTCGGACGAGCGCAAGCTGCCCGCCCGCAAGCCCCGCCGCAAGAAGCCCGCCCAGCTTCGTGGCCAGGCTCGCGCGCGGGAAGCCGTCGCGCACGACCCGGACCCAGAGCCATGCGACCACCCAGAAGGCGCACAGCCCATAGGCCGTCGCCGCGCACGACATCGAGAGGTCGTGCCCCGTGAGGGCCCGGAACGGCCAGAAGAGGGTGACGACCGGCACGACCCCGAAGTAGAGGTAGTAGCGGCCCTTGTAGTAGCTGACATCATGGGGCGCCACCCCCGGCGGGCGCACCGCCGGATCGTACGGATTCTTGGACGCGATCAGCGCGTCGGGCACCTTCGCGTCGAGGGCCAGGCTTCCCTTCCTGAAACCCGAGACCAGGAGGTTGAAGTAGTCGTACTGCCTGGGCCCGACCTCCGGCAATTCCCACACCCCCAGGGCGGTCCAGGCAATGAGCGCCGAGGCGCCGACGGCGGCGAGAAGCAGCGCCAGGCGGTGCCAGGCGGAACCCGATTCCGCCGGCTCCGCCCCCGTTGGCACCGCGAACACCCGATGCCTCAGGAACAGGTAGCTCGCCGTCATCTGGATGACGTTGGCGCCCCCCGCGGCCACCCATCCCGCGAGCCTCAGCATCCCGTGCAGCGCCGTGAAGGCCGGCCATTGGATGAGGAACGTGACGACGACCGAGAAGAGGTATTCCCCGACGTGCCTCGCGCTCGTCGCCCGGCTGTCCCCGAACGTCCAGAGCTTGTTCAGGGTGAAGTGCAGGGCGAGCGCCGGCGGATAGGAGACCAGGAACGCCGACTGCGCGCCAAGCCCAAGGCCGCGCGCGAGCAGCGCGTTGAATCCCATGAAGAAAAGGGTCACGACCCCGCCCACGCACGCGAACCGCACCAGGCGAACGGAAGCCACGCGGCGCAATCGGTGGAACCCTTTGGTTTCGGGAGGACGTGTCGGCACCCGACAGAGCCAAACCGGAGCGCGGCAATCCTGACAAGACCCAACGCGGCGACCAAATAACGTTGCGGGCCCTTCTCCCAGCCTGCATGAGGGCGTTCTCCATGCCAGTGACCCTGAGGACCAAAGCTGCGGCGTGGCTCCGGGACCATCGGGACGAGCTCGTCGACCTGGTTTGCCTGTGGGCTGCGCCGCTGCTGGCCGAGCGCCTGTTTGTGTGGCCCGACCTGCCGTGGCGGGCCGTGCTGTGCGCGCTGCTGATTGCGGACGCCGTTCCCGTCTGCTCGGGCCTCGCCGGAAGGACCGCGGGACGCACCTTCCTTAAGTGCCTCCCGTCCTATGCACTTGTCGCGGCCGCGACGGGCGCCTTGTGGCACTTCGCCTTTCACCTGCCGATCGCCTTCCTGGGTTTCGTCCCGGTCTGGCTCGCGCTCACCTGGGTCAATCGGGTCGGGGCTCCAACCCTCGGCCCCCCCCTCAAGGCCTGGAATTCACGCCACCCGTCCGTCCGCATCGAGACCGTTCCCCTTGAAACCGCTGTCCTCGGGGCCGCCTTCTACTTGGCGGCGAGCTATGTGCCCGGCATCTGGCCCAGCCGGTACCTGCCCATCACCGCCTGCCTTGCGTGGCCGGCCGTGCGCGCGCTCTCCTTTTGGCTGCGCCCGCCGGGAACGCCCGCGCTCGAGTGGCTAAGGCTGGGGCTCGGATTCGCCGCCTTCTCGGCGGCCTTGGCCTGCGCCGTCGCGGTGTTCGGGGGCCGATTCGCCAGGCCGGACGCCGTCCTGTTCACGTGGTGCGCGATCGGGCTCGCGGGCTGCCGCGTCGCCGGCAGCGCCGCAGTCAGCCGCCTTCCCGACGCGGGAGCGGAGATCGCCCGCTGGATCCTCCTCGGCCTGACCGGGCTTTGGCTCATGCAGGGCTACGCCTCATCCACGCTTTACGGGGCGGGGGACGCCTTGTGGTACGCGATGATGCTGGCCGACATGCTGACGCAGGTTCACGCCGGCGTCTTCCCCGTGTGGGTGGGCCAAAGCGTCACCCAGTTCAACGGCGCGATCTATCCCCTGCGAATCGCGCCGGGGTTCCACTACTTCGGGGCGCTCATCGACGGGCTCACCCTCCGAGCGCTGGGGGTCATCGCGCTGCAGAACCTGATGGTCACGGTGGTCGGCGTCGGGACTGTACTCGCCGCCTACGCGGGCCTGGCGCGGCTCGTTCCAGGCCGGCGCTGGCTCGCCGCGGGTCTCGCGACCCTGTTCTTCGCGTGCCCCGGGGTCCTCGGCATGGCCTACAAGAACGATCTCATCATGTCCTGGATGACCCTGCCGTGGGTGGCGCTCGCCTGGTACGCGATAATCCGGTCCTTCCGCGACGGGGCTTCCCGCGCGCCGATGCTGCTTCTTGGAGCCTCGCTCGGGCTGTGCTGGTGGGGGCATTCGCCGATAGCGCTCTGGATGACATTGATTGCGAGCGCGGGACAGATCGCCCGCTTCGCGGTCACCAGGCCGGGTCGGTCCTCCTGGGCGGGCGCCCTGGCCGGGGCCGGGCTGTTCCTCGCCGTCGCCGCCTATCCGATCGGGTCGGTCTTCTTCTATCCGCCGGAACACGGCCTGAGAGTCGAGGATTTCCAGGGAGCAACCCCGGGCAACATCACGAATTTTGTCCGCCAGGTGTTTCCCGCGGCGTTTCTGCCGATTAGCCCGGGCGGCCACGAGCTCGGCGACCTCCAGCTCGGGTATTCGCTGTGGGCCATACTGGCCTTCTGCCTGTGGAAATTCCGGCGCGCGCGCCTGCCGAGCGCCGGGTTTGCGCTCGCCGCGGCCCTCTTCCTCGCGCTCCTGCTCATCCCGATTCCCGGACTGAATCTCGCCATGTGGAGCGCGATCCCCGAGTTTGTCCGCAATCCGACGAGCAACTGGGCGATGAACCGCCTCTATCTGCCGCTTGCGGGGGCGATCGTGTTCGGCTCGGCGGCGCTGGTGTCGGGCGGAATCCTCGAAAGCCGCGCGCCCCGGCGGGTCTTTGCCGTGCTGCTTGCCGCGGGTTGCGGGTGGAGCCTGGCCGAGGCCTCGAAATTCCATCCCCTGCGGGGCGACTTGCCCGCTCCGCCCGAGAGCGCGGTCGACAAGCTGAGGCCCGAGAACGTGCAGCTCACGCGCTTCGCCTATTTCATATTCCCCGGCCCGCCGGATGTGTTCACGCACGGCGTGACGGATCCGTCCATGGAGAACCGGCTGCGCTCCGCAGACACCCTCGCGCTGACGGCGACAAATTACGGGGCCGCCAGGGCTTCGGGCACGACGGTCGCCTCCGGAAGATTCGGCACGGTTCCGGTGGTTCCCGGCTACTACGTGCAGCTGGACAAGACGCTTCGCATCGAGCCCGGACGCCGGTACCTTCTCGACTTTGATTTTTCCCAGGGCAGCGACACACACGGGGTGATCGACATGTTCGGCAGGACGTTCCACCGCGGCTACGCGCTCCCGGAATACGGGGGTTCCAGGGCGTTCGGGGCCGGAGGAGAGCACAATCCGCTCGTGGCGGTGTCGACTTCGTCGGCGGAGCCCGTCGACCTGACGCTTCGGTTTTTCCCGGACAAGCCGCAGCCGGGCGCAAATCCGGCCATTCCCACGATCGGCGTCAGGCTGCTGGCCTACGACCCCGCCGCCCTCCCCGTGCAGCTCGATTCGCTCATCCCCTACAGGGCCCGGGTCAGGAGCCCGTCCGCGGGATGGCTCGAGACCCCCAGGATGCACCAGCTGGGCTACGTGGCCACGGTCAATGGCAGAGGCGCCTCCGTCCGCCGATCGCCCGACGGCCTCGCGTGGATCGCGGTGCCGGCCGGCGATTCCCAAGTCGAGCTCGCCTTCCATGCGCCTGTCGGCCTCCAGGCGCTGTTCTGGTTCTCGCTCGGCTCGATAGCGCTCGCGGCGGCCGCGGGCGTCCGCGCGGTCGTGCGCCTCGCGTGAGGGCTTTTCGGGTTGATTACCTGCGCCCCATTGGCAGACGCTGAACGCTCATGGCTCCCGCAGCTGCCGCGCCGCTCAACTTTGCCGTAATAGGCTGCGGGCTGATCGGAAGAAGGCGGGCGGCCGCGATCGCGAGGGCCCCGGATACGCGCCTTAGGACCGCCTGCGATATCAACCCGGCGCGCGCCGCCGAGGCGGCCGGGCTCGCCCCCGGGTGCGGGGCCGCCACCGATTTCCGGGCGGTGATCGCCGACGCGGGCGTCGACGCGGTCGTCATCTCGACCGTCAACGCCTCGCTTGCGCCTATCGCCCTCGCCGCAGTCAGGGCCGGCAAGCATGCGCTCGTTGAAAAGCCGGGCGCCCTCGGCGCGGCGGAGCTCCGGGCGGTCCGGGACGCCGCCGCGGCCGGCAACGTCCGCGTGCGGATCGGATACAACCACCGGTTCCACCCCGGCATCATGAAGGCGCGCGAGATCGTCGACTCGGGGGCCCTCGGGCCGCTCATGTTCATCAGGGGCCGCTACGGGCACGGCGGGCGCAAGGGCTACGACCGGGAGTGGCGGGCCGACCCGAAGCTGTCGGGCGGCGGGGAACTGATCGACCAGGGGGTGCACCTGATCGACCTGGCCTCCTGGTTCCTGGGGGAATTCACGAAGGTCGACGGGCACGCGGCCACGTACTTCTGGGACATGAAGGTCGATGACAACGCGTTCCTCAGCCTGCGCACGGCGGCCGGCCAGACCGCATGGCTGCACGTGAGCTGCACCGAGTGGAAGAACATGTTCTCCCTCGAGATCTACGGGCGGGACGGGAAGTTGTCCGTCGAGGGCCTCGGCGGCAGCTACGGGACCGAGCGGCTGATCCACTACCGGATGCTTCCCCAGATGGGCCCGCCCGAGACCAGGGCCTGGGATTTCCCGGCCGGCGACGACTCATGGGCCGCCGAGACGGCGGCGTTCATCGAGGATATCCGCCGCGCGCGCGCACCCTCGCCGGGCTTGCAGGAGGCCGTGAGGACGCTCGAGATAGTCGAGTCGATCTACAAGAGAAGCGGCTACCCCACTCCATCGCCATGATCATCACCCGCTCGCCCCTGCGCGTCTCCCTAGGAGGCGGAGGCACAGACCTTCCCAGCTACTACGGCGAATACGGCGGCTTCCTCGTCGCCGCGGCCATCGACAAGTACGTGTACATCACCAAGCACACGACCTTCCAGGAGGAGATCATCGTCAAGTACTCCAAGCTCGAGCGGGTCGCCTCGGTGGAGCAGATCGAGCACCCGATCGTGCGCGAGGCGCTCAAGCTGACGGGAGTCACGGACCCGCACATCGAGCTCACCTCGATGGCCGACATCCCGGGGGGGACCGGCCTCGGCTCGTCGGGCAGCTTCACCACGGCCCTCCTCAAGGCGCTCCACACCTTCAAGAAGAACCTGGTTTCTCCCGCCGAGCTGGCGGAGCAGGCCTGCGACATCGAGATAAACAAGCTCGGGGAGCCGATCGGCAAGCAGGACCAGTACATCGCCGCGGTGGGCGGGATCACCGCGTTCACCTTCCACAAGGATGGTCGGGTCGAATTCCGGCCCTGCAAGGTGACGGAGGAGACGCTCTACAACCTCGAGGACAACCTGCTGCTCTTCTTCACCGGGTATTCCAGGAGCGCGTCGTCGATCCTGAAGGACCAAAACGACCGCTCGAAGAGGAACGACGCCTCCATGCTCGACAACCTCCATTTCACGAAGGAACTGGGCCACAAGTCCCTCGATTGTCTCGAGAGCGGCAACCTCGAGGAATTCGCGATGCTCATGGACGTCCACTGGCAGCGCAAGAAGGCGCGCAGTACCGGAATGAGCAACGCGCAGATCAACCAGTGGTACGACTACGCGATGGCCAACGGGGCCCTGGGGGGCAAGCTGATCGGCGCCGGGGGCGGGGGCTTCCTGATGTTCTACGCGGGCGACAAGAAGCGGCTGCGTCACGCGATGCGCGAGAAGGGCCTCCAGGAGGTCCGCTTTCGGTTTGATTTCGAGGGCACCAAGGTCGTGGCGCAGAACTGAACGCCCCTTGAACGCCTCCGACCTACCCGTTGCCATCCTGGCGGGCGGACTGGCGACCCGCCTAAAGCCGATCACCGAGAACGTGCCCAAGCTTCTTGTCGAGGTGGCGGGCGAGCCCTTCTTCTCGCACCAGATCCGGCTGCTTCGGGCCTCGGGGCTGACCCGCATCGTCCTGTGTGTCGGCTACCTCGGCGAGCGGATCGTGGGGCACTACGGGGACGGCTCCAACTGGGGCGTCAGGATCGAGTACTCCTTCGACGGCCCCAAGCTCCGCGGGACGGGGGGCGCGCTGGTCCAGGCCCTCCCGATGCTGGGCGAGGCGTTCTATGTCCTCTACGGCGACAGCTACCTGCCGATCGACTACCTTGCGGTCGGCCGGAGCTTCATCGAGTCGCGCAAGCTCGGCATGATGACCGTCTACGAGAATCGCGGCCGCTACGACGCGAGCAACGTCTGGTTCGATGGGCGAACCATCAGGGCCTATGACAAGAAGAACAGGCTGCCCGGGATGAGGCACATCGACTATGGCCTGGGTGCGTTCCGCAGCGCGGCATTCGACGGATTCCCAAGGGACCGGGTTCTCGACCTGGCCGACGTCCAGAAGTCCCTGCTTGCGCGAGACGAGCTCGTGGGTTTCGAGGTCGCCGAGCGCTTCTACGAGATCGGCTCCCACGCGGGTCTGGAGGAGCTCGACAGGCTCCTTCGAAAAGATAGGTAGCGGCTCATTGCCGCCTCGCATTCGAAGCACCCCCTTGCATTCTTGGTCCTATGTCATACTCAGCACAGCACCTCAAGGAAACGGCCGAGATCGTGGCCAAGCTAAACCCGGCGGACTGCGAGAAATGCGTCGCGGAATTGCGCGCCGTCCGGGAGCACGGGGGCCGGCTCTTCATGCTGGGTGTCGGCGGCAGCGCGGCCAATGCGTCCCACGCCGCGAACGATTTCCGGAAGATCACGGGGATCGAGACCTATGCCCCGACAGACAACGTCGCCGAGCTGACGGCGCGCACGAACGACGACGGCTGGGCGAGCGTGTTCGTCGAATGGCTGCGCGTCAGCAAGCTGAACAGCAGGGACTGCCTGTTCGTCCTCTCGGTTGGCGGCGGCAACCTGGAGAAGAACGTCTCGCCCAACCTCGTGGCCGCCATGCAGCTGGCGAAGCAGGTGGGGGCGAAGATCATCGGGATCGTGGGCAAGGACGGCGGCTACACGGCCAAGGCCGCCGACGCCTGCGTCATCGTGCCCACGGTCAACCCCAACAGCGTCACGCCCCACAGCGAGGCCTTTCAGGCCGTGATCTGGCACCTGTTCGTATCCCATCCCGACCTGAAGGTGAACCAGACGAAGTGGGAGTCGGTGGCGGCCAAGCCCTGAGCATGGCCCTGCGGCCCGCAGTCTTTCTGGACCGGGACGGCACGCTCAACGTCCAGGTTATCCGCGGCGGCAAGCCGTTCTCGCCCGGAAAGCTCGGGGAGTTCCACCTGTTCGACGGCGTTGCCGAGGCCTGCCGCGCGCTCAAGGCCGCCGGCTTCCTGCTCGTCGTCGCGACAAACCAGCCCGAGGTCGGGCGCGGGACTATTTCCAAGGCCGTCGTCGAGGCGATGCACAGGCGCCTTCGCAAGTTGATTCCCGAGATCGACCGCGTCGAGGCCTGCTACGACGCGGGCAGGGGCGAGGAGTCCCGCAGGCGCAAGCCCGAGCCCGGCATGCTCCTCGACGCGGCACACGAGCTCGGCATCGACCTGGCCCGCTCGTGGATGGTCGGCGACCGGTGGCGCGACGTGGACTGCGGAAAGCGCGCCGGGGTGAAGACCGTATTCATCGACTTCCGGTATTCCGAGAAATTCAATTCCCCGCCCGATTACACGGTCGACACGTTCCCCGAGGCGGCGGCCGTCATCCTGAAGACCGCGGCCCGGTCCCAGCAAAAATCGTAATCTACTTGCCCGATCCCGAAGGGTGACCTCTATTGCGAAGATTCAAAACACATGAAATCCCTAAACGACCTTAAGATACAGCTTTATGCCGATGGAGCCGACAAGGCCGGCATCCTGGACCTTTACTCGAAGCCCTACATCAAGGGCCTGACGACCAACCCGAGCCTCATGAAGAAGGCGGGGATCAAGGACTACGAGGCGTTTGCGAGGGACATCCTCCAGACGGTGACGGCGAAGCCCATATCGCTCGAGGTCTTCACGGACGATTTCGCCGACATGAAGCGCCAGGCGCTCAAGATCTCCGCGATGGGCAAGAACGTCTACACGAAGATCCCGATCACGAATTCGCGCGGGGAATCCTCGCTGGCCCTGGTGAGGGAGCTCGCGAAGCAGGGAGTCAAGCTCAACATCACCGCGATCCTGACCCTCAGGCAGGTGGCGGGGGTCGCCGAGGCCCTCAATCCCGCCGTCCCGTCGGTCGTCTCCGTGTTCGCGGGTCGGATCGCCGACACCGGCGTCGATCCCATGCCCCTCATGCGCGCCTCCTGCGCGCTCCTTCACGCCCACGACAAGGCGGAGCTTCTCTGGGCGAGCACGCGCGAGGTCCTCAACATCTTCCAGGCGCAGGAATGCGGCTGCGCCATTATCACGGTGCCCCACGACATCCTCGGCAAGGCCGCAAAGATGCTCGGGATGGACCTGACCGAGGTGTCGCTCGACACGGTGAAGATGTTCGCAAAGGACGCGGCGGAGTGCGGTTACAAGCTCTGACCCCCCACTTAGTCATTTACCTGCCGGGCGGACTCCTTCAGATTTTAGGGTCCGCCTGTTTTCTGATGCCCACACGGATACGCCTGTTGAGTCTCCTCGTCGCGGCGCTGGCCCCGTCAGCGCCCCTCGCTGCCGCCAACCTGGATGGATCGTCCAGCGAGGTTGGAAACGCCGAGGCGGCAAGGCTTTATGCGGAGGCCAACGACTACGTGACAACCATGGCCGAGGGGGACTATTCGTACGCCTACCTTCAGTTCTACTGGAAGCACGCCCAATCCAATGTCGACCGCGTCCGCCGGGTCTATCCGGACTCGCCCACCGCGCGGGCCATGGCCCGGGGCGATCTCAAGCTCGGCCCCTACCCTCTGGACTACTTCAAGGAGCGCGTCCTCTTCAATCTCGAGCGCAAGCGCCTCGGGGCTTTCGACGACGTCAACTGCGCCATCTTCCTCTACGGACTCGACCCGAAGAGGAATGACCCGATCCGGGAGGAGGCCCTGGCGGGCATCCTCGAGGTGATGGCGCGGCGGCAGCGCTGGGGCGAGGTCCTGCGCTTCCCTGTGCTGGAGGCGCACCGGCCCCTTCTCCTGCGGAGCGTCTTTCGCGTCGCGGCCGATTACGGCCAGACGACAACCGCAGAGGACATGCTAAAGTCCGCCACCGAGGCGGAAAGGAAGGCGGCGGACTTCGACCCGATCCAGGCCGGGGCCCTGGTGCTGCTCGGGAAACCGCGATCCGAGCTGTACGCATTCGTGGCCGAGCATCCCGAGGACGCCGTTCGGGTCTCCGCCCTGCGCGCCGTCGTCGAGCGCGCCGTGCTGATCCACCGGATGGAGGCGCTTCACCGCTCGTTTGGCGACTCGATCCCGGACGTCCATTTCGGCGTGCAGCGCACGGCCGTTCGCGACGACGTTCCCGCCGTGGCCGCCCAGCTTTTCCCCGGCCGGAGCGAGGCGGCTGCTCCGTGGCTCGCCGTGTACCGCGCGGCCATGGGATCCGCGCCCGAGGCCGGGGCGTCCGTCGAGGCCCACCTCGCCTACATGCGCCACCTTGCGGACGCAGGGCAGCTCGACGCCATGGGGTCCTACGCCCGCGAGGGAAGCCTGACGGAAAGGGACCGGCGCGCCTGCGAGCTCAGGGCCGTCGAACTCTATGCCGAGGCGGGCCGGATCGAGGATGCGGAGCGGATCCGCAGGCAACTTGCCGCCCGGAGCGCCGCCGATGCCGACCAGGCGGGCCTTGCCGAGTTCATCGGACGGATGGATTCTGCCGATGTTCCGCTCGTGGTCCGGGAGAAGACATTTGCCGAGCTGCCGATCTCGGACCCCTGCATCCTCGCGACGGCGATCATGGACTGGAGCCTTTCCCCGAATCGCTCGCAGCGGGGCGCGACGCCGTGGGACGCGGTCGTCACCAAGGTGGCCGGCGGCTTCGACAACCTGCCCGAGGCCGAGTCGAGCGCCGTGAGCGACGCGGCCAGCGCCGTGAAGCCCTACTGACAGGCCGCGCCTCGGTCCCTTCCCGGTGAACATACTGTTTGTCAACTACGGCGACTTCACCACCAACAGCCTGAACCACATCGGCGGGTTCGCCAACGTCCTCTCGGCGCAGGGCCATGCCGCCGTGGTCGCCGTGCCCTCGGGCAGGGAGAGCCTGTCGGCGGCCTCGAACCCGGTCTTCATCCCGGCCTTGTACGACGACGTTCTCGCGCAGCCCGCGCTCTTCCCCGACCGCGGGACGGCCGACATCATCCACGCATGGACGCCCCGCGAATGCGTCCG
>Ga0209415_10004387_pt1 | contig 25856 bp, 16 predicted proteins | sample PeaSoiSIISIP2007_FD_187696 | JGI IMG/M metagenome (GOLD analysis project Ga0209415, IMG submission 187696) | Peat soil microbial communities from Weissenstadt, Germany - SII-SIP-2007 (SPAdes) (version 2) | ecosystem: Environmental > Terrestrial > Soil > Wetlands > Peat | place: Germany... | reverse complement strand
GCGACGACAATTAACATTTCTATCAGCGAAAAACCACGGGCCTCAGGGTCGCGGTTAAGGTAGGATCTGATGTGATTCGATGTTTTCATGTATGCGGAAAATTCATGCGGATTGGGCAACGTCCATCGTCGCGCCAAACACCTCTTCTGGAGTTGTTATGCCGAAGTATGCCTTGAGGATTCCATCCTCACGCATGCATCTGGCACCAATGTCGCCTTCGAGGATCGCCGCGGAAAATGTGGACTCAGCTCCGTTGGGATCGAAACAGGTTCTTTGGCGCATGAGCAGGTCGGCCACTGGGCGTCGAATCTCCCTGATTTCGAATATTCCCAATCTTCCAACAAAGCCGCTCCTGTTGCAGCCGCTGCATCCTCCTCCGGCCTCGAAAAAACCCTGGGCCTGCATTTCTACGCCTCGGACGACCCCGGACGCCTTAGCAATTTTGACAACATGCCCGTAGCGCTCGGCAAGCGCGTCGGATTCCCGGTGGGGCTTCCGACAGCGAGGGCACAGGCGCTTGACAAGGCGCTGAGCGAGCAAGAATCGAGCTGTCGCCGCAATCATCGATGCTTCGGCGCCAAGGTCGAGTAGCCTACAGAGGGCCTGGATTGCGTTATTCGCGTGAATCGTGCTGAGGATCAGATGCCCGGTCAACGCGAGCCTCACCGCAAGGGAGGCTGTTTCGCTATCGCGAATCTCGCCAACGATTATAATGTCGGGATTGTGCCTGAGGAATGCTCTAAGCGCCGACGCAAATGGCATCCGGGGACTCACCGGCGCCTGGGTCACGGTGCGCAGTCGGTACTCCACAGGATCCTCAACGCTAAGGACCCGCTTGTTCCGTGAATCAAGCCATGGAACAGCCGCGGCCAGTGTAGTGCTCTTGCCGTGCCCCGTCGGCCCTGAAACAAGTATGATTCCATTAGGCCTCTTGAGCACAGTCCGAAATCGAATCGCAGTGTCCTCAAGCATTCCCAGGTCCTCGAGCGAGCCCACCTGTGCGCTTTGGTCAAGAATCCGTATCACGATGCTCTCTCCGTTTATCGTGGGGATCACAGAATAGCGAAGTGACACGCGCTTGCTTCCGTATTCACGGACCGCGGACGCGTCCTGAGCATCGAGGCGGTTGGCCACGTCAAGCCCGCCGGAAACCGCCGCATTGCGTGACTTTCCGTCCGCGCCGCGAGTCGACGACAGCTTTAGCTGCGCCGAGACGGCATCCTTCATTGTGCCCGGAAGCGTTCCCCATGGGACTAGGTCGCCATCGATGCGCCATCTAATGTCGCAGCTTTTGTCCTCGGGTATGCAATGGATGTCAGACAGACCGCGTGTGTGGGCCGCCTCGCGGAGCATATCCTCCACAAACCGTTCTAGCTCGTTATCTCCTACGTCCAAGCTGGCTGAATACGCCTCGGCAACACAGGCCGCAATGTCGGCTTGCGGCGATATTACCCAGTCGACAGAGCTCCCCTCAAGCGCATACCTAACCTGCGCGAATTGAGGGCTTGAAGGATCCGCAACCGCGACCGTCAAGTCCGCCCCATGGCTCGCGATTACGAGCGCGTCACGATTCCTCGCGATAGCCTCAGGCAGGGCTTTGTGCGCATCACCCTCAACCCGAAGCTCCTCGCGCGGGAGGTATCTCCATCCGTAGTACTCGGCGATCCATCGCGCCACGGTCTCGTCCGAGGCGAGGCCGAGCTCCACAAGAGACCGGCTGATCGGCTGACGGCTTTCGACACCTCGATGGTAGGATTGCGCTGATGCGACTTGGCGCTCGGAGATACCGTTTCGAAGCAATTTTTCCATGAGAAACGAATCCAGATGGTCGCCCATTCGATCAGGACTTTGCGCCGCGCTGCTCACGTTACGCCCCCTCAATGCCTATCCGCTCTACTTTCCGATTGTCTTTAAAAAGCAAGGGCGCTGGGGGCGCTGAATGGCCATCGCTCGGTTGCAGGGGGGGCCTTACATCAACGGGAATAACTGCGGCTGGTTCCTCAGCGTTGACCGTGACTAGGAAAACGAGCTCGGTGCGTATCTTCGCTTTAACGGCCGTTGTGAACGCGCTGCCAAGAACAGGCACATTGGACAGTACTGGGATGCCGCGCCTATCTTTCGCAAACGTCTCTGTGATGAACCCTCCAACGACTGCGGTTTCGTGGTTTCGCAACGTAACGGTCGTGCGTGCCCGCTTCGTATCGGTGATCGGAGCCGTTTCCTGTCCGTCTGGCGATGTCACAGTTCCCTTGAGCTCCGTTATCGCCGGCGAGAGAGATAGCTTTGTGGTGAGGTCATCGGCAATCTGGACGGTAATCTCAAGAACATTGCCGAACGAAACGGTGCTCTCATTATAGTTTGTGTTCACGATTGGTTGAATTCCGGCCTGGGTCGTCCCGCCTGCATTGATCGTGGTAGTGCTCGTGCGACTGAAGAACGGTTGGTCCTCACTCACCTGGACGAAAGCGGTCTGATTGTTCAGTGCCGCGATCTCGGGCTTCGATTCGATGCGGACGGTGCCTTGTTCGGACAGCGCGCTTATCGCCGCCTGCACGCCGCCTACGCCTATCGTGCCGCTGAACGTGTTTGGATTTAAGGTGATTGATCCCACCTGCGCGACCAAGCCGGTTGCAGTCGAAGCGCCGGTAATGCTTACTGCCGTGTTGGCAATGCGCCCGAGCGAAGCCCCGGCGACATTCCAATCGATGCCTGCCTTCGATTGGTCGTTCAGGTCGACCTCCACGATCTTCACGGATATGCGCGCCTGCCGCCCCACCCTTTGGAGCACTCGTCGCAGATACCCTTCCATAACGGTATGCGTGCGAACGGATCCCCGAAGCTGAACCAGACCGGCAAATCGATTGACAACCAGTGCTTCGCCGTCACCAACCATTCCCTTTAGGTCGGATTCCAATCTGCCCCAGAAATCTGCGTCATTTTGTTGTGAAACGCTGAGAGTAGTACTCCCTCCACTAACCGCACTTGCCGCACCAAACTGTCCGGTAGAGACCCCGGCAGGGGGACTTCCAATGCCGCCCAGGGAAGTTCCAACGCCACCGTTCATCGTGCCTAGCGTTCCTGCGACTCCACCGCCGGCGCTCTCACTTAGATTGATACTTGCTGAACTCGACCCAGTTTGAGTCATCTGCAGGTAATCCACCGGATAGATTCTCGTAATGAACCGGCGGACGAGCAGAAATCCTTTGTCTGAGATCTCATAGCTCCATCCCTTGGGCTGACAGATTGCCTCAATGACGGTCCTAACGGTCGCATTGTGGACCTCGAAAGTAACCGTTCCCTGTACATCGGGCTCGACGACGACCGGAAATCGATATCCGGCGCCGATTCCCTCAAGTACAATTCGCGCCTCCTGCCCTTGCACCTGAAAATCTTCAACCCGTCGGTCTAGTAATCCTGCGATAACTTCTCGGTCCTGTGCATTGAGGGAGTTCGAGGCAAGCATCAGAACGACCAGGATCAACCTTACGAATCGTACAATGAAGGAATACGGCATCATCGATTCGCGAACATCAATAACACATCAATGTTAGACAAGTCTAAACTGCATGTTTTTTTTAAGATGCTCGGCTACTCTCGCATTAACTCGTTTCAGCCCCACCTCCTCGCATGTTGCTTTTTGGTTGGAGGCGTCTCCGATTGATCGAATCCGTCGGCTGACCCATTCCTAAACAAAAGACCCACCCCGAACGGCTTGTCGGAGTGGGCCTAATACTGTTATTTGTTCAGGGTTCGATTCTGGGAGGTAGCCCTTGCCCGCCGTCTACGGAGTAGGCGTAACCACAAACATCTCGATTAGAGCCGTACCGGTGGCTCCGTTCATGCCCTCGACGACAACCGTGTACGCTCCCGGGGCAGCTGTCATCAGGACAGCGGATTCATTGGGGCTTGCCGGAGCAAAACCCGAGGCCTGTATGGCTGCCTGGTTGGTGGCAGTCTGCCATCCACTGTTCGACGCGATCTGATTCATTCCGGAATAGACGGCGAGTGTCGTTCCCGAAATCGGGCTGGGCACTCCGTATTGAGCGAGCGACGGCCCTGTGGCGCGCACTAGCACCTGCACCGGCTTGTCGCCTTGGACAATGAATCCACCAATCAAGGGCGACGTGCTTGAGCCTGCGGTTCCACGTGTGGAAAAGTTGATGAGCGGGGTCGGCCCGAGGCCCGGGTTATGCAGATAGTTGCGCCCGTTGAAAGGCGTTCCCGCAAACGGAAACACCTTGTTGTAAACCGCATCGTTTCCGGCCACGTTGTCGATGTTTGCCGCCGAACGGATCGTCAACGGGTTCGTGCGTAGGTCGCTGATGGCAGCCGTCACCGCGATCGAGATGACATCGTCTCCGTAACGCCGCCCGTTCGGCCAGCCGCCAGCAACGGCGCCTCCGCCGAAGCCCGTCTGGATGTTGCTCTGCAGGGTGTCACCGCCAAACACGCTCTGGTTCGAGAACCCGGCGTCGTCGGGGTAAGCAGGGAAGTTGGCACCGCCCGCGGAAAGCCGGGCCGCACCGGTCGAAAGGTCCACCCGGAGCATGTCGGGAATGAAGATCCCCACGAGGTCGGTGCGGCCGGTCGTGGGCGCAACGTTCTTTCCGCCGAAAGTGATCGCATTGACCAGGGCCGCAAGCTCAGGGGTGCTTGCGTATTGCTGGAAGAGTGCCGCATCGCTCGAGGGCTTGGTGCGACTATATAGGTCCTTGTCCTTCAGGGCCACCAGCACCTCGTTGAACAGAGGATTGCCCTGACGGGCGACTTGTACCCAGCCGCCGCTGAGCGCCGGCGCGGCGGAACCTGCTCCGCTCGACAGCACGGCCATCTGCTGGCGGCTGGTCGTTGCATACACTCCGACTATCTGCTGGTCACCGCCCAATTCGGACACCGGTATTTCAAGGGCTACGGTGTGCATGTTGTAACCGCTCTGGCTGTCGAACGAATTCGTGGACCCCGTCCTCAGGTTCAGGAGGTCGAAGACCGCGTTGACATCTCCGTAAAACCCGTCTTCGCGCTGGCCGGCCCAAGACCGGTAGCCGTTGCTGAGGTTTGCAATGGCTCCACTCGTGTAGACGTCGAGCAGCGCCTCGCTTGTCACGCCGGGCTTTGCCGTATTGTTCCCATTCTCTCCCTCGTTGTAGTGAGGCGTGGCAAGGCCCTGGTTGTTCGGGGGCACGATGCCGGTGCCGAGGACCGTACTGCTGCCGCCCACCACCTTGGTCACCGTGTAGGTCTGGGTCAGGTTTTGCCCGCCGTCCCCATCCGAGTTCACCACGCCAACGTAGGATTGGAGGATGGTTCCCGTCGACTTATAGGCGGTCGTGAACTTGAACTGGTAGGCTATCGTGTCGTTGCCAGCCGCCACGTCGGCACCGGTCGAGACGATGATCTGGTAGAGAACGTTGTCGTCAAAATTGTACTTGTTCGGCCCGACCCCCGGCTCCTCGAACGGATATACGCCGAGGGCGACTTCAAGGAATTTCTTGCCGCCCGGCTGCGTCGAAACGAACGCGTAGACGTCGGTCGTGTTGGCGGCCGGATCCAATGTGATCAGCGGGGCGTCCATGTGACTGGAGGCCGTCGCCGGACGGGGTGCAACCAGGGCTGAGCTTGCGAGCAGGCTTAGCAGGCCTGCGATTAGTCGTGTAGGATTGGATTTCATGGCTGACTTCCTTTGTGGTTAACGGGTCGGGGAAAGGGGTGGCGCACGGCTCAGGTGGCCGACGCCGCGACCGCACGGCCAGCGAGGCGCTGCGCCAGCAGCGCCCTTTCGCTCGGTGTCAGGGTGCTCGCATACCTTGCGGCTTCGCCAAAATATTCTCTCGCCGAGTCAAGCTCGCCGCGGCCCATGGCGATCTCGCCGGCGTGAAGAAAGAGCCGGGCATCCTTGGTCTTTGCGGCCAATGCCATGCGCATCGCGGCATCCGCGCCGGCGTAGTCGCCGCTTTGCGCCAGGGCCCACGCCAGCGCGTCATGAGTAAAGACGTCGGCGCGGTTCGCGAGCTCGTCCCGCGCCAGCCGAACCGCCTGCGCCGAATCTCGGCCGCGGGTTGCGAGGAAAAGCGACAAGGTTCGTGGGTCTGACGCTGCACCGCGGCGTGCCAGGTCCGCCTCAACGCCTGCGGCGGTGTCCGGCTGCCCACCGGCCCGAAGGGTGTCGGCCAGCCACCACTGGTACTCGGGAAGCGGATTTAGGCGCTCGGCGCGCTCGAGCGGCCCGACGGCCTGCTCGGGACGGCCGAGGGCATCCAGGGCTTTCCCCCGCGCCAGGAGCGCAGGGGGATAGTCGGCGGCAGCAAGCGCCGCGGACTCTGCGACGCGCAGCGCATCCTGCGCCCGGCCCGCCTGCAGGTAGTACTGGGAGAGGCGCGACAGGGTCCACGCGGAGTTTGTGGCATCTAGCGGGCTTCCCGCCCGGACCGCTTCCTCCATCGCCTCGGTCGCGCCCGGCAGGTCGCCGGTGAGCCAGCGCAGGTTGGCCGCGCGGCTGTAGGCCTCCAGCCCAGGCTTCAGGGCCATCATCCGCCCGCAGGCGCCGACGGACTCCGTCAGCTTTCCCTGCTCCATCAGGGCATCGCTAAGCAAGGCAAAATCAAACGCCAGTCCGCGCTTGGCGACGAGCCGCCGGGCCACCGCCTCGGCTTCCTGAAAGCGATGCAGGTTGTGGTAGACGTGCCCGCGGAGCAATAAAGCCTCGTCCGTCGGGCCGAAGCGCGCGTCCATCACGTCGGCGGTCTTCTCGGCGAGCTTGTAATATCCGGCGTCCAGAGTCCGCCTCGCTTTTGCTATGTAGGCCCAGCCCAAGCGCTCATAGTTTCCGGGACCGTCGGAGCTCGCGTCACGCCCGGCCGCTACGCGCTTCTGCCAGAGACCGATGTCCCTGTCCTCGCGCTCGTCTCCGGCGGGTTGGACGAGGATGATCCTCTCGTCAAGGCTGGCGCCTGCACCGACGGGACCGCAATAGCCCGGCCTCGAGCCGCAGAGGGCAATCGCGCAGCTCGAAAGAATCAGGGCCCGGTGGTGAATCTGGGACGGCATTGGCCACTATTCGTTCCACCGCCCCTTCAAGATGCATTATCCCGAAGAAAAATTTCGGGAGCCGTGATTCACGCAACTCGAGCCGCCATACAATCGCAACCGGACCGCATCACGCAGCGTCAAAACCGCAGCATGATGCTCAGGCGCGCCAGTCTCGGCTCCGCGGGGTGAAGGTGCACGTCGGCAACGCCTGCGGCGGGTTCTCCTGGCAGGCGCGATGTGTAATAGTAGGCGATATCATCGTTGCTCCGGTTCAGGATATTGAGCAGATCGAGCGCCATTTCCCAGCGGCGGTTGCGCCATCCGATTCGCCCGTTGAGCGTCAGAGAGGACGGTTCGATATACTGGCCCGTCTCCTGGATCGGCTGGGGGCCGAAATATCGGGCCCGGAGACTGCCAAACCAGCCCTGGCCTGATTCGACTGTGGCTCCACCCGACACGACCGTTCCGATGGAGTTTGCGATATCGTGGCCGCCATTGGTTTCCTGCACGTACCGGGCATGGGTGAACGAGACATCGGCGTCGAAGGCCAGCCAAGGCGTGGCGTGATAGAAATTTGCGAACTCGATTCCGTAGCGGCGCGTCGGGCCGTAGGCATCGGTTTCGCCGGTGTCGCCGTCAAAGGTCAGTTCCGAAGCGAGGTCGAGCCCCCAGACTGACACGGTGCTCACCAAGCCCGGGAGGATTGAAGTTCGCGCGCCAAGCTCCGCCCCTTCGGCGCGAACCAGGGGCGTCACCGGCTGGACCCGCGAGCCGTCCTGCGGATCGACGTGTTCGACCGTCCCGCGGGCGTCGTTGCTGTGAAATCCGTCGCCCGCGTCCAGATAGAACTCGGTCTTGGCCCAAGGCCCGAGGACAATGTTGAGTTTGGGGCTCAGTATTGCCGCGGCTCTGATTCCTGAATTCAACGGGTTGCTGTCGCCGACATCGAACTCGGCGGCATCAGCCCGCAGTCCCGCCTGAACGCGGAGCCAGCCCGCGAGCTGCACCTTGCCTTGCGCATAGAGCCCGACGCTGTACTCGTGCACGGAGGAGAGATCGACCGGATCTATTACGCCTCGGCCCTCGGTATGAAGGAGCCCCAGGTTTACGATGTCCGACCTTTCCTGGAAGCCCACTGTCGTTGCCAGGCTTCTCCCCCAGATCTGCGAGAGCCAGTCCCTCGAGCCGGATCCTCCAAATACAGCCCTGCGGTCCCTCTGGCTGAATTGGTCCCCGTGGACGGGATCGGCCAGGAAATACGTGAAATCGGAGTACAGGCCCAGGCGATAATACAGCGCGTAGAGATTTAGCCGGGTCTGTCCGTCCGGACCTGAATGAACCCAGTCGAAGTCGAGGTTGGCGCGGGAGGAGGTGCCTCCGTCGCTCGGATCAATGGCGCCGTAGCGGGAGATGATTCCCTCGTCGACGGCACGGAGAGGCACCTGGTCGGTGGAATTCCAGGCCGCGTGATAGCCGATGAGGGTCAGGGCAAACGTGCTGTTGCCGGCGGTCCACGCGCGGCGCAGGTAGCCCGTCGAATGGCTCGCGTCCTCGGGATTGGCCCACGGCCCGTTGTAATAGCCGTACTCGAAGCCGGCGGTTGTGGCGGCGCCGCCGGGCGACTTGAAAGAATCCGCCGCGACGAACCGGAAGTACTGGTCCTCCCCCACCTCCGTCTTCACAAAACCCTGGGCCAGCATGTCCACCAGGTGGAATTGCGCCGCTCCCGCGGCGGAAAAGTCGCCATTTGCCGAGTAATAGGTTCCCTTTTCGTAGTCGATACGCTGGACGAGTTCAGGGATGATGAAATTCAGGTCCGAATAGCCCTGGCCGTGGGCGTTGGACGGCAGGTTGACCGGCATTCCATCGACCGTGGTCGCAAAGTCCGTGCCGTGGTCCAGGTTGAACCCGCGCAGGAAGTACTGGTTCGCCTTCCCGTCTCCCGAATGCTGCGTGATGATCATGCCCGGCACGACTTCCAGGAGTTCGCCGCGCCTCAGAAGCGGGCGTGCGTCGAGTTCGGCCCCCCCGACCTGGCCTTGGGCCGGGGAATCGGCCTCCCCGATGAGGCTGTCCTCGCGGCCGTAGACGACGACCTCGCTTAGGAGCGTCGGGGCGTCTGCATCTGGAACGGTCTGCGCAATGGCGGAGGACGGGGTCGAGACAAATGTGAAACCAGACAGAAGCGCCGCCAGAGTGCAGGCGCTATAGGATGGGCGGTACATGGCACATGCTCAAGGCAGGGCAAAGCGGAATGAGTCGAAAGCTGGCTGGGTTCGAGCCGCGCGACGTCTCGCGCTGGCTGTTAGTTATGCGCCGCCGCCTTCCGGCGGCGGTGCGTCAACCGATCGGTCGGCGCGGCCAGGGCGTCCCGCCCCGACCGCCCTTTAGACGGCCGCCTTGGCTCGCGGAGGAGGAAGCAGGGGCTCGAGCCGGGCCCCGCACGACGCGCGAACCGACGGCTCGGGACGAGCGGATTCACGCGCGCTCGGCCCGACAAATCCGCCCGCAAGGGGCGCGCTTAGGTCCAGCTTCTTGAGGACAGCCTCGGCTGGAATGGGCGGAGCGAAGGGTCTGGTGCGAGCGGGGCTGGCGGTCTTGAGCACAAGGGGCGACCCCATGCCAGCCAACAAGCGCGCAACATCCGCCGTTAACCGCTCCTGGTGCGAGAAATGCCCATATCCCCTGGCCCATTCAATCAGACTGAATGTGGCGGACTGCGGACTGTTCGCGCATGACCACGCAGCAAGAAGAAGCCAGAAGGGCCATCCTGTGGGTCTCCTTTTCCTCAGGGGAGCGCGCATGCTGAAGGCTATTCGTTCCTGCCGGGCACCCGGATGCACCGCATTCCTACGCCCGCCAAGCAGTCGCCCGGAGGGCTAGAGTATCGTTCTTTCCATGAGCCAGTAGAGTCCCGCCGCGGCGACGAGCGCGGATAGAACGGGGACCCCTCGGCGGATAAACGCCGGATTCCTGCGCAGCTGCCAGACGATGGGCAGCACGATCGCGGCAATCGCGACCTGGCCGGTTTCCACACCCAGATTGAAGGTGAAGAGCGGCATCGCCAGGCCGCGGCCATTCGACCCGACGCCTAGCTCCCGCAGAACGCTCGCGAAACCAAAGCCGTGGATCAGCCCGAAGGCGAAGGTGAGCGCCCAACGGCCCCTGGGCTCCGCGCCCATGCGGACCAGGTTCTCTACGCCGACGTAAAGGATCGACGCCGCGATCATCGGCTCGACGAAGCGGCTAGCAATGCTGACGACGTCCAGCGTCGCGAGCGCGAGCGTGATGGAATGGGCGACCGTGAAGCAGGAAATGATCGCCACGATCGAGCGGAAGCTCCGGCAAACCACCAGCAGCCCGAAAAGGAATAGCAGGTGGTCGTACCCGGTCCAGATGTGGGCGATGCCGAGCGCGAGGAATCCCCAGAAGCTCGGAGTGCGCCCTTCGGACGCCGCACCGGGACCCGCCGGGGTAGCGGGCAGGTTGAGAATGGTGTCGGCGTCATTCCCACTGACCAGTTTCTCAAGGAGGGTGTTTCCCCGCTCGTCCGTGGCGCTGACATAGTCGCGATGGCCGGGCGGCAGCCGGTCCGCCACCAGGAAACGCAGGACCAGGCGAGAGGCGGGCGGCCGGGCGCAGACAAGGCGGAAGGTCACGCTGTTGCCGGATGCGAGGGAAACCGAGGCCTCGGTCCACGGAAGAGTGCCCGACTCTCCGTGAATCTCGAGCAGCCCGGTTGCCAGTTCCCTTAGATACGGCGCCGCAGCGTCGAAATCCGAGGCGGACCATGACGAAAAGGGCGATTGCGCCGCCGCGGGCAGAAGCGCGCGCACGTCGTTCGGCGCAAAGCCCACTGTCACCACCAGCGTCTCCCGCCCCACTTCAACCTGCGTCGTGCTCAGGCCCGGGTCATGCGCATGAAGCGGCGCGGCAAACAACAGCGCGAGGGCGATCGGACAAACAAGGAAACGCACCTTCGTAATACGCGTCGCCGCTCCGGGCGGATGCAGGGCCCCGACCCGGCGTGCCCGCCGGATAGCCGCGACGCGGCCGCCCCGCACGTCCGCACGCCATTCCGACAGCTAGACGGACGGGCGGGATCCGCCGCGCTCGTCCCGGAACTCGGCGCCGCCCCGGGAAAGCCATTCGGCCCCGCGCCCCGGCCGGCTTAGGAACCGGTGGTCGAGCGGCCGGTCGATCCCGTCGAGGGTCGCCTCGGCGGCGTTCAACCGGTCCGGGACGCGCGCACGGCACCCGCCTCAGTAGGTATACTTCGCCTCGACGAAAAAGAGGCGGCCGACGGGCCCGTTGTAGTCCCCGACGTCGGCGTTCGTGGCAGGAAATGCGTTGGCCGCGACAGGCGGCATGCGGTTGAACACGTTGTTGACGCCGAGCCGCAGCACCGGCTTGCCCGGCCACCTGGAGGCTCCCGCCTTGCCGAGATCCGCGGCGAAGACGGCGTCGAATTGCTGGAAGTCGCCAATGCGCACCGGCGCTGACGCCGACGAGCCGCCCGGCCCGAGATCGGTGACCGGCGGGATATAGGTGTGGCCGACTCCGACATCGAGCGCGCCGTATTTCCAGTCCAGCGTCGAGTAGGTGCGCCAGCGCGGAATCGTGCCCTGGCTGCTGCTTCCTCCGCCCGAGGCAGTCCCGGCGTACTGGTAGTAATTCTCCGTCGGGATCTCCTGGACAAGGTAGCTGTTCCAAACCGTTGCCGTGGAGGTGAACCTGAAGCGCCCCTCGGACTGCGTCGTCACCGCGTAGTCGAGCGTGGCATCGAAGCCCTTTTCGGCCTGGGAGGTCAGGTTGATCAGGGGCACCCGCACAAAGATGCTCGTGGGATTGACCGTGCTGAGCTGGCCGGGTCCCATGACCCCCGGCCCGGAGGGGCTCCCCACGTGAACGTACTGGGTAAACGGGGATGCCGGGCCCAGGGATTCGACACTCTGCACGATGCTGACCTGGTTCAGGTAGCCGATGGCTCCCTTCACCGTCGCCTCGAAGAAATCGAACGAGAGGTCGAGACCCTTCACCTCGCGGGGGGCGAGGACAAACCCCGTGGACCACGTGTTCGCCCTGAACGGCTGGAGCGCCGGATTGGGCCCGCTTATGCCGGTGAACCCCGCGCTTGAAGCCGTGTTTCCGTAATAGCCCTGGTAGAGGAACGGCGGAATCGGCCCGGAGACAGGGGGACCAAAGAGCTGAGCCAGCTCCGGCGCCCCGAACGAACGGCCGACCGAGGCGCGCAGCGTGAACCGGTCGTCGATCGGCTCGTAATGCAGGCTCGCCTCGGGAACGGCCGAATGGCCGATCAGGGTGTAATTGTCGTTGCGCCCGGCAATATCGACGGTCAGCTCGTCTATGCCGGTGATGTTCTGGCGCGGGCCGATGATCGGAGCCCTCAGTTCGCCGAAGAACGAGGTGATCGCGCGCGCGGCGCCGAAGGGGGAGAGCGACTCCGTGTTGAGCCAGCCGGCGATGGACTCGCCGGGCGCGATCGGCTCGCTGACCGAGTCTGGGTTGGCCGAGAGGGTCTCCCGTGTGCGGCTCGCCCCGACGGCAAAGCTCAGCTTTCCATTCGGAAGGTCCAGGGGCGTCCCCCGGAAGAGGAAGTCAACCGATCCGAGCGTGCTCACCATATTGTCCGTCTTCGTCCCGATGATGTCGGACGGCAGGGATCCCGCGGCCTGGTCGTAGGCGAACGGGTTGATCGTGCCCGCCGCGAGCGCGGTGTTCAGGTTCGCGGTGTTGATCTGGCCCGGGCTCGTGAAGCCCAGGTGATAGCGGTTGAAGTCAACGCCGACTTCCCAGGAGTAGTTCGAGTTCAGCGTGCCCTTTAGGCCTCCCGCAAAGCGGTAGAACTCGGATTGGTCCTGCGTCCGGATCGGGTACTGGGAAAACTGGTTGTTGGCGTTTACGAGGTTGACGACGTAGCCTTGGGCATTGGGCTGGAAGAGCCAGGTGGGCGAAAAGGGACTGTTCGGCTGCAGGTACGGGACGTATGGCACGAAGGCCCCCGCACCCGGCGGTGGCGGCGAGCTCCCGTAGATGAACGGGTCGGTGAACGGCGCCGAAATGTACGGCGACATCGACTGGCCGGCCACCTGGGACTCGGTCCGGGTGAAGCCGTAGATGAAGTTGCCGAAGGCGACCAGCCTTTCGCCGAAGAAATGGTGTTCGAAATCCGCCACCACGCTCCGCCGCCGAAGGCTCGCAAGAAGCGTCTGCTGGTTCGCCACGTTGTAGCCCGTCTGCAGCTGCTGGGCGGTCACCGGCTGGTAGACCCCCATTTGCACCAGCTGGTCGATCGAGAATTGGAGCCCGGGCGGAGGCGCGTTGAGCGCGGGACTGAGGCGGTAATAGGCGAGCGCACCCGGCTGGGTCAGCGGCTGGCCGGTGTTGGGATCAAAGGTGATCGTGAACGGCTGGACGCTCACCACGCCCGGATAGGTGGTCGTCGTGTAGATGGGGTTCGAGTAAGACCGCTCGCCCATCATCACCGGGCTCGTCTCGGTTCCCTCGACGGAGATCATGAGCGAGGTCGTCTTGGTGCTCACCCCGCCCGAAAGATAGCCCGTGCGCTCCGTGTAGTGCCCCGGGTTGCTGCTCTCTCCCCAGTGGACGCCGGCCTCCCAGCCGTTGAAGTTGGACTTAAGAATCACGTTGATCACCCCGCCGACGGCATCGGAGCCATAGAGCGCAGACGAGCCGTCGGAAAGGATCTCGACGTGGTCGATGGCGGACGGGGGAATCATGTTGAGGTCCACAAACTCGGTTCCCAGGGCGGCCTCGGCGGGATCGAAGGCGACCCGCCGCCCGTTGATCAGCACCAGGGTCGTCAGGTTATGGATCTGCAGGTACGACCCTCCCTGCGTGACAAACGCCTCGGAGCCGGCGTTTTCCAGCCCCAGGTTCCCGTTGCCGGTGAAGAGCGGGCTCGCCTTTCTCAAGATATCCGCGAGGTCCGTCGAGACGCCGGTGGCGGCCATCTGATCGGACCCGATCACCTGCACCGGCTTAGTCGCCGTGTTGGGCCTGTCCGGAAGGTAGGAGCCGGTCACGATGACCTGGGAGATCACGACCGGCTCGTCTTCGGAGACGGCCGGCGGGGCCGGGGCCGTCTGCGCCGCTGCCGTCAGGGCCGTAAGAATAAAGCCAGTTGCTGCGCCGTGAAACTTCAAGGTGTTCAAATTCGTGGTTGTAGCTCCTGACACCGACCGCCGTGGATAGCGAAAATGTCGCCCGACGGAGGTGATAGCGTCAAGTCAAAGTCAATGGTTGATCGCATATTAGAAAATCGGCGATTGCTGGGACGATCGACTCCCCGCGCGCCGGAGCGGTGCCAGTCGAGCGATTCCTTGACGGGCGGACAGTGCCTCAATGACTGTGGTTCCATGTACCGCAGCCCGCTGTTTTGCCTCGCGCTCTCCCTGGCGGCGTTTTCCGCCCCGGCCCCTGGAGGCGCCGCGGCGGAATCCACGCCCCCGGAAACAGTCCAGGGGCTCTGCGACGCGCTGATATCTGCAATGAAGCAGGGCCCCGAGCTCGGGTTCTCGGGCAGAAAGCGCATGCTCGAGCCGGAAATCCGCCTTGCGCTCAATCTGCCGCTCATGACCCGCCTCATCCTGGGCCCGCCCTGGAGGACGCTGACGGCCGAACAGCAGCGGCAGATGGTGGAGGCGTTCAGCGAATACAGCGTCGCGACGTACGCCAACCGCTTCAGCAGCTATTCGGGCGAGCGCTTCTCCGTGGACCCGTCGCCCACCCGCCTCGCGAGCGGGGATGTCATCGTGCATTCGCAGCTAAAGACCAACGACCCCGACCCCGTGAAGCTCGACTATCTGATGCGGGAAGGCGACGGGCGCTGGCAGATCATAGACGTCTTCCTCAGCGGCACGATCAGCGAGCTGGCGGCCCGCCGCTCTGAGTTTTCGTCGGTGCTGCGCAGCGGCGGCGCCGCGGCGCTCATCGACATGCTGAGGAAGAAGGCCGTGGAACTCAGCGGTTGAGCCTGTCCGGGCCCGTCGCCCTTTTGCGGGCGGCGGCGCGCCGGGGTCCTCGTAGATGTCTTCCTGGCCCGGCGTCGGCGACGCCTGGTTGCCCCTTAGCTACGCCGCCCGATTCTGTCGGAACAGGCTGCAAAGCGACGCGTAAAAATCGACCGCCTCCCGGCAGGGCCAGGCCGAGAGCCGGCCATGGGGGCAGCGGCTCACGGCGCACCGCCCGGTCCGGGGGCGGCCGGCGCCGGCCCAAGCAGGGCCGGCAGGACCAAGAACGTGCAAACCAGGGTGAAGAAGAGAGCCAGGATTAGCAGCTTTCCCATATCGGCCATGCCTGGGGAACGCGAGAGCGCCAGGCTGCCAAAGGCCGTGCCCGTCGTCAGGGCGCTGTAGAGAACCGCCCGCGCCGTGCTCGAGCTCAACGGGTTGTCCTCGCCCGCGCGCCAGCGCATCACGAAGTAGATGTCGAAGGCCACCCCGATCCCGAGCAGGAGCGGCAGCGTGATGATGTTCGCGAAATTGAGCGGCAGCCCGAAGGCGACCCCTGTGCCGAGCGTCAGGAGGCCCGCCAGGAGGAGCGGGGCCAGGACGACCACGACGTCGCGCAGCCGCCGGAGCACCAGGAACAGAAGGACGATGATCGCGCACAAGGCGATGAGTCCCGCCGAGGCGAACGCACCCGTGACCGTGCGCGCGGACTCCTGGATGGTCACAGGCGTTCCCGTGGCGCCGGGCGCAAGCCTCCTGACCGACGCGCAGAAGCGGCGCAATACCTCGTTGTCCCGGGAGTCGCCCTTCGGATGAACCTCGACGCGCCACCGGCCGTCGCTGCCGACCCAGTCGGCCGTGATTTCGGGAGGCAGGGCCGCGAGAGACACGGGCTCGGCCTGTAGCGCGAGGCGCAGGTCGTCCAGGCGCCGACCCACCCCTTCGGAAAGGTTGGCATCGAGGCCGGGGAGCGCCGCTCTTCCGAGGGCGAGCGCGGCGCGCAGCTCGGCGGAAAGCCGCGCCGCCGCCCCCTCCCCCTTCTCGGCCAGTCTTCCGAGGTCGGCTGCGCAACGCGCGATCGACGCCAGGGTCTCCTTGTCGCTCGGCGGCGGCCTCGCGGCCGGCGGATCGAGCGTGGGGCTTAGCAGCGACCGCGCGTCCCTGAGGATATCCAGCTTTGCCTCCTGGTCGTCTGGAACGAAGCTCGCGACGTCGATCACCTGCGCCACCTCGGGAAGCCCGGAGAGCCTTCCGGCGAGCGCCTCGGCGCTCGCCGGCGACTCGGCCAGGATATCGATCGTGTAGGGTGTCGTCAGCGGGTCGTCCATCAAGTCCCTCAGAGTCGCAACCGACTCGGAGCGCTGGTCCTGCAGGTTGACGGGATTAAAGTCGAAGCGCAGCCTGGGCAACGCCGCCAGCGCCCCCGCGGCCAGCATGGCGGCCCCGGCTAGAATCAGGGCACGCCGGCGCACGATGAACCGATCCGCAGCCCGTCCCCAGGAGATGCCGGTTGGGCGGCGGCCTCCAGGCCGCCCGAAAAGGGTCAGCAGCGCGGGCAGCAGCGTCAGGTTCAACGCGAGCGCCATGAACATTCCCGCCCCCGCGATGAGGCCGAGGTCGGAAACCCCGGTGTAGTCGGTCGGCACGAACGAGAGGAATCCGACGGCCGTTGCGCCGGCGGCGACCACGAGCGGCCCGCCTATCCCGAGCGCCGTCTGCCGAAACGCCTCCTGCTGCGAGGCGAACAGGGGCGCCTCAGCCGCGTAGCGGACGCTGAACTGGATGCCAAAATCGATCGCAATTCCGACGAAGAGCGGGGCAAACGCGACGGAGATGGGGTTGAAGGGTCCGATCGCCCACACGGCGAACGTGGCGCAGCAGACAAGGCCGATGATCAGCGTGACGAGCACCGCGGAAACCGCCCGCAACGACCTAAGCCCCAGCGCCAGCCAGAAGCAGAGCAGGCCGACCGACAGCGCCGTCGAGAATCCCGCGCCCTCCGACAGGGTCGTCAGCTGGTCGTCCGAAAGGGCCACCGGGCCCGTCACGCGCACGCGGGCTCCCCGGGAGGCTCCGAGGCCCTCCGCCCGCGCCGCCGCCTTCACCGCGACCACCGCTCTGTGGCCGGGCTCGACGGAGCTGAACTCGAGCACGGGCCGTGCGAGGATGAACCGGCGCAGCTCGCGGGGATCGGCCTTTCGGCCGCTGAGCAGGGTTTGCCAGGAAAGGGGCTCATACTTGCCGGCGATCGCCGCCTGGGCGGCTCTCGCCACCGCATTCAGCGGCGGATCGATCGCGGAGGCCCCAATGTCGCCATGCAGGGCGCCCTGCGCCATCAGGTCGAGCGCGTCGAACACGCCCCGCAGATCCGGATCCGCGGCCAACGTGCCTAGCAGCGGCTGCGCGGAAATCATGTCGTCGGCGAACTTCTGCACCTGGTCGCGGGGCAGGAAAAGCAGGCCGTTGCGCCTGAAGAAGGGGGCGGCGTCCGGCTGGCGCACGTCCCTGAGAAGGCCGGTGAGGCCACGGAGCCGGGCCGTCAACGCCGCCGCGGCGTCCGAGGCGCGGTCGGGCGTGGGCGCGTCGACGACAATGGCGAGCAGATCCTTGTTCTGGGGAAACTCCTGGTTCAGCTCGGCCTCCGTCTTCCTCCAAGGAAGGTTTGGCGCGATCAGCTTCGTCTCGTCGGTGTCGATCGAGATGCGGCGCGCCGTTGCGATGAACGCGAGAATGCCAAGCAGCACCGACGCGGACGCGAGGAGGGCCGCATGGCGGCGGCTGAATTCGACCAGCCCGGCGACGGCGAGCCGCATCATCGCGGGCGGGCTGCGTCCCAGCATTGGAGCCGAGCCGTGAGTCAAGACCGGCAGCAGGCGTTGGCGGACCCGTGCCGTCCAAACGCGCCGCCCCGGGTGCCCGAGAACCCGCCGGCCCTCGCCGGCGCCGTCCGATTGAACGGCCCGCATGCCCCCACCCCCGCCGTGAGGCCGCGCCGCGAAGCGCACATTGGATTATTCAGGGTCATGGGCTTAGGAGTCTTTGGCCGGTAGGAATTCCCATTTCGATAAAATTCGCCGACGAAGCGATACCAGAGAAGGCCTTTGAGGCAAGAATCTCAATTTCAGGCCCGAAGGCCGCTTCCATTTTTCCTCGCCAACGCGCGGGCATCCGCATCCCCTTGGGGCCGCCGCGCGTATGAGTAAGACAGATATATGTCCCTCGCTTTGCCCATCTTACCCGGCTCATTCGCGGGCATTGAGCCTGCGGGCCCATGGCCGGGATCAGGCGGGCTCGTCCAAATGATGTCGGCGGGCAACGCCGAGGCTCCCGGAGAGCGCGCCCGCGCAAACGCCGAGCTCCTTCGCAGGATGGCGGGGGGAGACCGCGACGCGCTTGCCGAGCTCTATGACCACTTGTCGAGACCCCTATACGCCACCGCCCGTCATATTCTCAACGACGCCAGCGAGGCTCAGGATGTCGTCCACGACGTCTTTCTTACGCTCTGGGAGAATGCCGCCTCGTTCGACAGCGGCCGCGGGGCTGCATTTTCCTGGGCCGTCACGCTGACGCGCAACCGCTCCATCGACCGCCTGCGCGCTCGGGCAAACCGGGCCCGCCTGCTGGGCAGCTCGATTCCGGACGACCTTGGATACGGCTCCAATGCCGGAATCCTCGGAGGGGACGACTGGGCCGAGCTTGGCGAGCGGGCGGACGCGGTGCGTGCGGCGATCGGCGACCTTCCCGCCGAGCAGAGGCACGCCCTCGAGCTCGCGTTCTTCTCGGGACTCACCCAGAAAGAGATAGCCGAAAAGCTGAGCGAGCCGATCGGCACGATCAAGGCCAGGATCCGCCGCGGCCTCATCAAGCTTCGCGACACGCTCGCGCACCGCCTATGATAGACGACCGCCAGGAAGAGCTCGCAGCCCTCTACGCCCTCGACCTGCTCGAGGGAGAGGAGCGGGAGCAGTTCGTCGCCGAGCTCGGGCGCAGCTCGGAGCTGCGCAGGCGGGTCGGCGACCTGCGCCAGGCTGCCACTGCCCTTGCCCACGCCGCTCCCGAAGCCGATCCGCCCGCCGCGCTCAAGGCGCGGATCCTCGCCTCTGCATCTGCGCAAGCCGGCCGTCGCCCCGCTTCCGAAGACGCCCCGGCCGCGCTTCCGAGGGCGGGCCGCCCGGCTGCATTCCCCTCATGGGTCCCGTGGCTCGCGGCCGCCTGCTTCGGCGTCGCCGCCATTTGGTCCGAAAAGGTCTATCTCGCGGCCCGATCCGAGAACCTGTCGCTCCGCGAAGAGCAGCGCCTGGCGCAGCTGGCTCTTGAGCAGACCCGCGGGCAGTTGGGTGAGGCGACGCGGCTTCTGGCCACGTCCGGCCGCGAGATCGCGGAACTCAACGCGAAGCTCAAGGCCGAAGGAGATCTGGCCCATTTCAAGATAGCCACGCTGGCGTCAATGCTCGGGAACTCGCCGGCGGCCCTTGCCGTGGCCGTTTGGGATCCGGCCCGCGAGGAAGGGGTCCTCACCGTATCAAAGCTTCCTGCGCTTGCCGCGGAAATGGACTACCAGCTCTGGGTGATAGACCCGCAGTACCCCTCGCCCGTCAGCGGCGGCGTCTTCGTGGTCGATCCGGCAACGGGCGAGGCCCACGTCGTCTTCCGGGTGCAGAAGCCGGTCAAGTCGATCGCGAAGTTCGCAGTCAGCCTCGAGCGTAAGGGCGGCGTCCCCAAGCCCGAGGGCCCGATCGTGCTGCTGAGCCAGTAGTAGGCCCGGACGGGGACTCCCTGCGCGGGCGTCCCTGGATCTGCACACCGCGACGGCGGGGCATTTCTCAGTCGCCCGCTCAACAAGAGGCCGCCGACCCTTCGCCACGCGATTCGCGCGTTAATCCGCCGGAGGCACCAGCATCCGGCAGCTCCTTTTACCGTCGCGGGAGCTACGCCTTCAAGCCCGCCAAGTCGACGTCCAGCTTCTTACCTTCCCTGATGAGTTCATCCATCGTCAGCCGCGTTTTGCGCGCGGCGGCCTCCCGGCCGAGAATGCAGCGCAGGCAGCCATCACTGGCCCGCGCGACGGCCTCGTCTTCGAAGCGCCCGTTCTCGATGCGATCGTGGAACGAGGCAATGTTTCGCTGCGCCCCGTTGGGGCGCAAGTTTTCGACCTTGCCGGCATGCGACTCAATGTTGCCGCCCGGGACGGAGCGGCCCAAATATGCGATCTCGGCGTAGCCGCCGCCGAAAGGCGTGCAGGTTCAAGTCCTGTCCCGGGCACCGTTTGGGATCGCTTTAGGTTTGGAGCCCGCCGCGGACAGACAGTGCGAAAGGTTTTCAATTGATTTCGGGAGCCGCAGCGCAAAGCGTTTTGCGATGCTCCGGGAGAATATAGTCGAGTTGCCTGCCGCGAATTTGGAAGACGCGGCACTGCAATCCAAGGAACGAGGGGTCGTGGCTGATTTTGAGTCGGGGTCGGTGGTGCTGCTGACTGAGGTGGGGTTTCCGCTGACAGAGGGGGAATCAAAGCTCCTGGACCCGAGAATCTTGGGAAAGCCGAAGAATGTAAGCTTCAGCCCCTCGACGGGCAGAGTGACCGGAACGAGCTGTGTCGATGGCGAGCTCGATGGGTTGACGGCAATGATGGATCGCTATTCGAAGCTGGCCGTCAGCGTGGTGTCCTCGCTGTTCCCGGGATATGGGTCGAGACTTCGCGTGATGCGCACGAGTTTCAGGCCCGCCGAGATAGTGGGCCGCCATAGCTCGTGGCGCAAGGACGACACCCGCCTGCACGTCGACTCCTTTCCCTCGCAACCGACCCACGGCGACCGGATCCTTCGCGTGTTCTGCAACGTGAATCGGTCCGGGAAGCCCCGGATGTGGAGAGTGGGTGAACCCTTTGAAGACGTGGCGCGCCGCTTCCTGCCGAAAGTTGGCCGGCCGTTTCCCGGAAGCGCAGGCGTGATGAGGGCTCTCGGCATCACCAAGTCGCTGAGGTCAGAGTACGACCACACGATGCTGAAGCTGCACGACGCGATGAAGGCGGACGACGAATACCAGCGCAGCGCGGGAAGCGCGCCCATAAACTTCCAGCCCGGTTCAATCTGGCTCTGTTTTGCCGATTCCGTATCGCATTCCGTCCATTCCGGGCAGCACATGTTCGAACAGACGATCGTGCTCCCTGTTGATGCCATGAGCGACGAAGGCAAAGCGCCGCTGAGGATCCTGGAGCAGTTGCGGGGACGGCCGCTCGCGTGAGACGGGCGGGGCGAATTCGTTGAAGGTTTGATCGCGGCGCGCGCGGTGGGCGCGGCCCTTTCCGGAGACCGCCAGATGCTCGGGCCACATGGGTGGCGGCCATTTTGCCCCCGTCTTCCGGGGATCACCGGATGCGCAGGCCACGGCGAAGCGACTCATGGACGTGTGAACCTCGCCGAGGACGTCAAAGTTGCGACTAAGGGATTATCTAGACTGTCCATTAAAGGACGCCCTGTCGAACCGTGCGCGATGGAGTCTTGCATGGTCCGGCGCCGTGGATCCGATTCATTCCGCTGGAGCCGCCGGGAGCGGAAAACTGTCGCTCAGGCGGCTCAAATTCTCGTGATCAAGGCCAAACGAGACCGATTCATGGCCGTCGTGTGTAAGGATTCGCACCACATAGATGCTATCGAAGTCGTTGCTCGGCCATTCCGGCACCTGCGCCGGGTCGCCGCCTAGGCTTGCGACTAGATGCTGCACGAACTTCACAAGCCAGAAATGCTCCCAGGCGACAAAGACTACGGCGTGCTCATAGACGGGTTTGCGCAGTTCGGTTTCCAGGTTCGCAATGTCGGTGAAGCCGAACCGTGTATTGACCGGAAGCTGGCAGCGGATGGCGGTAGGCTCGATCGTGGCGAGGGGGCGGATGTAGCAGGAAGGCTGGCCGACAGGCGGTCGGATCTCCATTGCTGGGTCGGGCGCGAAGATGAATTCCGGTTTCCCGAACTTAGAAAGCAGCATTCCCGGCAGAGCCAGGGAACGGTTCAGGCCGCGGACGCTCAATTGGCCCAGCTCGGTCGGAGTTTTTTCGCCGTGGCGGATGCATACGATGGTCTCAATTTCATCCCCAGCCTGAAGCAGCGGGGAGAACAGGCCGATCAAGAGCAGAAACAGGGTGCGTTTCATAGTTTTGAATTGTGGCGGTTGAGCTCGATCCCACGGTCTCTTCACGGGGAGCACAAACATTTAACCGAACCCTGTAATCTCTTGGCGACGAATGTCTCAGAATGGGGGATCAAAAGGGCCGAAGGATTCGGGCTACGTGGTCGTCTGACCAAAAGCTGCCTTCTCTGTCGTGAATTGCCTTTGTGATCGGGCTTGGCTTTTGAAAAGGGACCCGTTTCAAAGCGGGTCAATTTCGAGACGCCCGATGCGCTTTCTTTGACATCCGCTCGCCAATCAAGAGGAACCGGTGGCGACCGCGGGCTCTCTCGGTGGCCGGCGCCTCGCCCTCAGACGGAAATCAAGCCAGATTGATTACCATGGGGTTCCGGGCCGACATATTGACATTGGACGACCGATTGACCCAGCACGGCACCGGTGGAAAGCGTGACGCCGTTGACAACCATATTGACCGGGCCGTTATTGCCGCCAGTAGCGCCGGCATTCACAACCCCGCCGGCTGCGAGGCCCGAATTGGCGCTGGAGAAGAACATCTGCCCGTAATCGGGCAGCTGCGCGGGGCTGCCGCTAAAGGTTGGCCGCTCCATGATCCACTCCGCCTGGTCGCCAAGGAAATTCGTGGCCGGCGGGATGGAGATCGCGTATGACGTCGCGTACCCGCTCGTCGTGTTGCTGAAATAGATCGTCGCAGACGTCGACCCAGCCCCGGACGGCGTGCAGATCACCACGGCTATGAGGTCCCCGGCATTGATCGCGAGATTGTTGATCGTGACCCAGCCGGGCGGCGTCCACTCATGGAACAGAAAGAAGCTCGGCACGCCGTTCTGGCCGATGTTGCACCCGGCGCCGGCCTGGCAGAGGCTGCTGTTGCCGAGACCGACCCAGCTGAGGTAAGAATACGTGCTTCCCGATACCGGTGCGGACGCGTTCGAAACCACCCACTCCGCCTGAACCCATTTGAATGATTGGCCGCTCGGCGCGTAAACCACCGCGCCGGACCAAATATTGGTCGAAGCGGGGCCGCCGACGGCCGCGGAACCGGCGCCGGGGCGCACTCTAATGCTTGGACGAACGGTGAAGGTCGGTTCGATGTAGCGCAACCTGCCCTTCACCCGGTTGAAGTGGCTTTGGAAGCGGGCCAGGAGTTCCGGATTCTCCGGGCGGGCCGGGAAGCCGTGCAGTGCGAGGTCGGCCGCGGAGGCCGTCAGGGGATAAAAGCCGGCCGGCGGCGGAGCGAAAGTCCTGATATTTGCCCCATTCTCCAATACGCGATGGTGATCCATGGTGGTTCCTTCCAGCTTGATACTCCGCCTCGCCTAGAGCGAAGGCGATGCCGGCTTAAGGACTTTTAACAGAGCTTTTTCGAATTCAGAGGTTTCGACGACAACGCCGGTCCTATGGTCCACCATCATTCCGTCGCGGTTGATGATGAAGGTGCCGGGCAGGGCCTCCACTCCGAACACATTTGCGACGTCTTTGTCAGCCATGACGATCTTGTATGTGATGCCATGCTTTTCGATGAACTCCTTCGCATCGCTAACCTTTTGGTCCATGGAGATGCCAACGACGACAACGCCGTCCGTGCCGTACTTTTCTTGCAGGGCCACATACCCGGGCATTTCGGAGACGCATCCGGCGCACCAGGAGGCCCAGAAGTCTAAGACCACGATCTTGCCCTTGAACTGATCCGAGCTAACAAGGTTGCCTTCCAAATCCTTTAGCGACCAGGCCGGGGCGGGTTTGGGTGTCTCGGGTTCGGCAGTTAGATTGGCTTCGTTCGCCTTTATTCTCTTTGCGGGCATTTCGGCTCCATTTTGAAACAGAACCAAGCCCGTCACTTGTCCGTCCGGATCAGACTTGAATTCGAAAGCAGCCGTGACCTGCCTCACGTTGAACCTCACGTCCGACTCGGCCACCAAGTCCGTTACGCCCTGTCCTGTAGCCTGCGCCGTCAGACTGGTTCCAACATGTCTTACGGTTAGAAAAAAAATGGGAGCCAATTGATAGTCGCCGACATACTTTTCCAGGATTTTGGGCGCTACTGTGACGGCAGGCTTCTCCGGGTCGTCCAACGGCTCGTCGACGCGGACGCCGTAGCCTTCGGCGGCATTCGGCGGATGCCTGAGGACTCGTTGGGCGCCGCCCTCCTCTGCCGGAAGAAAGGTGAAGAGCACCTCGCTATCCAGCGCCAAGAATGCGGTCGTAGAAACGGCTTGGAGCGGGATGCTTGACCCCTTCTGCCTCTTCAAGATGAACTGTCCGTCCTCCAGCGCGAATTCGAGCTTCCACGAGGGAGCCATGCGGTACACGCCTGCGTACTTCTGAAGCTGGCCCAGCGGGACCTTTACGCTGGCTGCGGGGGCGGCCCCGGCAGGCGCCAGCGCCGGGCTCACGAGCCCCGCGATTTGGTGCGCAAACATCCCGGGCATTCCGGCGTTGTAATTAGTCAGGACTGTCACGGTCAGGCTGTCGTCGACGTATCGTGCGATATAGCACGTGAACCCTTGCCAGGCGCCGCCGTGCTCGATCACCTTGCGGCCATTCTGCAATCCGATTGACCAAGCAAAGCCATAATTCGCTGGATTCGGCTTGCCGTTGTTTAGAGGAAATACGTTCCAGATCCGGTCCAGGCTGGATTGTTTCAGGAGCGCCGTTCCGTAAAGCGCCGCATCCCATTTCGCCAGGTCGATGACGTTGAAATAGAGGGTGCCGTCCGCCGTTGAATTGAAGGTTGGGGACACCCATTCCTGATTTTTGATCGTGTTGCCCTTCTTCTCGTAGCCCGATGCGCGGTTCGGAATAATATCCGAGTCGCTGATCAGGCGGGTTGAATTCATTCCCAAGGGTTTGAAAATTCGCTCCTGCAGGTAATCGGCGTAAAACTTGCCCGTGACCTTGTGGATTATCACGCCCAGCAATACATAGTTCGTATTGCGATAGGCCCATCCCTCGGCGGGCTTGAACTCGATCGGCAGCGCTTCAATCTTCTCAACCAGCTCATCCTCGGTGAAGTCCAGCCGCAGGTAGAACGGCCCCTTTGGCCCGATGCGCTCGCCGCTTTCGTACTCCGCCAGCCCTGAAGTATGCGATAGCAAGTTCTTCAAATGAATCTGCATCCAACTCTGGGGCGCATTCGGGAAATACTTCACGATGCTATCGTCCAGTCCGACCCTGCCCTCTTCCACCAGCATCATCACCGCAGCAGAAACAAACTGTTTTCCAACGGAGCCTGACTGAAAGAGGGTCTCGGCTTTCACCGGGACCTTCAGCTCAACATTTGCCAGCCCGTATCCCTTGGCCAGCAAGATTTTGCCACGATCATAAATACCAACGGCCAACCCGGGAATATGTAGCAGTTCCATCCTGTCCATCACGAGCCGATCTATGGCGCCCACCTGCTCAGGCGTCAGCTCCCGCGCAATATGGCTTTCGTCTGTAGCCCCGTGCGAAAGGTCGGACGCAAGGCTCGCAATAGCGATCGCCAACGATGCGGCAATTGTCCGCCGACTCCGATGCGTTATCACCAAATTAACTCCGTGCATTTTGTCGCAGTAATGATGAGACATGCTGTTTCGCGACCGGCAACGAGAATACAAACGATGAAGAAGACTGAGAGCGAGCATTCAACACTCTGGCACTCACTTCGCTCATATCGGTACCCATCGCATGACGAGCGAATACGGCACGAGCAAC
>Ga0209415_10004386_pt1 | contig 25860 bp, 26 predicted proteins | sample PeaSoiSIISIP2007_FD_187696 | JGI IMG/M metagenome (GOLD analysis project Ga0209415, IMG submission 187696) | Peat soil microbial communities from Weissenstadt, Germany - SII-SIP-2007 (SPAdes) (version 2) | ecosystem: Environmental > Terrestrial > Soil > Wetlands > Peat | place: Germany... | reverse complement strand
AATCCATGGAGACCACCGGCCGGGAAGCCATCTATCGGCACCGAAACGCTGTTCAGACGAAGCCGGCCACCTCTGGCGGCCGGTTGGTCGGGTTCTCTTTCAAGGGCATGGTTGCAAATCGGTTTGCGTGAAGTCATCGCCCTTGAACAAAGGCGGCGCATCCATCGTCTTGGCCAAGGCATAGGCCGCGCAGTCGGAGAGATTGCGCCGCGCCCTCGGGTTGATCCCCTTGCGGTAGAGATTGAACGCGACCGCAGCGGCGCGCACTTGCGTCTCGTCGAAAGGCACGATCTCGATCTCACTGTCTGTCAGGAATTGCCAGAACTTCTCGACAGCTCCCGCACCATGACGCAACCGCAGAACGGTCGCCGTCTCATGCGCATTGATGGCCGACATGACGCAACGCTCGCCGCCGGCAATGACATTCTCGAAGGCCTGCTTCTCCGGTTCCTCGAACAGGATGGCGATCAGGGCTGAGCTGTCGACAACGATCATACAGCGTCAAGATCGTCCATGATCTCGCGCGGAGAACGCCGGTCGAGAACCGGCATCGCGGCGATCTCACGCACGATTTCATCAATGCGTGTCCGTCGAACCGCAGCGGCCTCCGGGGATTGGTCGCGAGGCCTGCGCGACTCCGGCACGATACCGGCGGCCCGAGCGCGCGCCTCCAACGCCTGTGTTACGGCATCCTCGACGCTGACGCTTTGCGCGTCGGCCAGGCGACGCGCAAGCGCTTCGATCTCTTGAGAAAGTTCGATCATGGCTATGATCACTGCTGTCCGGTTCACGGCGACCGAACAGGCCAAAAGTGGCTGTCGCATAAGGGATTTTCGATGATTCTTGGTGGTGTCGACTTGAACTCGACTTCGTACGCTGGAGCGGTTCTCCCAGCGGATTTGGCCGATTTCGGCCGAAAGGCAGATCGGCCCGGTGGCCGCGGCCTACACATTGGAGGGCACCGTTCTGGGCAAAGCATTTCAAAAACTCTAGACGGGAACATTGGCTTTGAATTCGACCGACAGTTACGGAGTGGAAACATGGTATAAGTCGTTGAAACTTTGGGCCTATTCACCGAACAGGAGTAGGCTATCATATTAGCACAAAATCGCTCGACTGGCATAGAGCGATGAACGCTACACCGCCAGCCGCGAAATCGTCGCCCGCCCGACGCTGTAGCTGTTCGCCAGTTCTTCGGGCGTCGCGCCCTTGACCCGCCGCCGCGGGGCAGGACGGCCGAGACTGAGCGGTTCGCCGCGGCCTCCGTGCCGCATCCCCACGGCCGTCGCGACATTCTTGCTCCCCCGCGTTCGCCGCCGGCGCCTCGGTGGCCGAGCGGACCGGTGGCGGCCCACCCCCTGGCGCCGCGGACCGATCCGGCCGCCTTGCGTCCCGCCGCACGCCGGTTTCGCTGGCGCAGGGGGACGATTTGCAGTAAGACACGTTAACTGACATTTCGTAAGCCAGGACCGTCCATGACCCAAATCGCCGCCGCCTCGCCCACCCCCTCCGCGGACGCCATTATCGCGATTTCGCGCATCGACCCTATGGAACCGCGCACCGGTCCGCTGCGCAGCGGCAACCCGCGCGGCAACCCGAACCTCGCACCGCGCTGCGGGGCGAAGGCGCGGACGACGGGCCTGGCCTGCCGCGCCCCGGCGATGGCGAACGGGCGCTGCCGCCTGCATGGCGGCAAAAGCACCGGGCCGCGCACGCCGGAGGGCCTCGCCAGTCTGGCGCGGGCGCACACCACGCACGGCTGGTGCGCCCAGGCGGGGCCGGAGGCGGAGCTGCGGCGGGAATTTTGGCACGCCAGGGTGGCGGCGCGACGCGCGCGGCTGCACGGCGCGGCCTACGACCACCTGCCCTGGCTGCCGCCGGGGATGGCGGCGCGGCTGCGGGCGGATACCGCAACCGAACTGCAGGCGCCGAAGTACTGCGCGCAATTCCAGCATGCACCGACCGCGGCCACCCCCGAGCCAACCGGCCAGCCGCCCGCGGCGTGCGAACCTCCACCGCCCGGCCACCGCCCGCACCTGCGCCGGGACGCGCGCGGGCGGTTCGCGCCGGCGCCGCCGCGGCTGCCGCGCGGACGCCAGGCCGAGCGCGCGCAGGCCCGCGCCGAGGCGGCGGCACTGGCGCCGTGGAAGCTGGCGATTGCCCAGGCACGGACGGCCAGGCGGCAGACCGTGCGCCCGGAGCAAACCGCCGAAAGTGAAATACTCGACATAAACCCTATGGGGCCTCGCCGAGAAGAATTCGGCCAAGACCGGGCACGGCACCTGCCGCCGGGCGCTTGTCCCGGTGGTGGCACGGTGGCGCACCCGACCGGGCCGGACAACGCAGGCCGCGCAGAGACCTCCATACACCCTGGCACGGTGGCACAGCCGACCGGGCCGGCCGGGGCGGACGACGCGGGCCGCGCAGAGACCTCCATACACCGTGGCACGGTGGCGCACCCGGCCGGGCCGGCCGGGGCGGACAACGCAGGCCGCGCAGAGACCTCCATACACCGTGGCACGGTGGCGCAGCCGATCGGGGCGGCCGGGGCAGACGGCGCGGGCCGTGCAGAGACCTCCATACACCGTGGCACGGTGGCGCACCCGACCGGGCGGGCCGGGGCGGACGATTCGGGCCGCGCAGAGACCTCCATACAACGTGGCACGGTGGCGCAGCCGATCGGGTCGGCCAGCGCAGACAACGCGGATCGCGCAGAGACCTCCATACACCGTGGCACGGTGGCGCACCCGACAGGGGCGGCCAGCGCAGACAACGCGGGCCGCGCAGAGACCTCCATACAACGCATGCCACCGGGCGCTTGTCCCGGTGGTGGCACGGTGGCGCACCCTGGCACGGTGCGGCCGACCGAGGGGCCGTTCCGCCGCGCCCTGCTGGGCAGCACCGTCTGCAACACACCGGACGCCCACCGGCTGGCGGCAAAGGTCGAGCGCGCCGGCGGCTGGCCGATCCTGCTGGCGGTCGATGCCGCGAAGCAGGCCGGGCAGGACTGGCGTCCAGCGGTGGCGGAAGCGCGAAGGCGCATGGCGGACGACGCCGATCGGCTGCGCGCCCGCCAAAACCCGCTTTGCGGTCCAAGCCTCCGGCTGGCGTCCGTCGCCGGCCTCGTTCGCGCGTCTGGCCTGGGGGGCGATCCGTGATGGGCCGTCGCCGGGCGCCGCGGTGGATCCTGCGGTCCGACGCGCAGCGCCCGGGCCAGGGCGAGGTCCGGCACGGCGCACCCCGGAGCGACCGGCCAGGCGGCTGGCACATGCGATTGCGCGGAATGATCCCCAGCTTGCGGTTGTCGCGACGCGGCGCAGACCGTATCTGTCGCACCATGCGCATCCATCCCTTGCTGCCAGCCGTCGTTCTGGCCTGCCTCGCCGTCCCGGCGATGGCGCAGGCGCCCAAGCCGCCGGCCCATCCGCCGGCCGCCGCCGTCGCCGCGCCGAAGAAGCTCGGCGCGTTCGAGGACTGGACCGCGGCGACGCACCAGGAGGCGGGCGTCACGGTGTGCTATGCGTTCACCTACGCGGCGCACTCGGTGCCGGCGCTGCCCGGGCGCGGCGAGGTCGTGCTGACCGTCACCGAGCGCCCGACCGGGCGCGACGAGGTCGCGTTGAGCGCCGGCTTCGCCTATGCGTCGGGCGCCACGGTGACGGTGCAGGTCGACCAGGCGGGGCTGGATTTTTATACCGCCCAGCGCAACGCCTTCGCGCGTGACGGCAAGGCGGTGATCGCCGCGTTGCAGAAGGGCAAGGAGGCGCAGGCCCGCTCGCCCGGGCCGCGCAACGCCTCGGTCGTCGACACGTTCAGCCTGCGCGGGTTCAGTGCCGCCTACGCGGCGATCGCCAAGGCCTGCCCGGCACCGCGCTGATGCTGATGCAGGCCCCCGATCCGACGCCTGACCTGGCCCGCGATCTTGCGGTTGATCAAGCGCTTGATCGCACGCGTGATCGCACGCTTGATCTCGCGCTTGATCTCACACTTGATCTCACTGGGGCGGAGCGGGCCCGCATCCTCGCCAAGTCGGCGCTGTTCGATCCGCCCCCGGCGCTGCTGGCCGACGGGCGGCGCGACCTGGTGGGCCTGTCGCGCGCCGAGCTGGCGGCGGCCGTCGCCGAGATCGGCGAGGCGCCGTTCCGCGCCAAGCAGCTCTGGCACTGGATCTACCACCGGGGGGTGACGGACTTCGCGGGCATGTCGACCATCGCGCGGGGGCTGCAGGCGAAGCTGGCCACACATTTCGTGGTTGGCCGGCCGCAGACGGTGACGGCGCAGCTCAGCGCGGATTCGACGCAGAAATTCCTGTTCCGGTTCCGTGACGGGCAGGAGGCCGAGACGGTCTACATCCCGAGCCCGGAGGAGGATCGCGGCGCGGTCTGCGTCTCGTCCCAGGTGGGGTGCACGCTGTCCTGCCGGTTCTGCCATACCGGCACGCAGACGCTGACGCGCAACCTGGGCGCGGCCGAGATCGTCGGGCAGTTCATGGCGGCGCGCGATGCGTATGCGGAATGGCCGGATCAGGCGGTGGGCAAGGGCGACGAGGCGGGGACGGGTGAGGCGGGAGGTGGCAAGTCAACTGGCGGCAAGACGGGGGGGGACAAGCCCACTTGTGACAAGACGGGGCGGCTGCTGTCGAACATCGTGTTCATGGGCATGGGCGAGCCGCTCTACAACTACGTCAACGTCGCCAAGGCGATCACCATCCTGATGGACAACGAGGGCATCGCGCTGTCGCGGCGGCGCATCACGCTTTCGACCTCGGGCGTGGTGCCGATGATGGACCGCGCGGGGGCGGAGCTTGGGGTGAACCTGGCGGTGTCGCTGCACGCGGTGCGCGACGACCTGCGCGACGAGATCGTGCCGCTGAACCGGAAGTATCCGATCAAGGAGCTGCTGGCTGCGTGCCGGCGCTATCCCGGGGCGTCGAACGCGCGGCGCATCACGTTCGAGTATGTGATGCTGAAGGGGGTGAACGATACGCCGGCGGATGCGCACGAGTTGGTGCGGCTGATCGCCGGGATGCCGGCGAAGGTGAATTTGATTCCGTTCAATCCGTGGCCGGGGAGTGCGTACGAGACCTCGACGCCGGCGGCGATCGAGCGGTTTGCGAAGATCGTGATGGATGCGGGGTTTGCCTCGCCGGTGCGCAGCCCACGCGGGCGCGACATCCTGGCGGCGTGCGGGCAGTTGCGGACGGAGAGCCGGCGGCGGCGGGCGGTGGCGTGAGAGGTCGGCGCGCTGGATGCTGCGGTGGGACCGTGGCACCGACCCCTCCCCCCGGCCCCCTCCCACAGGGGGAGGGGGAGAAGGGGTCGTGGCTAGCGCGGGATCAGTTGTTGCAGCGGAACGGATGGATCCGACAGACGCGCGACACCGACCGGCTTGCCGGATTTGATCAGGGCCTGGCCGGCGCGGATCTCGCGCGGCGCATTGGCCGCGGTGACGCCGATCACGCTGTCGTTCGCGGCAAGATGCACCGCGATGAACGCCTTGGGCAGAGCGTCCACGCGGACGATGGTTCGCGCCGCCTCGGCGGGCAGGCCGGCGACCTGCAGATTGACGCCGTGCTGATCGGTCCAGAACCAGGGGATGTCGTCATACGGCGCCGTGCCGCCGGCCATCGCCTTGCCCACCGCGATGCCGTGGTTCTGCGCGTGCCGCCATGCCTCCAGCCGCAGGTGCCGGCCGAACACCGGATGGAAGAACGCCGCCACGTCGCCGGCGGCGAAGACGTCGGGCGCGCTGGTGCGGCCAAGCGCGTCCACGACGATGCCGCCCTCGATCGCCAGCCCGGCCTGCTCCGCCAGCGCCAGATTGCGCTGCATGCCGATCCCGGCGATCACCAGGTCGGCCGGAAATGCCGCTCCGTCGTGGCACAGCACGACGAAGCCGCCCCCGTCCGCTTCGATGCGTTCCACCGCGACGGCGAACCGCAGATCGACCCCGGCGACGCGATGCAGCCGTTCGATGAAGCGGGCGCCCTCGGGCGAGACCGCGCGGCCCATCGCGCCGCCCAGCGCCTCCAGCACGGTCACCTCGGCGCCGCGCGCCCGCGCCGAGGCGGCGATCTCCAGGCCGATGACGCCGGCGCCGATGCACACCACGCGCGGCGCCGCCGCCAGCCGCGCGCGGATCGCCAGCGCGTCCTCCAGCGTGCGCAAGGTCAGCGCGTGTTCGCCGCCCGGCACGCCGAGCCGGCGCGCCCGCCCGCCGGTCGCCAGCAGCGCCCGGTGGTAGTCGAGCGCGCGCCCGTCGGCGAGGCGGACCCGATGCGCGACCGGATCAAGTTCCGCCACCGGCACACCCAGCAGAAGCTCGATGTCCTGCTCGGCGTATTTCGCTTCCGGGTGGAAATACTGCACCTCCGGCGCCGGGTCCTCGGTCAGCATCGCCTTGGACAGCGGCGGCCGCTCGTAGGGCCGCCAGGGTTCCTCGCCGATCAGCAGGATGCGGCCGACGAACCCGGCCTGACGCATCGCGACGGCGGCCCAGCCGCCGGCCTGGCCGGCGCCGATGATGATGTGCGTTTGCCGCATGCGCCCATGCTCGCGCGTGGGCGGGGTGAAGCCAACCCCTGTCCGTTTGCCCCTGTCCGTGTGCCCGTCTCGGTTCGGCCCTGTCCGTTTGGCGCTTTCCCTTTTGGCGGCGTTGCGGCGTGGCATCGTCTCCGGACATGATGCGCGGACTTGTCACGCCATTGGTGCTGGCCACGCTGCTCGCCTCGCCCGGCCGTGCGGAGGAGCCTGGCGACATCCACGCCGTCTACCACGCCTATGCGGCCGGCCTGCACGTGGCCGACGTCGAGGCAGGCTTCGGGTTTGGCCCCTGGTCGTATCAGGTGCGGCTCGCCTACCGCACCGTCGGCCTGGCGGGCTTCTTCTACGACGGGCATCAGCTCAACACCGTGACCGGCTCCTGGACGGATGATCGCTCGGCGCCGCATGAATTCTCCGGCGAAGGGATCTGGCGTGGGCTGCATCGCCACACGCTGATCGACTACAACCAGGGCCAGCCGCGGATCCGCAGCCTGGTCCCGCCGAACGAGATCGAGCGCCAGGTGGTGCCGTCGGACCTGCAGACCAATACGGTGGACACCCTGAGCGCTCTGGCGGAGTTGATGCGCCACGTCGCAGCCAGCGGAAGCTGCGATGGCACCGTGCACACCTATGACGGGCGGCGTGCCACCGAGGCGGCGTCGCATACCGTGGGGATCGAGACCTTGGCGCCGACCGCCCGATCGATGTTCAGCGGCAAGGCACTGCGGTGCGACTTCCAGGAGCGCATGCTGGCCGGGTACCTGGTGGGCGATGACGAGACGCAGCGCCGCCCGCTGCGTGGCTCGGCCTGGCTGGCGCAGGTCGTGCCGGGCGCAATGCCGCTGCCGGTACGGCTGACCCTGGAAACCCGCTGGTTCGGCGATGCGACGATGTATCTGACCGAGGCCGGCCCGGGCCAGGTGCCGTTGCCGCCGGATGACTGACGCGCGGCCGCGACCCGGGCCGCGAACAAGGGGCCGCCATGCCGTCACCAGCTTACCGTTCGCTCCTGGCTCGCCAGTTGGGCGGTCCGCCCCGATCCCGCTGTGCGCCTCGGTCCAGCAGCGCGCGTGCCAGGGCGGGCACCTCGGTGAACGCGGCGGCGGTGGCCGCGGCGCCGGCCGCCATCGCCGGCGGGCCGTAGCCCCAGGCGGCGAAGATGCAGGGCAGCCCGGCGCCGGTGGCCGCGGCGACGTCGTTGGCGTGGTCGCCGACCATCACCGCGCGATCCGGGGTGCCACCGGCCGCCGCGAGGGTGGCCAGCAGGTGGCGCGGGTCGGGCTTGCGCACCGGAAAGCTGTCGCCGCCGCCGATCGCGGCGATCAGCCCGTCCAGGCCGAACGCGCGCAGCAGTGCCCGTGCCGGCGCCTCCGGCTTGTTGGTGCAGACCGCGAGGCGCCAGCCTTCGGCGGCCAGCAGGCGCAGCGTGTCGGCGACGCCCGGATAGAGCCGCGACGCCGCGACGGCGTGCGCCGCGTAGTCGGTGGCGAACGCGGCCACGTCCGCGGCGTCCGCCTGGCGTCCGCGGGCGGCGCAGGCGCGCTCGACCAGCCGGGCGACCCCGTCGCCCACCATCGCGGCGGTCGCCGCCAGGGTGAAGCCGGCCAGCCCGCGCGCGCGCATCAGCCGGTTGAGCGCGGCGGCCAGGTCGGGGACCGTGTCGATCAGCGTGCCGTCGAGATCGAGCAGGAGGGTGCGGGCCAAGGGAGTGATCAGCGTGTAGCACTCCGAAACGCGAATTGAATGAACGGGTTTCCGGCGGGCTTTGACACGGCGTATGGTCGGCCGTTACCCCATTGAGCCAAGGCAGGGGCCAGGGAACCCCAAGGGAACCAGCATGTGACCATGCCTGCAACCGCCGTGATACTCGCCGCCGGCTTGGCCACGCGGATGAAGTCGGCGCTGCCCAAGGCGCTGCATCCGCTCGCCGGCCGACCGATGCTGCGCCATCTGCTGGCAAGCTGCGAGCAGGTGTTCGACCGCATCGTCGTCGTGGTCGGGCCGGGGATGGAGGCGGTGCAGGCACTGGCCGCACCGCACGCCTGCGTGGTGCAGACCGAGCGCCTGGGCACGGCGCACGCCGCGCTGGCCGCCGCCGCGCTGTTCGGCACCGGCGAGGTCGCGGTGCTGTATGCCGACAATCCGCTGATCCGCCCGGACACGTTGCGCGGCCTGCTGGCGCGCCGTACCGCCGGGGACGCCGCACTGGCGCTGCTGGTGATGCGTCCGGCGGACCCCGGTCGTTACGGCCGTGTGATCGGCGCCGGGGAGTATGTCGAGCGCATCGTCGAATGGGCCGATGCCACCGACGCCGAGCGGGCCGAGACGCTGTGCAACGCCGGCGTGCTGTGCGCCGCCGCCGCGGACATGGCGCGCTGGCTGCGCGCGGTGCGCCCCGACAACGCGAAAGGCGAATACTACCTGACGGACCTGGTGGCGCTGGCACGCGGCGATGGCGGGCGGGTGGCGGCGGTGCTCGCGCCGTACGGCGAACTGCGCGGCATCAACTCGCGCGCCGAGCTGGCCGAGGCCGAGGCGATGGTGCAGTCCTGGCTGCGCGCCGCGGCGCTGGAGGGTGGGGTGACGATGACCGATCCCGCCTCGGTCTTCCTCGCCGCCGACACGGTGCTGGAGAGCGACGTGACGATCGGACCGAACGTGGTGTTCGGTCCTGGGGTGCGCGTGGCGTCGGGGACGGAGATCCGCGCGTTCTCGCATCTGGAAGGCTGCAATATAGGGCCGGACTGCATCATCGGGCCGCACGCGCGCATCCGTCCCGGCAGCGTGCTGGGGGCGGGCGTGCATGTCGGCAACTTCGTCGAGCTGAAGGCGGCGACGCTCGGCCGCGGGGCCAAGGCGAACCATCTGACCTATCTGGGCGACGCCGAGGTGGGTGAGGCCGCGAACATCGGTGCCGGAACGATCACCTGCAACTACGACGGCTTCGAAAAGCACCGCACGCGGATCGGCGCGCGGGCGTTCATCGGCTCGGACGTGGCGCTGGTGGCGCCGGTCAGCGTCGGCGACGGGGCGATGGTCGCCGCCGGCAGCGTGATCACCGAGGATGTGCCGGACGACGCGCTGGCGGTCGCGCGCGGGCGGCAGGCGGTGAAGCCGGGACACGCGGCGGCGTTCCGCGCGAGCAGAAGGAAGTCGGGCTGACATGTGCGGGATCGTGGGCGTGATCGGATCGCGGGCGGCGACGCCGCTGCTGCTGGACAGCCTGCGCCGGCTGGAATACCGCGGCTATGACAGCGCCGGCATCGCCACGCTGGTGAACGGGCACATCGATCGCCGCCGCGCCGAGGGCAAGCTGGTCAACCTCGTGAGGGTGCTCGAGCGCAACCCGTTGCCTGGCACCACCGGCATCGGCCACACGCGCTGGGCGACGCACGGCGTGCCGAACGAGACCAACGCGCATCCGCACGGCACCGCGCGCGTCTCCGTCGTGCACAACGGCATCATCGAGAACCACGCCGAGCTGCGCGCGGAACTGGAGGCGGCGGGCCAGGAATTCTCCACCGAGACCGATACCGAAACGGTGGCGCAGCTTGTCGATCTGCACCTGCAACAGGGAATGGATCCGGTCAACGCCGCCGGCGCCGCGTTCCGCCGGCTGGAGGGGGCCTATGCGCTGGCGATGATATTTGCGGGACATCCCGAGCTGATCGTCGGCGCCCAGCACGGCGCGCCGCTCGCGGTGGGCTATGGCGAGGACGAGATGTTCGTCGGCTCCGACGCGCTGGCGCTGGCACCGCTGACCAGGCGCATCGCGTATCTGAAGGACGGCGACTGGGCGGTGGTCGATCGCCAGGGCGCGCGGTTCTTCGGTGCGGACGGCGCGCCGGTCGAGCGCGCGGTGAAACTGACGCGGCTGACCGGGGCCTCGATCGGCAAGGGCAACTACCGCCATTTCATGGAGAAGGAGCTGCACGAGCACCCGCAGGTGATCGGCGACACACTGCACCAGATGGTCAATCCGTCGACCCGTGCGGTGGCCTTGCCGGCGCTGCCGTTCGACTTCGCCAGGGTGCCGCGCATCACCATCAGCGCCTGCGGCAGCGCGTTCTATGCCGGGCTGGTGGGACGCTGGTGGTTCGAGGCGGTGGCGCACATCCCGACCGATGCCGACGTGGCGAGCGAGTTCCGCTACCGCACGCCGCCGATGACGCAGGGGGGCTTGGGCATCCTGGTCAGCCAGTCGGGCGAGACGGCCGATACGATGGCCGCGCTGCGCTACATGCGCGAGAACGGCCAAACGGTGCTGTCGATCGTGAATGTTCCGGAGAGCAGCATGGCGCGCGAGTCCGACGCCGTGCTGGAGACGGTGGCGGGGCCGGAGGTCGGTGTCGCCAGCACCAAGGCGTTCACCGCGCAGTTGTCCGTGCTGGCGTGCCTGGCGCTGGCCGCGGCGCGGGCACGCGGCGCGATCACCGCGGCGCAGGAAGCGGCGATGACCGACGCGCTGCTGGAAGTTCCCAGCCGGGCGGCCGAGATCCTGGAGCGCGACGAGGAGATCCAGCACCTTGCCGCGCGCATCGCCTTAGCGCGCGACGTGCTGTTCCTGGGGCGCGGCAATTGTTATCCGATTGCGCTGGAAGGCGCGCTGAAGCTGAAGGAGATCAGCTACATCCACGCCGAGGGCTACGCCGCCGGCGAAATGAAGCACGGGCCGATCGCGCTGATCGACAAGGACGTGCCGGTGATTGCGACCGTGCCTTCCGGCCCGCTGTTCGAGAAGACGGCGTCGAATTTGCAGGAGGCCGCGGCGCGGGGTGGGCAAGTGATCGTGTTCAGCGACGCGGCCGGCGCGGCGAAGCTGGCCGGGATCGCAACCGAGACGATCGTGCTGCCGAGCGTCGATCCGTTCGTCGCGCCGATCCTGCACGCGATCCCGGTGCAGTTGCTGGCGTATCATGTGGCGGTGCTGAAAGGCACGGACGTGGACCAGCCGCGCAATCTGGCGAAGTCGGTGACGGTGGAATGAGGGCTTGTATGTAGCACGTGGTGTGCTACATATGCACGATGACCAAGGTTCTAACCCTCCGCGAGGCCAACCAGACGTTCGCCCGCTGTGTCCGCGCGGTGGAGGCGGGCGAGGAGTTCGTCATCACCCGCAACGGCACGCCGGTGGCGCGCTTGACGCCGGTGGGAAAACGCCGCGTGTTGACGCCGCGGCAGGAAGCCGCGTGGGCGCGGCTGCAGGCCGTGATCGAGGAGGGCTGGGACATCGGTGCGGGGCCGCTCGACCGGGATGCCCTGCATGAGCGATGAGCGGTTCACGCTCGATACCAACATTCTTGTCTACAGCGTCGATCGCCGTGACCTATCGCGTCATGCGCGTGCCGCCCAGATCATCCGCCGTGCACATGCGGCCTCCTGCTGCCTGACGCTGCAGGCGGTTTCCGAATTCTACACCGTCGTCACGCGCAAGAACGTCGTGTCTCGGCCCGAGGCGAGCCGTGTCGCGGGCTATTGGCTGGATGTGTTTCCCACGGTCGCCGCGACCGAGGCCACGGTACGTTCCGCTCTCGCCGTTGCGGAGACGGAACGCGCCTCCTATTGGGACGCGTTGCTGATCGGCACGGCGGCGGAGGCCGGCTGTACCGCTATATTGACTGAGGACATGTCGGACGGGTCCTCCCTCTATGGCGTGCGGATATTGAACCCATTCATCGGCGACGAGATCCCGCCCGCGGTCTTGCGATTGTTCGACGCGGTTTGATACCTTGGCTACGCGCGCTTGCCGAACATCTCGTTGAACAGCCGTTCGGACTCGCGCAGTCCTTCCTCGCGCCGATCCTGCACGTGATCCCAGTGCAGGTGCTGGCCTATGACGTCGCGGTGCTGACGGGCGTCGGCGTGGACCAGCCGCGCAATTTGGCGAAGTCGGTGACGATGGAGTAGCGCGCGCGTTACGGGTTCTGCGTCAGGCCGGAGACCGCAGCGAGCAGGATTGCTCCGAGTGCCCAGCCGATCATGCCGAGGGCAGAGAACGCGACGGCCTGCCAGCCATTCAGCTGTGTGCGGTCGGGATCGTTGAAGAAATCGGTGAACTCCTTGTTGATTTCAACCACTGGCAAGAGCCGGCTGAGGCTGGCACCGCAGCACCAAACGAAGCCGCGATGGCCTATGCGCGCGGCGGGGACAAATCGCCACAATATCCAGGTGCCGATCATTGAGAAGTCGAACACCTAATCGAGAACCCTGAAGGTATAGGTACCGATGCCGAAACCGGCGACGTATTCGAGTGGGAACAATGTCAGGCAGCTTGCCCAGGCGCGTTCAGCGCAGCGCGTCTCGCGCTCCCGCGCCCGGCCGAGGAAGCGGATATCATTGGCGGCGTCGCGGTCCCCTATGGCAATCAGCGCCGCGGCGAGCTGTGCGTACGGCGTCGGACTATATGCGAGATCGCGCCTTACCCACTGATCCCACCACTCCATGCCACGATTACGCGCCTGCTGGGCAGTCTCGCCTGCAAAGCCGCCAAGGTCGGCGAATGAGAATCCGTCTAGATAAAGACTTCCGGCGCCGGGCCAAGCGTCTGGCGCATCTACAAGACTGCCGACGCGTGTGTTCCGCAATCGGAGCGCTGCAGGTTTCCCGTTGAAGGGCTCCCACACGATTGGCGGCATCTTCTTATCGGCCAACTCAAAGGCGCCACCGATCCACGCCCCAGAGAGATCGAGGCCAGATAGCGTCGCACCGCTTAGGTCAAGATAACGTCCAACGTGTGCGACCGCCATATCTATTGGCACGCTGCAATGAACCGCTTTCATGAAGAAGCTGTCACCGACTTGAATGCCTTGGGCGTTCAATTCCCCCAAAAATGTCGCAGACTGCATGAGAACGCTACCGGAGATCCTGGCTGCCTCCAGGCTTACCCACCTCAAATTCGTCGGTTTTCCCTGCCATGGGAAGAGTTCCAGATTGCCCCCAACCTGCAAATATTCCGCATTCAGAAAGCCATCGAACGTGGCGCCAGCCAAGCTGAGGTTGCCGTCGATCTTGGCTGCGATCAGCCACACATTCCCCAGGAACCGGCTGCCGTGGCGTAGACCCAAGGTTTGCTCAGCACGTAGTCCATCAGCCCAGAATGCGCCCGCCACACGCGACCCATTGAATTCAAGCTCACTGTCGGTGCGAGCGTGACGTAAATTGACGTTCCCATCGACCCGGCTCCCAGCAATGAACACAGCACGATCCAGCTTTGCGTTCTCCAGGTCGATGTCTCCAGTGATGCGGGCACCTTCTATCCTCACACCCAGCGCCCCCACACGTTCGCGCCAAGGCGATTTGCTCAGTACGTCTATCAAGAAGCGTGGCGGAAGTGCGCGGCACTGATCGTCCCAACGCCGTTCATCTGGTTGGTTTGGATCCAAGGTTGGTGTGTTGCATCGAGCGTTGAAGTTGGCCGTAACGCCCTCCTTGATTTGGGCCCAGGCCCAACCCGCTGGGGTGTTCACATCATCGTATGGCGCCTGTGCCAGCGTACATGTCGGTGCCGTCGCTCAGCACGATCGTGCCGAGCAGCACAGGCCACAGGGCGGCGAACGACGTGATCCATGACCAAAAGCGCGCGGACGGCATGCCTAGGTCTTCTAACGATGCGCTGCATTATCCGTGGCGTGGAGCCTACAGCGGGACGATTTTATACGGTCCAAGGTCGGTGGACCCCTTCTCTGTGTGGCATCTAAGCGCTATGTTCGGCTCATGTTCAAGCTGATTGGCCTACGCGATACTTGGTGTGGCTTTGCTCGCGTCATTCGTGCGGTCAAAGCATCTTTCATCCTGCGCCGCGGCGGGCAGAGCGTGCATCGGGCAGTAGGAAGTGCGCGCGGTGCGACTGTGACGCAGCAGGAGATGGCGTGGCGGCGCACCCAGGAGCGGATGCGCAAGGGCTGGTCGCTCAATGCCGGGAAGCTGGACCGGGACGCGCTGCATGATCGCGATGCAATGCGCCGCGAACTTCTGCGGGACGCCAAGTAGTGGACCGCAGCGCCGCCTGCTCTACGTCCCAGCTTTGCCGAACATCTCGTTGAACAGCCGTTCGGACTCGCGCAATCCTTTCTCGGTCAGCACGACCGACTTCACCTTGCCGACCGGATCGTGGATGAAGCCCTTCTTGAACAGCCGATCCATGGCGTCCCAGTCATGGCCCTTCCAGGCGCGATTGCGATCGTGCAGCGTTAGCCAAAGCAGCGCCAGCACCGCCTGATCGATCTTGTCCTCGTCGAACTCCATCGCCCCTCCCCTCATACCAAGCACCAAAGAGATTGACCGTTTCCGTCATGGCTGGGCTTGACCCGGCCATCCACTTCGTGCCGCCACACGAGCGCGCAGTCGTCTCGCGCAACGCCACCACCGGCCTTGACGGCCGCGGCAAGAGGATGGCCGGGTCAAGCCCGGCCATGACGGGAGCGGTCGATCCGTTCGGCGCCTGGGATCACACCTCCACCATCCCGCGCATCACGTTCACGCAGCTTCCCGCCACCGTCGCCAGCACCGGCCCCTCCGCCGTCTTCCGCGCCCCGGCGATGATCTGGCTTGGCCGGCCCATCTCCACCCCCTGCTCGATCTCGTAGTGCAGGTCGGCGTTTTCCCCCGGCGCCATCGAGGTCAGCAGCGCCGCCAGTGCCGCGGCGGCGCTGCCGGTGGCCGGGTCCTCCAGCACGCCGCCAAGCGGGGCGAACATCCGCGCGCGCAGCCGCGTCACATCGCCGTCGCGCCGCGCATAGAGATGCAGCGCGAACCGGTTTGATATGTCCCCGAATTTCGCCGCCGCGGCGCGGAAGGCGGCGATGTCGGGGCTGGCGCGCGACAGTGCCTCGACGCTCGCCACCTCGGCGATCACGAACGGCGTGCCGACCGAGGCGATCAGCGGGTCATGCGCCGTGGTGAGGATATCGGCCAACTCCAGGCTGGCGCAGGCGGCAACCGTCTCGGTTGGGATGGCGATGCCGATCGACAGCGCGCGCGGGGCGGCGATGCGCGCGCCCGTGATCGCGTTGTCCGGCCCGCGCTGGATGTGGACGCGCACCAGGCCGGCCAGCTCCTCGAACACCAGGTGCTCGGGCGGGTTCACCATGCGCGAGGCCAGCACGAAGCCGGTGCCGACGTTGGGGTGGCCGGCGAACGGCATCTCCAGCTTCGGCGTGAAGATGCGCACGCGGGCGTGATTTTGCGGGTTGTCCGGCGGCAGAACGAAGGTGGTCTCCGACAGGTTGAACTCGGCTGCGAGCGCCTGCATCTGCGCGTCGGTCAGGCCGCGCGCGTCGGGGAACACGGCGAGCGGATTGCCGGCGAAGCGCGTGCCGGTGAACACGTTGACGGTGACGTACTCGAATGACGGCATGATTCTCTCCCGCTTCGCGCCGGCGCAGGGCGGCATCATAGGCGCTGACCGGCCCGCTGCGAACAAGGCGGCACCCACCGGCGCGGCCGGGGCCCGAGGCTGACAAGGCGGCGCGATGGGCCTATAGCGTCGCCAAAGCCCACGGAAGAGGAGAAGCCGTCATGCTCAATCCAACTTCGCCGCTGCCGCTGCAGGACCCGACGCTGTTTCGCCAGGCCAACTGCATCGACGGCAAATGGGTGCAGGCCGACAGAGGCCGCACGATCGTGGTGAAGAATCCCGCCACCGGCGAGGCGATCGGCGAGGTGCCCGCGCTGGGCGTCGCCGAAACCCGCCGCGCCATCGAGGCGGCGCATCGCGCACAGCCGGCCTGGCGCGCCATGCTGGCGAAGGAGCGCGCGGCGATCCTGCGCAAGCTGAACGACCTGATGCTGGCGAACACCGAGGACCTGGCGGTGATCATGACCGCCGAGCAGGGCAAGCCGCTGTCCGAGAGCAAGGGCGAGATCGCCTATGCCGCCAGCTTCATCGAGTGGTTTGCCGAAGAGGGCAAGCGCATCTACGGCGACACCATCCCGCAAACCGGCAAAGGCAAGCGCATCCTGGTGCTGAAGGAGCCGATCGGCGTGTTCGCCGCGATCACGCCGTGGAATTTTCCGTCCGCGATGATCACCCGCAAGGCCGGCCCCGGCTGGGCCGCCGGCTGCACCGGGGTGATCCGCCCGGCCAGCCAGACGCCGTTCTCGGCGCTGGCGCTGGCGGTGCTGGCGGAGCGGGCGGGGATGCCGCCCGGCGTGTGCAACGTGATCACCGGGCCGTCGGGCGAGATGGGCGGGGAACTGACCGCGAACCCGCTGGTGCGCAAGCTGACGTTCACCGGCTCGACCGAGGTCGGCGCGAAGCTCCTGGCGCTGTGCGCGCCGACGATCAAGAAGACCAGCATGGAACTGGGCGGCAACGCGCCGTTCATCGTGTTCGATGACGCCGACCTGGACGCGGCGGTGGCGGGCGCGATGGCCAGCAAGTACCGCAACACCGGGCAGACCTGCGTCTGCGCCAACCGCATCCTGGTGCAGGACGGCGTGTATGAGGCGTTCACCGCCAAGCTGAAGACGGCGGTGGAGGCGATGAAGGTCGGCAACGGCATGGAGCCGGGCGTGAGCCAGGGGCCGCTGATCAACGCCGACGCGGTGAAGAAGGTGGAGGAGCACATCGCCGATGCGCTGTCGCGCGGCGCGAAGCTGGTGACCGGTGGGCATCGCCACAAGCTGGGCGGCAACTTCTTCGAGCCGACCTTGCTGGCGGAAGTGCCGAAGGAGGCGCTGATGTTCCGCGAGGAGACGTTCGGCCCGGCGGCACCGCTGTTCCGCTTCAAGACCGAGGCGGAGGCGATCAAGCTGGCCAACGACACCGAGTTCGGTCTGGCGTCGTATTTCTATTCCCGCGATGTAGGGCGGATCTTCCGCGTGGCCGAGGCGCTGGAATACGGCATCATCGGCGTCAACGAGGGCATCATCTCCACCGAGGTGGCGCCATTTGGCGGGATGAAGTCCTCCGGGCTGGGGCGCGAAGGGTCGAAATACGGGATCGAGGACTATCTGGAGATTAAGTACGTGTTGGTGGGCGGGATCGGGACCTGACGCGGGGGGCGGGCTGTATCAGCCCGCCTGTCGTTTCGTCGGCAGCGGAGAGACTGCCCCGCGCGTCGCGGCTCGTGGTAAGCTCGGTCGCAAATGACCGCGACCGAGCCCATGACGCCTGATGCCGTGATCTCCGCGTTGCGCGCGCACGCGGAGGAACTGCGGCGTGCGGGCATTCGCCATCTTGGTCTGTTCGGCTCACTCGCGCGCGGTGAACTGGGTCCGGCGAGTGATGTCGACCTTGTGGCGGAGTTGGATCCGGACGCGCGGATCGGGGTGTTCCGGCTCGTGGGCTTGGAACGGCGGCTGGGAGAGATTCTCGGCCGCAGTGTCGATCTGCTGCCGGAACTGATCGAGCATCCACGGTTGCGGGCCAACGTGGAGCGAGACCGCCGCGTTGCCTTCTAGCCATGATCCGGCTGTTTGCCTGATGGATATGCTCGAAAATATCGAGCGCATCACATCCTATGTCGCCGGCATGGACCGCGACACGTTCCAGAAGGATGGTCGCACGCGCGATGCTGTCGAGCGCTGCTTGGAGCGAATTTGCGAAGCCGCATTTCGACTGGGCGATCAGGCTACGGCGCTGATGCCCAAGCAACCGTGGAGCGATGCACGTGGCATCGGCAATCGCCTGCGGCATGGCTACGATCGGCTCAGCCTCTCGGTCGTTTGGGCGGCGATCCAGGATGAGCTGCCGTCGCTGGAGGCCGATGTTCGTGAAGCTTTGGCACGATTGCAGCTTGGCACCGGCCACCCACGTTAGGCAGGGTCCCGCCGGAGAACGGCGGGTGAGACGACCCCGGCGGGTGGTGCTTGGTGCCGTGTGCTTCCGATAACGGCAGGTACGCTGCGGCGTAGGCTCGGTGGCTCTCACCCAAAGCAGTGTGGGAGGGTGGCATGGCGATGGCGAACTGCGATTCGAAGACGTCTCCACGACGCTTTGGATTTACGAACGAACGGCAACCCGCTTGAAAACCTGTTGCCACCTCGACGGGACGGAGATTTATTGTTCGCTACTGCTTGCAGGTAGGCATCGCCGATGTTGGAGCGATCGACCAAGCGACTGACCAGCACGCGCGCGCGGCATGCGCGGCTACCCGCTTGGGACGGTCGCGTACTACGGGCCGGACGACCGGCGCGCCACCAAGGTCATCGCCGGTATCCAGCATGTCTGGGACGCGGACGACATGGAAACGCGCTGATGGTTGACCGAAACCGGCGACGCGCGCACCGATCCGGTTATCGCGGCCGGGGTGGAGGCATATTTCGACGCGAACGGTGTCAAATCGGTTGCGATGGTCGACCGCATTATTGGCTGCCCGCGCGAGGAGGGCGTGGACTATGAGGGTGAATATTGCCCAGTCTGCACCTTCTGGATCGGTCGCGATCGCTTCGCCGGGAATCTGGAGCAATAGCTTTACCAGGCGACAGCTTTACCAGGCGACCGCCGTGCAGGAGGCACAATGATCGGCAACACCGCAACGACCGGCATCGGCGCACCGGTTCGCCGCCGCGAGGACCTCCGCCTGCTCACCGGCGGCGGGCGCTACAGCGACGACCTGAACCTGCCCGGGCAGGCCTACGCGGTCATGCTGCGCTCGCCGCACGCGCATGCGCTGATCCGCGCGATCGACGCCGACGCAGCCCGTGCGGCGCAAGGCGTGCTTGCGGTGCTGACCGGGGCGGACATGCTGGCGGACGGGTTGCGGCCCATTCCGCATGCGGTCTGGTCCAACCATTCGGCGGAGATATTTCTGCCCAACTCGGACGGTTCGAAAGCCTACACCCCGCCGCATTTCTGCATGGCGACCGATGCCGCGCGCCAGGTGGGCGAGATCGTCGCCGTCGTCGTCGCCACGAGCGTTGCCGCGGCCAAGGATGCCGCCGAGCTGGTTGTTGTCGACTACCACCCACTGCCGGCGGTGACCCATGCGCTCACCGCCGTCGCACCGGATGCGCCGCGCGCGCGGGCCGACGCGGCCTCGAACGTCTGCATCGATGCTCAGGTCGGCGACGCCTCCGCCACCGACGCCGCGTTCGCGCGTGCCGCGCATGTCGTGCGGCTGGACACCTGGGTGCAGCGCGTCGCCGGCGTGCCGATGGAGCCGCGTGCGGCGATCGGAGTCTACGACCGCGACACCGGCAAATACACGCTGCACGCCGGCGCCGGCGGATCGGTGCGGCCGCGCAACGACATGGCCGCGGTGCTGGGCGCGACCGAGGCCGAGGTGCGCATGGTGATGCACGACGTCGGCGGCAATTTCGGCACGCGCGGCGCGTTCAATCCGGAGTTCGCCCTGGTGGTCTGGGCGGCGCGCCGCCTCGATCGGCCGGTGAAATGGACCTGCGAGCGCAGCGAGGCCTTTCTGTGCGATTACCAGGCGCGCGACCTGGCGGTGACCGCGGAGCTGGCGCTGGATGCTGACGGAACGTTCCTGGCGATGCGCGGCTCCAACCTGGTGAATATCGGCGCCTATCCGGTGGGGTTCAGCCCGCTGCAGAAGGGCGTGGCGATCGCGTCGAGCATCTACCACGTGCCGAATGTGCATTTCCGCGCCCGCGCCGCGCTGACCAACACCGCGCCGACGCGCCCGTATCGCAGCGCCGGCCGGCCCGAGGTGATGTTCGTGATGGAGCGGCTGATCGACCTCGCGGCGCGCCAGTCGGGCCTCGATCGCGTCGCGCTGCGCCGGCGCAACCTGGTGCCGGAAAGTGCGATGCCGTACCGCAATCCGTTCGGCATGGTCTATGACAGCGGCGCCTATCACACCGTGATGGAGCGGGCCCTGACGTTGGGGGATTGGAACGGTTTCCCGGCCCGCCGCGCCGAGGCCAGGGCACGCGGCAGGCATCGCGGCATCGGCGTTGCCAACTACGTGGATACGGCAACCGGCGTGCCACGCGAGCGCGCCGAGATGACGATCAAGCCGGAAGGCACGGTGGAATTGATCATCGGCACCGGCTCGCAGGGCCAGGGGCACGAGACCAGCTTCGCCCAGTTGGTCACCGAATGGCTCGGCGTGCCGAACGACAGCGTGCGCCTGGTGACCGGCGACACCGACCGGGTGAAATGGGGCGGCGGTGCGCATTCCGGCCGCGCGCTGCGGCTCGGTAGCATCGTCATGCACAACGCCTCGCGCGAGATCATCGCCAAGGCAACGCGCATCGCCGCGCATGTGCTGGAGGCGGATGCGGCGGATATCGCCTTCGCCGACGGCGCGTTCAGCGTGATCGGCACCGACCGAAGCATCACGCTGTTCGAGGTCGCCGCCGCCGCGTTTGCGCGCAACGACCTGCCGGACGAGCTGCGCGGCCCGCTCGGGGCGATCAGTGACGAAACGATTCCCGACGCCAGCTTTCCCTACGGCTGCCATGTCTGCGAGGTGGAGATCGATCCGGAGACCGGCGTGGTGCAGATTGTCCTCTACGTCGCGGTGGACGACGTGGGGCGCGCGGTGAATCCGATGATCGTGCACGGTCAGGTGCATGGCGGCATCGCGCAAGGCGTGGGCCAGGCGCTGTGGGAACAGTGCGTCTACGATCCGGAAAGCGGTCAGTTGCTGACCGGCTCGTTCATGGACTACGCGATGCCGCGGGCCGATCTGCTGCCGTCGTTCGTGACGGAAATGAGCGAGGTGCCGTCCACCACCCATCCGCTCGGCATCCGCCCGGCCGGGGAGGGCGGCACCACCCCGGCGCTCGGCGTCGTGGTGAACGCCGTGGTCGATGCGCTGGCCGAGTTCGGCGTGACGCATATCGAGATGCCGGTCACGCCGGAGCGGGTCTGGCGGGCAATTCGCGGGAGCTAGACGCCCCGTCCACCTCTCCCGCTATTCGCGGGAGAGGTCGCGGCGCGAAGCGATGCGGGTGAGGGTCGTGCCGCGAGCACCACCCTCACCCGCGTCGCAAGTGCTCCGCGACCTCTCCCGCCAAGTGCGGGAGAGGTGTACGCAGTTTCCGTCGCCCGTGACCCGCTCTAAGCTGCCCGCCAGGAACACGGGGACACCTCGCATGGACTTCGATCTGTTCGTGATCGGCGGCGGCTCGGCGGGCGTGCGCTGCGGGCGCATCGCCGCCGGCCATGGCGCGCGCGTCGCCGTGGCCGAGGAACGTTTCTGGGGCGGCACCTGCGTCAACGTCGGCTGCGTGCCGAAGAAGCTGCTTGTGCAGGCCGGCGAATACGGCGGCTGGGCGGACGATGCCGCCGGCTTCGGCTGGACGATCAAGAAAGGCCCGCACGACTGGGCCCAGTTGATCGCGGCGAAGGACCGGGAGATCGGCCGGCTGAACGCCATCTACCGCCGTCTGCTGGACAACGCCGGAGCAAAAATCTTCGACGCGCGCGCGGTGCTGCTCGACCCGCACACGCTGGAGGTCGGGGGAGAACGCGTCACCGCGGAGCGCATCGTCATCGCCACCGGCGGCCACCCGGTGCGCGTGCCGTTCCCCGGCAGCGAGCACGCCATCATCTCCGATGATGCGTTCTACCTGCCCGCGATGCCGCGGCGCGTCGCGGTGCTCGGCTCGGGCTACATCGCAGTGGAATTCGCCGGCATCTTCGCCGCCCTCGGCGCCCAGGTGGACCTGGTCTTCCGCCAGCCCCTGCCGTTGCGCGGCTTCGACCAGGACATGCGCGAGGCCGTGGCCGAGGCGCTGAGCGCACAGGGGATCACCCTGCATCCGGGCTGCACGCCGCGCGCGCTGGAGCCGGATGGCGATGTGAAAATCCTGACCCTCAGCAACGGCACGGGCCTGACCACGGAGCTGGTGTTCAGCGCGCTGGGGCGCGCGCCGGCCACTGCCGGGCTGGGCCTCGACAGGGCCGGGGTCGCGACCAGCCCTGCCGGCGCGGTGACGGTGGACGCGCACCTGCGCGCCAGCCAGCCGCACGTCTACGCCATCGGCGACGTCACCGACCGGCTGAACCTGACCCCGGTCGCCACCGCCGAGGGCCACGCGCTCGCCGACTCGCTGTTCGGCCAGCATCCGCGGTCGATCTCGTTGCAGAACGTGCCCACCGCGGTGTTCTCCACCCCGCCGCTGGCCACCGTCGGGCTGACCGAGGAGCAGGCCGCCGCGCACGGCCCGGTCGATGTCTATGTCAGCAAGTTCACCCCGATGCGCCACACGCTGTCGGGCCGCACACGCAAGAGCCTGATGAAGCTGGTGGTGGACCAGGCGACGCAAAAAGTGCTCGGCGCACACATGCTGGGCGAAGACGCGCCGGAGATCATGCAAGGGCTTGCCATCGCACTGGTGATGGGCGCGACCAAGGCCGATTTCGACCGCACCATCGGCATCCACCCGACCGCGGCCGAGGAGTTCGTCACCATGCGCAGCCGCACCCGCGTCGCGGGCGTCGCCGAAGCCGCGGAGTAGTGCGGTGCGGGTCAGCGCAGGGTGTCGCGCTGGCTTGGCCGAGCGGTTCCCGACCAGCTTTATTCGTTTCGTAGCGCCGACCTCACGCTCGCGTTGTCAGGGCCATGCACGCCGTCAAGGCCTGACCCAAAGCCTTCACAAGCGGCAACTGTCGGGTGAGTGCCCCCTCAACACGCGGGCCAACCCCCGACCCATCGGCCCACCGTCCTAAAACGGAAAGAACCGCGCCGACCCGAACGCCTCATACGCGTACCGCAGCGCCAGCTTCTGCGCGTTCGGCCCGCTGAACAGCAGCGGCGCCGGTGCCGGTGCCGTCACCGCGGGGGCCTGCACGAGCCAGCAACCGTCCGCATCCGGCGCCGGATAGACCCGCGCCGGTTCCCGAACCCGTGGCTGGATGGTGTCCGTGTCCGTCTGCTATCCCCTGACCCACCGCCGCGGCGCGCAGTTATGCTGCGTCGCAGCTATTGCGCCGCAGCATGACACGCCGATGACAGCCGAGGGAAGCGAATTATGCGGCCAGCGCCCCGGCGGCCCCCCGCAGCCATGCCTGGACCTGCACCAGCGACTGGTTCACCACCTGGTGTATGTCCAGATACTGATACGTCCCGCACCGCCCGATGAACGTGATCCGCGCCGTCGCGTCCGCCAGCGCCTTGTAGCGCGCATAGACTGCCTGATACCGCCCGTCGCTGGTCTTCACCGGATAATACCGCTCGAGGTCGTTCGCCAGGTAGTCGCACGGCTCCTCCCGCGTCACCGTCTTCAGCGGACCGCTGCGCGCCGTCTGGCCCGCCAGCAGCGACCAGTCGGTCTCGCGCGTCAGCGGGCCGTCGTCGGTGAAATTCACCGTCGCCGCGTCGCCCGCCCGCGGCCCGGCCACCCGCGTCGCATGATGGAACCGGATCGACCGATAGGGCAGCGGACCGAACCGGCCGGCGAAGAACTCGTCGATCGGCATGCTGTTGAAGCAGTGCGCGTACCCGCCCAGCAGCGTCGGATCGAACGCCTGGTTCAACGTCACCGCGATGCGCTCGTGGTCCAGCATCGTTTCGAACAGAGCAGCGTACCCGTCGCGCGGCAGCATCTGGAACCGGTCGTCCGGAAAGTACCGGCTCTCGTCATCGCAGCGGATCGGGATGCGTTGCACCACGGCGGCATCCAGCTCCTCCAGATCGAGCGCCCACATCTTCCTGGTGTAGGGCCGGAAGAACAGGTCGGTCAGCACCCGGCCGATCGAGGAATGCAGGAACTCCGCGGCGTTCGCCGGCGCCGGGTTCGCCTCCGCCTGGCCGCGCAGGAACGCCTGCACCGCCGGCGCATCGGCCAGCCGCACCCCGAACACCTCGTTGATCGTCGTGCGGTTCACCGGCAGCGGCACATGCCGCCCGTCGCCCAGCAACGCCTGCACGCGATGCTCATACGGCACGAACATGGCGAACCGCTGCAGCCAGCGCACCACGCGCTCGTTATTTGTATGGAACAGATGCGGCCCATAGCGATGCACGCGCTCCCCGGTCGCGCACACCTCGTCATAGGCATTGCCGCCGACGTGGCCGCGCCGGTCGAGCACATCCACCTCGAACCCGGCCTCCGCCAGCTCGCGCGCATGCACCGCCCCGGCAAACCCCGCGCCGACCACCAGGATGCGCTTGCGTATGGTCACCGCTCACACACCGGTGAAGAAGAAGCTGCGCACTTCGAGGTCGAACCGCTCCCGCTCCAGCAGGATCCCCTGCCGGTACAGGCGCTGCGCGGCGAAATGCGCCGCGGGCGCGTCCAGGATTGCGTCGATCCGCCGATGCAGCGCGCCCGATGCAATGTCGTCCTCGCTGAACCGGTACGCCGCCGGCAGCGGATGATCCGGGAAGCAGTTTGCCGCGCCGGCCGCGTGCAGCAGCACCACCGCGCCGGCGATCGCCGCCTCGCGCGGCACCCGGTCCTTGCCCGGATGATGGCCGAAATCGAGGTAGATGCGCGCGCTGAACAGCGTCTCGCGCACCTGCGCCTTGGTCATGTCGCGGATCGGCACGAAATCGATCCGATGCCGCAGCGCCGCCGCACCCGCCAGGAAGCGCGCCGCCCGCTCCCCGCCCTTGTTGGGGAAGAAACACACCACGTCGCGCCGCGCCTCGATCGGTGCGACCTCGGAGGTCACCAGGCTGCGATGCACGAACTGCGGATCGGTGTAGTCCGACAGTGGAAAATATTGCGCCGCCCCGTTCGTCGCCAGGAAATGCCGCGCGTAGTCGGACTGGTACAGGTGGATCAGGCTGGCATCGGCGAACAACCCGCGCCGCGCCGCGACATCCAGCAAATCCTGGTTTTGCGGCAAGGCGTTGTCGAGCGACAGCCACCACACCGCGCGCTGGTAGCCCTTGTTGCCTTCCGCCGCCAGCTTCGACAGCGGCTCCGGATACACCATCAGGGTGTCCGGCCCCAGCCGCGTCTCGCGCAGCACCTGCGGCTGGTATTGCGCGAAATGCGCCGGCATCGGCGAGGCGTCGGCATGGCAGCGCAGGATGTCGCCGTCCACCTCGATGCCCGAATGCGGGCCGTAATAGACCAGGCGCGCCGTCCCGCCATGCTGCGCGATCCGATAGCCGAGCTGGTGCAGCGCCTCCGGCCCGCCGGTCTTCACCTCCGGGCAGAGCAGCAGCACCTCGTCGAAAACTGGTCGCATGGGTCGGCCTGGCGCGTGAATGAGCCCCCGCCACTACGCCCGAAACCTTGACGCGCCGTTACCAGACGCCGCCAGGGCAGTCGGGCGAACGAAGGAGGGCCAGGGGGCTTTGCCTCCTGGACCCCCACCCCTCGGGTCAAGCGCCCGAGGGCAGGCGCCGGCGGAGCCTCTGGACTCCATCCGTTTGGTTGGGTGAAAGGGAGGGGGGCCGACGCCACACTCAACGTCGCGGCGATCGCCGCGACGTTGAGTGTGGCG
>Ga0209415_10004385_pt1 | contig 25861 bp, 22 predicted proteins | sample PeaSoiSIISIP2007_FD_187696 | JGI IMG/M metagenome (GOLD analysis project Ga0209415, IMG submission 187696) | Peat soil microbial communities from Weissenstadt, Germany - SII-SIP-2007 (SPAdes) (version 2) | ecosystem: Environmental > Terrestrial > Soil > Wetlands > Peat | place: Germany... | reverse complement strand
CGCTGATGTGGCTCGTGGTGTCCAACCACTTCCCGGTTTCCACATTAATTGTCGAGCCCACCAGCCCAATCGAAGAGCGCCGGTTGTACAACTCAACCACGGCGCGTTTAGCCTTCTCATAATAGACGGGCTTGCCCGTAAGCTTTGCCAGAGTGCCGAATTCGATAAGCAGCGTACCGATTTCGGCGGGATTGCTCACCGCCCCGCGCACCTTTCCGGTTTTCAAATTGACGAACATGTACGGCATGCCGGTAGGCGAATCGAAGGCTGGCAACAATCGTTTCCCCAAATCATCCGCGAGTTTCAGTAAACGTTGGTCCCCGGAAAGTTGATAGCTGCTCAAGAGCCCGCCCAAGAGCCGGATGGTAATTTCAAAGTTTTTTACTTCTATGTCCTTATCAAACGAAAGATTCTGCGCAATGAGCTCCCGAGTCTTCGCCGCTTCGTCGGTGAGTCCCATCAGAATCAATGTGTCGAGCGCATCCACAGGCGTCATGTACAGAGACACACCGTACCAGTCGTGCGACCCCTTGCTCAGTGGAGTCAGTTCGTCATGCCCCCAGGCAAATTGTTTATAGGCATTCCAGGCATGCAGGAATTCTTCGCGGACCTGCCTCGCGGTCTCATTGGCTTCCGCGGATTCTGCGTGTAGTGTGCTGCCGGCAGCCTGAATGCCCCGCGCGCGCGCCGGACCAAGCCACAGAAACAGGACTAGAGGCAGTATTAGGGGCCGGGAGGTCTGAGGTGTGCGGAGTGCAAGTCTCTTAGGGTACGAGATCACCGGCGGATGATATCACCCGTAAAACAAATCAATACTTTTTCCGTGCCTTGACGCTCATGAGGGCGGGCCCCTTAAGATTCGGTCACGGACGGTGCCGGAGGAGGCGTCGGCGGTGGAACCGAAGGCTTCGGCGACGGCCGCTCCCATCGCGGCTGTGCAGGCGCTGGACGTTGGTCCTGAGACTTCTTGGGCTTCTTCTTTTCGCGTCCTCGCTTGTCTCGATTTCCCATGGCTCACTCCTGTTGACTTGAAATTGCCGGGCGGCTGCCCCCTAAAAGATATCACAAGCTGGCGCTGTGGATTCCACTGCTAGTTCCGGCCGTAAGTGCTGCGCAAATAATCCGCGGTCTGTTGCTCAAGCTCGGTGTAACCCTCGTGCAGTACGGAGCGCACGGCGCCCTCAGTTGATCCCGAGGCCGTCAGCGCGTCGAGTATTCGCACCAGATCGGCCATGCTGTGATTCGCAAGAATCGTTTCTACCACCGCGAGCGACCAGGCATATGCATAGCTCGCCCCGGTGCCCGACAATCTCATCCACGAAACCTCCAAATCCGCGAGAGGAATCCCCGCCTGATGATCAAACGCACCCAGAAGCCCCGCGGCCGCAGGGCCCACACGGCGTCCTTCAATCCACTGAGCAATTCCTTCGTGCAGCCACGGCGGGCAACGCCCGCGAGTTTTCTGTTGCAGGAAGCTGTGTGTCAGCTCGTGGCGCAGCACGAGCGAAAGCTGTTGCGTCACTGACGTCAACCCTTGTACGGGGATTCGCAATCGGCCGTCATTGATGGCCCCAGCCCAGGCAGGCGCGCGCGTAATGTCTTCAAATTGTTCATTGGTGTACAGGATCACGCCTATCGGCTCGGGCGGAGTGTAATCCAGCAGAGAGGCGATTTGCTCGAAGTGAATCTCAAGGGTCCCCAAAATATCTGCGGCCAGCCCTGGTTGAGCCGCTCCTGAGTAACGCAGAACAAAATGGCTGGTTTGCCCCTGGCGAAAATCGTTTTCTGCACGTGCGTCGCGCTCCGCCTTTTCCAATGCCTTGGCAACTTCCGGATCTGGCCGAAGCTGCTGGGCGCGCTTCCACTCCTGCACCGCTTCCGGGATGTGATTCAGGCCATATTCAGCCCAGCCGCTCAGCTTGGCGACATCCGGAGAATCAGGAGCGGTACGCTTTGCTCGGGTAAGATACTCAAGGGCTGTTGAGTATTCGCTCAATTTCAGGTGCCCATAGGCGGCGCCCACTAGCAGGGGCACACTGTTGGGCAGGAACCGCAGCGCCTGCCTCTCCTGGTCCACCGCCGCGCTCAAGTTTCCATTTTGGGTTTCAAACTCTGCCGCAACGCAGTGCGCTGCTGCCGCCCTTGGCGCCGCTCCCGGCGCCCCATTGACCGCCGCCCCGTCCAGCCTGGCAATATAAACCTTGTCGATAGCTCCATCGTGTACGGCTGCGTGCGCCACTTCGGGGTCCAGCATCAATTCCGTCTGTGTGGAAGGTGGTGCTATTACAAATCCGGCGCTGGTCGTCCGATCCGTCGCGACAGTCGCTGGGGTCGCCACTGTAGTGTGCTCGATTCGTTCCACCATTGACTTGGGAAGTGAGATCTCACCCGCCTGCGTCTCGCCTATAACTTTATCGCCTGATTCCGTGGCCCGCTCCACAACAATGCGGCGACCATTCTTGAGCACAATGGTGTCGGCTCGCGCTCCCGCGACGGCGCCGCAAAGCGCAATGGACCAGACAAGCGACAATACGACCCTGGCGCCTCGAATCCGCATCCTGCTATTTTAGTCGTGGCGCGGCGATGCGACCCACTTTGCTTGCCGCGCTTTGCCCTACTTGCTACAGTGGGAAAGGGGCTTGGGGTGTTCAGGGTGATTCGTGTTGCTTGCTTTTTGGTGTTGTGTGCCTGCCTTGCCGGAGGTCCGGCGGTCGGGACGCCTGCCGCGGCTGACTCAGCACATGCCCTTTACGACGCGCTGAATGCCCTCCACGTGGATTCCCGCGTAGTTTACACAGTGCGGGATCTCGACCTGCGCCGTGACGCCATCCACCTTACCTTCACTCAGGGTCAGCTTGCCTTCTTTGAACCTTTCCAGGGAAAAATTACCGGTGCTGTATTTTCCGGCCGCGGGCACATCCTTATGATCCCGCGCGACCCCACCGAAAAAGCGTCCGTCGCGCGATTTCTGGGCGCTCCTATTCTCGACCAGACGTTTACCATGATTTATATGCGCTTCGACGACGACTCCGCGGCGGTGCTCCAATCGCGCATCAAGGAAGCGGATTTCCCTTCGGGCCCTGACCCCAGCATTGCCGAAGAGTGGGATGCCGCGGTGGCGGCTTTGAATCCCGGTCACTCCTTGCGTCTCCTTTCCGATCTTCTCGCCGATCGCGAGATTCCGTATTTTTATGCCGGCATCCTGAGCGAAACCTCCGGGCCTTTCGACGCTTTGGTGGATGATCGCCTTGAGGAACAAGTTCTAGTGGGCCAGCCAAAAACCGTGAATGACCAGCCGATTTACGACGTTTGGGCCTCGTTTCGCCGCGCGAATGACGCGAACGTGTCCGCGCCGTTTATCGCCGAAGGATATGCCATCGATACGACGATCTCACCCGAATTGAACACGGCTGGCAACGCCACCATCACTTTGCGCGCGACGCGCGGAGGAGAACGTGCCATCCCTCTCGCGCTATCGGGAGATCTGCGTGTGGGTTCCGTAACCGACATCGCCGGTCAGCCGCTTGAATTTTTCCAGGGTGAACCGGCCGCTCACCACGAAATCTCCGAGCAAGGCGACCAATCGCTGACGGTCATAATGTCTCGGCCCCCCCAAGCGGGAGAGAAGTTTCAGTTGCACCTAACTTACAAAGGCAGTGTCATACGTGATGCGGGCAACGGCGTGTACTACGCCGGTGAGCACGCCAGCTGGTATCCACGGGTTGGAGGCACGGACTCATTTGCATCTTTTGACCTGAAATTTCGCTGGCCGCGTAAGCTCGTCCTGGTCGCTACTGGACGCAAGCTCGACGAAAGTGAGGATGGAGAATGGCGCGAAGCGAGCTGGAAATCCGAAAAGCCTATTTTTGCCGCGGGATTCAATCTTGGCGATTACCGTACAGTGAGTATCGAATCGGCAGGCATCAAGGTGGACCTATTCGCAAGTCCGCAGCTTGAGCTTGCAGTCCAACAGCATACGGGCCGACATGTGATCACCACTCCCTTTCCGAGCACGGATCTCCAGGGCAACGTGAAGCCCGTTTTCGTTGGCTCCGCAACGGAAACCGATCCTGCCCCCAATCCCGCCGCCATTCTCCACAGGCTTGGAGACGAAATTGCCCAAGCCGCGCAGTACTTCAGCAGGTTTGGCGGGCCATTCCCTTATGAGCGTCTGCAAGTCTCGCAAGTCCCGGGTACCACCGGCCAAGGCTGGCCCGGACTACTTTATCTGCCTGAATTTTCTTTCCTTTCCAGTGAAACGCAACGCCGATTGGGCCTCAACACTGCCCGCCAGGAACAATTCGCCGAAATTGTTCCGTACCATGAGTTGGCTCACCAGTGGTGGGGAAATCAGGTTGCCTGGCACAGCTATCGAGACCAGTGGATCTCGGAAGGGATTTCCAATTACATCGCGCTGCTTTTCGCTGATACTCGAAGAGATTCCAATCACGCCCTCAAGACTTGGCTGGGTCATTACCGCGACACTTTGGTTTCCAAAATCCCCGGCAAACCGGATGCGGTCGAAGATTCAGTGGATTCCATAGGGCCGCTCGCCCTTGGCTACCGCCTTCATTCTTCACTAGACCCAGCTGGTTATGGGCAGATCGTTTATCCCAAGGGCACCTGGGTTTTTCATATGTTGCGAATGATGCTGCGCGACCCGCAGGCAAAGGATCCCGACGAGCGCTTCGTCCGCATGCTTCGCTCGCTAATTGATTCCCACCGGGGCGGGGTCCTGATAACGGACGACTTGGAGCTCGCCGTCAGGAAAGTGATGCTCCCTTCCATGGATCTCGAAGGCGGCCATTCGATGGCGTGGTTTTTTGATCAGTGGGTGCGTGGGACCGGCATCCCGCATTACCATGTGGAGTTCAATGTCCAGCGGTCAGGCGAGCAGTTTGTGGTCAAAGGGGTTCTGCATCAGGAAGGCGTCCCTTCCGAATTCCTCGCCCGGGTTCCAATTTATGCAGCCGCTGCGGGGGGAAAGACAATTCCCCTTGGACACGTGACGACTTCAGGAAATCAAACTTCTTTTCGGTTTGTCACTTCCGTCGATCCAAAACGCCTCCTCATCGATCCGGAATTGACTCTACTTTGCACCGCTAATTGAGCGTTTATTTCCGTGAGAGGCGGCAAAGCAATTCGCGCCTCAGAAGACTCGACTCCTTGCTGCTTCCGACAAAATAAAAAGGGCGGAACCTTATAAGGTTCCGCCCGCTTTAGATATCGTCTAATTTGGTTTGCTGGGGCTCATGAACGCCAGAGCGAGGGCGATCGCAGTTCCAGCAGCGACCGCTCCAATAGCGATCCACAGCCCGGTGCTCTTCCCCGCGGCCTGCGTAATCTGCGGGGAGGCCGGATCTGGATCTTCCACGGTCACGCGGTATGCAGTCGATTCAGCCACGTCGCGCTCGTTGCCGTTCACGCTTACGGCCAAATCGCCTTTTGTGCTGCCAACCTGGAAAGCATTCGATGCCACAACGCTCAACTGACCGGTGGCTGGTTTGTCACCTTTTGCTCGGACTTCCACTACTTTTAGTGTGTGTATTTCCAAGTTCGAGCCGGGCACGCATGCAAACCGGACCATTCCTGCAAGCAATGTGGCGCTAACGCCAGCTTCGGTCTTGTTAATCCTCACCATCGTGTTGGTACCAAGAGCCATTTGCGACCCGCCGAATCGGACTCGCATGACTCCAATGGAATCAGTGGTTAAGATGTCTCCATCATAAAGGCTAGTACCGTCCAAAGCGACAACTTGCCCTACCGAGGCTCGCTGCGCGCCTGTTACAATTCCTAATGGGGCTGAGGATGGTCTTGCATGCATGGGGGTTACTACCAGTACCCCCGCAATAACCACAATCGCAAAGAGTTGTTTCAATTTGCGCAAATCATCCTCCCGGAATTATGCACAAGTATCGTAGGGTTTTTGAACAAGGCTGTCAACCCCTTAAACCCCCTCGTGTGAGATAAGTTGCAACAATGCTGCAAATCAGGAGGTCAAATCCTCCTTGGGGGCTTGTAGGTCGATGCTCGGTAACACTCCAATTGTTCGCGCCTCACCCGGCCAGAGTATGTGCGCTGGGTTGTCAGCCCTGGGTCTGTCCGGACGCTCGGGTTGGTGTTTCTCCTCTTATCTTCAGGGTCGAAGATTCTCCAATTGTACTTGGAGAAGGAATTCAGTCGCCTGAACTTTTTCCTCCGAGGGTCCCTAATAGGCATTAGTAAGCCAATCTTCGGCGCTCGTCTGTTCAGATTTGGACATTGGGACCGCAGCTCCGGATGACGTGTGAATTTTACCTTCGATTGATTCTTAATGATCAGCACTCGACCGAAAGAGGGAAATCTCGCCAACATCAAATTGGTCTCCCAGCCATTCGGGCCAGGTAATTTAACTCCAGTTGATTAATTACTTTTCTTTGACATCCCAAGCGCTCCGTGGCAGAGTCCGCTTAAAATCACTCCAAAAGGAGGCCTTATGGCCCACTATTTGTTGCAAGTTGCGTATTCGCCGGAAGCATGGACGTCGTTGGTAGCCAATCCTCACAACCGAATAGACGCGGTCCGGCCAGTGGTTGAGCGGCTCGGTGGAAAAGTGATTGGCGGATGGATGTCCTTCGGCGATTACGACACGATTGCGATCATTGATCTGCCCACGAATGTGGAAGCGGCAGCTTTTGCCATGGCTGCGGCAGCCGGCGGTTCGTGCAGATCCGTCAAGACCACACCCTTGTTGACGGCCGAGGAAGCAGTTAAGGCGCTGAAGACTGCCTCAAACACGGGTTACAAACCCATCGCGGCCAGCGCTTCTGCGGGTCATTGATCGGGTCCGCACTAAACACTTTGATCGAAAGCAGGACGGGCGGTCGAGAGATCGAACCTCTCGGAGGTGGGGCGCGCCCAAAGCGTAGCTCCCTCCGCTCGTTCAATCCCTCGATTCAACCACAGAGCGACAACCGCTCGCGTTGTGCCCGCGCGCGGAATAGGGTCCCTTGCTGATGGTCTGGCCTTCCCTCTCAGTTGTTTACTGTACGCCGTATACTTATTTCTATACACTGTATAGGTGAAGGCCAGCCCCAAAACCGCCGGCAAAATCGCCTCCGCCGCTTTGCGACTCCTGGAACGCGGCGGCGAAAACCGCGTCACCATGCGCAGTGTGGCCCGCGCCGTCGGAATTACTCCCATGGCCATCTATCACCACTTCCCCAGCCGCGAGGCCCTGCTGCGGAAAATCACCGACGCGGAGTTTGAGAAACTCTCCAACGCCTACCAGGCGTATCAGAAACCATCTTCGCCGGAAGCGTCTGTTTTTCTGGTTGTGGATTGGTATCTGGACTACGCTTTTGCGCATCCCCGCGTCTTTGATTATGTTTTTTCCAGGTGCAGGCCGGATGCGCGCCGCTTTCCGGAAGATTTCCGGGCGCGGCGATCTCCCACCTTGAATTTGACCGCAGACGCCGTGTCAGAAGGTATGAGTTCTGGCCTGCTAAAGAACGACGATGTTTGGGAAGTGGCCCTGGCCATCTGGGCACATGTTCACGGGTACGTGATGCTGTATCGTGGCGGCCGGTTTGATATGTCACAAGACGAATTTCGGGCCCTGGTGCATCGATCCATGAGGAGGCTATTTGATGGACTCAAAACCTGAAGGGCCCGTTTCCAAGCGCCCCGCTCTGGCCAATTGGTTGCCGTTGGTTGTCGCGGTCGCAATTTCAGCGCCGATGTTTTACTCGGGCACAGGACTGCGTCCAGTTTGGTGGCTCACCTGGTTCGCACCTCTGCCGGTGCTTCTTGTCGCTGCGCGATATAGCGCTGCCTACTCATTCCTCACCGCGGCGGCTGCGATGGTCTTGGGAAACCTCAATCTCTGGCACTACGCGAACAGTGCTATCCAACTGCCCCTGCTCGTCACCCTCACTTTCTTGATTTTCCCCGCATGCATATTTGGACTTGCCGTGCTTGCACATCGCAGGTTTATACGCCGCGGCTCGCTGTGGAGAGCCGCCTTTGTGTTCCCAACCGTGTGGGTCACTTACGAATTCCTGAATGCACTCAGCTCCCCGCACAGCACATTTGGAAATTTGGGTTACACGCAGATGGATTTCCTGCCCGTGATTCAAATTGCCGCTGTGGTGGGGATCTGGGGGATCAGCTTTTGCATGTTCTTATTTCCCTCCACCCTAGCGGCCTTGCTGAGCAATCAGCCGGAGGGCTATGGCACCGCGGCACAAAAAGGAACTCTTGCAGCACTGGTTGGCGCTACCCTTCTCGGCGTTCTGGCGTTTGGCTCCGGCCGCTTACTATTCACGCCTCCCGCGGAGCACTCCGTTCGAATCGGCCTCGTGGCGATAGGGGGTGCAAATCCTTTCTACCAACAGAAGGAAACGGGAGCCCAGTTGATTCATGATTTCTCTGAGCAGATGACCAGGTTCGGGGCTCAGGGGGTGCAGGTAATTGTACTGCCGGAGAAAATCATGATTGTGCCGGATGACCAGGTCTCGAAATTCGACCGTCTGGTTGGTGAGACAGCCACGACCTCGCGGTCCTTTGTCTTGGCGGGACTCGATCACGGCAACGACACGCATCGCTTCAACGAAGTGCGCACCTATTCTCCCGATGGAACTGTCGCAGCGACCTACGACAAGCACCATTTGCTTCCTCAATACGAGTCTGTGGACACGCCGGGCACATCGCGCACCATCATGAATCAACCCTCGGGCAAATGGGGAATTGAAATCTGCAAGGACATGGACTTCCCTGCTCTGAGCCGTCAATACGGGAACGATGGCGTAGCGCTCCTCCTGGTCCCCGCGTGGGACTTCACTCTGGATGGCTGGCTGCACGGCCGAATGGCAGTGTTGCGTGGAGTGGAAAGCGGCTTCTCCATCGCGCGCTCCGCCAGCCAAGGCCGCCTTTCCATCAGCGACGACCGCGGCCGCGTTCTGGCCGAACAGATCGCGCTGATTAGTTTCCCTTCCCTCTACCTCAACACGCCCATTCGGCATGTGAACACGCTCTACGCGCGCTGGGGCGACTGGTTCGGATGGGCGAATGTTGGCGCCCTGTTGTTGATTCTCTTCATTCCCTCAAAGAAATGAATCTTTCCCTTTAAGAACTCGATCATTTCTCCCGCCGCCGCCCAGATTCAAACATTCCCCTCATCTTCGGTTCTCCGCTACTCGCTCCTCAGGGAAGCCAATGGATCTACGCGTGACGCGCGGCGCGCAGGGATGTAACACGCGGCGAATGCCACAGATGCAAGCAACGCGGCAGCACAGCCAAAAGTTGCCGGATCAAACGGGGCCACCTGGAACAACAGACTTTGCAACGACCGAGTGAGCAGCAGCGATGCCGCCAACCCCGCCGCAATTCCGGCCGCCGCAATACGCATCCCGTGCCCGGCGATTTGAGCCATGATCTGGCGGGGCTGGGCTCCTAAGGCCATACGTACGCCGATTTCGCGGGTACGCTTGACCACAAAATATGAGATGACGCCATAAGTCCCGATGCCCGCGAGCAACAATGCCAGCGTCGCGAACACGCCAATCAGCATTGCCGGAAATCTCCGCAGGAAAGTGGCTGGTGAAGCAGAAATCACGCCCTCCATCGTGGTGAGATCGACAATCACCAATTGAGGATCGACTTCATGTATCGCCGCGCGTAACGCCAGCGCTTGTGATTCGGGATGGTTGGATACCCGAACAATCAAGGTCGGATCGATGCTGGCATCTTGCAACAACGGGTCATACACTATCGGGGTAACCGCGCTATCCAGCGGTCCAAGTTTTTCGTCGCCGACGACCCCAACAATCTGCGCCGTGGGTTGTCCATCCAGACCTGAAAAGATCAGTTGCCGTCCGTTCGGATTTTCGTCAGGAAAAAGGATTCGTGCCAGAGTTTGGTTGATGACCAATACCTTTGGATGAGTTGCGTCGTCCTGTTCGGTAAAGCTTCTGCCGCTCAATAATGGAATTCTCATTGTCCGAAAGTACCCGGAACTGATCGCGCGAGTGTTCACCTCCTGTGCTTCATCAAGGCTCAACACTGGGCGCCCTTTCACACTAACCGAAACAGTGCCGCCCCCCATAAGGGGCGGGGTATCGATAGCTCCAACCGAAACCACACCGGGCATTGGCGCGATGTGCGCGAAGAGCCGCTGCTGCATGGCGTTAATCGATGGCGCATCCCGATACCGAGCTCGGGGTGCTGAGAGGTCCACGGTAATTAAATTCTGAGTGTCGAACCCTGGATCGGCGCTGAGGAGTCGAGACAAACTGTGTAACAGCACTCCGGCGCCCGTGAGTAAGACCAGTGCCAACGCAATCTCACTCATCACCAGCAGGTCGCGAGTTCGCTGGCGCCCAACTCCCTCCGACGAGCGCGCTCCTTCCTTGAGAGTTTCGTTCACGTCAATCCGCGAGGCCCGCAAAGCCGGGATCAAACCAAACGCCAGACTGGTCAGGATCGTTATACCGGCCCCAAATCCAAAAACGGTCCTATCAAGTGTCACTGTTTTCAAGAAGGGCAGGAAGAGAAGAATGTCTGAGGGCATTTCATGAAGGGCCAGCGCAACGGCGGGCTTCGCAATCAGGAACCCCAGCGCGGCCCCGGCAAGTGAGAGCACCGCACATTCCACCAGGATTTGAAGAATGATTCTTCTTCTCCCGGCGCCAAGCGCGACGCGAAGTGCTACCTCGCGTTGGCGTGCGGCGGCGCGCGCAAGATACAGATTTGCAAGGTTTGCACAGGCGATCATCAACACCAGCCCTGCCGTGCCAAATAATGCCAGGAGCACGGGTCGAATCTCTCCCGTCACTTCTTGACGAAGCGTGATCACTCGGACGCCGGTTCCGGAGTTCGAGTCAGGATATTGCTCCGCAAGCTGGAGGGCGATGACGGCCATTTCCGCGCGCGATTGATCCATGGAAACGCCGCGTTTCAGCCGTGCGATGATGTGAAGCCAGTGAAAGTTACGGCGCGCCGCTTGATCTGGCCTGGGGATCAGTGGCGCCCAGATTTCCGACGCGCCCAACGGCGCAAACTGGAATTCTTTCGGCAACACTCCTACGATTGAGAAATTCACCCCATTCAGGTCCATGGATCGGCCGACGACTTTCGGATCAGATCCGAACTTCTGCTGCCATAAGGCATTTGACAAAATGGCGACATGGCCCGCGCCGGGTCTTTCATCGGTCGCCGAAAAACCACGGCCCAGGAGTGGCTGGATTCCGAGCGTGGAGAAAAAATTTGCAGTCACCAACCCGCCGCGGAGAATCGCGGGCTCACGGTTTTCGGTGACCGTGAACTGAGCAAACCAGTAACCGGCGATCGCATCAAAAGAGCGTTGCTGCGCTACCCAATCCCGATAATTCGGCCAGGAAGCCTCGCGCTGCTCGGAAATGGCATGTCCACCATAGGTTTCCCACATCTGCATGAGACGGTCGGCCTCTGGAAAAGGCAGGGATTTCACCAGCGCGGCATTGACGACGGAAAATACCGCGGTGTTCACGCCGATTCCAAGCGTCAGCGTAAGGACCGCGACTATCGTGAATCCGGGACTCTTGCGGAATACGCGCAAGCTGTAGCGCAGGTCGCGCGCCACATGGTCCAGCCAATTCCATCCCCAAATATCGCGCCCCCTTTCCCTCAGTTCCAAAGTGTTGCCGAATCTGCGCCCAGTCGCGAAATGCGCTTCCCTCTCCGCTGCGCCAGTTCCCCGCCGCTCTCGCTCGCGAAGATCCCGATGCAGGCGCATCTCTTCATCCAGTTCGCGGTCGAATCGCGCGCCGCGAAAAAGTATTAGGATTCGCCGCCCCTGTTCCCCGAACCATTCACCAATGGAAGCCAAGATTCACTCCTTCCGCGCGACCCAGTCGACTTAGGCAGGTTCGATGACTCGCGATATCGCCTGCATCACTCGCTCAAATTGCGATACTTCCGCTTCCATCTGCTTGCGACCCAAAAGAGTCAGCCGGTAATACCGCGCTCGGCGGTTTTCCGAAGTAACGCCCCAATAGGCCTTCACCCACCCTTTCACCAGCATCCTTTGCAGCGCGGGATAGAGCGACCCTTCCTCAACTCGCAGCACTTCCTTGGACATCTGCTCAATCGATTTGGCGATCTCGAACCCGTGCATTTCCTGGCCGCGGGCCAGGGTCCTGAAAATCAGCATGTACAGGGTGCCCGGGGGAATCTCATCTTTGTGCAAAGCAGTCCTCCTGACATAGTTAGACTATGTCAGAAGCAAAACGTCACACCCAAATGTCAAGAAAGTTGTGGGAATCTTGCATCCGCAAATTGCGATAGAATGGCGCCTTCCGCCAGACTCCTTTTGAAATTGGCGCGGAGGGCCCCTTGATCCACCGTCACGTTTTCCATAATGACCGCTTGCTCCCCATCGAACAGGTAAGGCTTTCGCCGGGCCAGGCAGGCTTGCTTTCAGGTTGGGGTCTGTTCACCACGCTTCGCGTTTCGCAGGGCGAACTTTTTGCTTATGAGCGTCACTGGCGCCGCCTGGATAAAGACGCCCGCCGCACGCATCTTCCCTTTCCCTTCGATGCCGAAGTCGTTCGCGGTCAGCTTCACGAAGTCCTGCGTGCAAACCATGTCACCGAAGGAACCGCGCGCATCTACGCCGTCTATAATAAAACGGGCTTTTGGCAGAGTGACGAGCCCGCCCCGCAAGTTGACTTGATCCTCTATTCCGCCGGCCTTCCCAATTACAAGGAGCCAGTCCGCCTGGGCCTTCGTGACCACGGTCGCCACGCCGCTTCCCCTTTGGCCGGTGTGAAGGTCACTTCCTGGCTGAACAATGTTTGGAATCTTGCCGAAGCCCAAAAGTCCGGGTTTGACGAAGTTGTTCTGCTGAACGAACGCGGTGAGGTCGCAGAATGTACCGCCGCCAATATTTTTTGCGTCCGAGATGGCCGAGTTCTGACGCCGCCATTGTCGTCCGGATGCCTCGAAGGAGTAACTCGCGGCGTCCTGCTGGAAATTGCTTCCTCATTGGGCCTGCAAATGTCGGAGCACACGCTCACCCCCGACGACCTCTATTCCGCGGAAGAGGTCTTCATCTCCTCCACCAACCGCAATTTGCTCGGCATCGGTGAAATCGCCGGTCACCACTTCGCAAATGCGCCTGGTCCCGTAACGCAGAAGCTCGAAGACGCGATGGCCGCCTATGTCGCCGAGTACGTTCGCAAAAAATCAGCGCAGCGAAGCGCTTCTGCATCCTCGCGATGATAGGCAAACTGGCCGCAGTCAGCCGATCGCAAGATCTGGGAACGCAAAATCCCCCGAGTACGTCCTAGGAATTAGGACAAAAAAGGGCTGTACCTGGCAATTGCTCAGCGGCTGGGGGGAACAGCTCAATCTCATGCATGAGAAAGAAAATCGAGGAGAACAGAATATGAAGAAGACAGGAATATTGCTTACAGCGCTGTGCGTCTTCGCGCTGGTCCTCTCCGTAGTAGCCGTTCAGGCTGCTCCGCAGGCTCCAGCCAATGTCGCCGGCACCTGGACGCTTACCATGGCGCCCATGCAGGGCGGAGGCGGTGGTGGCAATGGTGGCGGCGGAAATGGCGGCGGTGGCGGCACTCCTCCACCTCCCCCAACAGTCACCTTCACTCAGGATGGAGCGAAAGTTTCGGGCAGCCAGTCGGGACGCGGTGGCGATACCAAGTTTGAGGGCACCGTTTCCGGCAACACTGTGACCTGGACGGTAACTCGCCAGGGTCGCGACGGCAACCCGATTTCCACTGTTTACAAAGCAACGGTTGATGGAGACAGCATGAAGGGCACAGCGACGACCGGTGATCGTCCGGCTCGCGACTTCACCGCTGCCAGGAACAAGTAAGCACTTTCAGCAATCGGCCATACGCAGTGGACGGTCTTGTTTTTGCTTCAGTGCGTTGCGGCTCTTAGGGCGCGCTCTCCAGGGAGGGCGCGCCTTTCGTTTTTCAGATGTGCCTCCACCTTGCCCGAGACGTGTTAACATATCCACCCCGAGAGAGCCTTTAGTGTCTGAAACCATTCTCATGACGCGCATGAACACTAGCCTGCCCGAAGCAGTGCTGGAAATCATCGCCCCGGACGGCAATCGCACTCTCATGCGCATTGACCGCTCGCCCTTTCTGATCGGTCGCGGCGCCGAAACCGGCAATCACGTCCAGCTTTCCGACCGGCGAATCTCCCGTCAGTGCGCCGCGCTCGTTTTCGATGGACAGGATTTCCGCCTCGAAGACCGCGGACAGAAGCGCGGTCTTTTCATCAACGGCGAAAAAGCTCCGGAATCCGTTCCGCTTCGCAGCGGTGACACCATAAGTTTTGGATTGCCCGATTCCTACGAAATTATTTTCCGCTCGGACAACGCTTCCATCCCCAAGCTCCTCGACAGGATGGAGCATCTCACGGCCACCGAATCGGGCGCTGACGGTTTGCGCAAACTCAATTTATTGCTTGAAGCCGCCGCCGCTTTGCATTCGCACATGCCGCTCGACACCATCCTCGCCAACATGGTGGACCAGGCCATCAATCTCACCGACGCCGATCGTGGTCTGCTGCTGGAGCCGAATGAGGACGGTTCCATGCGCGCGCGCGTGGCACGGCAAAAGGGTGGAGTTACGCTCACAGCAGAGGGAGTTGAGCCCAGCAAGACTGCCATCAAAGCCGCGGTTGATCAAAAGCGCGGCATTGTTACTGAAGACGTTGCACTCGCGGACCAGAATTTACAGGCGGCGCACAGCATCATCGCGCAGCGCCTGCGCGCCGTGATCGTGATTCCCCTTTATGGAATGGGCGAGCGCTCCGAAACCAAATCAGATAGCGACGGAGCCATCCGCGGACAGTTGCTTGGCGTTCTGTATATGGACAGCCGGCGACCCACCGCGTTTTCAAAAATTGAGCGGCAGATTCTGGACACCCTGGCCGCCGAGTCCGCCATGGTCATTGAAAATGCCCGGCTGGTCGTGTTGGAGCGGGAGCGTGAGCGCCTCGAGCGCGAAATCGGTATCGCCCGCGATATCCAGCAGGCTCTCCTGCCGCGCGAGTTCCATCACTACACCTACGCTGAAGTCGCCGGCAGCAACCAGTCCTGCCTGGAGGTTGGCGGAGACTATTTCGATCTTTTCGATCTTGGCGCGAATCGTATCGCCTTCGTTCTTGCCGACGTATCTGGAAAAGGACTCGGCGCCGCGCTGATGACCACCATGCTTCAGGGCGCGCTTTCGGCCACTTCCTTCGGCCAGCATCCTGGAGAGACTTTCTCGCACATCAACCGTTTCCTATGCGATCACGCCCAGGTGGAGCGGTATGCCACCATGTTTTTCGCCATGCTCGACGCGGATGGCCGCCTCGAATACATCAACGCGGGCCACCCATCGCCTCTGTTGCTCCGCAATGACTCGGTGGAGAATCCCTTCCCAGCGGCTTGTTGCCCCGTGGGTTTGATCCCCGATATGACCTTCTCAAGCTCCGTAGTCATGTTGCAGCCCGGCGACACCCTGGTCCTCTTCAGTGATGGCGTCAGCGAAGCGATGGATCCCGACGAAGCGGAGTTTGGAATTGACCGCCTCAAGCAAGCCGTTACGGGCCGCGTGAAGGAACCGCTCCGGGATATGCAGGAAACGATTCTTGCCGCCGTGAAGCAATTCGCTCGCGGCGCGCGTCAAGCCGACGATGTCACTTTGCTTCTCGTTCGCTACGATGCCGCGAATGCGCCCAAGGACGTTTCTTCCACTCCGGCCCCTTGACCTTATTCGCAGTATCCACAGCTTTCGCTCTCACTCGCTCGTTAATTCTCCTTTGATTTTTCTTCACGTCAGGCGTATCTCTATACAGCCTGGCACCGCTTGATTCGGAGGATTCCATGCGAAACTTGCCAAGACTTGCAATTCTTTTTCTCTCCGCACTGTGTTTCCCAATTCAGGTCGCCGCGCAAACCACAACGGCTAACTCTGCCGGCGATGTCATCGTCATCAAAGCGGGCACTCTGATTGACGGCACCAGCAACGCCCCGCGAACGAATCAAGTCATCATCATCCGCGGGAAAAAGATCGACTCGGTCACTGACGCCTCCGCCGCATCAATTCCTGCGGGCGCGCGGGTGATTGACCTTTCTCGCTCGACGGTTCTCCCGGGCCTCATTGAATCCCACACGCACATATTTCTTCAAGGCGAAGATCCCGCCGAAGGCGGTTACGACATTCAACTTCTGAAGTATCCGATTTCCTATCGCGCCGCTCGCGCCACAGTCTCTGCGCGTCGCGCGCTCGAACAGGGATTCACCACCATCCGCGACCTGGAAACCGAAGGCGCCGGCTACGGCGATATCGGAATCAAGGAAGCCGTGGAACAGGGATACATTCCCGGCCCCCGAATCTTCGCTGCCACGCGCGCGATATCCAGCACCGCCGGCTACAACCTCGAAGGCTATGCTCCCGAGATCACCATACCGAAGGGCGCGCAATTGATTGACGGCCCCGTCGAAGCCCGCAAGGCGGCCCGCGAGCAGCTCGACAATGGCGCTGACTGGATCAAGGTATACATGACCCACCGCTCCTGGGTGGACGACAAGGGCAATCTGATTTCGCAGCCCACTTTGACTGTGGAGGAATAGAAAGCCATCGTCGACGAAACTCACGGCTGGCAAAAAAAAGTCGCCTGCCATGCCTACAACGGAATTGGCTTGCAACGTGCGCTCGATGGCGGATGCGATTCCATCGAGCACGGCCTTGAGCTCACCGACTCGAACATCGCCCAAATGGTCCGTCAGGGCACTTGGTATTGCCCGACCATTTCTGTTTATTACTACCATCCCGCCCCGGCTGGCACGCCGGACGGCATCCGCGATCGCAAGCGCGCCGAAGTCCACGGCCCCTCATTCCAGAAAGCCATGAAGGCCGGCGTCAAAATCGTTTTCGGCACCGACGTCGGCGGCTTTCCCTGGACAGATCCCATCGCCCAGGAATTCTCGCAAATGACCAACCTTGGTATGTCGCCTATGGAAGCGATCCTATCGGCCACCTCTCGCCCCGCCGAAATGCTCGAGATGCACGGCAAGATCGGCGTCATCGCTCCGGGAGCCTTCGCTGACTTAATTGCGCTATCAGAGAATCCTTTGCAGAACATCAAGGCGCTTGAACACGTTGGCTTCGTGATGAAAGACGGCTCCGTGTTTAAGGACAACCTGACCACCCACTGATTCCGAAGGCACGCCCGTCTCTTCGCCTTCTCAGCGTCCTCTGCGGTGAGGCCTTTCTTGCTCTAAGCTCCAAGAGGAACTTCTCTCTCATCTCCGGGTTGAATCTAGGGAGCCTAAGTTGTATCTATAGTGATGAGCACGACCCACCCGCCCGGCTGGTGCTCCTCGGAGAAGTCAATTATGCGCATCTCAAGACACGGGCGCCCATCGCAGCAAATCCTGCACTTCGGTGTAGCCGGATTCCTTGCCCTCGCGTCTCTCTTGATCCTTTCTTGGCCTTTTTCTGGTTTCTCCGCTTCCCTGCCGGACACGCCAACTTTTCACCATCCATTGCCGTCCTCAGCTGCCAACGACAATAAAAACGCGGCAAGTGAAAACGCCTGGAAGGGCCGCCTCCCCATCACCGATCTCGACGAAGATGCTGCCATCACTCACGCCCTCGATCGTCTCGGCTACGGTCCTCGCCCCGGAGACCTGCAACGCATCCGCCACATGGGCCTCGAGACTTGGATCACGCAGCAATTGCATCCTGAAACTGTGCCCGACAAATCAGCTCAAGATCGTCTGCTGCAATATTCAACTTTGTCGCTCTCTTCTTCCGCCCTAATGAATATGTACCCGCGCCCAAACGTCGCCGCCAAGCGCATGGGTGTCACCGAAGAGGAATACAACAAGCGGTTACTGGATTTGCTCCATCCCCCGCAAGGCATGCGCCCTGCCGCCGATCCCCGGCCCCAAACAATCCTGAATGAATTGACGATGGCCAAACTCACCCGCGCCGTGTACAGCGAGCGCCAGCTTCAGGAACAGCTCACCGACTTTTGGTTCAACCACTTCAATATTTTTGCTTACAAAGATCAGGATATTTATTTGGTCAGTTCCTTCGAGCGCGATGCCATCCGCCCCTATCTATTCGGAAAGTTCCGGGACATGTTGGGCGCCACTGCACATCACCCCGCCATGCTGGTTTATTTGGATAACTGGTTGAGCGGCGACCCCGGCGCGGTTGAGCGCGCCAAACACGCCTCTCCCGTGGAGCGCCGCACCTGGAAAGATCTCCCGGGGCTGGGCAACAAGAGCGGCCTCAATGAGAACTACGGTCGCGAATTGATGGAGCTGCACACACTCGGCGTGGACGGCGGCTACACCCAGCAGGACGTGATCCAGGCCGCCAAGTGTTTTACAGGTTGGACGGTTCGCGATCCCGGTGCCAGGCCGGATTTTGTTTTTGATTACCGCATCCACGACCCGTCTTCGAAGAAGGTGCTCGGCAAGACTTTCAAGCACGGCGGAGTCCGCGATGGCGAGGAAGTCCTCGACCTCCTCGTCAAGCAGAAGGCCACCGCGCATCACCTCTCTTACCAGCTTGCCGAACATTTCGTTTCCGACAATCCACCGCCGGCGTTGGTGGATCGAGTGGCCAAAGCTTTCGAAAAATCAAAGGGCGACCTACGCGAAACCGTGCGCACCATGATTTATTCGCCGGAGTTCTGGTCGCGGGATTCCTACCGCGCGAAAATCAAAACGCCCTTCGAGTTGGTGGCCTCCTCCGCTCGCGCGCTCGGTGCGGATGTGGATTCACCCACTCCGCTCGTAAATTGGGTCGCGCGCATCGGTGAACCGCTTTACCAATGCCAGCCGCCCACCGGTTACAAAGACAACATGGAAACTTGGGTCAACACCGGCGCGCTCCTCAACCGTCTGAATTTCGCTCTGACGCTGGCAACCAATCGCCTCCGCGGCGCCGAGGTCGATTTGGCTTCCAGACTGGGCGAAGATGTGCAAACCGATCCCAAGCGCGCCCTTGATCGTGCCGTGGACACTTTCCTTGGTGGACAAATCTCCGCTGGCACTCGCGCCACCATCGAGCAACAATCCGAGTCACCGCAGGTCCTCCGGGCCAAGCTCGACGATCCCATTCGCCAGATCGATCTCGGCGTCATCACCGGACTCGTCCTCGGCGCGCCCGAATTCCAACGCCGCTAAAATAGAAAAAAGGGGCGGACATGTGCCCGCCCCTCGGAATCCCTGCAACCTTCCCTGCCTAATAAATTAATTCGGATCCGATTCCAGTGCTCGCTTCAATTCTCCTAATGCCTGATCCAGATGTTCCACTGCCTTGGCGCGATGTCCCTCAAAATCTCGTGCCGCGTACTTCTGCAAATCACCCTTTGCCCCCTCGATTTTCCTCATGGCCTCTCGGATCACCGGGTGCCGCTCTTGCGCCGGTGCCGGTGTCGCGGTGGACATTACCATCGGGATTGCCAGAGCCGCTGTCACAACCAGCGCCGCCAGCGGTTTCACAATCTTGCTGAGCATGTAGTTTCTCCTTGTCGATTATTTGGGCCGTTTCAGCGGAGCCATTCTACTCCGCCCAGTTGAACCCGCACTTCCAGAATGGGTTGCGCCTTGCGAAAGCGGCAACAGCCCCGCCATTCCTGATAGAATCGCGGCACTCGGGCGGCTGACCCGAAGTCTCCCCCTTGGAGCCAACGCAATGAGCCAGAGTTATTCAAATCACGCCAGGTTCGTGCCACCCTATCATTTTGTCGCAGGCCCCATTCTCCTGCTTAACTTCGGCTGGCAAATCTATCGCCTGGTGAAAACGCCATCCGCCGACACGACCATTTCCCTGCTCCTGTCCATCGCACTGCTGATCATGTTCCTACTTGGCCGTTTCTTCGCGCTTACTGTCCAGGACCGCGTGATCCGTCTCGAAATGCGCGTGCGAATGGCAAGCGTTCTGCCTCCTGATCTGCGCCAGCGCATTCCCGAGTTCACGCGCGACCAGCTTGTCGCCATGCGCTTCGCAGGCGACGCCGAACTTCCGGACCTCGCTCGCAAAGTCCTCACCGAGAAAATCAACAACCGCAAGGCAATTAAATTGATGGTAAAGGACTGGCAAGCCGACGAGCTGCGCGCGTAGCTCGGCTAGTAGAGGTTTTGTCTTGCGGCTTCGCGATAGGCGCACCAGGCGCAACCCGCCGTAGGCGCCGGAGCCGCTGGTAAATCAAGCACCGCCAGAACTTCCTCCAAAAACTTCAGGAAAACCGCGTCATTCCGCGGTATTTCCGCCCAGGTCAGCGTCCCCGCGAGCTGCGCCGTGTCTTTTTCGGATGCGAACGATTTCGGATCAAACACCAGCAATCCCAGTCGCCGTATGGGCCGTAGCGAAGCCTGCCCGGGCGGCGCGTTTTCCAGTGCATAAGCATATGCGCTCAGTTGCCTCGTATAAGTCGCTACATTGCGTTCGTTTTGCGATGACGTCTTGAAATCCACCACGGCGAAAGTGCCGTCGTCAAACCGTATCAACGCGTCCAGCTTTCCGCGCACGATGCAAAGCGAATTCCGCCCCGGAATCTCGATGGGCGCTGACTGCACCCACTGGTCCCGGCAATCAAACACTCCCGCGGGAAGAAACGGCGTCACTTTCTCCGTCCGCTGCTTGTCAAAGCGATCGCGCATCTCCCCGTCAATCGCCGTGAATATTTTCGGAAATACTCCGGGCCGTGCGAATTTCTGTGTCACCTTCAAGTAGTAGCACCGTTTGCATTCCTGCCACAAAAATCCAAACTCCGAAGGACTCAGCGTGTATTGCCGCTTCGGCGCTTGAGGCGCCTCGGGCGCAAATAATCCTTGCTGCTCACCGCTCATTTAGAAAAACCTCCGGCGCGATGCAATGCTCTTTTTTCCGCCCCGCAGTATTCATTGCCTTCAAACATTCTCGGACCGTCGGTACATCCTGTCTCTACCTCGGTACGGCCCACTGAAAGCACAAGTTGTATCCATCCGGATCGCCCACGTAGAGCTGCTTCATTCCATAGTGCGCCACTCTCGGTGGCTCCAATTTCAAGCCTCGCGCGCTTAGATATTCGTAAGCCGCATCCACATCAGGACACCCGAAGTAGAGGCACGTGTCATCGTGCGCCGCAACTCTCGCCGGATCGGGAGCTGGCGGCCGATTGTCCTCCTCGTATGCGGTGTTCAGCATCACCTCAACTCCATTCAAACTGAGCAGCGCCCAATCAAATTTCGTTCCGGGTCTTGACGTGCCCTTTATCTCAAATCCGAGCACGTCGCAATAGAATGCGATGGATGTAGGCATATCGAAAACTTGTATCAGTGGCGCCATCCCTCGAACATCAATTGCCATGGAATCCTTTCATCTGAGCCTCACGCTTTCGCGCCATACCGCCGCAGCACTTCGGCGATCCGCTCCTTTGCGGCCGCGGCCCGGCTCTCTTGCTTTTCCAACCATACCGGCCAACCCTCATCGATTGTCGCACCGGCGGCAAGCAGCGCGTCAAAAATCGGTACGTAATCAATTTCAGGTTCGCCGTTAATAAACGACCATCCCGCTTGACCAAGCACCGTTCCGCCATACTCATTGATTTCTTCCAAGGGCGCACCTCGCGCCAACAGGAGCTTAATCGTGCTCAGTTGTCCGCCTACAACCGCCCAGTGTAATCCGGTTTCACCCGTCCCCGCTTGGTCGAGCAGGTCCGCGCCATGCTCGAGCAAAAACTCAACCACCTCATTCCTTCCAAATTGGCAAGCCCAAAGAAAACCTCTCTGCAATTGTATTTTTGTCGCGCCAGGTTTCAAGCTCCCGTCTTCGTTGAAGAAACTCTTCACCACATCAAGTCTTCCCACGCCGGCAGCAGTTTCCAGGTCAAGTCGTGCCCCGCACGCGGCTAAAAACTCGGCTGCTTTCCCGCGCCCGTTCGCCAAACAACCCATGACAGCCGCATGCCGGTTTCCGGCCACCCCCGGCCTTTCCATAACTGCGCCGTGATTGAGCAACAATTGCACCAATTCGTTCTGCACGCCCGCCTTTTCCGGGTGGATGCTCGTGGCCGTCAATCCCAGTGTCGTGGCTCCTCCGCCGTACACCTCGGCCTCCGCGTCCACCTCCGCGCCTGCTTTCAATAGAATTTCTGCGATCTGCACGGCATTCTTCGGAGTTTTCTGCCTGTAACCTTCCACGCCATTCGCGGATAAATAATGAAGCAGCGTGGCCCGATGCTCGCGTGCAGAGCGAGCCCGAACAAGCTCTGGATTTTCCCGCAGCAATCGCGCCAGAGTTACGGTGTCTCCGTCGATTATGGCTTCTGCCGCGGCCTCGAATTTTGACGCCGTGGATTTCGGGCGCTCCAGTCCTTCGATATGCTTCACAAACCTTGGCCAGCTTTCAAATCCGTGTGAGCGCGCGATGATGAATTGCGCATCTGCAAGCTTGCACACGGCCTGCCCGGTGCTCGCGCTTTTCAGCTTCCTCTTCGCGAATTCCTCCACTTGATTCACCCACCCGGCACTTCCCGCGGGAAGCTCGCGCACAATCGTCAGATCGGCCGACTTCACCAGCGCTCCGATCCAATTCGACGCCCAGTCGCGTATGGCGCCCGGCTCGCCCGACTTGCAGGCCCTTATCAATTCCTTTGCGAGTTTCTTGTACTGCTCAAGGTTGGGCCGTCTGGGAAGCGGAAGGGCATCCTGCGGGTTGGGAAACATACGAATCTCCTTTCAAAGCTTGCCTGGAGTCCGCCCGAGTCAGGCTGAAAGAAGCTTCGTAATTCTTGCTTCTCTGAAGAAGGTGGGCACGGCCCTTTCCGCGGACTGGATGCGCCCTTCGCGCTGGTTGCATATTTAGTCCTTTCCAATTGCGAAGTCAATCGCAGCGTCTTCCGCAAACAAACTACACGGTTCGTCACGCGCCCAACCTTGTGATAGTCTCGCCGCCAACAGCTCAGGCCGCAAAATATTCGCGGGCCCGAGCGCGAGGGCTAAACATGAACAATGCCGCCGCAGGGCTGGTCATCTTAATCATCGCAGGCGCGATGAACGGCAGCTTCACATTGCCCATGAAGTACACGAAGAAGTGGGCCTGGGAAAATACCTGGCTCGCGTGGACCATTTTCGCTCTCTTCGTGCTTCCCCCCGCCGTAACTTTCCTGACCCTTCCGCATGTCGGCGATGTCTATTCGACGGTTGGTATGGGCCCAGTATGGATCGTCGCGGCCTGCGGCGCGGGATGGGGAATCTCGCAGGTATTCTTCGGATTGGCCGTCGATTCCATCGGCATTGCGCTGGCCTTCTCCGTAATTCTCGGACTTGCCGCCTCGGTGGGCAGTCTCTTTGCCTTGCTGAAAGATCATTCCGACAAAGTGTTTTCGTCTGGAGGCCTTGGCGTTCTCGGCGGCGTAGCCCTGGTAATTTTGGGCGTGGGTATTTGCGCTGTTGCCGGGCGCAGACGCGAAAAAGCGTTGGGCACCGGCCCGCAGGCGGGTAAAGCTTCCATCGGCTTGGGGCTTCTCTATTGCCTCTTCAGCGGTCTCGGCTCAGCGCTCGTGGCCATCGGCTTCGACAAGGGTAAGCCGCTGGTTGACCAAGGCATTGCGCTTGGTGTTAGCAAATCTTGGGCACCTATGGCTGCTTGGCTCCCACTGATGGTTGCAGGAGGCGTGCCGAACATCTTGTATTGCTTGTACCTGCTGAACAAAAATCGCACGGGGAATAAATTCTCCGAATCATCCACGGGAAGCTATTGGTTTCTCGCGTTCATCATGGCCTTCTTTTGGTTTGGCAGCACATTGATGTACGGCATCGCGAAGGGCTCTCTCGATGAAATTGGTAAAGGCTCTCACGGTTCTTGGGGCACAACACTCGCGTGGCCAATGTTCATGTCGCTCATTGTCATAACCGCCAGTATTCACGGCATTCGCACAGGTGAGTGGAAAGGTGCGGGCAAATCGCCTTTGCGTATCCAATTGAGCGGCCTCGCTGTGTTGATACTGGCCGTGATCGTCTTACAAATGGCCGGCAACTGGGTGCAATAGCTTTTAGATCCGCCTTTTCCTGCATGCCTCGGAGATTCACATGTCCCCATCGGACACGCTCTACCTCGGCGTAGACATCGGCGGCACAAAAGTCGCCGCCGGACTGGTTGACTCCTCTGGCGAAATCATCTGCAAATCCCGCGCCCCCATGAACGCCCAGGGCTCCGCGGAACAAGGCCTCGCTTCAGTCCTGGAAGCTACCAACGCCTCAATGAAACTCGCTGCGGATGCGCATCCTGGTTACCGCCTTGGGGGCGTGGGCATTTGCTCCCCCGGTCCGCTCGACCCGCGCACTGGCGTGGTCATCAATCCACCAAATCTTCCCTGCTGGCGCAATTTTCCCCTCGGCGAGAAAGTCAGCAAACAATTTGGAGTTCCTGTATTGGTTGAAAACGACGCCAACGCTGCGGGCCTCGCCGAATACATCTGGGGAGCGGGCCGCGGTTACAAAGTGGTTTTTTACGCCACCCTCGGCACCGGAATCGGCACCGGGCTGGTCCTCGATGGACGCATCTACAATGGCCGCACCGGGTCAGCCACCGAAGGCGGTCACGTCACCATTGATTATCGTGGCCCGAAATGCGGCTGCGGAAAGTTCGGCTGCATCGAAGCCCTCGCTTCCGGCCCCGCCATCGCCGTGCGTGCACGCTCAAAAATAGTTGCCCATCCCGGTCGCAGCGCGCGTCTCGTCGAATTGGCGGGCGGCCAGGCAGATCAAATCCAGTCGGAGCACGTTGCCGCCGCTTGGCAGGAAGGCGATTCATTCGCCACGGAAATCCTCGCCGAAACCATGGATTTCATCGCCATCTGGCTGGGCAACATCATTGACGTGTTGGAGCCCGATGTAATTGTTTTTGGGGGAGGAATAGGCCAGCTGGCCAGCCAATGGTTCCCTCATATTCGCGCTAAACTCAACGATTGGTGCATCATCAAGCGCGGAATCGAGACTCAATTGCTTCTGGCGCGTTACGTCGCGGATTCAGGCATCGCCGGCGCCGCCGCTCTCTGTCTCGTGCCTAAGGCGTAATAGCAATCACTCTCAGCGGGCTGCCCGACCCGCCCACAATCTTCAGTGGCGCAGCAATGACCACTGCTCCTGTCGGCGGCAACTGATCTAAATTGCACAATCCCGCCAGTCCGAATTTCCCGCTGCCGTGCATGATGAAGTGATTCGGAAATGGTGGATCCATCTTTGCAGCCTGCCCCGCATCGGTTCCAACAGTTTCGACTCCCACTCCCAAGATGTCTCGTTCCCGCGCCAGAAATTCTGACGCCGCGCGTGTCCATCCTGGCGTGTGCGGCCCGTCGTCCTTCAGATTGATGTACGATTTCGCGCCCTCTCGCTTCGACCATTCCGTCCGCAGCAGCACCCACGCCCCCGCGGGAACTCGCCCATTCTGTTTTTCCCACCCGAGCAACGTTTCCGGCATCACCAGAAAATCCGCGTCGCGCGCCACTTCCCGTGTCACATCCAGCACGCACGCCGGCCCGACGAATTGACCCGGTGGAATTGTGTCCACCGTGTTACTCGCCAAATCCTTCCCGCTCACCCAGTGTACCGGCGCGTCAAAATGCGTCCCGGTGTGCTCGCCAGTCTCAAACGCATTCCAGTACCACGCGGGGCCGCGCTCGTCATATCGCGAAAGCTCCCTAAGTTGAAATGGAGGTGTGTTATTCCACTGCACAGGCAGTGAAGCTGTGAAAAAACTTCTTAGGAATGGGTATTGGGGCAGTTCGATATTCGCTTTTTCCCGTTCTTTAAACGTTTGCCGCTTTGCGTCGTTTCGAGGTGTGCTCGATCATGCCGCAGAAGCCGGGGTGGGGGGCC
>Ga0209415_10004384_pt1 | contig 25862 bp, 21 predicted proteins | sample PeaSoiSIISIP2007_FD_187696 | JGI IMG/M metagenome (GOLD analysis project Ga0209415, IMG submission 187696) | Peat soil microbial communities from Weissenstadt, Germany - SII-SIP-2007 (SPAdes) (version 2) | ecosystem: Environmental > Terrestrial > Soil > Wetlands > Peat | place: Germany... | reverse complement strand
CTGTATATCCAGGTGCTGGTGGAGACGCCGCAGCACCTGACGCGGCGCCAGCGCGAGCTGCTGGAGGAGTTCGAGGCCGAGGCCGAGAAGCACGCCAAGGGCAGCCCGGAGAGCGAGGGGTTCTTCGCCAAGGTGAAGGAATTCTTCGACGGCGGCCGCGGCTGACGGCGGGCGTTGCCGGCAGTGCGCGTCGCAGCACTTCCTATCATGGCTGACGCCCGGTACTCTCACCGTCATGGCCGGGCCCTTGTCCCCGGGCACTTGTCCCGGGGATCACGCGGCCATCTGCGCTTCGGCCGTGGTGCGCGGATGGCCGGGGCAGGGCCCGGCCATGACCGTTGGCATGGTGGTCGGATCATCATGAGGATTGCTGCCCGCGCGGCTGACCCCCCGCATGCCTGACCCCGTGCCGCCGCCGCGCACCGTCCTGCTGGTGGATGTCGGCCACGGCCCGATCCGTGGCGCCGACCAGGTGACCCTGACGCTGATCGACGGCATCGACCCCGTGCGCTACCGCTTGATCCTGCTGACCTGCCACCTCGCGCTCGCCGAGGCCTGCCGGGCGCGCGGCGTGCCGGTCGAGTTTTGGCCCGTCCGCATGCTGTTCGCCCCGTGCCCGCGCCCGCGCGACCTGCTCGACCTGCTCCGCTTCGCGCGGCTGACGGCGCGGCTGATCCGCGCGCACAACGTCGCGCTGATCCACGCGATCAACGGCAATTCCTGCATCTGGCTGTTCCCCGCCGCGCTGTGGTGCCGTGTGCCGCTGCTGGCGCACATCCACAACTACTGGTCGCGCCGCATGCGCCTGCTGACCGGCGCGCACTTGGCCGACCGCATCGTCGGCGTGTCCGAGGGCATCATGCGGGGGTTCCGCAACGATCCGGTTGCGGCGCGGCGGCTGTCGATCATCTACAGCGGGCTGGACGAGCTGACGGCACCGGCGATGGACCGCGCCGCGGCGCGCGCGGCGCTCGGCCTGGACGCCGACCGCGTGGTGATCGCCCTGATCGGCTACCTGGTCGCGCTGAAGCGCGGCGACATCGCGATCGCGGCGATGCGCGCCCTGCCGCCCGAGGTCGCCGCCCGCGCCACCCTGCTTGTGGTGGGCGACGGGCCGGAGCGGGCGACGTGGGAGGCCCAGGCGGCCAGCCTGCCGGTGCGGTTCACCGGCCAGCGCGACGACGTGCACCACCTGCTGCGCAACGTCATCGATCTGGTGATCCTGCCGTCGGATTCCGAGGCATTCGGCATAGTACTGCTGGAGGCGGCGGCGGCTGGCCTGCCGCGCATCGGCAGCAATATCGGCGGCATCCCCGAGGCGATCCGGCACGGCGTGGACGGGCTGATCGTGCCGATGCGCGACGCCGCCGCGCTGGCCGGGGCGATCATGACGCTGGTGCGCGATCCGGCGCTGGCGCGGCGCTACGGCGAGGCGGCGCACGCGCGGCTGCGGGAGGTGTTCAGTGTGGCAGGATTTGTCGGCAGGTTCACCGCGGTCTACGACGAGCTGACCGCGTCGGCGCCGCCGTCCTGCTGGGCGCGCGTTGGGATGGGAATCCGCTCCACCTGGTTCCAGCTTATCTCGCGCGCCTATGCCGGATTGCTGGCGGAGCCGCCGGAGCGATGAATCGCCATAGGACCTACGACGCCGCGTGCTGGCGTTTGGGCGGGTCGCACGCCGCAGATTCAGCGCGGCGGTTGCCGAAACCCCGATTTACGGCCACACTTCTCCACACATGAATCCCGCGAAGCAGCTTGCGAGAACTGTTATCCGCCGATTGGTCGCTCGCGCGCCATGGGGCGTGCGAGAAGCCCTGCTGGACGGCTACATCGACCGCTTGGGCGGCATCGAAGCCTTATCCGCGAGGCTTCTCCGCAGGCTCAAGATTGTCGAGATCGGCGCCGATGGCGACCGCGGCATCATTGCGAGCACGTGGAACGATCAGGCTGCACTACTGGAGTACGCGGCGACCGGCACGTTCGCGCCAACGGTCATGCAGACAATGCTCGATTTTTTCGGCGACGCCTCTGGGACATACATGGATGTCGGTGCAAATATCGGCCTTACGACGATTCCCCTTGCTCGCAACCCGCGCATCCATTGTCTCGCATTCGAGCCGGAGCCGGTGAATTTCGGGTATCTGAGGTGGAATGTCGCGCGCAACGCCGAGGCCGCCTCGATCGAGCTTCACCATATGGCGCTGTTCGACAAGCGCGGCACAATGTCGATGGCCCTCGCTAATGAAAACCTTGGGGACCATCGGTTAACACATGGCGGTGTGGCGGGGCGTCGCACAATCCAGGTCCCAACTGTGCCGCTGGATGACTTTCTCGATAGGGTTGCGGGACCACTCGCTGTAAAGGTTGACACCCAAGGGGCGGAGCCGTTCGTCATTGCCGGCGGCAGAAAAGTGTTCGCCAGGGCTGGGCTGATCGCAATGGAGTTCTGCCCCTACCTGATGCGACAATTGGGTGGCGATCCGGGCGCTGTCATCGACCTTGCGAGTACCTTCGATCGGGTCGCAGTCATGAGCGGCGGCATCGCCGAAACGCCACGGTACGTTAGTTCAACGGAAGCGCGCAGCATGCTTGAGCACAAAGTGCGGACCGCAACCGAATCGGATGGCGACTATCTCGACATATTGGCAAGCCGTGAGATGGCAGGCTTGCAGGGAGAGTCGCGTGCAGCACTCTCTCGCAGATGAGTTGGAGTGCCTGCGTCTACTGCCCGAGGTGGCGCACGGCACGTTGGCCATTCGGCAAACCGGGGCAGCCACGCATGGCTGAGACCGCGGCGCCTGGCCGGGGCGAATGGCACATCACAGTATATTCGTCACTGGAGGAGGCCGAACCGATCTGGCGCGGAGCTGAACGCGATTTGGTGCTGTACGTCTACCAGACCTTCGACGTGATTTCGGTCTGGATGCAGGTGATCGGCACCACCGTGGGCCTGAGCCCGCTGATCGTCGTCATCGAGTCACCGATCGGGCGGGTGGTGATGGTGCTACCGCTGGCGATCGAACGACGCAATGGGCTGTCGTTCCTGCGATTTCTTGGCGATTCCGACTATGATGCCCCGCTCATCTGCCCGGCGTTCGCCGGTGGTCTCGATGCGCAGACGTTCCAGGCGCTGTGGGCCGACATTGTCGGGGGACTGCCAAGGATTGATGTCGTCGCGCTGCGAAAACTGCCCGCGCTGATCGAGGACGTTCCGAACCCACTGACCTGGCTGCCGGGTGTGGTGCGCAGAACCGAGAGCCATGCTGCACGTCTACCCGGATCAATGGCAGAGTTTCAGCGCGGGCGTCGGGGCAAGCTGTTCGCCGACACGCGCAGGCAGCGGCGGCGGCTGGCGCAGTTGGGTCCGGTGAGCTTCATGATTGCTGCCGAGCCGGCGGACATCCGCATGGTCGTACATACGATGGCACGCCAAAAGACGCGTCGACTTCGTGAGACGGGTAGTCCTGATGTGTTCGGCCCTGAGCTGTTGTCGTTTTGTGAGACAATGGGGGTTCAGCATACCGGCCTGGTGCAGACATCGGCGCTACGTGTCGGCGAGCAGATTGTCGCGACCCATTGGGGAATGGTGTTTCGTCGCCGCTTTCATTACCTGGTGCCTGCCTTCGAAGGGGGCGAATGGGCGAAATACTCGGTGGGACGCGTGTTGCTGGAAAGTCTCATCGAGTGGTGTATCGACAACCGGATCGACGTGTTCGACCTGACGGTAGGCAACGAACCATATAAGCTGGAGTGGGCGGACCATTCGATGACGCTCTATGACCTGACCTGTGCGAGGACGATTTGCGGGAAGCTGTGGTGGCTGCTGACCGCGACCAGGCAGTGGGGACCCTACTACTTAAATAGGCTGATCCGAAGGTTGCGGCTGCATCACTTGTCCGCGATCTTGCCGACCGTACGGCGTCCATGATGATCCGTCGCCGTACGGTGGCGCCGGGACTGTGCCATACGCGCCTGTGGACATACAGAGGGCGCCGCTCTCCGAGCGATGGATGGCAACCATGAGAGGTGGTGAACAGTCGGCGTCGGTCTCGCGGTTGTTGAAGTTGCTCTACTGGCAGATCTACCGCCACCCGCGCGTCACGCCGCATGTTGCGGCCGTGCTGCTCAGTTTTTGCCGCAATTACCTGGCGCTCAGCCTACCCAGATACATCCGGCGCGGCCGGCCGCCGACCATGGCGATCTCCCTGGTCGAGCATATGGGCGACATCGTCGCCGCCGAGCCCATCGCGCGTGCCGCCCGGCAGCGGTTTCCTGGCCATCGCATCTTCTGGGTCCTGCGCCCGGCCTACGCCGAGCTTGCGGCAGCCTATCCGCCGGTGGACCGCGTCGTCACCGTGCGCTGTCTCACCGAGTCGATGCTGCTGCGCGCCACCGGGGCATTCGACGAGATTTGGGACCTGCATCATCGTGGACGCGTTTGCGAGCGGTGCTGCGTCCCGGTGGTCAAGCCGGTGCCTGGTCTGGACAAGGACACCTACTTCGGGTTCGGCAACCTGATTACCGCCCAATGCATCAGCGCCGAAATTCCGCCAGCGCCCGGCGGCCCGGTGCTCGCCCCGCCACCGCGCGCCGTCGCCAGGGTAGACCGGCTGGGCCTTCCCGGCCGGTTCGTGGTGATCCATTGCCTCTCCAACGACGACACCAAGGAATGGCCGGCTGCCGGTTGGCAACGCCTCGTCGCCACCATCACCCGCGACATGCTTGTCGATGTCGTCGAAGTGGGACTGCGGCCGCTGGTGATTGGGCGTGACGGCAAGCGGGTCCGCAACCTGTGCGGCCGGCTCTCCATCATGGAAACCGCCGAGGTCATTCGCCGAGCGGCCCTGTTCATTGGCATTGACAGCGGCCCAGCCCATCTGGCCAATGCCGTAGGAACCCCCGGCGTCGTACTACTCGGACGATATCGCGGTCTGGACGACTACATGCCATACAGCGGCGGCTACCAGGATGGTAGCACTGCCGATCTGCTTCGTGCGGGCAGTGCATTGGAGAACCTGCCGGTAGAGACGGTCCTGATGGCCGCCACCGGCCGGCTGCGGGTTGGTGGCGTCCGGGCCGACCAGCCGCAAGCGGCACACCCGCTGTAACGCCGCTTGTCCACATTGTCGTGCTGATCCGACAGCGACCAGAGGAGACGGCAATTGAGTTCTGCCCGTTTCACATGGTCCAGCCCAATGGAGATGCTTCGGTTGTGCTTGACTGCTTGGTCAGGTTCGCCCGCATCGCGATCGTGCCAGTCGACAGTGACGACGAGCTGGTCTTTCGCCAGCCGCCCAAAGCCCTCGCGATACTGCGCCGTCGTCTAGCTGACTCGCCACAGCATCAGATGCGCGCTCTCGACGTATATGCCCTCCGCGCACCGGCACCGTAGCGCGAATAGCACGGCGTCTTGGTGTGCGATCTTTCTATGTTCCGCTCTACTAACAAAACAGCGTCCCCGACGATTCGCTGAAAAAAGCACCGTGGAGTACATGCGTGGTCGACTTGGCCGCCGCTCATCATGTCAGCCTAGCCCAGTTCACCCCCCGGCGGGGTCGGCTTTACGGGCCGGGGTCGGTTCCTCCCAAACCCAAACCACGAATGCATCCCAAAGGCCCCGCCTTTGGCGGTGATCCACAGGGCAGCCTGCCCCGCCTGGGCCTTCTCCGGTTCAAGCGGCTGGCCAGGCCGCAAGGGCTACGTCCAGTTCCTCGCGGACTACCCGTAGATAACCAAGACCGTCGCGGAGATCCGGTTCCAGGTGGTTTCCCTCGGCCCATTCGTTCCAAGCCTTCAGGAAGATGATCCGGTCCTCCCGCGGCTTGTCAGCGCACAGTTCGAGCGCGCGACGCACCAGCGGGCGATACAGCTCGGGAGTCGAGCCGTGCAGTACAAGCCCTCGCTTTCCTGACCGTGGCGTATTATCCCATGCATGGATGACGACAGGATAATCTTCGTGAGTGTCGACTTTGCGAGGCATGAGAACGTCGAGCGCTTCGTTATGCCGGTAGATCGTCGGAAGCCCGGCAATCTCCTGGTATTTGCGGCGGAGCCAGGTCAGCGGCCGTCGCCTTGAAACCCACGGCCGACGGTCGGGGAGCCATCGTGCCGTTGTCACAGCATCGAAGACGCACTCCTGCGGAACCCAGTTGCGCCGATGCGCAACAGCCACCAGATGCAGGCCTGGGAGACCAGCCCTTACTGCCATGTCGAGCCACAGATCCATTGTGCGGCGCAAGTTCGGGATTTCATCCGGCTGATAGATAAGGAACATCGGTCGACCGCGAACCGTCACATATCGCCGGTCCATAAAGGCCGGCAGCAGTGTATCGAAATGCGCGCGGTGGTCATCGTCGCCCGGATAGGTCTGTTCGATCAGGACCCGATCCGGCACCCCATGCCATATACCTGTCCAGCTCTCGTTGGCCCAGCACAGGCAAAAGGGAAAATCCGGCTGGCCGGACCGAAGCACTTCCTGGAACGGCCGTTCCAGCACCTGTCGCCCGGCGAACCAATAATGATAGTAGCAGAACCCCTCGATTCCGTGGGCCTTAGCGATCGTGGCTTGGGCCAAGCGGGTTTCGGGTACCCGAAGGTCATAGAAGCCCAGGTCCGCCGGAATGTGCGGCTGGTAATGACCACGGAACAGCGGCTTGGCCTTGGCCGTATTGGTCCACTCGGTGAACCCCCTGCCCCACCACAGGTCGTTCTCGGGAATCGGGTGGAACTGAGGCAGATACAGTGCGAGTAGCCGTGCTGGCTCTTGCGTCATGGGTCCCCATTGTGCGGCTGTCGCATGAACAGCGTGGCGAGTCGGTCGCGTCTAGCGGGAGACACTGATAGCAAACTCCGCAAGCGGTTCAAACGCGATGTTCGTCGACAATTCCTGCCTGCCTGGTAGCGATTCTGGATGCCCATTGACAACTACCCGCACGTGGTCGCGGTCAGGCGCTCCAGCCGCTACCAGACATCAAACAGGAACCGGCCCGGCGAGCCATGGCGCGCGTTGGTTCCACGTCTATGCCGGCGCTCGACCGGTATTGAACATGGTGAGCCAGACCAACCACGGGGTAAGTCGACGCTGCCGGTCAACATCGATCCACGGTGGCACACATCGAACAAGCAGCTCGTCGCCGCGGACGCCGTCGTCGCGGGCCCGCGTGACGCGTGCCGCCGCGCACACCTCGTCAGTGCTTTCGAACAGGCACGTCGTGGGCAGGCAGCCATTCGATCATCACAATCTGCCCATTCATCGCCAGAATGGAATGGCCCGAGCCACCAGCACGAGAAGGTAGGTCTCGGCGCCGCGCGGCCGCCCGGACGCGAGCCAAGCCAGCAGCAGGATGGCACTAAACACCAGCACGCCGAGCAACGCTGTCCCGGCCAGCAGCAGACAGTACCGCGCGACACCCACGTCCGACGGCGGCTGGGTCAGCCCGGTAGCCAGAAGAACTAGCGCCATCCCTCCCGTCGCCAGCGCCGGCCGCCAGATATTCGCTGCCAGATCGCGGGCACGCAGCCCGGTATGGCGAAACGTGACGACCAGGTAGATCGCCTCCTGAACCAGCCCGACCGCGGCAACCCCGCTCGCCGCTCCGATCACACCGAAGGCGGGCACCACCGCCAGCAGGACGATGATCCGCAGCGCCGAGAGGGCCACCTCGATCCGGAAGTTGACGCTCAGCATGCCCTCGACCGTAAGCAGGATGGAGCTGACGGTACCGCCCACCTGGAACATGCCGATGAACGCAAACAGTTGCACCAGCGGAACCGCCGCATCCCAGCGCGGGCCGAAGACCAGGTGCATCATCGGCCGGGCGAGCAGGACGATCCCCGCGCAGGCCGGCAGCGAGAGCAGGGCTACCAGCGAGATCGCCCGATTATAGGCCCAGGCAAGCCCGTCGCCGGAGCGGCGGGCCGCGGCGAAGCCGGCATACAGCGCGCCGGCTATCGGGCCGATCAGCTCCGATGACGCCAGGCCGCCGACCTCGCCGCCGACGGAATAGACCCCGACCGCGGTCGGGTTGAGGTAGCCGCCGATGATGATCGTATCGGCCCGCGCCTGCAGCAGCGAGGTCATCGACAGCGCCCAGGACCAGAACGAAAAGCCGATCAGCCGCCGCCATGCCCGCAGCGTGATGCGCGGCCGATAGGGATGGATGACATAGGTGAGCACGGTGCCCAGGCCGCGGTTGGTCAGCATGCCGGCGATCAGCGCCCAGTAGCTCTGCCAGATCAACGCGCAGGTCATGGTGACGATGATGCTGGCGATGCGCGGCAGGATCGCCAGTTGGAATTGCTTGCCGAAGGTCAGGTCACGCTGGAAATCGATCGTGCCGATGTTCCCCAGCGAGGTCAGGAACAGGGTGAATGCAAGGGTCAGAAAGATGGCCGTCAGCCGCGGGTCGCCGAAGAACCACGCGGCCGGCCAGGCGCAGGCGGCGATTACCACGGTGGTGAGCAGCCCGCGCAGGACGGTCATCGTGAAGCCGGTATCGTACATGGTGCGGTCGAGCGCCCGCTCGCGGACCAGCGCATCCGACACGCCAAGATAGGACAGGCTGTCGATCGCAAACGAGAACGAGGTCGCCAGCGCCACCAGGCCGAAATCGCTCGGTACCAGCAGGCGAACCAGGACCACCGTGTTGACGATCCCCAGCAGCCGGCTGGCGATGCGCCAGCCCATCAGCCAGCCGGCGCCCTTGATGGTCCGTGCCGACAGCGATCCGCCCTGACCGGCCTCGCTCAACGCGCCGCGCCCGCCTGGCCGCGCGTGCCGTTGTCAACCGACGGATCGATGTCGCTCAGCATGCGGCAGGACCGCATCAGGCGTACCAGTCGCGGATGGTCCGGGTGGGCGCGCCGGGTCCAGATCATCCAGCGCAGCTTCAGATCCAGCCACCAGTTGCACAGCCACGCGCCGAGGCCCGGCCGCAACTGCCGCTCCGCCACGCTCGCCAGCGCCCGCCACAGGCGCGGATCCATCCCGAAGCCTTCTCCTTCATACCCGAGCATCCCGGCGTGCGGCGCCTGGCTGAAATCATGCTCCGGCGCAATCCGGAACATTTCGGCGTCGAGCGGGAACTGCGCCACGACATCAAGCTGTGAGCGGAAACCATCGAGCATCCGGCGCTTCCGCGCGCGTGCCTCCGGCCCCAGCGCCACACACACGGTCGGCGCGCCGCCGGCGTTGGGAAACCGCCCCCGCACGACCTGCCCGCCCTCGCGGTGATAGCCGGTCAGCTCCCACAGCGGCGGCGGCGCGGGAAACCGGCGCAGCGCCGCGTGCACCGCGAAAGCGGTGGCATCATGGTCGGGATGGCCGCCTTCGTAGACCTGGGTGAAGATGATGTCCGGCGCGATGCGACCGATCAGCCGCGTCAGGCGGCGCGTCATTGCCGCCAGGCGAAAACTGGCTTCCAGGCAACGGAAGCCAAGCTCGTGGCAATCGGCGGTGACCCCACCGGCTACCAATGCCGCAAGCAGCTCCGCATGCCGCGCCCGGGCATACTCGACCCGCGTCTTGAACCCGCGGGCCCGCGCCGAACGTCGGTCCGCGGCGCCGTCGGTGGTGTGGATCATCGACACCTTGCGGAACGCGCCAAGCTCCGCCCCGGCGGCAAGCACCTCGTCGTCCTGATGCGCCACGATGAACAGCGCGTGCAGCCCCGCGAATGGGAACGGCTGCAGGGCGGTCCCGTCACCGGTTGGGCCGGGCGTCGGATCGCACCCATGATCGGGACGCGAGCCCGTCATTGCAGCAGACATTTAGGGCAGCGGACACCCTGGTGGTTGCAGCGGCAGGTCAGGCGCGCGGCCCGACGGTCGGCTTCCACCCCTTGACCCACCACTTGACCGGCTTCGGCTCGCGTACCTTGCGCGGGCGGCCAACGCGGCCGGGGGCGTTCGTCGTCGGCAGGTCCAGCGCTGCCTGCTCCACCACCTGTACCTTGCGCGGCCGCCCCCGCTTCCTGGGTACCGGCGGCGGTTCTGTCGTGACGGCAACCACCTTGCGCGGCCGGCCCCGTTTGCGCGGCATCACCGGCAAATCACCCGCCAGCGGCATCCCCGGCAAATCACCCGCCAGCGGATCGGTCGGCAGCGGTGCAACGACCACCTTGCGCGGGCGGCCTCGCGGCCGGGGTACCCGCTGCGTCAGCCCTTCGGCGACCCGGCGTGCCTCCTGCGCCTGGCGCAGCTCCTGGCCGAGCTTCTCCCGCCCGACCCGTTCGGTCGCCACCTCCATGCGCAACGCCTGCATGGCGGCCGCCGCGGCGTCGCGCTCGGCTTCCAGGCGGCGAACCATCTGGAACGCCTCATCCTTGGCCATCCGCTCATGCGCCAACTTGGTCCGCAGGTCGCGGATCGTCGCCTGCGCCTCGTTCAGCGCCCGTTCCGCGCGCTCCGTCGCCACCGCCTGCGACCGGATCGTCTGCCGTGCCGCTTCAAGCTGGTTCGCGGCGGCCGGGGCGATATTGGTCGTCATTTCGGACGGGTGCGTCCGGCGCACCACGGTGACGGGAACCTCGCCGTCCTTGACGAAGCGTCGGGGCGGCCGATGCAACGTCAGGCGGTCGGATGTCAGCCCGGAAGGGGGCGGCTGCTCTTCGGGTCTTGGCGCTTGCGTCTGACCGTCCAGGCCAAGGGCATGCCGCATCTGCGCTTCCTCTGCGCGCAGGCGCACGTCATCCAACGTTTCGTTCATTTTCCTTGCGTCACCCGGTTTGTGCGCACCCGCACTCGTGCTGATTCGGCGGTCGGCGCGGAACGCGCTGGGGATTTAGACGCGCCCGTCGGTGTGCATGTCAACCCTGATGATTGCAGCACTGCGCTGGCTGGCGGCGAAGTCCCCACCCAACCGCCCACTGAACCCAAGTCCCGGGCGATCCAGGAATGTGCAATCCATCGCGGAAAGACGCCGGTATTGGCGGGTAACTGTCCAAGTGAATTTCCGGTTATCCCTGACTATTCCCGCCACGAGGATACCAACGTATTCGGGATTGGGCCGCGGGACCTCGGCGCACACAACGCTGCGAGGCCGCGGTTGGTAACTAAAGTCGGCGACCCTTGGTCGCGGGGCATAACAGGGGGGAACGTTTGGGCGGGACGTTCGCGCCGCCCCCGGCCGCCGTGCGGAACGTGTTGGCGGCATCGGCGGGCGTGAGAGTCATTCCGCCGCCGTCGATGCCTCCGTTGGCCCGGTCGGGGCGGCATCCGCCGACCAGTCGATGATCGCGGCCTGCTCGGGCAAGGTCGCCGCCACGCCGCGGACCAGCGCCGACAGGCGGGGGCCGATATCACTCAACAACTGCTCGCTGGTCGCCTGGAACGTGGCCACGGTGCAGGTGAACACCAGGATCTGTCCATCGACGGCGGCCCGCACCGGGATCGCCACGCCCATGATGTCCGGGTGCATGTCGCCGATGTTGTAGGCAAACCCGCGTTGCGCCAGATGCTGGCGCGCCTCCTGCAGCTTACCGAGCAGCCAGGCGCTGCGTGCCTTGTCCTGCCGCGCCAGCAGCCGCAGCACGTGCTCGCGCGCCTGTGGGCGTTCGGCCAGCAGGTAGACGCGGCCCGACGCCGTGCGCGTCAACGACAGCCGCGTGCCGATCTCCGGGCGATGCACCGTGCAGCCATGGCCCTGGCAGATCTCCACGAACACCAGGTCGCTGCCGGTGCCGGCGGCGACGGTGACCTGCGCGCGTGCATGGTCGGCCAGCTCCTGCATCGCGGCGCGCGCCACCTGGCGCATCGGCATGCGCGCGAGGATGGGTGGCACCAGCGTCAGCAGGTCCGCCCCCAGCACGAAGCTGCCGTCGCGCGGCAATTGGCGCAGCAGCCCAAGCTCGCAGAGTGTTTGGGTCAGGCGGGACACGGTGGCTTTCGGCAATCCGGTGAGCTCGATCAACTCCTTCCGGCTGAGCTGCTGCCGGTGGCCCGAGAAGCAGCGCAGGATGCCGACGCCGCGCGCCAGCGCGCTGCCGAACGGGGCGTCGGCCGCCATCTGGTCGGTCGCCAGGGCGGTCGCCAGGACGTTGTCGTTCATCGGTTTCGGCCGTTGACCATGGTGACCCAGCTTTCATCAAGCGGACCGTAATTGCAAGCTTAAATGTCAGAAGACGGACCTATTGAACCGATAATAGGTCAGATACACCATATAATCGGGTCACCGGGTTGACGTTCGAAGCACCATGGCTCATAACCCGGCCAACATCGGCATAAACCAAGAGGACGCGCCAGGATGCGCCTGTGGCACCAGAGTATGACCGTCCTGGGCGATCTGCCCGCCTACGCGGCGTCGCTCCAGGCGCGCATCCGCCACATCGTGCGACCGGACACCGAGGTGGTGCTGCACGGCTTCATCCCCGGCTCGTTTCCGGCGAACTATCCCGGCCCCGACATCGCCTTCAGCTACCCCTACTGGCTGCACGGCAACCAATGGATCGCCGCCGGGCTGGAAGCCGAGCGCCAGGGCTACGACGCCATGGTGCTGGCCAGCCTGCCGAGCCCGATGCTGCGCGACATCCGCACGCTCGTGAACATTCCGGTGGTCGGCTACGGCGACACCGCGTTCCGCCTCGCCGGCCTCTACGGCCGTCGCTTCGGCATGCTGTTCTTCAACACCGAGCGGGCGGATTTCTGGCCCGACTACATCCGCAACATGGGCCTGTCCGAAGCCTTCGCCGGCATCCGCCCCGCCGGCGTCAGTTTCCAGGAGGTCGCCTCGGCGCACGGCGATCCGGCGCTGCGTCCCGAAATCATCGCCCGCGTCCGCCAGGCCGGCGAGCGCATGGTGCAGGAGTGCGGCGCCGACGTCATCATCCCCGGCGAGATGCCGCTGAACATGCTGCTCGCCGATGCCGGAATCAGCAGCATCGCCGGCGCCACCGTGATCGACGGCCTGGCGACCGCCTGCCTGATGGCGGAGATGATGGTCGACCTGCGCCGCGTCAGCGGCATGAGGCAAAGCCGGCACGGCTGGTTCCACGCCGCGCCGGATCGTGCCCGCGTGGAGGAGCTGCTGGCGTTCTATGGCCTCGACATGCTCGGCGCGCGGATCCCGGAAGGCTAGCGCCGTGGACCTGCAGCTCAACGCGTCGCAGCTTGCCTTGCAGGCGGCGGTGCGCGACTTCGCCGCGACGGTGATCGCCGAAACCGCGCAGCAGCGCAGCGATTCCTCCATTTGGGACAGCGATCTTTGGCGCACGCTGGGCGAGCGGCGCTGGCCGGGCGTGGTCATCCCGCGCGACTACGGCGGCATGGGCGGCGGCGCGCTGGAACACGCCATCATCGTCGAGGAGATGTCGCGCGTCGATGCCAGCCTGGGTGCCGCGCTGAACCTGCTGCAACAGACCGTGATGGCGATCCTCAGCTTCGCCAGCGAGGCGCAGAAGGCGCACTACCTGCCGCTGCTGGCGCGTGGCGAATCCTATTCGATCACCGGCATCACCGAAGCCGAGTCCGGATCGAAGATGACCGACATGCGCACCAGCGCGCGCGCCGACAACGAGGGCTGGGTGCTGAACGGCAGCAAGACCGAGGTGCACGTGCCGCAACACGTGCAGATCTGCCTGGTCTTCGCGAAAACCCCAGGTGGGATCAGCGCCTTTCTCGTCGATACCGCAACGCCCGGCTTCCGCATCGTGCGCGAGCGCGAGATCGTCGGCCTGCGCGGCCTGCCGATGGCCGCGGTGGCGTTCGAGGACTGCCGGGTTCCTGCCGCCAACCTGCTCGGCCGCGACGGCGGCGCCTATGACGTCTTCTTCAAGTCGTTCGATCTCACCCGCATCGGCAACGCGGCGAAATGCACCGGCATCGCCGCCGGCGCGATGGCGCGCGCCATCGCCTACGCCAAGGCGCGCCGGGTCGGCGACAACGTCGTGACCGACTTCCAGGGCATCCGCTGGCAGATCGCCGAGCTGGATGCGCGCATCGAGGCCGGGCGGCTGCTCACCTACCGGGCGGCGCAGGAATACGACACCGTGGGCCGCAGCACGCTGAACTCGGCGCGCGCCAAGCTGGTCGCCAGCAGCGCCGCCATGGACGCCAGCACCGCCTGCCTGCAGATCACCGGCAGCCATGGCTGCTTTGCCGAGCAGCCGTTCGCGCGCTTCATGATGGATGCCAAGATTTCGCAGATCACCGGCGGAACGATCGAGGTGTTGAAGAACACCATCGCCCGCGAACTGCTTGGCAAGCCCACCGCGCCGACGCAGTGATGACGCCGCGATAGTGATATGGATCAGTGGTCATGACGCAGCCGGTCGGCGTCTGTCTTCGCCCTGAATACGACGAATACTCGCTGGAGCGCCTCGGCGAGTACAGCCGCCTGGCCGAGGCGCGCGGCTTCGACTCCGTGTGGCTGGCCGAGAGCTGGGGGCATGATTCGATTGCCCTGCTCAGCCATATCGGCGCGCTGACCTCGCGGGTGCGGCTGGGCACCGCCATCGTCAACGTGTTCAGCCGGACCCCCTCGCTGCTGGCGATGGCGGCGGTCACCCTGGGCGATCTCTACCACGGTCGTTTCATCCTCGGTCTGGGGACCAGCACGCGCGCGCTGGTGGAGAACTGGCACGGAATGGCATTCAACCGCCCGGTGACGCGGCTGCGCGAGGCGGTCCAGCTCATCAGGCAGGCGACCACCGGCCAGGAAGTGCAGTATCGCGGCGAGACCCTGCGCATCGAGGGCCTGCGTCTGCGCATCAAGCCGCGCTGCCCGCCGCCGCCGATCTATCTCGCCGCGCTGGCGCCGGCGGCGATGGCGCTGGTCGGCGAGCTGGCCGAGGGCTGGCTGCCCTACCTGCTGCCGGCGCGCGGCCTGGCCGACAGCGTCGCGCGCATCCGCGACGACGCGCGCCGCGCCGGACGCCCCGACGGCGCGGTCTGCATCGCGCCGATGGTGCTCACCGCAGTGTCGGAGAATGCCGACGAGGCGCGCCGCGCCGCGCGCCGGCACATCGGCTTCTACCTCGGCGCCATGGGCCCGCATTATCGTGCTTTTGTCGCGCGCTTCGGCTTCAGCGCCGAGGTCCGGCAGGTGCATGCTGCCTGGGTGCGCGGCGAGCGCGACGCGGCCTTTGCCGCGGTGACCGACACGATGCTCGACGAAATCGCCGTGGCCGGAACGCCGGGGGAATGCCGCAAGAAACTCGACGCCCTGCGCCGCGCCGGCGCGGACCTGCCGATCCTGTTCTTCCCGGGAACCTGCAGCAACCGCATGGTCGAGCTCGCGCTGGAGACCCTCGCCGCATGACCCTCCATCGCCTGTTCAATCCGTCCGCGGTCGGCATCGTCGGTGCGTCGGCCGATGCCACCAAGATCTCCGGCATGATGGTGGAGTTCCTGCGCCGCAGCGGCTTCGCCGGGCGCGTCTACCCGGTCAATCCGCGCTACCAGGAGATCTGCGGCTGGCGCTGCTACAAGACGGTCGAGGACCTGCCCGAGGTCGTCGACATTCTCGTCGTCGTCGTGCCCGTCGCCGCCGCGCTCAAGGTGCTCGACTCCGCCGGACGGCGCGGTGTCCCGTTCGCTGTGCTGATGACCGGCGGCTTCGGCGAGGGCGCCAGCGGTGCCGTGGGCGAGGCACGGCTCGGCCAGCTTGCCGATATCTGCCGGCAGACCGGACTGCGCGTGGTCGGGCCGAACATTGTCGGCATGGTAAATTTCCGCGACCACCTGCCGCTGACCTTCGCCGACTGGTATGGCCGCGACACCGGCCAGCGCGGCGGCGTCGCCATCCTGACGCACAGCGGCAGCGTCGGCGGACTGATGTTCTCCTCGCTGCAACTGAACCGGATCGGCGTCGACTATTGGATCGGCACCGGCAACGAGGTCAACCTGGAGATCGCCGACTTCATCGATTACCTGAGCGACGATGCAGCGCTGCACACCATTGTTTGCTTCATGGAAGGCGTGCTGGACGGTCGCCGCTTCATGCGGGCGGCGGAAAAAGCGCGCCGGGCCGGCAAGCATATCGTCGTGCTGAAGGCGGGGGAAAATGCCGACTCGCGCCGCTCCACGCGCGCGCATACCCGCAAGCAGTCAACCGACGCCGATATCTACGCCGCGGTGTTTCACCAGCTTGGCATCATCCAGGTGTTCTCGTTGCAGGAGCTGACCTATGCGGTGAAACTGCTCGCCGCTGGGGCGCGGCGGGCGGGCGGCAATGTCGGGATTCTATCCGCCTCGGGCGGCAGTTGCTCGCTGATCGCCGATCACATCGTGCGCGCCGGCCTGGCGCTGCCGGAGCTGCCGCCGGCCATGCAGCAGGCGCTGGCGTCGAGCATTCCCGAGTACGGCTCGACGCTGAACCCGGTCGATCTCTCGGCCGATGTCGTGGCGCGGCGGGACATCCTGCTCAATGTCTTTGCCACACTGGCGACCGACACGCTGATCGATACCTGGGTGATCTTCGGCCGCCCGATCATCGACCGCTATCACGCCGACATCCGCACCTTCGTCCGCGACACCGGCAAGCTGGTGCTGGTCTCCTCGGGTGTGCCGCTGACCGCGGAGGTCGAGGCGGCGTTGCAGCAGGACCATGTGCCGGTGCTGCAGGATCCCGAGCTGTGCATGCGTGGCCTCGGCGCGATTTTTCGCGCGGGTGCGCCGGATGCGCGGCCGGCGCGCGCCTGGATGGATTTTTGCAAGCGTCTGCCCGGGCCGCACCCGCTCGCGAACGAGGCGGCACAGCAACGACTCGCGCAGCATGGGCTGCTGCCGGCGCCGCCGTCCGCCATCGCCGTGTTTCGCGTGCTGCTCGTCCAGGACAATGATTTCGGCCCCGTTCTGTTGATCAGCGAGTCCGGCGGCCACCCCGGTCGGCACGGCCGGCGCGCCGCGTGCGCGTTGCCGGCGGATCGCGCCGAGAGGCTGGCAGCCGCACGGACGCTGGCACCCGATGGCGGCGACGTTTTGGCCCGCGCGCTGGAAGCGGTGTGCGCGCTGTATGGTGGCGACCAGGGCGGGGGCGATCAGGCTATCGCCAGCATCGACCTGCACCTGACCGGGGACGGCGCCGTCTGCGATGCGGTCCTTCTGCCCGCCGAGCCCTGAGCCATGGATCATTTCATTCCCGAGGAATTCCGCGAGATCCAGGCGCTGACAAGGCGCTTCGTCGAGCAGGAGCTGCGCCCACACGAGGCGACCGTGGACCGCGAGGGCGTGCTGCCGCTCGATCTGCGCCGGCGCCTGTGCAAGCGCGCCGTCGAGGTCGGGCTGTTCGCCTTCAACATGCCGCAGAGCGCCGGCGGCCCCGGCCTGCCGCGCCTGGCGCAGGTGCTGATCCGCGAGGAGCTGGGCAAGGTCGGCATGGCGCTGTCCGACACCGTCGCCCGCCCGCCCTTTGCCCTGACCTACTGCGATGCCGCGCAGCGCACGCGCTTCCTGGAACCGGCGCTGAATGCAGACAAGCATTGGGCCTTCGCGCTCACCGAGCCGCAGGCGGGATCCGACGTCTCGGCGATGCAGGCGCGTGCGATCCCCGAAGCCGACTTCTATCGCCTGCGCGGCACCAAGCATTTCATCTCGCACGGCAACACCGCCGATTTCGTCATCGTCTTCGCCAACGTTCCCGAGGGCCACGGCGCGTCGGGCATGACCGCCTTCCTGGTGGAGCGCGGCACCCCGGGCTTCCGCGTCGGGCGCGAGCATCCCAAGATGGGCTGGCGCGGCTATCCGCTGGTCGAGCTGGTGTTCGACGACGCACTGGTGCCGGCCGCGAACCGGCTCGGCGCAGTCGGCCAGGGATTGCAGGTGGCGATGAGCAACATCAACGACGCGCGCATGGGGGTTGCCGCGCATTGCGTCGGCATGGCGCAGCGCGCGCTGGATTGCGCGGTAGAACACGCGCGCAACCGAATCGCCTTCGGCCGGCCGATCGGCCAGTTGCAAGGGCTGCAATGGATGCTCGCCGAGATGGCGCTTGCGGTCGAGCAGTCGCGCGCACTGCTGTACGCGGTGGCGCGCGCGATGGAGCTGCCGGGCGACCCGCGCGCCGCGGTGTCGATGGCGAAACTGTCGGCGACCGAGATGGCCGGGCGGGTCGCCGACCAGGCGGTGCAGATTCTCGGCGGCGCGGGCTACGTCGCCGAATCGCCGGTCGAAATGATCTACCGCGACGTCCGCGCCTTCCGCATCGGCGAGGGCACCAGCGAAATCCAGAAGAACCAGATCGCGCGCGGCCTGCTGGGCAAGGCGTTCTTCGCATGATGTTCGATGGCGAGAACCTGACTTTTGGCGGTCTGCTCGACCTGCTGGCCGAACGCTGCGCCGACCGGCCGGCCTTCGTGGCGAGCGATCATTCGCGCGATGCCGCCGTGCCGCGGCGGTGCAGCTATGGCGCGTTCGCGCGCGAGGTGTGGGCGCTGCAAGCGGCCCTGGCCGAGCTCGGCATCGCGCGCGGCGATCGGGTCGCCGTGCTGATCTCCAGCGTGCCGGAATGGATTCTCTACATGTTCGCGGTGACCCGGCTGGGCGCGATCTTCCTGCCGGTGAACCCGCGCTTCGGCAGTCACGAACTGGACTTCGTGCTGCGCCATTCCGGCGCGTGCGCGCTGGTTTCGATGGGCCACTATCTCCACCGCGACTACGCCGCGCTGATCGCCGAGGTCACCGGCGCCTGGGCGCCCGGCCAGCCGGCCGAAAAGCTGCCCGCGCTGCGACACATCATCGGCGTGCGCAACAAGCCGCATCCGCTTGCCGTCGACACCGAGACGCTGCTGGCGCGCGGGCAGCGGCTTGTGGCACTTGCCGGACCACCGCCGCGGGCAAGCGACCCGGATGACCCGGCGATCCTGTTCTACACCTCCGGCACCACCGCGTTTCCGAAGGGCGTGCCGCTCAGCCACGCCAATCTGCTGCCGCACTCGGCGCGGTGCGGCGCGCTGCTCGAGCTCACGCCGGATGATCGCGTGCTGACGCTCTATCCGTTCTTCGGCATTTCCGGTGGCGCCAACAAGGTCCTGTCGACTTTTGCCGCCGGCGCCTGCCTGGTGTTCCAGGACGCGTTCCGCGCCGAGGAGGCGCTCGCGCTGCTGCAACAGGAGCAGTGCGGCGTGGTGCACGCGGTCGATGTGCAGATCCGCGAACTGGTCCGCCTGGCCGAGGCCGCGGGGCACGACGAGTCGCCCAGCGCGGGACACGCAGCGGGGTCAGGTGCGCCGACCGGGCAGCCGCCGCCACGTCGCGCCGCGATCGCCTTCATGGCCGGGCTGGATGCGGGCCTCGCGCGCCGGATGGGCGAGGTCCTCGGGCTGCGGCGGTTCGTCCACCCGTACGGCATGACCGAAACGAACCCGATGATCCTGCGCAATGACCTGGACGACCCGTTCGAGGCCAGGCTGCGCCCGGGTGGGCGGATCGCCCCCGGCGTCGAACTGCGTGTCATTGATCCGGAGACCGGTCAGGACCAGGCGGTGGACACACCGGGCGAGATCGTCGTGCGCGGCCCCACGGTGATGCGCGGCTACTTCCATGATCCGCAAGCGACGGCAACGGCTTTCCGCGGCGGCTGGTTCCACACCGGCGATCTCGGGGTGCGCGCGCCGGACGGGTTTGTGTTCTATACCGGCCGGATCAAGGATATGCTGAAGGTCGGGGGGTTCAACGTGGCACCGCAGGAAGTGGAGGAGTATCTCCGCACGCATGCCGCGGTCGAGGATGTCGCCGCCACCGGCGCACCGGATGCCCGGCTGGGCGAGGTGGTGGTCGCCTTCGTCAAACCCCGCCGTGGTGTCCAGGTCGACGAAGCCGAGTTGCAAAGCTTCTGCGCCGGCCACCTCGCCAATTTCAAGGCGCCGCGCCACATCTATCTGGTCGATACGCTGCCGTACCACACCGCGGCGAACGGCTCCAAGCTGCAGCGCCACGTGCTGCGCGACTGGGCGCGCGAGCGGGCGGCAGCGCAGCCAGGCTGACATGGCAATGGCACAGGACAGCGGCGAAATTGCCATGCCGGACCGGGAACGCCCGGCACCGGCTTCTGCCCGGCCGCCTGCCATCCTGCTGCAAGGCGTCGGCAAGACCTTTACCCGGCGCGACGGTTCTACGGTCAACGCCCTCGCCGCGATCGACCTGACGGCGGCCGAGCAGGAATTCGTCACCATCGTCGGCCCGAGCGGCTGCGGCAAATCGACGCTGCTGAAGATCCTGGCGGGGCTCAGCAAACCTTCATCCGGCCAGGTCATGCTGAACGGCGCGAGCGTCGTCGGTCCGCGGCGCGATGTCGGCATCGTGTTCCAAAGCCCCGTGCTGCTGCCGTGGCGCACCGCGCTGGAAAACGTTCTGCTGCCGATCACCATCTATCGGCTGCCGATGGCGCCGGCGCTGCGTCACGCCGCCGAGCTGTTCGAGCTGGTCGGCCTGACCGGGTTCGAAAAAAGCTATCCGCACGAGCTCTCCGGCGGCATGCAGCAGCGCGTCGCCATCGCGCGCGCGCTGATCCACCGGCCGCGCATGCTGCTGATGGACGAACCGTTCGGCGCGCTCGATGCGCTCACGCGGCAGATGATGAATCTCGAGCTCGAGCGGATCTGGGAGGCCGATCGCAAGACCGTCGTGCTGATCACGCACGATATCAACGAGGCAATCTTCCTGGCGGACCGCGTTCTGGTGATGTCGGCGCGTCCCGGCCGGATCGTCGAGACCATTCGCGTCGAGCTGCCGCGGCCGCGCGACGTTTCGCTGATGGCCGATCCGCGCTTCGTCGCCCACACGACGCACATCCAGCGCCTGCTGGGTCTGGGCGCCCCGGCCCCGGCCGCGCGTCCCGGAGCCTGAGCCATGGCGGACGGGGCCTCCGGGAAGCTGCCATCGGCCGACCTTGACAGCGGCGAGCCGCGTCTGGCGTCCGGTCTCAACGCGATCGGGCTGATCGCATTCTATGTCGTTCTGCTGATCGTCTGGCAGGTGCTCGTGCCGCTGCTGCACGTTCCGGCCTATGTCGTGCCGGTGCCGACCGACATCCTGGCCGCGCTGGCGCGTGGCCTGGCTTCCGGCCAGTACCTGAAGGATCTCGGCATCACGCTGACCGAAATGCTGCTGGGCTTTCTGATCGCCGCGGTGTTCGGCGTCCTGATGGGCGCGCTGATCGTCGAGGTGCGGATCGTCGAGCGCCTGATCTATCCTCTCATCGTCGCGATCCAGAGCCTGCCGAAGATCGCGCTCGCGCCATTGTTGCTGATCTGGATCGGCTTTGGCCTGCCGTCGAAGGTGGCGATGGCGGCGCTGGTGGCGTTCTTCCCGGTGCTGGTGAACACGGCGACCGGGCTGCGGTCCTGCGACCGTGACATGTACCAACTGTTCGACAGCCTGCGGGCGAGCCGGCTGCAGGCGCTGTGGCACCTAAAACTGCCCGCCGCGGCGCCATACATCGTCGCCGGGCTGGATGTCGCCTTCGTCTTTGCCTTGCTGGGCGCGATCGTCGGCGAGTTCCTGGGCGCCTCCGCCGGGCTTGGCTACGCCATCCTGCAACTGCAATTCCAGCTCGATACCGCCGGTGTGTTCGCGATCCTGGTGATTCTTGCCGGCATCGGCGTCACCGGGCACACCGTCATGCGGGCGATCGGCCGGCGGGTTGCCTTCTGGCAGGCACAGGTGTCGGAATCGCGATGAGTCAGGTTCGCCGGCACGACAGGAATGAGGGAACCAACAGCATGGCATCGCTTCTCACACGTCGGCGGTCGTTGGTTGGCATCGGCGCCGGTGCCGTGGCGGCCGCGGTTGGTGCGCCACGCAAGGCCAGGGCCGAGGGCCGGAAGTTGCAGCTCGCCTATGGCGTCGCGGTGGTCGACCCGAGCACCGCGCCGTGGCTCTCGGCGGCGAAGACCGGCGGGTTCTGGCAGGAGGCCGGATTGGACGTGCAGGTGACCGGGTTCAACGGCGCCGGCCCGGCCTTGCAACTGCTGGCCAGCGGGCAGGTCGACGCGGTGTTCACCGGCACCCCCGACGCGATGCGGATGATCGAGGTCGGCATTCCGATCCGTACCGTCGCCAACGCCTATGACCACAACCACAACTATCCCGCCGTGCTCGCCGACAGCCCGATCCAGCGGATCGAGGATTTTCGTGGCAAGCGGATGGGCCTGCAGACCATGACCGGCTCGATCTATCTGTGGGAAAAGGTGCTGCTGCAGACCCACAAGATGAGTTTCGGCGACCTGGCAACGGTGATCCCGGTCGGCACTGGCGCCACCGCGGTGCACGCGCTGCAATCCAACCAGATCGATATCCTCGGCGAATGGCACGGACACTATGCGCTGCTGGAGATCGTGTTCGGCCTGAAGCTGCGCAAGTTCGACCAGGATCCGGCCCTGGCCGAATATTCCTTCGTGCAGGCCTTCTTTGTGCGTGACGAGCTGATCCAGAAAGAACCCGACACGGTCACTGGCCTGTTGCGCGGCATTGCCCAGGGCATCCGCTTCGCAATCGAGAACCCGCAGGCCGCGGTGCGTGGCCATTTCGAGCAGTTTCCCAACAGCCGTCCCACCGGCGTGCCGCTTGAAAGCGCCGTCGAGCAGTCCGCCAAGGTGATCCGTCTCAATGTCGAGCTGTCGACCAAGACCACGCTCGCCCGCCAATGGGGGGCGGCGTCGCCACAGCAGATCGACAGCGTGCGGGATGCGCTGATCGAGGCGGGCATTTTGCAGAAGAAGCTGCCGTGGCAGGACTACTATACGCCGCAGTTCAATGCGGCGATGAACGGTTACGATGTCGACGCCGTCGTCCGGAAGGCCAAGGCAGCCGGGTAGCGGCAATCAACGTGTGGATCGGCACGGCGGGCTCATCCATCCCCGCATGCCCAAAGCGAGCGTGTCGACCAACACGACAATCCGACGGGCCACTGAAGGATTGACCCATCGGCGCTGCGCCCACGTCATGGCCCGACCCGGGGGTCGGCATGACGATGTGGGTCATAGCCGAAGCAGCGGGTCCGCAAGATCATCCGGCGCCGCAAATTCCCGCAACCGCGCGATATCATGCAGCAGAACCCGCGCGCCGTGGGTCTCCACCCCATGCGTGCGCAGGGTGGCGAAGGCGCGTGACAGGTTTTCCTGTCGGCAGCCGAGCTGGGCCGCGAGCAGGCCCTTGTCGAACGGCAGACGCAAGTCGGCGGTCGGCGCGATCGGGTCGGCCACCAAGGCCAGCAGATAGCAGCCAAGTCGTTGCGCCGCCGAGCGCAGCTTCAGGTCGCGCACCTGGCGCACCATAGCGCGGAAATCCTGCGCCTCGGCGCGCATCAGGGTGAGCGCCAGCGGTGGTGCCTGCTCCAGCAGCGCGCGCAGCGCGGCGGCGTCGAGCAGCAGCAGGCGCGACGGCGTGACGGCATTCGCGCTCATCAGGTAGGGCAGCTCCATCAGCACCGCCGCCAGCACGAAGTGGGCAACCGGGTGGACGACCTCCACCACGGCCGAGGTGCCGTCCGGCGCGGTGCCGCTCAGCGCCACCTGGCCATCCAGCAGGATGTGCAGCCGGTCGGGAATCGCGCCCTGCCGGCACAGCTCCGTGCGGGGCGCAAGCTCGACCAGGGCGGTGATGTCGTTGATCCGGCCGAGCAGGTCCGCGCTCAGCGGTTCGAACATTGGCACGGCGCGTAATGTGGCCAGGCCGGGCTTCATCGAACGATTGCCTGTCTGCGATTGTCGGGCACGGCGCGGTGGTGTCGGTATCACATAAGCGCCCGGCCGTGCAGCGTTGGCTGATCTTCGGGCCGTGCAGAGTTGGTTGGCCTTGCGGCGGCGCCTGATCGTGCGGATGCTGGCCGTCCGAGGTTTTTGATAAATGTCAAATCCCTCTTATTTTTCAACGATTTGATCTGAGTCAACGCACCGCCGCTACGACCTCCCCATGACGCACGCCCAGCGGCAGGCAGACTTCCCGCCGCACCGGAGAGTGTGCCATGGACCAGACAGCGCCCCAATCTCCCACCCCGACCGACCCGGCCGGCGAGATCGCGCGGGCGGGCCTGCTGGGCACACCGCGCCAGGGCCTGATCATGGGCACCTGGGGCTTCTTCATCGGCTTCGCCGCGGTGTCGCTGTACGGTCCGGCGGCGCATGCCTTCCAGCAATCGATGCAGCTCTCACCGTTGCTGGTCGGGCTGCTGGTGGCCGCGCCGCAACTCACCGGCTCATTGCTGCGCATCCCGTTCGGCGCCTGGGTGGACAAGGTCGGCGGGCGCCTGCCGATGCTGACGCTGTTCGGCGCCTCGATCGTCGGCATGTGGGGGCTGGTGTTCATCCTGGTCACCGTGCCCAACGTGACGCCGGCGCTGTATCCGGTGATCCTGCTGTTCGGCTTCATGAGCGGCTGTGGCGTCGCGTCTTTCTCGGTCGGCATCCCGCAGGTGTCGTACTGGTATCCGCAGAACCGGCAGGGTGGTGCGCTCGGCATCTTCGGCGGCGTCGGCAACCTCGCGCCCGGCCTGTTCACGCTGATCCTGCCGTTCGCGATCGCGGCGCTGGGACTGGCCGGATCCTACCTCGCCTGGCTCGCCTTCCTGCTGATCGGCACCGCGATCTACGGCTGGCTGGCGCGTGACGCCTACTATTTCCAGTTGCGCGCCAAGGGTGCCGCCCCGGACGAGGCGCGCGACGTAGCGCGACGCTGCGGGCAGGAGCTGTTTCCCCGCGAGTCGGTCTGGGGCGCGCTGATCGCGGCTGCCGACGAGCCGCGGACCTGGGGCCTGATATTCCTGTATTTCGTCTCCTTCGGCGGCTTCCTGGCGCTGACCGCGTGGTTCCCGACCTACTGGGTCAATCTGCACCATGTCGGCCTGCGGACCGCGGGCATCCTGGGCGGCGCCGGGTTCTCGCTGCTGGCGGCCGTGACGCGCGTGTTCGGCGGTTCGCTGTCCGAGCGGTTCGGCGGCGAGCGGTTGGCGGCGGTCGCCTTCGCCATCGTGCTGATCGGCGCGGGACTGCTGACCGTCGAGGTCGATTTCGCGGTCAACCTGGCGGGCGAGCTGCTGATCGCGCTCGGCATGGGCCTGGCCAACGCGGCGGTGTTCAAGATGGTGCCGAAATATGTGCCGCAGGCGGTCGGCGGTGCGTCCGGCCTGGTGGGCGGGCTCGGCGCGCTGGGCGGCTTCGTGATTCCGCCGGTGCTCGGCCTGTTCGCCGGCGCGCTCGGCGATCGCGGCTATGCCGGCGGCTTCTTCACCTACGTCGTGCTGGCGGTCGCCGCGATCCTGGTCTCGGTGGGCTTCATCCGCGCCAGCCGCCCCGTCGCACGCTGACGCATCTGATCGGACGGGTAACAAGATGAGCCATTTCCTCGACCGCCTGACCTTCTTCCGCAAGACCGTCGACACGTTCTCCGGCCGGCACGGCGTCGTGACCAACGAGGACCGGCGGTGGGAGGAGGCGTACCGCGCCCGCTGGCAGCACGACAAGATCGTGCGCTCCACGCACGGGGTGAACTGCACCGGCTCCTGCAGTTGGAAGATTTACGTCAAGGGCGGCATCGTCACCTGGGAGACGCAGCAGACCGACTATCCGCGCACGCGCCCCGACCTGCCGAACCACGAGCCGCGCGGCTGCGCGCGTGGTGCCAGCTATTCCTGGTATCTCTACAGCGCCAACCGGCTGAAAGACCCACTGATCCGTCGCCGGCTGCTGGAGATGTACCGGGCCGCGCGCGTGTCGCTGGAGCCCGTCGCGGCCTGGGCGTCGATCGTCGAGGACGCAACGAAATCGCGCAGTTACAAGCAGGTGCGTGGCCTGGGCGGCTTCGTGCGCGCAAGCTGGCAGGAGGCGGAGGAGATCATCGCCGCCGCCAACATCCATACCATCAAGCGTTGGGGGCCGGATCGGGTCATCGGCTTCTCGCCGATCCCGGCGATGTCGATGGTCTCCTACGCCGCC